>WNFM01104655.1_pt2 | contig 12753 bp, 9 predicted proteins | sample 5400271 | NCBI WGS metagenome assembly WNFM01 (sample SAMN13153352, study PRJNA577476) | soil metagenome | isolation source: 60 cm saprolite on Douglas fir-dominated hillslope | place: USA:California | collected 2013-09-17 | reverse complement strand
CTTAATTGCTTATTGTTGGCAGGCTAAAAAGCCTTCACTGGGCATTGTTCGCCATCCTGACTTGGTTCTAGTCTAATTCGTTATCCCGAACTCACGTTATATTAGGAAGCTACACTGATGGAGCCATTCTATGGGAAACAGTGTCTGGCAATGTTGTAAAAACGTTTGCCAACTACATGGAACAAGGATACGAAGACGAGATTTCGCCAGACGGCAAAGTTATCCTGACCCAAGGCGGTTCTCCTATCATGGTGTGGGATGTTGAAACGGGTAAGTCACTTCACAGCTTTGATGCGTGGCAAGGAGCCATTTCTCCAAACGGCAAATATATTTCAACTGTTGGCCCAAATGGCGTCCAAATTTGGGATGCGCATACCTATGCGCTGGTGAACACACTCGACAAGGAAGACTATGTGGGATTGTTCTCACCCGACGATCAATACATCGTCACGCATCCAGCTCAAGATACGACGGTGCTTTGGAATGTTCAAACTGGACAAAAACAGCATATTTTTACATTCGATACCGATTTGATTCTCGCAGCGTTCTTACGAAGCAAGACCTATCTCCTCATTCTCGTAGACGATATAGCCGGTATTGTTGTTCACACCTGGGATTTAGACGCAGACAAAGAGGTAAATAACATGACTTTGGGGGTGCGCCTAATAGACACAGCCGCTACTTTTTCAGTTCTTCCAGATGGCAAATCAATCATCACCGGGGCAGACGAGATTCAGTTGTGGGACCTTCAAACGGGTAAGGAGTTGGGCCGATTTTGCTGATGGGCCGTGAGGCACTACGGCTGGTAATCGTCCAAGCTGACCCACTGATTGCCTTGCGAAACACTGATCTGCATCGCCGGATGAATTTCCCACAACGAACCGCGCCCATTGCCAACCTGCCCCGCTTGTTCTGGGTTGAAGCTCAACCAACCGCTGATCCGCATTTTCGCACCTGCCGCAGCCAGCGTATTGAGCTTGTCCAGCGTCCAGCCTGCGTGGTTGGCCCGCACGCGCGGCGATATTCCGGCGATAATGGCCTTCGATGGATCGGTCTGGCCCACCGCGCCTGATACCCATATCTGCCACGTCACTAAATCGGATGAGTGGCAATTTTGGGCTTCCGGCCCGTTGGCCTGGGCTTTGATCAGGAAACCTTCGACCAGCACGGGCAAGCCCTCGGCGCGCGCGATCTCGTCGTGGGTGGCTTGTGCCCATTGATCGTGATGTTTACCCTCGGCGTCTTTGGGCCAGGGCAGCTTGGCAATGCTATCAAACACGGTCTGTTGGTATTTACCCTCATCGACCCGGTTGCGCGTCTGGTTGAGGGTTCCATCGCCGCCATCGCCTTCGGGCTTGCAATCGTTAAAGGTAATCTGCTGCCAGGGTTGCTTCAGGTCTTGCGAGGGCAGTCCATTCGGTGTTGCGGTTGGGCTGCTGGTCTGGCTAGGCGTGATGGTGGGCGGGACGGGTGTTGCGGTCAGTCTGGGTGTGCGGGTTGGCTTTCTGGTCGCGGTAAACGTTGGCGTTGAAGTTGCGGTGTTTGTCGGTGTATCCGTGACCGTAGATTGATCGGTTGATTGTTCAGTCGCAGGCAAAGTAGCTTCTGTAGCCACTTCGGTGCCGTTTGGCGGGGTTTCGGAGCCCGCGACATTTTCCGTAGCAGGCGCCGTACCCTGGTCTGCCCCCTGAGTAGCGGGCGCCGCTGTCTCACTGGTAGGAATCCCGGTGAGGACGCGGGCTGGACCAGGGCCGAGGGTCATTGTAAGGCCGGGCGCGGTAGTATTGTTGCTGGGTGCCGCTGGAGTCGCGGTGAAGGTTGGCGTGAAGGTCGCACTAGGAGTCGATGTAGGGGTGCGCGTGCGCGTCGCTGTAGATGTGGAGGTAGAAGTAGCCGTATCCGTAGGCGTGGACGACGGGACCTGTGTCGTCGGCGCAAAAGTCGCCGTATCGGTGGCGGTTGGTGTTGCCGTAAAGGTAGCTGCTTCCGCAATTGCCGCCGGGGATGGCGTCGGCGTTTCAAGCACGTTGCCGCCATTGCTTCGTCTCGATAGCTGCTGGAGTTTTGCCAGCGTCGCGTTTGCCAATTCGCGGCTGACTACGCCTTTGCTCAACGCTGCATGCATAACTGTATAGGCTGCTGAAGTTAATTGCGGTTCCAATTGGTCACGTTTGGCCTGGTCCGGTGCAGCATCCAGCGCCCGACTTATGCTCGCGTACATCTCGTCAACCCAGGCAGATTGCACGGCTTGACCACGTTCCGCAAGAGTGCCGATTTCTTTCACGCGCGTTTGTGCGATCGTGACCAGCACAGCAGGCCGTGTACTGCTGTCGGCAAATGCTAAATTGACTTGTTCAGTCGTGCGTTTGATCGGGTACAACGTATCACCGGGTACAGCAGAGTCGGCAGCCCGGACAAGGGCCGCGCCGCCTGCAAACATGATAAGGGCGAAGACGCCCATAAAGAAGGCCAAACGTCCTAACAATGACCGCCCCGACGCGGCACGACGTCGTAGCGTAGCACGCACCCGCTCACGCAGGTGATTCTGCAAACGGCGTTGGGTGCGTACCGTAAAAGCAGTCGGCATGGGCGGACGCGGTAGATCGCTCAGGAGCAGCGCGGTATGTAGCAACGCGCCAAGTTCCGAGAACTGGGGGAACCGCGCGATGCACTCCTCAACACTGATCTGACCGCTCTCGATAGCACGCAGGCAGCGATTCAGGGCCTCATCGAGGTTATCGTTACGGCCTTTCATGCCGCTATTTTGAGCATCCCGTTCGCTCATACGTTACCAGTTTGCCTGCCCCAAAAAGATCATCACGGACACTAGTTATATCGTTGGAAAGATAAAAAAGTCACAAAGCTCCAGACCTTATCTTGACACGTTCATCGGCGTCTCATCTCCTGAAAGGGTCATCATTCTCAATCGGTGCCATCCGGTCCGATGCCTTGCCCGCTCAGTTCAACGTTCATGGCCTGGAGCGCCCGCCGCTGGATCATTTTCACAGCGCCAATAGATTTGCCCATCACGTTCGCCGTTTGCTGCACGTTATAGCCTTCGATAAAACGCAAAATGATGACCTGTTGTTGATCAGCAGAGAGCTTGAGCAGTGCTTCGCGCAGTTTCTGCTGCTGAAACGTCATAACGAGATCGCTGTCCAGGTCGTGTTCCAGCGGATGTTCCACCGCGTCAATATCTTCGGGTTCGCCGGTGCGGCTGGTACGTCGATAATAATCAACCACGCGGGCGTGGGCGATTCGGTAAAGCCATGCCAGCCAGGGAACCTCACGGTCCTGATAGCGCACCAGACCCTCAATAGCGCGTAAAAACACTTCGGCAGACCCTCAATAGCGCGTAAAAACACTTCGGCGGTCAAATCCTGCGCAATCTGGTCGTTGCCTACACGGTACAGCATATAGCGGTAGATGTCATGGACATAGGTATTATAAAGCTCACCGAAGGCTTTTTCATCGCCGCCCTGCGCGGCGCGGATGAGCTGTTGCTCCTGTTTAGAATCCACGTTTTATTCGCCATTGGTGGAGTGGCCCCTGCCGGGTGCCCTGGTCCGCTACATCCTGGTATTGTAGCAAAAATTGTGGCAATACTTGATTCAGGGCATTTACTTTCGCTTGTATACGCAAAATATTCGTTTACAATCCAGCTTGCAAGGCGTTGGCGAAGTGTCAATCCAATCCTAATGAATAGGAAACCCATGCAGCGGACATACCCGGCCCCCACACCACCACGGCCCGTTAGTACGAAGTCAAGAGCCAAAGCGTCGCGTTTCGTGCCGTCTAATATCGCCACCTGGCTGCTGTTAGGAAGTGGTCTGGCGATCTTTCTGTTGAGTATCACGCTCAGCGCGCTATTCGTGGGTGCGCTGGTCATCTACGCGTCGGGCCGGATTTTGCCCGGAGTATCAGCGGCAGGAGTTCGCGTGGGTGGCTTAAGCGTCGATGCGGCTGCCGAGGTGCTAAAGGCAAGCTGGGACCAGATCGCAGTACGTGATGGTAGCCGCATGTGGCAAGTTGCACCGGAGCAGCTTGGACTCACGTTAGATGCCAACGCGACCGCTATTGACGCTCAGCATCACGGGCGACGCGATGGCGCGGTTCTCACCGCGATGCTCACAGATTCGATTGTGCCGACGGTAACACTGGACCGCTCGGTGGCGAAGCAGGGCATCCAAAAGTTGGCGCAAATGGTGGACTCGCCTGCGCAAAACGCGACGGTCCGCATCGTGGATGGCGGGCGCGTGGTCGCGGTTCCCGCTGCCGAAGGGCGCTTGCTGGATGTGCAGGCTACTTTGAACAATTTGAGCGCCGCGCCGGGTAGCGAATTAACCAACGGCGTTCTGAACCTAGTTATGGTCACGACCAAACCAACGGTAACCGATGCTTCCGGTCTGATTGACAAAGCACGCAAACTGCTGGCGTCACCACTTACGTTGAACGCCTTCGATCCGATCCAAGATCAGACTACAACCTGGAGTGTGCCCGTCCAAACCTGGGGAGCCTGGCTCACCACGGATCAGAGTGCTTCGGGCGTCAACTTGAATGTGGACTCGGCACCGCTAACGAATTATCTGGCACAGCAAAACCAGGCGTATAGCAACGGGCGCTATATTGATGTGAGCAAGAGTGTCGCCGCTGTTCGCGCTACGGTTTCCGCCGGGAATCCAATAGCGACCTTGCAGGTGTACCACAAGCCTGTTCAATACACGGTAACGTATGGCGACACCATTGGGACGATAGCCTGGGCGCATGGCATCCCGATGTGGCGCATCGCCAGGGCCAATCCCGCGTTGAACATGGACGCACTAAGCCCCGGTCAGCAGATCACCATTCCATCGCAGGATGATATGCTGCCACTCCCCGTCGTGCCTAACAAGCGAATCGTTATCAGTCTCTCCAAACAGCACATGTGGGTGTACGAAAACGCCACGATGAAGTGGGACTGGATTGCCTCAACGGGGATAGCCGATAGCCCCACCGCAACGGGCGTATTCCAGGTACAGGGCCACGAAGTTACTGCTTACGCGGGCAACTGGAATCTGTGGATGCCACATTTTATGGACATTTACGAAGCCGTGCCCGATTTTTTCAACGGCATTCACGGTTTCCCAACGCGCAATGGACAGGGCCTTCTGTGGCAGGGTGATCTCGGTCATCCGGTTACTTTTGGTTGTATTCTAGTCAGTTCAGCCAACGCCGAAGCTCTCTATAACTGGGCGCCCGATGGCGTAGTTGTGGAAATTCAGCGATAGCGCAACCTATAGCTATTTCTTCTTTGTGCGCACTGGTCCGCCATCGCTTGCATTTGGATCGGGCATCTGCTGATACGTGCCACTCCAAAAATCGGGCCAGGGTTCCTGTGGCAAATTGTAATACGATTCGATAATCCGCCGCACGATGGGTCCGGCAGTTTCCGAGCCTTCACGGGAGCGCTCGACGATGACCGCAATGGCAATGTCGGGCGGCTGTCCCGGCTTCCCTGCGTAGGCAGTGAACCAGCCGTTCGGGTATGGCGAGCCTGTCTGCGCGGTACCTGTCTTGCCACATACGACTATCTTGGACGAATCCCAGTTGTAAAACACGAAATTCGCCGTTCCAATCTTCGTATCCGTAACCACCGCGCACAAGCCATCCTGAATCCCTTTTAAGACTGGAGTGGGTAAATTGGTATTGGTCATCGGCGCAGGGGTCGCTATATAAGTGGGCGCCTGATTGGCGGCGCCGACGCTTTTCACCAGTTGCGGTTGATATAACTTGCCGCCGTTGGCAATGCCCATGATCATCCGGGCCACCTGGATGGCAGTGACTTTCACGTCGCCCTGCCCGATGACGATGTTCAGGCTGTCTCCTATACCCCAGGCTTTGCCAAAAGCTTTGGACTTCCAATCGGGGTCGGGGATGTTCCCGGCTTCTTCGGGCAGCGTATCGATACCCGTTTTTACGCCGAGGCCCATCTGATTGCCATATTTGCGCAGCAGGGTCGCGTCAATGCCGTCGAGCTTGGCACCTACCGTCCAAAAATAGGTGTCGCAGGAGGCGGTAAGTCCCTGCTGGAGCGTTAGCGTGTCGTGGTAAGGCTTGGGGGCGTAAGGATCGAGATATATCCAGTCTTTACGGATGCGGTCACCGATTGCGGAACCATCCCAGATACCCGTACAGGTATAAGTATCGGTCATCTTGTACGCACCGCTGCCTGCCGCTGCGCCTGTTGAAACGATCTTGAACACCGACCCAGCCGCGTAGGTTTCCTGGGTGGCGCGATTAAACGTCGCGCGCTGCTTGTTGTAGAGTGCCAGCGTAGGCGCTGTATCGAAAGTGGTACTAGGCAAAAACACATCCGGGCTAATGGTCGGATAGCTTGCCATTGCCAACACTTCGCCCGTGTTCGCGTTCAACACCACTGCCGCCGCGCCCGTTGAGAAGTGTGCCCAGTTCGCATCACTGTAAGCGCTAGCGATTGCGTTTTCCGTATTGACCTGCACATCCCGGTCGAGAGTCAGAGTCACATCCTGACTAGCACTCGGCTCTTTCGAGTGGATAGCACGGACCAGCACGCCATCAGGAGCCGTAATCACCAGTCTTGCACCGGGGTCACCCGCCAATTGACTCTCATAGGCGCCTTCGACACCCCCGCGTCCGATCAACGCATCATGGGCGTACTGTGGATAGGTGCCGAGGTCTTCTGGTTGTATCTGGCTGAGATAGCCAACTGCCTGCGCTGCGAAGCTACCACTGTAATAGAAACGTGTCGTTTGGGGCACTGACTGAACTCCGCATACTGAATCCAGTTGTGGTTTTAGCTTCTGATAATCACTATCGTCCAGCGTACCCACTGTAAAACCAAAATTGCCATATTGCGCCGGGGTGAATTGATCGTAGGCCGCAGCGAGGTCCTCTACGCGCAGCCGGAAAATATCCGCCAGGACGCGGTAACAGTCGATAGATTTCCCCGTGGGATATTTGCCCGGTAGAAACCGGATCGCCCAATTGTGGACGCCATCCTGGGCGATGACCAGCCCATTGCGGTCAAAAATCGTGCCGCGTTTGGACTGAATATATTGCACCTCAAGCTTGGCGCCGCCTGCGATACCTTCAAAGATGTCCATCGTGCTCCAGGCCACACGCCATTTTCCATTCGAGAGAATCAAGCGCATGGTGCGGTCCGCGTCGGTGAACTTCCCCACCGCGCCGGAGTCGAAGGTCATGTCATAATGCACCGCCACCGTCGTGCCTTGCCGCTCCGTCAGGTCGCCGTGGAGTACGTAAGACTTGCCGTTTTCCGCGAGCTTGAGCGTGGCTTCGGCATCCTTGTAGGTCTTGGCGAAGCTGTCAGGGTCAATGGTCAGGCTCTTTGCCGAGAGCACGGCATACATCGCCCCGTAATTGCCGTTGACCCAACCATCCAAAAAGGCGCGCGCCACACCTTCGGCATCGTTTGCCGTGGCAGGTGCGCCGGGTCCAGCGGGGGTTGGTTCAGCGGAAGAATCACAGGCGACCAGAAGTAGCGCCGCGACCAACGCTAACAGTACAAATCTATTCATGCGAACCATTACACTACATCCTGTTTTCGTTTAACGTTACTGTTAAAGCTTTTTACCATCAGCCATGTCTGTTGAGTCGTCTTTGCCGCGCTTGACTTCCGTCTTTTCCAGAAGTTCGAGGATATGCTGACCGCGTATGAGGACGCGGCGCATTCCTACGGGGCTGCTGACGCGTAGCATTCCCGACGCGATCAGCCGCTTGATCGTGCTGAGACTCACGTTCAGCACTTCCGCGACTTCTTCGCGCGAGTAGACACGATTCGGCTCAATTGTGGGGCGTTCCGTGTGGTGGGTCATGGGTGTGCAGTATATCGCGTACAGGATGTGTAGGAAAGACCAGAGCGCGTTACAATATGAGAAACTTCAAAATCTATAGTGACTCGGTTTAGTGTAAGTTGGTAAAGGGGATTGGCTATGTATGGTGGTTGGTGGAGACATGCAAATGTGGGCGACGAAAAGCCTAAAGTAAGCTGGCGTCTTATTCAGCGGGTGCTTGGTTATGCCAAACCGCATCGGCTGCAAATTATCCTTGTACTGATCACGATCCTGAGTTCGTCGCTGCTTGGCTTGGTAACACCGCTTTTGTTCCGCAAGCTCATCGACGATGCGTTGCCCAACAAGAACGTCCAATTACTTGACCTGCTGGCGCTTGGCATTATCGCGATTCCGCTCTTTAACGGCGTTATCGCGGTGCTCCAACGCTATTTGAACGCTACCATCGGTGAAAACGTGATCCTTGAACTGCGTATCGCGCTGTTTGCGCACTTGCAGCACATGTCGATGCGCTTCTTCACCAATACCAAGACAGGCGAACTGATGAGCCGTCTCAACAACGACGTGGTGGGTGCGCAAACTGCTATCAGTGGAACACTAGTTAGCATCATCACTGACGTTTTCTCGGTAATTGCGACTCTGGCGATTATGCTGGCGCTGGAATGGCGGCTAACCATTTTGGGCTTGCTGGTCGTTCCGCTGTTTGTCCTCCCGGCGCGACGAATCGGTAAAACGCTGCGTAATATTGCCCGCACTCAGATGGATAACAATGCGGGCATGAATGCGCTCATGAACGAAACGCTGAATGTGAGCGGGGCGTTGCTTGTGAAGCTGTTTGGTCGTACCGACGAGGAAGTGACGCGCTTTAGTGAACGGGCGCAAAAGGTTCGTGACAACGGGGTGCTGCGTGCCGTCAAGGGCAGCCAGTTGTGGGTGGGCCTGGGACTCATCAGCGCGGTAGGCACCTTCCTGGTGTACTGGCTCGGCGGGCATCTGGCACTCGAAGGCGTATTCACCACAGGGTTAATCGTGGCCTTTGGCATGTATCTGGGCCAAATCTACGGACCGTTACAGGACCTTGCCGACGCGCCCGTCGAATTTGCAACCTCAATGGTCAGTTTCGAGCGGGTCTTTGAAATTCTGGATATGCCACTTGAGATTGCGGAGACGCCCGACGCCATCGCCTTAACTAACGTTCGCGGCGAAGTGACCTTTGACCACGTTTTCTTCAACTACAACGCAAGCGCCGATAAAGTTCGGCTGCGCGATGTGGAGCGTGCGGGCCGGATGGATAACGTCGTGGCGGTGCTTTCTGGCGACAATGGTGGAAGCGCACACCCCAGGAACGGCGACGCCGAAAAGCTGACCGATGATGACGTGCCCGATTCGCAAGCGCGGGCTGTTGCCATTAACGACGTAACGTTCACCATCAAGCCGGGGCAATTGGCGGCGCTGGTTGGGCCGAGTGGCGCGGGCAAAACCACGATCACCTATCTGCTGCCGCGCCTGTACGACACGACACGGGGCCGCATCCTCATCGATGGAACCGATATACGCGACCTTAAGCTTCGGTCACTCTCTGAGACGATTGGCATGGTGACGCAGGAAACTTACCTGTTCCACGACACGATCCGTACCAATTTGTTGTATGCGCGACCAGACGCAACCGATCAGGAGATCGTCTCGGCAGCGCGGGCTGCCAATATCCACAGCTTCATCGCGGGCTTGCCCGATGGCTATGATACGATTGTCGGGGAGCGCGGTTACCGCCTGAGCGGTGGTGAAAAGCAGCGTATCGCCATAGCGCGGGTGATCCTCAAAAATCCCCGCATCCTGGTTCTGGATGAAGCCACATCATCGCTGGATTCGCAATCCGAAGCGTTGATCCAGTCGGCGCTCGAAACCGTGATGAAAGAGCGCACCAGTTTGGTAATCGCTCACCGTCTAAGTACCATCCTTGCCGCCGATGTAATTCTCGTCCTGGATCGAGGGCAGATCGTTGAGCAGGGTACGCATGATGAACTGCTGAGTAAGGGTGGCTTGTACGCCTCGCTGTATGAAACACAGTTTAAGCGAGAGCGCGTCACGGCCTGAATTGACAATTAACCGCTGCGAACCAAACGTGCAGTTCGGGTGTTATTACCTATGCGAATTTCGACGTTGAATTGTATTCCCGTCGAATACTGCGGGTTCAACTGCTGTCGAAAGAGGGCTACTTGTAATGTCACTTGCTCATCTGATCCCTTCCCTGGAGCCGAAGCTTCGGGAACTTTACGTTAAACATCGGGAACGTGCCGACAAAATCGAATGGTCGTATCACAACTTTTTGCCGCTGGATGATCTGAAGGCCAATCCCGATACGATTCCCCAGCTTTCGCCGCTGGTGTATACCGCCGTCGAAACGGCGCTGCTGACCGAAGTCAATTTGCCCTGGTTCACGACACATCTCTATGCGGCCTTCAAAGGCTCCATGGCAATAATGCTCGACTTCCTGCATACCTGGACCGCCGAGGAAGATTCGCACGCGCTGCTATTGGAAACCTATTTGCTGCTCGGCGGCAACGGCGACCCGGCCCGCCGGGCGTCGATGCGCAAGGGTGTCATTCGGCAGGGGTGGGCCGCCAATATTGAGACCCATTTCGGGGCGATTGCTTATACCGCGATTCAGGAATTGGCGACGCAAACCTTCTACCTGCGCGTGGCGGATATTGCTGAGGCGGAAGACCCCGGCCTGTCGCGGGCATTGCGACGCATCGCCAAAGACGAAACGCTGCATATGGCCTTCTATCGTGACGCGGTGGCAATGCACCTTGAGGTCGAACCAAACTACGTGTACCCGCTGGCGGAAGTTATGATGAAGTTCGAGATGCCAGGGTCAGGGATGCCGAATTACGTGGAACGCACCGAACTCCTCTCTGCCGAAGCCAATTACGGCCCGACGGAATATTATACGCAGGTGCTTGACGTGCTGTGGCGATATTGGGGCATTGATAAGCTGGAACCGAGCCTGACCGAAGCGCGTGAAGCCCAATTGCGCGTGATCAAGTATCACGACAAACTTGGACGCATCGCTGCACGGCTGGCAGCGCGGCGCGAAGCTGCTGCCGATTAGTGATCATTGGACCGTAGCTAGAATTTATGCTTCCGCGAATACGAAGTAGATACGGTTTTCCGTATCCACTTTGTGACTAAAGTTCACCAATAAGCAAATGCGCCATTTCAGTAAGTGGTTTGGCCCAGTTTAGCTCGTTCTCAACCCAATCAGCGTCGCCATAGCGTCCATCAATGTCAAGCAGACTCCGCCAAATGCGCTTTGCTTCTCCCATTTGTTGCATTGCATAATGGGCAAGTGCTATGCCTGCAATCGCGGAATAATTGCTGTGATCCAGTGCAAGGGCAATCTTAAAATCAGCCGCCGCTTTCTCATGTTGCCCAAGCGCAAAATAGCACTCCGCTCTATCACTGAAGAAGCCCGTGTTTGGGTTTATCTTAATTGCGCTGGTGAAGTCTCGGATCGCACTATTGAAATCGCCTATGTCATAATAACATCCGCCCCGCTGCAAGTAGCCATTGGAATTGAGTGGATTGATGTCGATAGCTTCCGTATAATCGGCTAAAGCGCTGTTGGTATCTCCCACATCGCTGTATGCAATGGCTCTTACCATGTATGCGTCAAAAAACTTCGGGGCAAGCTCGATAGCCTTGGAGTAATCGGCAATCGCTGCCTCGTAATCATTTTTATATTGATTGACAATACCTCTCCTGTAGAACGTATTTGCATCTTGCGGGTTGAGACGAATGGCTTCACTATAATCAGCTATCTTTTCGTCCAGATTTCTCGTTGGACGGGCAAGCCCTTTCTCAAAATGAGCCTGCGCACTTAGCTGCTGTTCCGTAATAAGCGGTTCAGCCTGTACTTGCGCTACCTTTTGTTGGATTTTCGCTTGGTCGGCTTTCGGGGTAGGAACAACCAACAGATCAATATCCTTCAAGAAGCGCGTTCGCAGCCGAACCATCCCTTCGTCGAACCACTCGTGTTCGACTTTCACAGAATTAAAGCGGGGAAGGTCCGTCGCCAACGGTTCAGGCAAGAAATTCGCATCTTCAAAACTGAAATTTGGTGTCACTAACGGAATTATCACGCGGTTCAAATTCACGGCCTGCGCAAGCTCACGTAGAAGCCAGTCGCCTGGTTCCTGACAGCGATCCAACGTACCTGGTGTCAAAATGAGTAGAAAGTAAGGGCGTGCCGCAATTTGATTGAGAATAATTGCATCAAATTGACCACTATCAATGCTTTCGATGTCCATGAATACATCTACGCCATTAGCACGCAAATCCTGAAAGACGGCACGCGCAATAAAGGAGCTGACGTCACGACGATAACTGATGAAGACGCTGTTCATTGGCGTGCGCTTCCCTGTGATGCGTGAGTATCCAAAATTATGTTGAAGTATACGCCAAATTCGTGACAAGGAAACAATCTGACGCTTCCTCGGCCCGAGCTTATCCCGATGATAGGTCAGGTGAGCAAGGGGACATCACCTCTGGCGCGTCAGCCTCGCGTCCGTTACAATGCCGCACATGGGAAACATACTCACACGCTCACAAGCAATCGACGCTCGTTCGATACTAAAGACGGCGGGCAAGACGCTGGTATTCACCAATGGGCATTTTGATCTACTGCACGTCGGGCATCTCGACTATCTCGAAAAAGCCCGTGCGCTCGGCGATGCGCTCTATGTGGGCGTAAACGGTGATGTGGTATCGCGGATGCAAAAAGGTCCAGGCCGCCCGATTGTGCCTGCTGCGGAGCGGGCGCGTCTACTCGCGGCGCTGTGCTGCGTGGATGCCGCTATCATTTTTGAGGAGCCAACCGCCATCGAATTGATTACGGCGCTGCACCCGGAGATTTATGTCAAAG
>WNFM01347427.1_pt2 | contig 12758 bp, 2 predicted proteins | sample 5400271 | NCBI WGS metagenome assembly WNFM01 (sample SAMN13153352, study PRJNA577476) | soil metagenome | isolation source: 60 cm saprolite on Douglas fir-dominated hillslope | place: USA:California | collected 2013-09-17 | reverse complement strand
GGCGGCAGCTCGAAGACCACGATTACCGGCACGACGCAGGCTTATGTCGACGCAAGCACACTGACCGCGCTTGGCAACGACGTCGTGGTCAGCGCAGATGCGACTTCGCTCGCCGCGCCGGTAATCCAGGGTTTATCCGCGGGCCTTGCTGCCGTCACGACAATGAGCTCGCAAGCGACCATCGCCGGACAGACGCTCGCCTGGGCGGCCGGAACGACCGCCGTCGACGCGGGCCACTTTAATGTCCTCGCGACCGACCATTCCACGGCGACGCCGTTGACCAGGATCGGCGGCGCTGGCGTATTCACCATCAGCAGCACCGATTCGACGATCAACATCACGCGCACGACGTCGGCGAAGGTGGCCTCGGGTGCGGATCTCAGCATCGGCGCGGGCGCGCTTTCGGTGACCTCGCACTCCACCACGCTCGGCAGCGGCGTGGCATCGAGCGGCGCGGTGGCCGCGATCGCCCTGTCGACGCTCTCGGTTGCCACCACGCTCGCCAACACCACCACCGCGGCGATCGAATCGGGCGCGACGGTGCGCGCTGACGACGGCACGGTCTCGGTGTCCGCCATCGCGGACAACCAGGCCGAGGCCAAGGTCAAGAGCTTCGGCGTCGGCGTCGGCCTGTCCGCCGGATCGAGCACGCCGAGCGCGAACATCACCTCGACCACGGAGGCCTTCTCGCGCGGCAACGTCATCGGCACGAGCGCCGACACCATGGCACGCGACGTGACCGTGGCGGCCACTGCGTCGGACGACGCTACGGCCGGCTCCGAGGCGAGCGGCGGCGGCGCGGTCTCAGTGACGAGTGCAACCGTGCAAGTCAACGCGCTGCCGACGGTCAAGGCGGGCGCGGGCGGGACCATCAAAGCCAGCCGCAACGTCTCGATCACCACCGAGTCGAACAGCGACGCCGACTCGACCTCGTCGAGCTCCTCGGGCGGCGCGGTCGCAGTCACCCAGCTCAACGCTACCGTCGTCACGCGGCCGAACGTCACGACCACGATCGATGCCGGCACGCTGATCGCCGCAGGCCAGACCCTCACCATCAGCGCCAGCTACGGGAAAACCCCGCCGCCGCTCGCCGATGGCAACTTCAACACCGGCTCGGCGGTGAACACCACGGCCAACACGATCAACCTCGACAACCCGGCCACCACCGCGCACGAGCAGCATGGCTTGCTCACCGGCGATACGGTGGTCTACAGCGCGAACAACAACACCGGCATCGGCGGCCTGATCGACGGGCGCCGGTACAGCGTGATCTACGCGAGCGCCACCGAGCTTGCGCTCGGCGCCGCGTTCAAAGCCGGGACGACGACGGTCGACGTGGCGCGCGACACCATCAGCTTCGCCAACGGCCACAACCTCGCCACCGGCGACCGGGTCGTCTACCACAACGCCGGATCGCTGAATGTCGACGGGCTGGTCGAGGGCCAGACCTACTACGTGCGTGCGATCGACCCGTTGACCATCAAGCTCGACACGGTGGACCCGGCCAGCCGCGTGGCAAGGACCTTCACCGCCGGCAAGGTCGACGCAACGGCGAACACCATCACGGTCGCCGGCGATCACGTCTTCCTGGTGAACGATAACGTCACCTACCACGCGACCCCGGTGGTGAAGACGTTCCAGAGCACCGCGGTGGACATCGTCGGCGGCGCTCCGCTCTCGGGCTCCACCGATCCGACGGACAAGACCACCGCCAACAACAACAATATCTACCTCGGCGCGAATCACGGCTTCGTCTCCGGCGACGAGGTGGTGTACACCACGACCGATCCGACGAGGGCGATCGGACCTCTGGTTGACGGGGGCCATTACTTCGTCATCTTCGACGCCACGCGCCCGAACGAGATCAAGCTCGCGGCAACCTATGCCGCCGCCATAGGCCAGGCCGCCAGCGGCACGCCGGAGCATCCGATTGCGGCGGTGCCGCCGAACCCCATCGACCTGCAGCCGACGAAGACCGACGCCGACCGCACCGTCACGCACAGCCTGCGCAAGGCGTCCGACGCGCCGATCAGCGGTCTGGTCGACGGCGCTACGTACTTCGTGGTCCAGAGCGACACGGCCACCCCGCCTACGGGCCCTGCCACGACCATCAAGCTCGCGGCGACCAGGGGCGGCAGCGCGCTCGCGATCTCGGGCGCGGGACTGACGGGCAGCCACACGATCGGCATAGAAGGCGTCGACCTGAAGGCCACGGGCGAGGGCGACCAGACCCTGACCATCGACATCACCAGCACGGGCAGCGGCACGCAGACCTTGCAAGGCGTGGGCGGCGCGCGCGCGCTCGCCGGCGCGCCTTCGGGCGACGGCATCGCGACGGCGTCTGCGGCCGGCTCGAGCGGCGGCATCGTGACGGTCAGCGGCGCCACGACCTCGGCGGAGTCGACCTCGAGCGCAACAACGTCGGTCGGCAGCGGCGCAACGCTCTCGGGCGCCGACATCGTCGTCAGCGCCTCGGACATCGGCCTCGCGACGGCGAGCTCGGCCAATTCGGGTGGCGGCGTGGTTTCCGTCGGCGACGCGTCGGCCAGCGCGACCCTCGGCAGTACCGCCACAGTCACGGTCGGAAGCTCGGCCAGCCTGAGCGCGACGAACAGCGTTGCACTCACCTCGAGCACCCAGCAAAACGTCCAGGCGCTCACCGAGACCAACAGCGCCGGTCTCGCCGGCCTCGCGGATGCGACCTCGCACATCGTCGTCACCTACAACTCGCTGGTCACCGTCGGCGCCAATGCCGTCGTCACGGCGGGCGGCACGCTCACCGCGCAATCGACCAGTGCGCTCGGCGCGGTCGCCAGCGCAAGCTCGAATTCGGGCGGCCTCGGCGCCAACTCCACCGCCGAAGCGACCGTCAACATCACCGGCACGACCCGCACCACCAATAGCGGCAGCCTGACGGCGGCGGCGGCGAATCTCGGCGCCGTGGTCACGACGATGCTTGGCCGTGCGAGCGCCGAGTCCGACGCCGCGGCGCTGATTACCACCACCCATGCAAACGCAGTCCTCAACGTCAACGACACCGCCGACGTTGTGCTGAACAGCGGATCGCTGGTGTCGGCGGACACGGTCACGCTCAGCGCCCGCCATCAGGGGGTCAGCCTGCGCAGCGTGGCCGACGCCGATACCGAGGGCCTCTACGGCAATTCCACCGCCGACGCGACCAACGATGTGCACAGCGCATCGCAGGTGCACGCCAACTCCGGCGCGATGGTCAAGGCCGGCAGCGGTCCGGTCGGCGGCTATGGCCTCACCGTCGAGGCGCTGCAGGGAACGCCCGACTACGCGGTCGGGGTCAGCGCCCACGTCACCACCATCGACCTGGGGATTTTCGGCTCGATCAAGTTCGGCAGCGAGCACGCGGCGACGCACGGCAGCCTCAACGCGGCGCGCGACATCTTCTGGAACGCCAACCTCGAGCTCGGCGGGCGCCCGGATTCCGAGCTGGTCATCGACGAAAGCGGCCGCATCGAGAAGCACGTGAACATCACGGCCACGGTCGGCAGCAACGCCATCACCGTCGACCCGATCATCAACACTACGCCTGCCGGCACCGCGCTCTTCCAGACCGACGGCGACGGCACGGTGTCCGGTTCCGGCGGCACGGTCTACATCCAGGACAGCGTGAACGCGCTGACCATCGTCAACCGCTCGGCCCGGGACCTGCATATCGGCGACATCAAGGTCGCCAACCCCGACGCGACCGCGTCGGTGAATATCCAGTCGGCGCATGTGCCGCTGACTTTCGGCATCCTGCACGCGGTCACCGGCACCGATGTGCAGATCCGCAACACAAGCCTGTTTGGGGGCAATCTCTTCATCGATGGCTTGATCGACAACCCGGCCGGCGCGACGACGCTGGCAGCGGCCGGCGGCGCGATCCTCGGCGCCGGCATCGTGCGCACCGAGGTATTCAACGCGCAGGCAGCCCAGTCGGTCGGCACCTCGACGCAGCGGCGCAAGGTGGAGCTGGTGCGCATCACCGCTCAGCACAGCGGCGGCACGATCAGCTCGGGGGGCGATGTCTGGCTCGACCTCACGGGCCGGCTGCGCGACCCGGCGGCTGCGAATGCCGAGTTCCACCTCGACTCGATTGCGGCAGGCGGCACGGTCGACGTGCTGCTGCAGCGCGCGGTGCAGGAAACCACACCGCTTGCGGGAACGGCAACGCTGGCAGTGCCGGCGACGCAAACCACGCCGGCAATCCCGGCGACATTCGGCAGTCCGGGCGCGCTCAGCGTGAAGCTGAACGGCGCCGCCGCGGTGAACTACTACGTCCACTTCACTCCCGACAGCGTGCCGCCGCTGCCGTCGCTCGACTTCCGGCTTTACGCGACGACCTCCCTCGCAAGCGCCGTAGCAGGCACCTACGACTTCGGCCTGATCGCGACGCCCGGGAATATCGAGCTGAACGCGGCGCAATCCGCGGCCAGCGATACGCGCGTCAATGTCCGGGCTAATACGGACGTCACCGGCACTGGCGTGATCGACGTGCTCACCAACGGCGACATCAGCCTGACCGAGGTTGCGGGCGACTTGCGCAGCGACGTGATCACTTCGACCGCGCACGACGTCACGCTGACGAGCACCGGCGCCGGCGGCCGCATCCTCTCCGGGCAGTTGAGCGCAGTGGCGGGCAATCTATCGATGACCGCCGCGGCGGCGATCGAGGATTGGCTGCCTGAGCCGGGCTTCGTCCCGGCCGCGACCGCCCACGGCAACATCACCATGCTGGGGAATGCCGGCGGCATCAATGTGCGCACGATCACCTCGACGAACGGCAACCTCACGCTCACCGCGGTCGGCGCGGCGTCCGATATCCTGGTCGACGCGATCACCGCCTCGGCGGGCAGCGTGACGATGACCGCGGGCCGGGCGGTCCTCGATAAGCAATTGCCTGGCGACATCGAGGCGAGTGGCCAGATCGTGGTCACCGCGCAGGCCGGCAACGTCAACGTCACAAAGATCCATTCCACCGCAGGAAATATCACCCTGACCGCGCGAGGCGCGGCGTCCGACATCCTGGTGAAAAGCGTGAACGCAGCCGGCAGCGTCACCATGACGGCGGATCGCGCGATCGTCGACCAGAGCGCTCTGCTGCACGGCGATATCGAGGCAGGCGGCAACATCACGCTGACTGCGAAGGGCGGCAACGTCGATGTCACGCTGATCAGCTCGAGCGCCGGGAATATCTCGCTGACGGCTTTGGGAACCACCTCGGACGTGCGCATCGGGACGGTCCAGGCGCTCGCTGGCAACGTCACGGCATTCGCGACGCGCTCGATCTACGACGTCAACGGTGCCGACGGCAGCACTGCGTACGTCATCGCCAACAGCGTGACGCTGACGGCGCAGCAGGGCGCCATCGGCACGTCCACCAATTTCCTCGAGATCAACTCCTCGCAACCGGCGCCCGGCGTAGTGACCGCCACTGCGCGGAACAGCGTCTTCCTGACCGAGACCACCGGGGACCTCAACATCCAGGGCATCGCGTCCCTCACGCAGGACGTGGAGCTGGTGACGCTCGACGGCTCGATGCTCGACGCGGACAACGGCGACACCGCCGACGTGCAGGGCCGCTGGATCGACCTCATCGCGAACGGCAGCATCGGCACCGCGACCAATGCGCTCGGCATCCAGGGCGCGGGCGACCACCAGCAGGCCGACAGTACCCTGCGCGTGCCGATCGACACGGCGGTCTTCGGCGTGGTGTCGTTCCTGCCGCCGCCGGGACGCTTCTTCGCGCAGGCGGACCAGAGCGTCAACGTCTTCGAAGTGAGCGGCGCGATCAACCTGCTCAAGGTCACCTCGGCGAACGGCGCAGTGCAGCTCGCGACCATCGACACGCCGCATTTCGACGAGAACGTTAACGTCGACGCCTCTGGCACCCGCCTCACCGGCGAGGCGATCGCCCACGGCCTGGTCAGCGCGCCGCTCGGCGTGACCCTGCTGGCGGGGGACAACATCACGACGCTCGCCGGGACAGTCGTGGAGAGCCCGAAGTCCGTGGTGCTGGGCGGCGACTATGTCGACGTCGGCCTCGCATCCGGCGACGCGGGCATCGATCCGCTCGGGTCGATCATCGACATCGCCGGCGACCTGAAGGCGCCGACGGTCACGATCAACGGCTCGGACCACATCGACTACATCCAGATCCGCAATCCGGCGGGCATCAATGCCGCCGGCGTCACCACCATCAATGGCGGTGGCGCGGACGATCGCTTCTTCATCCCGGTGGTCGCCGGCGCGTCACTGCAGGTCTTCACCAACGACCGCGGGACCTACAACGACGACATCGGCCGCGAGGGGATTCTCAACGCGCTGAACGGCAACCTGAGCGGCATCAAGGCGTCGCTCACTCTCAACACCGACGCGGGCGGCGGCGGTGGCACCTCCGACGCCATCTACCTCAACGCAGGGGCGAACACCGCGGCCCTCGATGTCACCGTGACGGCGGGCAGCGTCAGCGGTCTTGGCAACACCGGCAGCCTGAGCTTTACCAGCGTGCACCCCGGGACGGCGTTGGTGCTCAAGCTCGGCAGCGCCGCCGACACGCTGAAGGTCACCGGCGTCGACAGTACGATGGTCGACTACCTGTACACCGGCGACGGCAACGACACCATCAACGTCGGCAGCGCCAGCGGCAACCTCCACGACATCAGCGGCGTCGTCGGGGTGTACGGCGAAGGCGGCACGGATGCGCTGAACGTCTACAGCGGCGCCGGCGACGACACCGGCGACCTGACCGCGATCGCGGTGCGCGGCCTCGGCATGGGCACGAACAAGATCGCCGCAGTGGCGAACTTCTCGTTCGGAGCGAATTTCATCGTCCCGGACGATCTCACCGGCGTCACCTTCCCGGCCGGTATCTATTACGCGCAGCGCTTCGCCCCGCCGGTCGGCCCGGAGACGTTCTCGAGCACGATCGAGAACGTCCACGTGTACCTCGGCGGCGGTGCCGATACATTCGCGGTCGACAGCGTGGCGCCGCTCGCGGGCGGCACGTTCGTACACGGCGACGCCGGCAACGACGTCATCACCGTCGGCGCCACCGCGACCGGCCTGCACCCGTCGCTCTTCGAGACCACGGGATTCATCAAAGGCACGCTGACCATCTCCGGCGACGATGGCAGCGACACCGTGGTGTTCGACAACGCCGGCGATCTCATCGGTGTAACGACAGGCGTGCTGGAGAACTCGACCGTCAGCGGCATGTTCCCCGGCACGGTGACCTTCTCGTCCGCAGAAACGATCGACATCGAGCTCGGCGGCCGGCCCGATACCTTCTATGTGCCTGCCGTCTCGGAGGGCCTGACGGTCAACCTGCTGACGGGCAACGGCTTCGACACCGTCTACGTCGGTACGAAGCCCGGCGCGGAAAGCGCAGGCTCGCTCGCGGGTATGGCGGGGTCGCTCGTCATCGACACGCAGAGCCCGCAGACCGGCGACGCGATCTACTTCAACGACCAGTCCGACAGCCTCGGCCAGACCTACACCGTCAGCAACGAGGTGACCGGCTACGATGGCACGAACTGGCCGATCGACACCACCACGGTCGCGAGTAGCGGCATGCCGGAGAGCGGCAGCATCGTCTATCGCGCGGCGGAGACCGTGGTGCTGAACGCCGGCAGCGGCAACGACACCGTCAACCTCCAGGGCACGCACCGCGAGCAGGCGCGCAGCGGCCACAGCGCGAGCTTCACGGTCAACGGCGGCCTCGGCAACGATACCGTCAACGTCGGCAAGCCCGACGGCTTGGGCAACTTCTCGCTCGACAGCTTCGCGATCGACACCACGGCCCCGACCCGGGACAGCGTCAAGGGCATCCCAGTCGTGGTGAACGGCCAGGGCGGAATCGACGCGGTGCATTTCGACGACTCGGCGAGCACCCAGGTCACCGATCTTGCCTTCGTCCAGCGGACCTTCGCGCAGCTCGTGCCCAACGACGCCCTGCCGCCAACCGCCTCTCCGGAGGAGATCGCGCGCCGCGCCGAACTTTTGCAGCAGGTCTACGGCGACAACCGCAGCAGCACTTCATACACCACGGTGACCCTCGGGCACCCGGGCCAGGCGGCGCCGACGCCGATCAATATCAGCGCGCGCGACACCGAGCAGGTGATCGTATCGCTCGGCAGCGCCGCCGACGTGGTGCAGTTCACCAACGATCGCTACGACTATGACGTCACGGTGTACGGCGGCGATGGCAACGACACCTTCAACATCGAGCGCGGCGTCGACAACCACGGCCACTCGATGGTGCTCAACGGCGAAGGCGGCGACGACCTGGTGTTCGCCGACTTCCACAAGCAGGACAACTATTCGGGCGACGGCGCGACCAAGGAGTTCGACTACAAGGCCTCGATCGTCACGCCGGCGGAGGTGCAGGTGTACGTGGCGGGCGTGCTGCAAACGTTCGGCACCAACTACACGCTCACCAACGCCGGCCAACCCGGCGGCGGCAAGGTCAAGTTCCTCACCGCCCACCTTCAACGGCGGCGTCGAGGATGGCAGCGCCGGCGGCGACAAGCTGCGCATCGCCGGCGACGGTCTGGCCACCGGCGGCGAGTATCACCCGAGCGCGAGCGTGGCGCGCGCGGGCGACATCACCGTGGCCGGCAACACGTTCGCCTTCACCGGAGTCGAGCCGCTCGTGGTGCACGGCCTGCCCGACTTCAAGACCGTGACGCCCGATGCGGCGGCGAACCTCGCGATCGACAGCATCAACGTCACGGACATGCACCTCACGAACCTGAGCCTGCACGTGCTCACCGTGGACGGCGTGGTGTCGTGGACGCCGGAATCGCCGAAGCTGCTGCTCGAGAGCGCGATCCCCGAGCCGACGCACGCCGGCGAGGCGATAGCGCTTAGCGGCAGCACGCTCGCCGTAGGAACCGACCTCACGCAGAGCCCATACGGCGCGGTGCTGATCTACAACTTTACGGCGGGCTCCTGGATCGAGCAGGGCAAGCTCTATCCGGGCGATCGCATGCAGAGCGGCGGCGGCGGCTTCGCGCACTCGATCGCGCTCGACGGCAACATCATGGTGGTCGGCGCTCCTGCGGACGACTCGCTCGGCACCGATTCGGGCGCGGCGTACGTGTTCCAGCGCGTCGGCGGCAGCTGGCAAGAGGTCGTGAGCGGCGGACTGATCGTCATCGGTGCGCCTGGCGCAACCGATGAAGCGGCCTACGTCTTCAAGGGCTCAGGCGCCAGTTGGACCCAGGAGCAAAGGCTGGCCGGAGACGTGGGCGAATTCGGCGCGGCCGTGGCAATAAATCAGAGCGTAACGGTCGGTACCACGACGCGCGCCGAGCTGGTGGTCGGCGCGCCGACTGCAGGCACCGGCGGCGAAGTCCAGGTGTTCATGCGCAGCACGGCCGGAACCTGGTCGCTCATTTCCAATGGCAACGGCGGCAGGCTGACCGCCTCGGATGCGCAATCGGGCGAGCATTTCGGCGATGCCGTCGCCATGACTTCGGGACGCATCGTGGTCGGCGCGCCCGACTGGAACGCGCCGCCGTGGGGCGAGGACGACTACCTCGGCAACGGCACGAACAAGCAATTCGCTTTCACCTCGCTGTTCGCCTCCGCTTCCGACGTCAAGGTCTTCGTCAACGGGGCGCTCCAGACCTTCGGCGCCGACTACGTCCTCAGCACTCCTGTTGGGGGCGTTGGTGCGACGGTCACGTTGAACACGGCTCCCGCCCAGGACGTGAGGGTGGCGCTGGTCGCCACCACGCCGGAACGCATCGGCCTCAAGCCGGCGCAGCCCGAGCAGGGCCGGGCGTTCGTGTTCGATCTGGGCGCGAGCCTGCAGACGTGGAACCGCACCGCGCGCCTGACCGCGGATGCCGGACTGGCAGAAGGCGACGCGCTGAAGGAAGGCTTGAGCGGCGATCATTTCGGCGCGTCGGTCGCGCTCGACGCGACCCACGTCGTCGTGGGCGCGCCGGATCACAACGAGAGCGTCGCGACCCAGGCCGGCGCGGCCTACGTCTTCTACAACCTCGCTGACCAGGGCTCGGGGAACGGCGCGAGCTGGGTGCGCGGCGGCGGCCTGACCTCGAGCGGCGCGGTCGCGAGCGGCAAGCTCACCGCCGCCGATCCAGCCGGCAGCGACGCGACCTTCCCGATGCCGGATCACTTCGGTGCGAGCGTCGCGATCAGCGGTGGTCGCGTGGTCGTCGGCATCCCTGGCTTCAATCAGACCTCGGGCAACGTCATCACCCACGGCGACATCGGCGCTTTCCGTACTTTTGTCGAGGGGACCCTGCCGGACCTTCGGGCCGATGCCTCATTCGCCGAGGCCTTCGCCGGCAGCGCGACTTCAGGTTTCGGCGCGAAGTCGGTATACGACCCCGTCTCGGGCGAGCTCTTCGTCACTGCGCTCGGCGAGAACCGCGTCTACGTCTACAAGAACGAGGGCCTGTACTGGCGCCCGGTGCAGACGCTTACGTCCCCGGAAAGCGTGTACATCACATCCGCGGGATTGACCGCGCAGTACTACAACAGCTCGTTCATCGGCATCCCTATCGGGTTGACCGACTTCCCCGACTTCAACTCGGCGGACGGCTTCTTTGCATATCGATCCCGGTCACGTCGAACATGGTGGCACCGGGCGTCCAGGCCGATAACTTCGCCGCGCGTTGGACCGGCCAGATCAACGTCACCCAGACCGAGGACGTCACCTTTTACCTTAGCAGCGACGACGGCTCGCGGCTGTTCATCGACGGGCAACTGGCCGTCAACAACGGTGGCGAGCACGGCTACGCCACGGTAGGGGGGACGAGCCACCTCACCCAAGGCCTGCACAACATCCAGGTGCAGTTCTTCGAGCATGGCGGTGCCGCCGGCATCTCGCTCGAATACCAGGTCGGTGCGCTGCGCACCCTGCTGGGCACTGTCCCCGGATTCGGCAAGGACGTAGCCGCGGACAACACGACGCTCGTGGTGGGTGCGCCGGATACCAAGGCGTACGTCTATTCGCGCAATCCCAACGAAGAGACGTGGATCGTGCAGCAGGCGCTCGGCGGCACCGGCAGCTTCGGGTCGTCGGTTGCCGTCAGCGGCAACCGTATCGTCGTCGGCGCGCCTACCGCACAGGTGCTGTACAGCTCCGTCAACCAGCCCGACTCCGGCTACAGCCTGAACCTCGGCACGGCAGGCACGGTTCTCGTCTACACGAACACGAACGGCGTGTGGCGCGAGGACCGGATGCTGATGCCGTACGACAACAATCTGCCCACGGACACCTCGTACAACAACTACATCTATCCGTACGGCAATCTGGCCCAGTGGGCGGGCGACGTCGTTCTGCTCGCCAATCCGCAAGCGGCGTACACCCTAACGATCCCCGGCCCATTCGGCATCGAATTCCATTTCAACGTACCGGCGTCGGTGCCCGGATACCAGGCAGCGGGCCTCCAGATCTTCGACGGCGGCGCGATCCAGTGGTTCGGTGCAGGTTCCTACAACCTGTGGAACTACGCGCTGGGCTTCGAGAACTTCGGCGAGAACACCGTCGCGTTGCGTCTCGCGCCGCGCAGCGCCGCGCTGCTGTGGGATCCCGAGAATTCCCTGGGCTTCTACCAGGAAAACGACAGCTACACGAACTTTACGTATTACGAGCTCACGGGGGATTACCGGAACGAGATGCAGTCCCTGTACGTGTACTCGGTCGATCCGGTGTACCAGACGCAGGTCCGGGACAATTCCTTCGGCGCACTGGACGGCAGCGGATGGGGCAGCAGCGTCGACATAGTCGGTAACACCATTATGGTTGGTGCGCCGGGCAAGCAGCGTTATGCGGTCTACGATCTTGGCGCAGCGGACAACACGCACTGGGACGTGTCGGGCGCCGGCGTGCAGGACAAGCCGCTGACGCCGACCTCGTACTTCGACCCGGGACGGGCCGTCACCGAAGTGGGCGTGATCGATGCGAACCGCATCCTCGCCGGGACGCCATCGAACGCCACCATCCTGGAGAAGACGAAGCAGTCGGGGAGCTGGGTTGATGCTTCGCCTGCGAGCATCGCCGGGCCGGCGAACAGCTCGTTCGGCGCCAGCAATGCGACCGACACCTACGGCAACCGCATTCTCGTCGGCGCGCCGGATGATCGCTCGGGGTCCGGCGCGGCGTATCTCTATCCCGTGAACGGTTCGACCGTCCAGCAGACGTTCAAGCCGTTCCTCTACGACTCGCGCGACTCCGATCCGAACAAGGCCGGCATCCAGCCGATCGGCATGGCGGTCGACACCACCGCGCTGCATTTCGGCAACGGCCCGGCGATCGTCAGCGAAGGCAACTACGTCGTCGGCGCCAGCGCCGCCAACAAGCTCTACGAATACCGCAGGGCCGGACCGGCATGGACGCCGATCACCACGGGACCGGATACCGTGGTGCCCACGCTTCCGCCGGCGGCGCACGTCGGCGCGAGCGTGGCGCTCGACGGCCACACGATCGCGATCGGCGCTCCGGACTACGACGGGCGCGGCGCCGTCCTGATCTTCACCAACGCGCCGAACACCGAGACCTGGACGCCGCAGGCCACGTTGCAGGCTACCGATACCCAGTCGCGCGACGGCTTCGGCGGCGCGGTGAGCCTGAGCGGCGACACGCTGATCGTCGGCGCGCAGAATCATGCGGATGGCGCGGGCGCGGCCTACGCCTTCCACCGCCTCGGCGCGACGTGGACGCAGCAAGCCGAATTTGCCGGCTTGACGAACGAGCATCTCGGCGGCGC
>WNFM01326660.1_pt3 | contig 12759 bp, 17 predicted proteins | sample 5400271 | NCBI WGS metagenome assembly WNFM01 (sample SAMN13153352, study PRJNA577476) | soil metagenome | isolation source: 60 cm saprolite on Douglas fir-dominated hillslope | place: USA:California | collected 2013-09-17 | reverse complement strand
GGCGAGCAGAAGACGCCGCAGTTCCTGGCGATGAACCCCAACGGCCAGATCCCGGTCATCGTGGATCAGGAGGGGCCGGGCGGCAAGCCGCTGACCCTGTCGCAGTCGAGCGCGATCCTCGTGTACTGCGCGGAGAAGTCGGGCAAGCACCTGCCGAAGGACCCGGCGGCGCGCGCCGCGATGCTGCAGGCGCTGATGAGCGCCTCGACCGACGTCACGCCGATGATCGGCACCGTGTTCGGCATCGTGCGCTCGAAGGAGCCGCACGGCCCGACCGCGGAGATGTTCAAAGGCAGGCTGAAGGCGATGTTCCAGGTTTGGGACGGGCTGCTCGGCAAGCACAAATACGCCGCCGGCAACGAGATCACCATCGCCGACTTCTCGCTCTATGCGGGCTACGTGCGCGCGAAAGCATCCGTGCCGGACACTTGCGAAGGGTTCCCCAGCCTCGAGCGCTGGGCGAAGGAGATCGGCGCGCGCCCGGGCGTGCAGCGCGCGCTCAAGTTCTAGGGTTCGTTCTCCCTCTTGAAGTTCCGGCGGTTCGGCCCGATCTAGGGCCCGGGAAAACACATTCCAAGGACAAGGTCATGAGGAAAATCTTCGGTTTTGCGCTTACGCTGGCCGCGGTTCTCGCCCTTGGCGGCTGCGGCTACAACACGCTGCAGAGCGCCGACGAGCAGATCAAGGCGAGCTGGTCGGAGGTATTGAACCAGTACCAGCGCCGCGCCGATCTGGTGCCGAACCTGGTCAACACCGTCAAAGGCTTCGCCGCGCAGGAGCAGAAGGTGCTGATCGACGTCACCAATGCGCGCGCCAGGGTGGGCTCGATCCAGGCGACGCCGGAGCTGGTCAACGATCCGGCAGCGTTCCAGAAATTCACCGCCGCGCAGGGCGAGCTGACTTCGGCGCTGTCGCGGCTGCTGGTGGTCGCCGAGAGCTATCCGCAGCTCAAGTCCGACGCCAACTTCCGCGACCTGCAGGCGCAGCTCGAGGGCACCGAGAACCGCATCGCCGTGGCGCGGCAGCGCTACATCAAGGCGGTGCAGGAGTACAACGTCACGGTGCGCTCGTTCCCGAGCAATCTCACCGCGATGCTGTTCGGCTTCAAGGAGAAGCCGCAATTCGCGGTGGAGAACGAGAAGGCGATTTCGCAGCCGCCGAAAGTTGACTTCTCTACTAAGTAAGCTCTTCCTGATCGGGGTCGCGGCGGCGGCAATCGCCGTCCCCCCGCTCAAGTCGCGCGTCACGGATTTAACGAACACCTTAAATCCGGATCAGCGCGGCGCGCTCGAGCAAACCCTGGCCGAGTTTGAGGCGCGCAAGGGCAGCCAGATCGCGGTGCTGCTCGTGCCCACCACGCAGCCGGAAACGGTGGAGCAGTACGCCGTTCGCGTCGAGGAAACCTGGAAGCTCGGTCGCAAAGGCGTCGACGACGGCGTGCTGCTCGTCGTCGCGAAGAACGACCGCCGGCTGCGCATCGAGGTGGGCTACGGGCTGGAAGGCGTGCTGCCGGACGCCGCCGCCAAGCGCATCATCGAAGACGACATCACGCCGCGGTTCAAGCAGGGCGACTTCTACGGCGGCATCCGCGCCGGCGTCGACCGCATCATGCGCACCATCGAAGGCGAGGCGCTGCCTCCACCTCCCCGGCGCACCAGGTCGGACGCCGGCCAGGGGATCGGAGACGCCGCGCAATGGCTCTTCCCGCTGTTTTTCTTCTACCTGATCGGCGGCGCAATCCTGAAATCGGTATTCGGCCGCTTCATCGGCGGCGGCGTGGTGGGCGGCGCGCTGGGCCTTGCCGTCTGGGTCCTGTTCGGCTCCCTCGCCGCGGCGCTCGTCGTCGGCCTGATCGTCTTCCTGTTCAGCCTGTTCAGCGGCACGCTCTCGAGCGGCCGCGGGCTCGGCGGCGGCTGGGGTGGCGGCGGCGGCTGGTCTTCGGGCGGCGGCTTCAGCGGCGGCGGCGGCAGCTCGGGCGGCGGCGGCGCGGGCGGGAGCTGGTAGTGAATCTCCTTCGCTTTCTCGAGCACATAAGTACGCCGGGGTGGATCGCGCACCGGCCATTCACGCGGGACGTATTGAAGAAAATCGAACAGGCAATCAAGACCTCGGAGCAGCGGCACGACGGCGAGCTGAGATTCGTGGTCGAAGGCCCACTGCCGCTTCATTTGCTGCTCGGCAATCAGAAACCCAGGGCGCGTGCGGAGGAATTGTTCTCTCAGCTGCGCGTCTGGGACACCGCGCACAACAGCGGCGTGCTGATCTACGTGCAGCTCGTCGACCGGCGCATCGAGATCCTCGCCGACCGCGGCATCGCTTCGAAGGTGGCTCAGTCCGAGTGGAGCGCGATCTGCCGCGCCATGGAGAAATCCTTCAAGGATGGAAGATTCGCCGACGCCGCGCTGGATGCGATCGGGCGCATCACCACGCTGCTCGCAAAGCATTTCCCGCCTCTGGACAAGAACCCGAACGAGCTGCCGGACAAGCCCGTAGTCCTGTAGCGGCTCCGAGGAGACCGGATGCGTTATGAGCTCTATTACTGGCCGAGCATTCAGGGGCGCGGCGAATTCGTCCGCTTGGCGCTGGAAGACGCCGGCGCAGCTTATATCGACGTCGCGCGCAGGCCCGGCGGCATGCAGAAGATGATGCGCCTGCTCGACGATGAGGCCCTGGAAAACCCCCCGTTCGCGCCGCCTTTCCTGAAGGCCGGAAAGCTCCTGATCGCGCAGACCGCCAACATCCTGTTCTATCTCGGGCCGCGCCTCGGCCTGGCGCCGAAGGATGAGGCCGGGCGGCTATGGCTGCATCAGCTGCAGCTCACCATCGCCGACTGGCTGGTCGAGGTGCACGACACGCATCACCCGGTCGGCCCGGGGTTGTACTACGAAGACCAGAAACCGGAGTCGCGGCGGCGCGCCGTGGATTTCCGAACGAACAGATTGCCGAAGTTTCTGAATTACTTTGAATCGGTTTTACGAAGAGAAGGGAGGACGAAGAAGATAAATTACATCCACCTCTCGCTCTTTCAAATGGTGGAAGGGCTGCGATACGCGTTCCCGAGCACGATGAACAAGCTGGAGAGGAGACACAGATCTCTCGTTGAAAACCGCGACCGGGTCGCGGCGCGGCCGCGGCTTGCGACCTACCTGGCTTCCGAAAGGCGAATCGCCTTCAACCGGCAGGGCATCTTCAGGCACTATCCCGAGCTGGACTAGAGGAAACGGGAACCGACATGAATCTCAATTTGGGTCTGGTTACGCACCTGGGGATCAAGTTCGTCGAAACGAGCCCCGAGCGGGTGGTCGCCGAGCTGCAGATACGCGAGGAGGTCTGCACGCTCGGCGGCGCGATCCACGGCGGCACGCTGATGGCGCTCGCCGACACGGCAGGGGCCGTCGGGACTCTGGCTTTCCTGGAAAAGAACCCGTCTGCAGGAAAAGGAACCGCGACGCTTGAATCCAAGACCAACTTCTTCGCCGCTGCGCTCTCGGGCAAGGTGCGCGCCGAGGCGACGCCGCTGCACAAGGGCAAGCGCACCCACGTCTGGCAGACGCGCGTGACCGACGAAGCCGGCAAGCTGCTCTCCCTCACCATCCAGACGCAGATGATCCTTTGAAGCCGGAAAGACGGATCAGCGGACCGTGAACGGCGCGTTATAGGGCCGGCCGAACGGCACGCCCGCCGCGACGGCCTGCACCGGCCGCAGGTGCACTTTGCCCTCGCGCGTGTTGTTGCGCGTGTCGACGAAGCGCACGGGACCTTCGACGATCTCGAGGATCGAGGCGTCGCCGGGCGCGCCGACCTGCAGCGTGCCGAGCTTCGGCAGGCGGTTGATGACGCGCGCCGGATTCACCGTAGCCATCGCGACCACCTGCTCGAGCGTGAAGCCCATGTTGAGGAACTTGCTCATCACCCAGGTGAGGAACGGCATTCCCGGCGAGTTGCCCGAGAAGACGTGGATGTCCGAGGAGATGGTGTCGGGCGTCGCGCCCTGCGCGATCGCCGGCTCGGCGATGGTGTAGTCGAAGCTGCCGCCGCCGTGGCCGACGTCGAACACTACGCCGCGGCGCTTGGCGGCGAGCGCCGCCGGCAGGAGCTTGCCGTCCTGCACGATGTTGGTGCCCTGCCCCGCATTGTTCGGCGCGCCGGAATAGGAATGCGTCAGGATGTCGCCGTGGCGGAGCGTGTCGAGGATCTGGCTCATCAGCTCGCGGCTCTGCACGCCGCCGATGTGGCACATCACCTTGCCTTTCGTGCCAGAGCTCTCGCAGGCGACGATGGCGCGCTTGAGCGGCTCGAGGCCGTGCTGGTTGATCACGTTCTCCGACATGCGCACCTTGATGCCGATCACCATGTCGGCGTTCTCCGCCACCGCGCGCGCCGCGACCGCGGTATCCGCGTAGCCGAGGTTGAAGAGCTCGGGGACCGGGAACCCGGCGAGGCCGATGTTCGCGATGTGAACGAAGGCGTACATCCGGGTGCGCGTCTGCCCCACCATGTGGCGGCGGAACCCGGCGAAATTGTTGGCGCCGGCGTCGCCGGCGGACACCACTGTGGTGGTCGCCTGGTAGGGAACGAGCTCGTCGGCCGGGATGCCGATCGCCGAGCCGTAGGGATACACGTGGGAGTGCAGGTCGATCAGCCCCGGGGTGACGAGCCTGCCGCCGGCATCGAGCACGCGCAGCGCGCGCTCGGCGGGAATGCTGCGCTCCACGGCCTCGACGACGCCGAAGCGGATGCCGATGTCGCGGATGCCGCGCAGGTTCTGGCTGGGGTCGAGCACCTCGCCGCCCTTGATGAGGAGATCGAACTTGTCGTTCGGCCCCATCGCGGCGTGCACCGCGCGCGCCAGCAGGCCCGACATGGCAAGGGCGCTCGCGCCGGCAAGAAACTTCCGTCTCGAAGCAGTTTGCATTTGCAGCCTCCCCTTTGGTTTGCGGCTAGCCTATCATCGCCGCATGAAACTGCGCATCCTTCTCATCCTTTCCGCCTGCACGTTCGCGCTGCAAGCCTGGGGACAGACGTTCCCATCGAAACCCATCCGGCTGCTGGTGGGCTATCCGCCCGGCGGCTCGGGCGATTTCCTTACGCGCCTGGTCGCAGAGGAGATGTCCAGGGACCTTGGCGTGGCCGTCATCCCGGACAACCGGCCCGGCGCCGGGGGAAATATCGCCGCGGAGATCGCCTCGAAGGCCCCGGCCGACGGATACACGGTGCTCAACGGCAACAACCACGCCATCAACAAAGCGCTGTACAAGAACCCCGGCTACAAGGACGGCGACTTCATCCCGATAACGAAAGTCGCCGCGGGGCCGACGGTGATCGTGGTCAACAACGATCTGCCGGTTTTCAGCCTTCGCGAACTGATCGCCTATGCAAAAGCGAACCCCGGCAAGCTTTTCAATGCCGGGGCGGGATACGGCTCGGCGCCGCACCTCGCTGCAACGCTGTTCGAATCGGTCGCCGGAGTCAAATTCACCTCGGTGCAGTTCAAGGGCGGCGGCCCGGCGGCGCAATCGCTGATCGCCGGCGACACCCAGGTGATGTTCGCCACGTCGCCGACGGTGACCGGCTTCATCAAGGCCGGCCGCATGCGCGCGCTCGCGGTGTCGAAGCGCACCGCCTCGCCCGCCATCCCGGGAATCCCGGGCGCGGAGGCGGCGGGCCTGCCCAACTATGAATACACCTTCTGGTTCGGTCTCTACGTCCCGGTTGGAACGCCGCCAGCGATCGTGAAGCGCTTGTATGAGGCCGCTGCTAAAGGGCTTGCCAGGCAGGAGGTGAAAGAGAAGATCGCAATACAGGGCATGGACGCATCGCCGTCGCCATCACCCGAATCCTTCGCCGCCGATATCAGGGCCGAAGCGCCGGGACTGGAGCAGCTGGTTCGCGACTCGGGCGCGAAAGTCGAGTAGATGCCGCCGGTCACCCAGGCGCTGATCATCGCGAACGTCGCGGTGTTCCTGCTCGAGCTGTCGGGCGGCAGTAGCCTCGTGGAGGGGTTCGCGCTCTGGCCCGACAGCAATTTCCAGCCCTGGCAGCTTCTCACCTACAGCTTCCTGCACGGCAGCGTGTCGCATATTTTCTTCAACATGCTCGGGCTGTACATGTTCGGCTCGGAGGTCGAGCGGCTGTTCGGCGCGCGCTTCTATCTCGGGTACTACTTCGCGAGCGTGGTCGCGGCCGCGCTGACGCATCTGGGCGTAACGGCGCTGATGGGCGCCCCGCCGGCGCCGATGGTCGGCGCTTCGGGCGGCGTCTACGGCCTGCTGCTCGCGTTCGGCTGGTATTTCCCGCAGCGCCGGATCGTGCTGCTGTTTCCGCCGATCCCGATGGCGGCGCGCACTTTCGTGATCGTGTTCGGCGCGCTGGAGCTGTTCTTCGGCGTCACCGGGACCGCCGCCGGCGTCGCGCACTTCGCGCACCTCGGGGGTATGCTCGGGGGCTGGCTCATGATCGAGTATCGCAGAGGGAGTTTTTCGAATAGGCGCTGAGTACTACGAGATGGTCATGCGCATGCTGGCCGCGATCGTTGCGGGCGGCCTGATCGGCTTCGAGCGCAACTACCACGGCCGCCCGGCCGGCTTCCGCACGCATACGCTGGTCTGCGCCGCCTCGAGCGTGCTGATGCTCGTCACGGTGTACGAGGGGCACTGGATGCCCAAGGGGGCGGCGCTCGTGCAGCTCGACCCTACGCGCATGGCGCAGGGGATCATGACCGGCATCGGCTTCCTCGGCGCCGGCGCGATCATCAAGGAAGGGCTGTCGGTGCGCGGCCTCACGACGGCGGCGTCGATCTGGAGCTCATCGTCGCTACCGCGCTGACCATCGGCGTGCTGTCGGCGTTCCGCTGGGTCGAATCGCACATGCCGGCGCAGGCCTACTACCACTTCGACGTGCGCTTCGCGCGCGCCACCGACATGACCGAGCGCAGCTTGCGCGAGCTGGTCGAAAGCCACGGCTTCAGCATCGCGAACTTCAGCTACCGTCTTGAAGGCGAGGGCCGCACGCGCCGCCACACCATGGTCATCCGCTCATCGGACCGCTCGAGCGCCGGGCGCCTCTCGGAAAAGCTGGAGCGCGTCGAGGCCGTCCTCGAGTTCCGCATCGCTCCCGCCGGCGACTGAGTCGTCGCTACGGGATCAGGGTCAGCGCGTTGGCCACCGCGACCAGTGTTCCGATCGGGCCGGATTCGCAGATCAGGAGGCTTGCTGCGTATCCGGCCGGCAGGGTGGCGATTCCAGCGGCTACCGAGACGATCCAGCGTGTCATTCGGCTCATGCCCATGACGCAATGCAACAACCATGCCCGAGTCACGAAAAGTTTTTAATTCATTAAAACAATTGCTTAGGATTTGAAGTAAAAGTCATACCGCACCGCTGCAGTGCGGTCTTGTCTCTCCCAGGCACCAGCTTTGCCCAACATCTCGTTACACAAAATGCACGAGCCCGTGACGGCGAGGGACTAGCCTCATCCGTTAAGGGAATCAAGATGCGCTCCCTAATCCTCCTCCTCTGCGCGGCCTTGTCCTTCTCATCGGCGAGCGCGCAGGCACAGCAGCCTCACTACGGTCGGGCCGAGCTCGACGCGCTGCTTGCCCCGATCGCGCTGTATCCGGATGACGTGGTCCGGCTGGTGCTCGACGCCGCGACCGCGCCCGGCGAGGTGGCGGAAGCGGCGAAATGGTCGCGCGCCAACCGCGGCATGACCGGCGAGGATGCCGTGCGCGCGGTGCAGGAATACGGCTGGCGGCCGAGCGTCAAGGCCATGGTCGCCTACCCCGATCTCATCGAGCGGATGGCGGAGAGCCCGCAGTGGACCTTCGACCTCGGCAACGCCTGGGTCGCGCAGCAGGCCGAAGTCATGAGCACGGTGCAGGCCCTGCGTCAGCGCGCCTACGCTTCGGGCACCCTGCGGAGCGACGCGTATCAGACCGTGCAAGCCTCCGGCGAAGGCATCGCAGTTGTTCCCGCGATGCCTTACATCTACTACGTTCCCTATTACGACCCGCTGGTCGTCTACGGCGGCTGGTGGTGGCCTGCCTATCGCCCGGTATTCTGGCGGCCATGGTTTCCGCGGCCGGTTTGCCCCAACCCTGTCTCCCCTGCCGCGCGTTTCCAGGCACAGAACAGCGCTGCCTTCGTGGCGCGCGCACAGGCGGCGAACAGGCCGGCGCCCGCCGTGCAATTCCAGAACAGAGAATTCCAGAACAGGATTCAGGTTCAGCCATTCCGCCGGGCGCCCGAGGCAAGTCGGCAGCCGATCACGCAGGGCCATGTCCAACCGGCGTTTCAGCAACAGCGCCAGATCATGCAACGGCCTGTGTTCGCCGCCCACCAGCAGCAATTCCATCGCGAATCCGGCGGCCAGAGACAGCACGCGCAGCACCGCGGCCGGTCCTAAAATACGCTCTCCCCCTGTAGGAGAGACCCGCCGATGCCGCGCATCGTCCGCGAAACCCTGCTGTCCATGCGTGATCTCACGGTCACGCTCGGGCCGTTCGTTCTCATCGCGGTCGCGTTGCTGGCCGGAACCTATTTCCTGCTCGATCCCATCCCGCCGAAGCACGTCGTGCTCGCGACCGGACCGGAAGGCAGCGCCTACGATGCCTTCGGCAAGCGCTACGCCGCCGAGCTCAAGCGCTACGGCATCGGCGTGGAGCTGCGGCCCTCGAACGGCTCGCGCGAGAACCTGCGGCTGCTGCACGACGTCAAGAAGAGCGTCGACCTCGCCTTCGTGCAGGGCGGATCGGGCGACGCGGCGGAAGCCCTCGATAAAAAGGACGGCCCGGTCGAGCTCGCCTCGCTCGGCAGCCTCTTCTACGAGCCGGTCTGGGTGTTCTACCGGGCCGGCAAGGCGAAATCGCTGAACCGCGACGCGACGCTGAAGGAGCTCTCGCAGCTGCGCGGCTGGCGCGTGGACGTCGGCGCGCGCGGCAGCGGCTCGCCGGGACTCGCCAGCAAGCTGCTGACTGCGAACCTCATGGAGCGCGACGACATCCAGCGCAGCAATCTCGACGAGACGCCGGCGGTGCAGGCGCTGCTCGCCGGCGAGCTCGACGCGATGGTGATGGTCAGCGCGCCGGAGTCGCCGATGGTGCAGATGCTGCTGCAGACGCCGGGCATCAGGCTGTTCGAATTCACCCAGGCCGAAGCCTACGCGCGGCGCTATCCGTTCATCAGCCCGGTGGTGCTGCCGCGCGGCGTGGCCGATCTCTCGCGCAACGTGCCGCCGCGCGACGAGCCGATGATCGCCACCACGACCTCGCTGGTCGCGCGCGAAGGCACGCACCCCGCGCTGGTGCAGCTCTTCGTCCAGGCGGCGGCGAGAATCCACAGCCACGCCGGCTGGATCGCGCGCGCCGGCCAGTTTCCGACCGCCGAGCGCACCGAGTTCCCGCTCGCGAAGGAAGCCGAGCGCTTCTACCGCAACGGGCCGCCGCTGCTGCAGCGCTACCTGCCGTTCTCGCTCGCCAACCTTATAGACCGCATGTGGGTGGCGCTGTTCTCGATCATGGTCGTGCTCATCCCGCTGTCGCGGGTGATTCCGCCGCTCTACGTGTTTCGCGTGCGCTCGCGCATCTTCCGCTGGTACCGCCAGCTAAGACGCATTGAAGATATGCGTGAAAAAGACCAGGCCCCGGCGAAGGAGCTGCTTGCCGACCTGGACAAGCTCGAGGCGAAGGCCTCGCGCATCTCGGTGCCGCTCGCGTACTCGGACCAGCTCTACTCGCTGCGCAGCCACATCGACCTGGTGCGCGCGCGTCTGAAGTTGCCGTAAGGTCGCCGGGTTCGCGGCAGCGAACCTGGATTCGATGGCTTTACTTCTTCACCATGCCGATGCGCTGCAGGATCTGGGTGTGCAGCTTGTACTCGCGCCACAGGTCGGCCTTGAGGACGTTACCCGGCCTGTAGTCGACGTCGACGCCGCGGGCGGCCATGGCGTTGACGAAGGCCGGCTCCTCGATCGCCGCCTTCGCGGCGTCGTGCAGGTACTTGATCACCGGCGCCGGCGTGCCCTTGGGCGCGAGCAGCAGGTACCAGACGCCGTTCGACGCGTCCCAGCCGAGCTCCCTCGCCGTCGGCACGTCGGGGAACAGCGGATGGCGCTTGGGGTAGAACGCGACCAGCGCGCGCATGCGCTTGCCGTCGATCATCGGCTTGAGCTCGCCCGGCTGCGCCACCACCGCCTCGATATGGCCGCCCAGCAGCGCCGGGCTCGACTGGCCCCAGCCCTGGAACGGGACATGGATCATCTTCGTGCCGCTGCGGTACATCAGCTCTTCCAGGTTGAGGTGGCTCGAGGTGCCCTCGCCCGGCGAGCCGACGCGGATCATGCCGGGGTTCGCCCTGGCATCGCCGACCAGGTCCTGGATGGTCTTGTAAGGAGACTCGGTGCGCACCGCGATGAAGGGATAGTAGGAGACGACGTTGAGCAGCGGCTCGTAGTCGTCGGGCGTCTTGTAGGCAAGATCGTTCACCTGCGCCGCGATCACCAGCGCTGAGTGGGGGGTAAGGATGAATGTGTAGCCGTCGGGTTGGCTGCGAGCGGTCTCCGCGACCGCGACCGAGCCGGCGGCGCCGGGACGGTTGACCACCACCAGCCCTTTCGGAAATCGCGGCTTCATGCCTTCGGCCACGAGGCGAGCCACGATGTCCACCAGCCCGCCGGCCGGATAGCCCGCGAGCATGGTGACGGAGCGCTCCGGATACTGCGCCGCGGCAGGCAGCGAAAGCGCGAGCGCCAGCAGGCACCACAGGATTTTTTGCATGGCCTCCTCCTCCTGAAGGAGTTTACTTCAATGCCTTGTAGCGGATCCGGTGCGGGCGCGCTGCTTCCTCGCCCAGCCGCTTCTTCTTGTCGGCCTCGTATTCCTGGTAGTTGCCGTTGAAGAACGCCGCCTGCGAGTCGCCTTCGAAGGCGAGGATGTGGGTGGCGATGCGGTCGAGGAACCAGCGGTCGTGCGAGATCACCAGCACGCAGCCGGCGAATTCCAGCAGCGCTTCCTCGAGCGCGCGCAGGGTCTCGACGTCGAGGTCATTGGAGGGCTCATCCAGCAGCAGGACGTTGGCGCCCGAGATCAGCATCTTGGCGAGGTGCAGGCGGCCGCGCTCGCCGCCCGAGAGCTGTCCCACCGGCTTCTGCTGGTCGGCGCCGCGGAAATTGAAGCGCGCGAGGTAGGAGCGCGAGGGCATCTGGTACTTGCCCACCGCCAGCATGTCGTTGCCGCCCGATATGTCCTCGAACACCGTCTTGTCGGCCTGCAGCACGTCGCGCGACTGGTCGACGTGCGCCAACTTCACGGTTTTCCCGACGGAAATTTTTCCTGAATCGGGCTTTTCCTTTTCGATGATCATGCGAAAAAGCGTGGATTTCCCCGCGCCATTGGGCCCGATGATCCCGACGATCGCGCCCGGCGGCACCTGGAACGAAAGCTTGTCGATCAGCAGGCGCTCGCCGTAGCCCTTCGACACGTTCTTGAACTCGATCACCTCGTTGCCGAGGCGCTCGGCGACCGGGATGAAGATCTCCTGGGTCTCGTTTCTCTCCTGGTGCTCCTGCGAGGAGAGCTCCTCGAAACGCGCGAGGCGCGCCTTCGACTTGGACTGGCGGCCCTTCGGGTTCTGCCGCACCCACTCGAGCTCGTGCTGCATCGCCTTGATGCGCGCCACCTCCTGGCTCTGCTCGACCTGCAGGCGCTTCTCCTTCTGCTCGAGCCAGCTCGAATAGTTGCCTTCCCAGGGAATGCCGTAGCCGCGGTCGAGCTCGAGGATCCACCCGGCTGCATTGTCCAGAAAATATCTGTCGTGGGTGACGGCGACCACCGTTCCCGGGAAGCGCTGCAGGAACTGCTCCAGCCACTCCACGCTCTCGGCGTCGAGGTGGTTGGTCGGCTCGTCCAGCAACAGCAGGTCCGGCTTTGAAAGCAATAATTTGCACAAGGCAACTCTGCGCTTCTCGCCGCCCGACAGCACCTCCACTTTCTGTTCCCATGGAGGCAGTCTCAACGCATCCGCCGCGACTTCCATCTCATCGGCGCCGCCGGTGTTGATCATGGCCTCGAGCCTCGCCTGCTCCCCGGCGAGCTTGTCGAAATCGGCGTCGGGCTCCGCGTACGCCGCGTAGATCTCGTCCAGGCGCTTTTTCGCCGCCGCGGTGTCGCCGAGCGCTTCCTCGACGGCTTCCCTGACCGATTTTCCTTTTGGAAGCTGAGGCTCCTGCTCCAGGTAGCCGACCTTGATGCCGGGCATGCGGATCACTTCGCCCTCGTAGTTGTCGTCGACCGCCGCCATGATCTTCAGCAGCGAGGTCTTGCCCGAGCCGTTCAGCCCGAGCACGCCGATTTTCGCGCCCGGGAAAAAGTTGAGCGAGATGTTCTTCAGGATGGTGCGCTTGGGCGGCACGGTCTTGCTGACCCGCCGCATCGTGTAAACGTATTGAGCCATCGCGGTATGATGATAATTGAATGAGCAAGAACTTAACGGCGGCGGTTTCTTTTTTTGCTTTCTGCTCCGTCGCTGCGAATCCATGCTATGCGGCGGACGCCGCTTCCTTCGCGAGCGACGGCGCGTCCTTCGAAGCCGGCCTCGGCGTGCGCAACGGCGCCGAGATGTGGCGCATCGGCGTCACCAAGGACTGGAAGAGGAAGTGGCTGGAGATGGGGAACTGGCACGTCGGCGGCTACTTCGAGGCGCAAATCGGGCAGTGGGGCGGATCGAACAAGCACACCGTCAGCGACCTCGGGTTCACGCCGGTGTT
>WNFM01140685.1_pt1 | contig 12761 bp, 9 predicted proteins | sample 5400271 | NCBI WGS metagenome assembly WNFM01 (sample SAMN13153352, study PRJNA577476) | soil metagenome | isolation source: 60 cm saprolite on Douglas fir-dominated hillslope | place: USA:California | collected 2013-09-17 | reverse complement strand
CCCGCTCAGCCTGACAAACCCCACTTGACGGTACCGATTGCTGCAGTCATTCTACCTATGCGATGGTCGGTTTGGCTGGCCATCTGGACAATGTCGGCTGAAATGTCGGCCCCCAAATAATTGTCTGGCCGTTCAGGGACTTTGCAGCAGAACCTTGTGAAAAACTCTTTAAGGCATATCGGAGACGATGCGAGCACCAGCACCCAACGGTTTTTCCGTGCCGGTCAGGCCGTCCAATTCAATTTGACGCGGCGGAACGCGGTGGCCGGCACCTTTGGGCGGTTACAGGCGGGCAGAAGATCGTCTTCGACATTATCGACAATCACCTGCTCGGAAATGACTTCGCCTTGTCGTGGGCGATGACCTACGCCAACGACGTCATTCAGGTTGAAGGGGCCGGACATGACCAGAAGGGCTAATATCGTCGCACTCTGGGTGGGCACTATCATCAGGAGAATCATGCTGGGTACTCCCGACATCACGGATCGGGGCGCGTTTGAAGACGAGATGGTCCAACGGGGGATGACGCGGCAACAGGCTGGGCAGGCTTGGTTCGACGCCTACTTTCGCACGCCGTCGCCAACCGGGAGGGCGGGTCGGAGACCGTAGTGCCATGCGTAGGTTGGTGTAACCGCCGCCGGTTCCCGGCCTATCGCGCAACAGCCAAAGGGTTCAAATTTGCCCCAGAACCAAGATCGACTCCGTAGCCGAAAGGCATCGCTTAACCCGCGAGCCCCTATCGTCCTTCGTCTAGCATCATCAATTCACCGCCACTTTTCGACGATGTCGCGCAACGTCTTCGGACGACGGGCGTCCGCAGCACTGTTGGCTTTCGGAGTGCTCGCAATCGCCGCGGCCGTCGCCGGAGTGCCAGCGGCTCGGGCCCAGGCCTTCGATCTCGGGCCCGATGCCTGCCAGAATTGCCATAAGGCCGAATTCGAGGTCTGGCAAAAGACGAAGCACGCCACGTCGTTCAACGACTTTCACCGGTTGCCGAAGGTGCGCGATGTCCTAAAGGTCACCGGCGACCGCAGCCCAAAGCAGAGCAAAGTCTGTGTCACCTGCCACTACACCACCGCGCAGAAGGACGCCGCGGCCAAGCCGGACCTGGTCGCTGGGCCGGCCTGCGAAAGCTGCCACGGCGCCGCCTCGAACTGGATCAAGATCCATAACGATTTCGGCGGCCCCGGCGTCAAGCAGGCGGACGAGAAGCCAGACCACAAGGCGAAGCGTATCGCCGACTCGAAGGCGGCCGGCATGGTTCGACCGGAGATGAAGTTCGACATCGTGTCGAACTGCTACGGCTGCCACGCGCTCGGCCGCAAGGAACTCGACGGCAAGGTGCTGAGCGGCATGATCGACGCCGGTCACCCGACGAACGACGAGTTCGAGTTCATCCGGTTCAGCCAGGGACAGGTCCGCCACCGCTTCTACCCGCCCGACACCACGGTCAACAAGGAGATAACACCGCAGGCCAACGCCGAGTGGTACGCGGTCGGCCAGGCGGCGGCGCTCGTCGCGGCAACGCAAGGTGCCGGCAAGACCGACAACGCCAAATATGCCGCAGCCGACGCGGCTCGCATCGCAAAGGCGAAGGATGTTCTCGGCAAGATCTCCGAGGCCAAGGCGCTGCTCGCCAACCCGACGCCGGAAGCCGGTCGCGCCTTTGCCGCCGCTATCGACGGCAAGGACCTGACCAAGGCGGTGGGCGCCCTGTCCGATCCGAGCAGCTATAAATAACGCGGCGGCATCCTGGAACGGCGCGTCCCGGTCATGAGTGATCGGGACGCGCCGAATGACAGGGGGAGGGGATGATGACGCCAGCGACCCTGACGCGACCGCAACGGTGGGACCAGCCATTCGGCCCGGATATGACGGATGCGGACGTGGCGATGTTGCGCCAGCGGCCGGATCTCGGTGCCATTGATGCCGAAAAATTTCCGTCGCATATGCCGCTCGACGGTATCCTGAAGACCGACACCAGGATCATGCGCTACCACTCCGGCGACATCATAGTGCGCGAGGGCGACTATGGAAACTCGGCCTTTCTGACGCTCGAGGGAACCGTCCGCGTCGTCCTCGCTCCCGGATTGCCGCGCCGCATGCTCGGCCGGCAAAAGACGGCGCGCAAGGGGGTCTTCGAGGCGCTCAGCCAGGTGTGGACGAACCGCAGGGTGCCCGAGGTGCGCGACCTTCGTCGCGACGGCCACGTCGAGTTGCCTGGGGTGAGCCGGCGTGGCGAGGCAACCAAGACGCGGACCTTTCTCCAGGACGTGCCGGCGATTCTCGACGACCACAGAACGGCTCAGCTTGGGCCGGGGTCGCTCTTCGGCGAGCTTGCCGCGCTCGGCCGCGTGCCGCGGACAGCCACGGTCTTCGCCGAGACCGATGCCGTGCTGCTCGAGATCCGCTGGCAGGGGCTGCGCGAGTTGCGCCGCTACGACCGGAGCTGGCGCCGGCAGATCGACGAGAGCTACCGCAAGAACGCGCTCAAGACCCACCTCCAAGAGGTGCCGTATTTTGCCGGCCTCGCCCCGGAGACGTTGCAGTCGATCGCCGACGTGACGCTGTTCGAGACGTTCGGATCGTTCGACTGGCATACCGATTACAAGCGTCTGCGCCAACAGGACAAGCTCGGCAGCCGGCACGAGCCGGTCCTCGCGCGCGAGGGCGACTACGCCGACGGCCTGGCGCTGATCCGCGCCGGCTTCGCGCGCGTCTCGGTCAAGCTCGGCGAAGGCGAGCGGACGCTGACCTATCTCGGCGCCGGCGACGACTACGGGCTCTACGAGCTCTATGCGAGCTGGCAGGGCAAGCGCGAGGTGGCGCTCGAGACGACCTTGACGGCGCTCGGCTATGTCGACGTCCTGCGAGTGCCGACGCATGTTCTCGAAGAGCATGTCTTTCCGCGCCTGCCGGTCGCGCCGCTGAGCTTTCTTCCCAGTGCCGGGCCGACCGCCGACGACGCCAGGATGGAATGGGCGGTCGAGCAGCGGCTGATCAACGGCACGCAGGCGATGCTGATCGATCTCGACCGCTGCGTACGCTGCGATGATTGTGTGCGCGCCTGCGCCTCGACCCATGACGGCAATCCCCGCTTCGTACGGCACGGGTGGACGCACGATCACTGGATGGTCACCAACGCCTGTATGCATTGCGCCGACCCGGTCTGCATGATCGGCTGCCCGACCGGAGCAATCTCGCGCGAAATAGACAGCGGCACCGTGTTGATCAATGACGCGACCTGCGTCGGCTGCGCCACCTGCGCCAATTCCTGCCCCTACGACAACATCAGGATGGTCGAGATTCGCGATCTCGCCGGCCAGCCGGTGATCGACGTCAAGTCGCGTCGCCCGATCCTGAAGGCGACGAAATGCGATCTCTGCGCCAGTAACCCGGGCGGGCCGGCCTGCGTTCGCGCCTGCGCCCATGACGCCTTGCAGCGGGTCGATTTTCGCGACCTCGCACAAGTCGGAGTGCGTCGCTGATGCGATCGGGCTATCGCTCCGGCATAGCCATCTGGGGAATCGCCGCCCTCGTACTCGCCGCCGCCGCCTATCAGACCCAGTCCCAGCGCCTGCATCTCGGGCATCCCGCTGTGCTGAGCGGCTGGCTGCTGTTCGCCGTCATGTTCGGCCTGGTGCTCTTCAACCTGCGCAAGCGCCTATCGATGATCCCGCTCGGCAGCGCCAGCGCCTGGCTCGCCCTGCACACCGTCGGCGGCGCGCTCGCCATCGGGCTCTTCTTCATTCACGCCGATACCTTTTGGCCGACCGGCAGCTATGAGCGGCTGCTCACGCTACTCTTCTATCTCGTCAGCCTGAGCGGGCTGCTCGGGTTCGCCATTCAGCGCATCTACCCCAGGCTCCTGTCTCAGATCAACTACGAAGTCATCTATGAGCGGATCCCAGCCGAAATCGCCATATTGCGCGACCAGGCAGAGGCGATCGTCCTCGAATGCACGGCAAAGACCACGAGCGATACGCTGGCGCAGTACTACCTCGCCTCGCTCGCCTGGTACTTCGACCGGCCGCGTTTCATGCTGAATGCGCTGGTCGGCAACCGCCGTACCCGGAGTTGGCTAGACCGCGAGTGGGGCGCCGTCGCGCGCTACCTGAACGCCGCGGAAAACGCCTTCCTGTCGCAACTGCTCGAGCTGTGCGAAACCAAGGCGAAGATTGATGCCCATTACGCCATCCAGGGCCTGATGAAGCTTTGGCTGCTCGTGCATCTGCCGCTCGCCGCCGCCGTCATGGTGGTCGCGGTCTGGCACGTTCTGCTCGTCCATGTCTATGCGCTCTAGCCGACGGGGATCATGAACCTCGAGCGCTTCAGCCACACCAGTAGCGCCTATCAGCGCCCGACGACGGCGCATCGCTGCGGCCGCGCCGCGCTGTGGGGCAAGCCGTGCGCGCGCGGGCCGAACCCGGATGGCACGTGCGGCGGCACTGTCGAATGCACGCCATTTCTCAACGATGATCGCTGGGAGTGCCGAAGGCTGGCTGCCGCCGGCGGTCCCTGCGAAGACGGACCCTTGCCGAACGGCGATTGCTGCCGGAGCCGACTCCCCTGCCAGCCGCGCCTCACGCTGCGCGCCCTGCGCGGGCGCATCACCGTTCTCGCCCTGCTGCTACCGCTCGTCCTGATCGCCGCGACCTTTACCCTCGACGCCGACAGTGCCGCGCCGCTGAACGCGCTCTCGCATGGGCCGCTCTCCGGTCCGCACGCGCGGTTCACCGACCAGCAGGGCTGCGTCGCGTGTCATAGGGCGCATGGCGCCAAGGCCGCCGACTGGATCGCGGCGGCATTCAAGCCGGCCGACATGACGGGACAATGCATCACCTGCCATACCCTCGGCGGGCCCGAGCGCGCACCGCACAACTTTCCTGCGGGATTATCCGAGGCCAGCGCAGCGGCAGCGCATGGCGGCCCGGCCGAGACGAGTTGCACGATGTGCCATACCGAGCATCGCGGCATCGCGGCTAGGATCAGCACGGTGTCCGACGCGCAGTGCCAGACCTGCCATACCGACAAGTTCACGGCGTTCCGCTCCGGGCACCCGGCCTTCGGTCCGCACTACCCCTACGCGGTGCGCACGGCGATCAACTTCGATCATCTCAGCCACCTCGCCAAGCATTTCCCGGCGGCGCCGAAGGCGAGCGCTCCGGAGGGCTGTGTCACCTGCCACCAGATCGACAAGGCGACGCGCGCCGTGCCCGTCGGGGATTTTGAGACGACCTGCGCCACGTGCCACCGCGCGCAAATCGTGAACCGCGATCTCGTCGCCTTCGTGCTGCCGGAATGGTCGCCGGCTCAGTTCATGGCGATCGACCACGAAGCGGCGGCGAGTGCCTGCGGGCCGCTCGATTCGGAGGCTGCCAGCACATTGGCCGACGCGCTCAAAACCGCCGAAGCCGCGGTCAAGGCGAACGATCCGCAAGGTGACTTCGTCGCGGTGTCGGATCAGCAGCTGGCACCGGTCGAGCGGCTGCTCACCGGCGTCGAGGGTGACGGTATCGTCGACCTCGATCCGCAGCAACCGGCCGTCGCCACCTTGCTCGGGCTCTTGCCGCAGATGGCGAAGGACGGCAGCGGGCCGCTCGCCCAGCTGATCGACCAGCGGTTTGGCGCCGGGCAGAGCGCGAAGCTCCTCGCCGGCCTCGCGCCGGAGATCGTACGACGCGCCGCCTGCGCCTGGTCGGGCAACGCCCAATATGCCGGCAAGCCGCCGCCCGGCGGCGGCTGGTACGTCGACGGGGTGGCGCTGAAATACAAGCCGACCGGTCACGCCGACACTGTGGTGAAGGCTTGGGTCGAGGCGGCGCTCATGCCCGGTCCGGCTGCGACCGGGCCGGCCAATGCAGCACCGCTCGCCGATTTCCGGAGCACGCTGTTCGACCGGCAGAACGGTCCCGGGACCTGCCTCGGCTGTCACGCGCTGACCGACACGGCGGCGACCGGTTCCGAGGCGGAGAGCATCAACAGCGCATCATCGCTGCGAATCGAGTGGCGCAATGGCGTTACCGAGGGCGGGCGCTACGTGCGCTACTCCCACCGGCCGCATATCAACCTGCTCGGCCCCGGAACCGACTGCCAGAACTGCCACGTCACCAACGCCGAAGCAGCCTATGGCGATGCCTTCAAGCAGGTCAACCCGCACCATTACGAGAGCAATTTCCAAGGGATCCGGATGGAGCAATGCACGAGTTGTCACGGCGCCGGCGAGGTGCGCGACGATTGCACGACTTGCCACAACTATCATCGCCAGCCCGGCTTCAGGAAGTTGATGATGGAGCAGGCCAAGCAGGAATAGACCGATGTCCGAGATCTCGTTCTCCCGGTGGGTGCGCAACCCGATTGTCGTCAGGCGCCGCGCCGCCCCTTTTGCGCTAGCGGCAGTCCTTGCGGCGCTGCCGACCGGCACGCCCGCGGCGGCGGGCGCCAATGATCCGCACGCCGCGGTCTATGCCGAGGAATCCTACCCCAGTGCGCGCGTGTGCCGGGCGTGCCACGAACAGATCTATTCGGAATGGGCATCGTCGAACCACGCCTATGCCTCGATCTCGCCGATGTTTCACAAGTTCGAGCAGCGCATCAGCGACCTTGCATCGGGAACCGTCGGCACGTTCTGCGTGCGCTGCCATCAAGAGGTCGGGACCCAGCGCGGCGAGCCGCGCGAGCAGCCGCTCTGGGAGCGCAGCAAGGTCTCGAGCGAAGGCGTGACCTGCATCACTTGCCACCGCGTCAACGAGGAATATCTCAAGGTCAACGGCGAGCGCACGATCCAGCCCGGCACGATCAATGATCCGATGTACGGCGCCGCGCGCGAGAGCCGCATCGCCGATGTCCTGAAGGACGCTGATTTCTACAAGGTCGATCCGATCGGAAACGGGCGCGGCAGCAAGATCCACAACGGCGTCGCCAAGTTCGAGCAGCTCGGCAAGGCAGAGTTCTGCGAGAGCTGCCACCAGGTCGCCGTCCATCCCGGCATCAAGCTGGAAGTGGTGTGGGAGCAGTATCGCGACTCGCCGGCGATGAAGCAGGGCATCATCTGCCAGGATTGCCACATGGGTTCGGTTCCGGGCAGAGCCGAGGGCTTCGACAAGGCGGTCGCGGCGGTGGTGAACGGCCAGCCGATCGGCGAGCCCAAGATGCATCACAATCATTCCTTCTACGGCCCGGGCTACCCGATCGCCCATCCCGGCATCTTCCCGCACAACCCCGATGCCGACCGCTGGAGCACGCAGGATTGGCTCAAATTCGACTATCGCGCCGGCTGGGGCACCGATGATTTCGAGAACATGGCGGCGGATGCCGACAAGGCGTTCGATGATTTCGGCCAGGCGCTGACCGGGAAGATCGATCCGGCTCGGCTGCGCAGCGCGGCGGCGGCAGTGAGCGATCTCGCCAAGAGAAACAGCCCGCCGGCGGCGGCGCCGGCTAGCGCCGCTTTCGCCGCGAAAGTCGAGACGCTCCGCCAGGCGGCTGCGGCGAACGCCGCGTCCGCCGAGCAGACGGCAGCGGCGAGCAAAGCGGCAGCGCAGTTCAAGACGGCGCTCGGCCTCGACTTCCCGAAGGAATGGACGGATACCGACGACCGCAGCGACGCGCGCAAGGTGGTCGAGGTCAATCTCGGACTGCTCGAGAAGAAGCGCGCGCTGCGCCAGCAGGTCATGGACAACGGCTCACGGATCGACGGGCCGTTCTTCTCCGGCGAACCGCGCGTCGGTCATTCGCTCGACTTCAGCTACAAGGTCAGCAATACCGACACCGGGCACAATCTGCCATCCGGTTCGTTGGGCGCGCAGCCCGAGATCTGGCTCAACGTCGCGCTCGTCGATCCCGACGGCAAGACGGTCTTCGAATCGGGCTATGTCGACAGCATCGGCGACATGGCCGATCTGCACAGCCGCGACGTGCTGACCGGCAAGCTGCCGCACGACAATCAGCTGTTCAACCTGCAGACCAAGTTCCTCATCACCAACGTCAAGGGCACCGAGCGCGAATGGCCGCTGCCGGTCAATGTCGACATCGACCAGCTGCCGTTCATTCGCCCGGCCGCGGTGCCGACGACGGTGCTGAACCATCCGCCGTTCATCCGGATGGAGCAGCGCAGCCTGCCGCCGGTGTCGGCGCGAAAGGCCTCGTACACGGCACCGGCCTCGGCTCTGACCAAGCCAGGCAAGTATCGCTTGGCCGTCCGCCTGCGGAGCCGCGCCGAGCCGATCTATTTCATGCGCTTTGTCGACGCCACGCTGGCGATGGAGCAGGCGATGAACGAGTGGATGATCGACATCCACCCGTACACCGTCGAATTCGAGGTCAAGTAGTCAAGTAATCAATAACCAGCATCTCCGTAGAGTGGGGCGCAGAGACAGGAACCGAGCGATGGGGGCGGAGGGTAGATGGCGGGATCAGTCGCGGCGCGCGCCCCGCCGGGTCGATGGTTGGCTGATCGCGTTCGGCATGTTGCTGGCGCTACCGGACCTTGCGCTCGCGCAGCAGCAGGAGCCGCCGCGGGAAATGTCGCCGGGCGCCAAGCCGGTCGAAAACGACCCGAATGTGTTCAAGGCGAACCCGCGCTACGAAGCGGAGCCATACAACCCGAGCGCCCAGATCGATATCTATGGCGGCAAGCGCGCGATTGACGCGCCGCGCCCGGCGCTCGAGATCGGACGGGCGCTCTACGAGGGCGGGCCTTTCGACCAAGGTCTCTCCTTCCTCGGCCAGAAGAACCTCGTCTTCCCGGCGTTCGAGGCGTTCGGCGATTGGCGAACCGCGATTGCCCTCAACGACAACGGCAAGAAGGAGGTCGGCCAGCTCGCGACGCGGCTCAACCTCGATCTCGACATGCGCTTCACCTCGACCGAGCGGCTGCACGCGTTCTTCCGCCCGCTCGACCGCAAGACATCCTTCACGCGGGTAGAATTCTTCGGTGACGACGCCGATGGGAAGGGCCATCTAAAGGCCAATGCGGTCCCGCAGGACCTCTTCTTCGAGGGCGATCTCGGCTCCATCTACACCGGGCTCACCGGCACCTACAGCAAGTTCGACCTACCTTTTGCGGTCGGCCTCATCCCGATGATCTTCCAGAACGGGATCTGGGTGGACAATGCGTTTACCGGCGGCGCGTTCACCCTGCCGGCGAAGAACAGCCCGTGGCTCGACATCAGCAACATGGACATCACCTTCTTCTCGGGCTTCGACAAGGTCCAGACCCCAGCGCTGCTGAATGCCGATGGCAGCCGCGCCGACCACAACGCCAACATCTTCGGCGTCGCGGCGTTCGTCGAGGCCAATCAGGGGTTCTGGGAAGGCGGCTACGGTTATGTCCAGGGCAAGGACCGCTTCCGCGATCTCAGCTACAGTAGCGCAACCGTCGCCTACACCGGCCGCTTCCGTGACATCACCTCGAACAGCGTTCGCGTCATCTGGGATTTCGGCCAGGATCCGAACGCCGCAAAGAAAGAGCGCAAGACGGCCGATGGCGTGATCCTGCTGCTCGAGAATTCCTTCGTCACGGCGCGGCCAGAGACGCTCGTGCCCTACGCCGATCTCTTTGCCGGCTTCAACCGACCGGCTCCGCTCGCCATCACCACCGGCAACCTGCTGACTAATACCGGGATCAATTTCGAGACCGACGCGCTGACCAACTTCCCCAAGCTCGACGACAGCGGCCAGAATACCTACGGCGGTGCGCTCGGGCTGGAATACCTCTTCAACCTAGACCAGCAGCTGGTGCTCGAGGCCGCCACCGTACGCGTCATGGGGAACGACCCGGGCCGTCCCGCCAAGGGCGACGAGTACGCGCTCGGCGTACGTTACCAGATCCCGCTGTCGCTCGATTGGATCCTGCGCGCCGACGCGATGCAAGGCTGGCTCATCAACGCCAAGTCGGTCGCCGGCGGCAGGCTGGAGCTGCGCCGCAAGTTTTAGATAGCACTCGGGAAGATCGCTCATGGACAACTCCGTCAATGTCGCTGCCGTCGCGGTCCTGCTGCTGATGGCGGTGTCCATCATCACCTATCTGGTCAACAATATCCGCGTCGCCCAGGCAGTGGTGCGAACTGTCGATGTCGAACGCGATTACCTGCGCGGCCGCGTCGCCCGGCTCGCCGCCCGCAAGCAGTTCGAGCTTGAGCGCACGCAATTCGGCTGGAACGGCTTCCGCAAGTTCCAGATCGCTCGCAAGGTCGACGAGGGCGGCGGCATCTGCTCCTTCCACCTGCGGGCGCACGACAAACGGCCCCTGCCGCCGTTCCTGCCGGGCCAGTACCTCACCTTTCGCCTGCAGCTGCCCACCGACAGGCAGGCGACGACGATCCGTTGCTACTCTCTCTCCGACGCCCCAAACCCCGAGTATTACCGGATCAGCATCAAGCGGGCACCGCCGCCGCGCGACCCGACCAAGGCCAACCTTGCCGCCTCGGTGTCGAATTTCTTCCACGATCACCTTGCCGAGGGCGACATCGTCGACGTCAAGGCGCCGGCCGGGGAGTTCATCCTCGACGTCGCCCATCAGACGCCGATCGTCCTGATCGGCGGCGGCGTCGGCCTGACGCCGATGCTCAGCATGCTCAACGCCATCATCGCGTCCGGCTCGCGACGCGAGGTCTGGTTCTTCTACGGCGTGCGCAACCGCGACGAGCACATCATGCGCGATCGTTTCAACGAGATTGCCCGCGACTATGAGTACCTCCGCATCAACGTCTGCTACTCCGATCCGACCGAGCGCTGCGTCAAGGGTAGCGACTACCACCAGGGAGAACGGGTGAGCGTCGACTTGCTCAAGAAGCTGTTGCCCTCGAACAACTACAATTACTATCTCTGCGGGCCGCCGCCGATGATGGTCTCGTTGTTCGACGGCCTGCGCGAGTGGGGCGTACCGGAGGCCGATATTCATTCCGAGGCGTTCGGTCCGGCGACGGTCAAGAAGCTGCCGGTTTCGAGCGACGCTGCGGCTGCGGTGGCGGCGGCGGCAAAATCGGGGATCACGGTGACCTTCGCCAAGACCGGAAAGACGCTGGGCTGGGATATCAATGCGAGTTCGCTTCTGGATTTCGCCGAGATCAACGGTGTCGCTATCGCGTGCGGCTGCCGGGCCGGGAGTTGCGGCACCTGTATCACCGCGGTGAAGGGCGGTGAGGTCCAGTACCTGCGCGAACCGGGCAACAAGCCCGAAGCGGGATCATGCTTCACCTGCATCAGCGTGCCGAGGAGCGATCTCGTGCTCGACGCCTAGCGATAAATTCTTATCCCCTCCCAGATGCCGGCCGCGATGAACGCTGCCACCTCCTCCCTGCAACACAGATCGAGGAGGGGCTCAGCCATGCGCAAAGCCGATCCAATCAACGAAGTCAGGGCGTACACCGAGGCCGCGCCAGCTCTGCGCGTACGCTTCGAGCGAGAACGCCATCCGCTTCTGGGACGCCGAGCGCCGCGTCGCCAAGGGGGTCGGCAAGGTGCCTTTGCCCATATCAAGGCTGTCGACGAGAAGGCGCAAATCAAGCTAGTTGCGTGTCCACGTAGAACCTGAACCTTCCTCGGCAACCCGGCCTGATCCTCAATTTCTGGATACCGCTGGTGCCCTGTGGCATCACTGCCCCGGGGCTCGAGGTCGTCCTCGACCATCCGGGCGAGATCCTGACGCCAGCGGGGGGCGCCGAGTTGCTAAGCACCGACTACAGCGGCATCGAGCTGTCCTACGACCAGGTCGTGCGCCGTTGGGGCAAAGATAAGCTCTGGCATCCGGCGCTCGACCGCGGCGATGTCATGGTGTTTTCGCACCTTACCGTGCACCGAACCTATCAGACCGCGGCCATGACCCAGCCCCGCATCAGTCTCGAAATGCGTTGCGGCGACGGCAAGAGCCCCCGACTCCGTGCGGCGCGGCAGGATCTCCTCGACGTCAAGGTCGCCTGAACGCCCGCGTCGCGGCGCGATGATGCAGTACTGCAGGTCCTTGGCGGATCAGCATTGAGCGCCGACGCGATCATTCCCTTGATGCTCGCCGATGCCGCCAGCCTGTCGGCTAGCCCCGCGCTAGGCGGGGTTCTCTCGGCGAGGTCTTAACTTGCCCGCGGCGGCAAGTCGCCTTCGCCTTTAGTCTGCGCTCACGCATGGCGCGGCCTAGCGCCTCCATTTCCTCGCAAAGTTTAAGTGCACCGCGGGGCTTGCCCCTATTGATTGGGCGTTTGAGCGGCGTTGGTGAGGATTTCGGATTTCAGTGTGATTTTCTCCTCGGGTGTCCTCTTTCCCGGCGGCCGGCAGGTGTCGCGGAAGGGCGCACCGCAATCGGATAATACATCGCGATATAATACATAGCGATATATAATACAGAACGATACTATGCTTGCCGATGCTAATACATATCGATAGCTATATTTCGAGACACCAATACTTAACCAGTATTGTTGAGCTCTCCTTAAAGTTTCCGCGATGAAATCTCTCGGTCGGACACACGTTCGACTCCGGCTCACAACGTGCCGGATACCTCCACATGGGAGATTTCGATGTTTTCGGTCAACACGAACACCAACGCACTCGCTGCCCTCCAAACCCTCAACTCTACCCAGCAGGCGCTGACCAAGGTGCAGGGTCGCGTCAGCTCCGGCCTCAAGGTCGCGGGCGCCGCGGACGACGCCTCGACCTTCGCCATCGCCCAGGGTCAGCGCGGCGACATCGCCGGCTTCCAGGCGATCAGCAACTCTCTGGCTCTCGGCACGGCGTTCATCAACGTCGCCCTCAACGGCGCGCAGACG
>WNFM01125049.1_pt1 | contig 12762 bp, 10 predicted proteins | sample 5400271 | NCBI WGS metagenome assembly WNFM01 (sample SAMN13153352, study PRJNA577476) | soil metagenome | isolation source: 60 cm saprolite on Douglas fir-dominated hillslope | place: USA:California | collected 2013-09-17 | reverse complement strand
GCGGCAACGTGCCCGACCGACAACAAATCACCCGAAATCCGAAATCCGAAATCCGAAATCCAGTTTTTCACGGCCTGAATTCCCGAACCATCTCCACTACGGCCTTGACGTTCTCCACCGGCGTCTCCGGAAGGATCCCGTGGCCGAGATTGAAGATGTGTCCCGGACGCGTCCCGGTGCGCTTCAGCAAATCGGTGACGTGCAGCTTCAGCTCCGGCATCGACGCGAACAGGATGGTGGGGTCGAGGTTGCCTTGAATCGCCGACCGGTAGCTGATGTCCATCCAGGCCTGGTCGATGTTGATGCGCCAATCGACGCCCAGCACGTCCCCGCCGGCCGCGTGCAGCTCGCGGAAGAATCCGGAGGCGCCGGTGCCGAAGTGGATCACGGGCACGCCCGTCGAGCGGATGCGCTCGATCATGGCCCGTGAATACGGCGCGGCGAAGCGTACGTAGTCGTCCGGGGCCATCGCCCCGACCCAACTGTCGAAGACCTGAATCGCGCGCGCGCCGGCGGCCACCTGCAGCGCCGCGAAGGGAGCGATCACGTCCACGATCTTGCCCATCAGCCGCCGCCACAGGGTCTCATTGCCATACATCATCTGCTTGGTGCGGATGAACGTTCGCGACGAGCCGCCTTCGATCATGTAGCTCGCCATGGTGAACGGCGCGCCCACGAATCCGATCACGGGCACTTTTCCGGCGAGCCCCTTGACCACGGTCTGGATCGCCTCGGCGACGTATCCCAGATCGTCCGTGTTCGCCGTCGACAGCGTGTCCACGTCGGAAGCTAAGCGAACCGGATTGTCGATGATCGGTCCCACGCCTTCGGCAAACCGCAGCTTCAGCCCCATCGGCTCGACGGGAAGCAGCAGGTCGGCGAAAATGATGGCCGCGTCGACGTCGAGGATCTCCACCGGCTGCAAGGTCACGGTCGCCGCGAGGTCCGGCCGCTTGCACATTTCCAGCATCCCGTGCTTGGATCGGATATCGCGGTACTGTTTCAAGTACCGCCCGGCCTGACGCATGAACCAGACCGGTCTTACATCCGTCGGCCGGCGGCGGCACGCGTCGAGAAAACGGCTGTTCATTGAAGCCACGCGCATGATTGTCCCGTCCCCCCTTCGCTTGTGTCCGGACAGAGGAACACGCGAAATCCATTTGGTATATGTTTGGCCGCCCAACTCCGGCCGTTGATGTAAACCGGCTTGGTCCAAGCCTCGCTATCGAGCGTGCGAGGGGTGATGACGGAAGCCGACAGCATCCCCGTGGCCGGGAAACCGGTCCTGGGATCCATGATGTGGCTGTAAATCTTACCTTCCGCCATGAAAAATTTCTCGTAACTTCCGGAAGTCGACATCGATTCGTTCTTGAGTGTCACTTCCGTCACGGTCTTCGCCTCGTTCTTCGGATCACGAATTCTAACCTTCCATCCCGCCTCTCCCGGAGGCGCTCCCAGCGCATAAATACTGCTGCCCGACGCCGACACCAGCGCGGTGGCGATGCCATCCTTCCGCAGCGCATCCACCATGCGGTCGACCGCATATCCTTTGCCGATTCCGCCGGGATCCAGTTCCACTCCCGGCCGGGCAAAACGCACCGTTAACCTAGTGGCGTCGAGCAGGATATTGCGGTAACCGACTTTCGTCAGCGCTCCGCGAACTTCCGCCCGATGCGGCAAGTGCCCCGAGCCCTTGTAAAATCCCCAGATCTTCATCAGCGGCCCGACCGAGATATCAAAAGCGCCCTCGCTCTGGCGGCTATAGTCGACACACGCGGCGAGTAACTGGAACAATTCCTCCGACACCTTGACGGGACGCTCGGCCGCATGGCGATTGACCTCGCTCCACTCGCTCTCCGGCCGGTAATTCGAAAGCATCCGGTCGAGCCGCCGGACCTCTTCAAAGGCATCCTCGGAGGCCCCTTCCAGCCGGCTGCGGTCCTCGCCGTACAAAACCAGCGAATACGTGGACCCCATGGCCTCGACGCTGGCCTCCAGCCGCAGATCCTCAAAGCTGACGCCGAGCGGCGCGAAAACCGCCAACAGAAACAAAACTACCACATTCTGTTTCATTTGGAGGGCGATTTTTCATCCTGGCCGCGAGTTTTTCTGGCCCTGTGCAATAGCCGCTCGATCCGGTTTTCGAATTCGGCGCCCGCATCCGCCTCAAAATGCAGCTCGGGAACCCTCCGCAGGCTCAATCGGCGGGCCAATTCGTGACGCAAATAATGCCGCGCGTGCTCGAGGCCGGCCAGAGCTTCGCGCTGCACGCGCTCATCCCCCCGCAGCCCCACCAGGACATGCGCGTGACGGCCGTCCGGCGACACGTTGACCAGGTTGACTTCGACGGCCAGCAGGCGCGGATCCGCCATCTCGAAGCCGATGAGCTCGATCAGCTCTTCCCTCACCGCTTCCGATACTCGGAGGATTCGACGTTCGTCCATTTGAAAACCGTTGTTAGTTGTTGGTTGTTAGTTGTTGGTTGGCGTAGCGGGCGGCAGCCGACTCTCGCGACGGGCAACGGGGTTAAACCAACAACCAACAACTAACAACCAACAACGGGTTCTAAGCTATCCACTCCACCACGGCGCTCACTAGCTGCGGCCCCAGCAGCTCGGACGCCTCGCGCTCTACTGTCTGCAGAACGAGCTCGCCGTGGGCGTGATCGGAGGCTACCGTGACGGCCGCTACCAGCGCCCGCTGCCACAGGTCCTGATAATCGATCTCGGCCACCGACACGTTGAATTTGTGCCGCAGCCGGTCCTTCAGACCCTTGACCACGTGCCGTTTGTCTTTCAACGAGTGGGAGTTTTCCACCCGGATTTCCAGAGTCAATACTCCGATCGCAGCCACTTTAGGCGAACAGCTCTCCAGCTACTTTCTCGGTCGAGAACGCTTCGAGGATATCGCCCTGCTTGACATCCCCGAAGTTGTCGAGCGTGACGCCGCATTCCATGCCGCTCTTGACTTCGCTCACGTCATCCTTGAACCGCCGCAGAGAGCCGATTTTGCCGGTGTGGATCACGATGTTGTCGCGCAATACACGCACCTCGCTCGAGCGCGTCAGCGTGCCATCCTGCACCACGCAGCCGGCCACCATCCCGACCTTGGTGACCCGGAATGTGTCGCGGACTTCCGCTTTGCCCCGGTACGTCTCTTTGAAGACCGGCGACAACAGGCCGGTCATGGCCTTCTTGATCTCGTCCGTCAGATTGTAAATGATGGTGTGCAGACGGATATCGACTTTCTCCTGCTCGGCCACGGCCGCCGCGTTCCGCTCCGGCCGGACGTTGAACCCGATGATGATCGCGTTCGAGGCCGAAGCCAGCAGCACGTCGGATTCGGTAATCGCGCCGACGCCGCTGTGCAGCACGCGGATCTTGACTTTCTCGGTCGAGAGCTTCTGCAGCGTCTCCGCCACCACTTCGGCCGAGCCGCTGACGTCCGCTTTGAGAATGATGGGCAGCTCCTTGACCTCGCCCGCCTGCATCTGCTGATGCAGTTGGTCGAGGGTGAGCCGCTTATTCTTGGCCATGGCCACTTCACGGGCCTTGGCTTCACGGTAGATGACGATCTGCTTGGCTTTGGCAGTGTCGGTGACGCCTTGGAAAGAATCGCCCGCTTCCGGCAGGGACTCGAGGCCGAGCACTTCGACCGGCATGGACGGCTCCACTTCCCGCACCGGTTGTCCGCGGTCGTCCAGCATGGCGCGAACCTTGCCGAATACCAGTCCGCAGATGAAGTAATCGCCTACGCGCAGCGTGCCGTTTCTGACCAGCACGGTGGCGACAGGGCCCCGTCCGCGATCGAGTTTGGCTTCGAGGACCGTGCCCATGGCGGGACGGTCCGGATTGGCTTTGAGGTCCAGCAAGTCGGCGACCAGCAGGATCATTTCGAGCAGCAGATCGAGATTGGTCTTCAGTTTGGCCGAGACGTTGACCATGACGGTCTCGCCGCCCCACTCTTCGGGCTGCAAGCCGCGGTCGGCGAGCTGCTGTTTGACGCGCTCCGGCTGCGCGTTCGGCTTGTCGATCTTATTCACCGCGACGATGATGGGCGCGCCCGCGGCGCGCGCGTGGTCGATGGCCTCCAGCGTCTGCGGCATGACGCCGTCGTCGGCCGCCACCACCAGCACCACGATGTCGGTGACTTTGGCGCCGCGCGACCGCATGCGCGTGAACGCTTCGTGGCCGGGCGTGTCGATGAAGACGATCTTGCGACCGTTCTTCTCGACGTGATAAGCGCCGATGTGCTGGGTGATGCCGCCCGCTTCCTTTTCGGCGACATTGGCGATGCGGATCGCATCCAGCAGCGAGGTCTTGCCATGATCGACGTGACCCATGATGGTGACCACGGGAGCGCGCTTCACCCGGTCGGCTTCGACTTCAGCCTCCTGGACGTCCTGCATCGCCTCCTGCTCGAAGCTGATGGTATTGACAGAGGCGCCGAAATCCCGCGCCAGCTCATTGGCGAGCTTGGAATCGAGCGTCTGGTTGATGGTGGCGAAGATATTGCGGTCAACCAGCTTTTTGATGACCATGCTGGACTTCACGTCCAGCTTTTCGGAAAGCTCCTTGACCGTGATGCCCTCCGAGATGGTGATCTCGCGAGTGATGGGAGGAGGAGCGGCCGGCATTTCCCGGCGCGCGGGACCACGCAGGACTCTCTCTTCCCGTTCCGGAGTCCGATCGCCGCGTTGGGGACGGGCGCCGCGCTGAGGCGCTCGCCGCTGCTCGACGCCTGGGGGAGGCGGCTCGCCACCCATGGGGGCGCGCGAGGTGGGATGCATGGGGCGCGGTCCCAGGGGACGACCCGTCGGAGGGCCGGTTCGCTGCGGTCCTGGCCGGCCCACCATGGGGGCGCCGGTGCGGACAGGTCCTTTGTAAATCGGCTGACCGGGCACCGGGGCGCCTTGCGGTCGAAGCGGAACGCCGGGCCGGGGCGAAGCAGGCTGTCCGGGAGAAGCAGGCCTCGGCTGGGACAAGCGAGCGACCAGATCGGGACGCGGCGGAACCACGGGGCGCTGCGCCGGCTGCCCGACGAGTCCGGGTCGTGTCGGCGGCCGCAGCCCTGACGGCTGGCCGGTGGCGGGTCGCTGTGTCAATGGCGGCCTGGGGGCGACGGGCAATCCGGGCGCTCCGGCTACGCCAGCCGCGGGTCTGGGCGCCGGCGGCGGGCCAGGAGGCGGCGTGCCCAAAGTTCTCTGAGTGACCGGCGGCCTCGGTATCACGGGCGCTCGCGATCCCTCGGGCAATCCGCCGGGAAAAGGCTGGCGCGGACCGGACCGGTCAGGGGCATGCGCCGTCCCCGGCGCCGAAGGGCTGCTTGAAAGGACTTGCCCCGGCGCGGGGGGCGGGCCCGGGGGAGGTGAAAGAATCTGTCCAGGCCGCGGCGCCATTGGCAACGGTCTGGCGGGGACCACGACCGGACGCACCGGCGCGGGAGGCCCAGGGCTGACAATCGGCGGACGAATGGCAGGTGAAGGGCGGACTGGCGCTTCAGTAACAGGCGGCTCCGGCGGCGCCTCCGGCTGGCTGTGTTGTTGTGGAGCAACTTCGGCTGGAGCCATTGGCGCCGAATGTCCACGCGGTTCCGGCTCGGCTTCGGCCGAAGGCGGCTCCTCGAGAGCGACGCCGTGGCCGTCTTCGTCGGCGTGGGCCGCCGAAGGACCATCTCCACTGCCCACGGGCTCGATCCCAAAGCGCACGCGCAGTTTGTCGGCTACGTCCTCGTCGATCGAACTGGAGTGTGTCACTTTCTCGGACACACCTAGGTCCGGCAGAAGTTCCAAAATCAAATGGGACTTCACCTCCAGCTCCCGCGCGAGCACGTTGATACGGATCTTCTTCATAAACAAACTAGATATAAACGTGGAGATTCCTAACTTTCGTGTACTTCGCCCTTCTCATCCGGAGATTGCGCCGAGGAATGACTATGTTCCATCGTATCAGATCCGGCCACACCTTCAGCCGCAACCGGATCGAGAGATTCCACGCTCTCTCCTTCGGCTTCCCGCGCTTCGACGGCCCCCTCCGGCGCCGGCTCCTCGATGCTGCCGGCTTCCGCGCCCAGCTCGAGCCCGGCCGCGGTGTCCGGCTCCGCGCCGGCTTCAAACTGCCCGTAGTAGGCGTTGACCGCCTGCTGAATTTTTTCCACCATCTTCGGTCCGATCCCCTGGATCGCTTCCAGATCTTCGGGCGTCATCGAACCCAGTTTTTCCACCGTTGCCACACCCGATTCGACCAGCTTCTCGGCCAGCTTTTCACCCAGGCCGTAATCGATCAGCACCGAGACGGGCGCCCCTGGCGCGACCAGCGCGGCCATGGCCGACTCCACCTCCTGCCGCTTCTCCTCTTCGCTCTTAATGTCGATGCGCCAGCCCAGCAGCTTCGCCGCGAGGCGCACGTTCTGCCCCTTCTTTCCGATGGCGAGCGAAAGCTGCGAGTCGTCCACGATGACTTCCATGTGCTTGCCCAACGGATCGACGATCGAAACCCTGCTGATCTTGGCCGGGCTCAGCGCATGCGTGGCGAACACCACCTGGTCGTCGGAAAACTCGATAATATCGATCTTCTCGCCGCGCAGCTCGCGGATGATGGATTGCACGCGCATGCCCTTCATGCCGACGCAAGCGCCGACGCTGTCCACGTCCCGGTCACGGCTCTGCACGGCGATCTTGGTCCGCTCTCCGGCTTCCCGCGCGCAGCCTTTGATGATGATGGTGCTGTCGTAAATTTCGGGAACTTCCTGCTCGAACAGCCGCATCACCAGCTCTGGCGCGGCCCGCGAGATCACCACCCCGGGACTCTTGCTGGACTTGTCCACGGCCTTGATGACGCACCGGACCCGATCGCCCACGCTGTAGTTTTCCAGGCGCGACTGCTCCTTTTTGGGAAGCCGCGCCTCGGTCTTTCCAAGATCCAGCACCAGGTCGGCGCCTTCGATCCGCTTGACCGTGCAATTCACCAGCTCGCCGACGCGCCCGGAATATTCCTGATAGATGGTTTCCCGCTCGGCTTCGCGGACCTTCTGAAAGATGACCTGCTTGGCGGTCTGGGCGGAGATGCGCCCCAGCAGATCGGTCGACTTGGGGATGCGCACTTCCGATTCCAGCTCCGCCGCCGGATCGATCTTGCGCGCCTCCTGCAACGTCAGCTCGACGGCTGGATTCTCGACCGACTCCACAACCTTTTTGACCGCGAACAGATCGATCGCGCCGCTCTTCTCATTCAATTCGGCGATATAGTTTTCGTTGGTGCGGTAGTGCTTCCGCGCCGCGACCATCAGCGCGTCCTTCACCGCGTCCAGAACGATCTGCGTCTCGATGCCCTTTTCCTTGCTCAATAACTCGATGGATTGGTAGATGGATCCCATAACGGACTTGTTCCTTGCGGGAACGTCAATTCGTTCGCGTTCCCCACTCGAACTTCAGATTCGCCTTTTCAACCTGGTCGAAGGGAAACTGAATCGTCTTCCCTGCAGCGACTTCGAGATTGATCAGGCCATCGGCGCACGAAGCCAGGGTACCTTCCCAGCGGCGCGAATTCTCTACCGGCTCCCGCAAGATAGCTTTTATCTTTTTTCCTGTAAACCTCTCAAAATCTTGGTATTTGAGGAGCTTCCGCTCCACTCCGGGCGAGCTGACCTCGAGCGTGTAGGCGCCGGGCACGACGTCTTCCACGTCCAGAATCGTACCCACCTGCTGCGAGATCAATTCGCAGTCGCCGTGAGTGACGCCTTCGGGCTTGTCGATGGAAATTCTCAAGAACCGGTTCCTTCCGCCGCCCTTCAACTCGATTTCAACAATCTCGATTCCTTCAGACTGGGCCACCCTTTCGGCGATGGCCTCGATTTTCGAGAGAATCGCTGCGCTGCTCATGCCTGCAAACCTTCATCCAACAAAAAAGTGGGCTTTCGCCCACTTCAAGAGTTCGACACCTACAATTCAATTGTAGCGTGTCCTGAGGAAAACGCAACTTCTTCGAGTCAAGGATAGTCAGGGATGGGTATGCGCCACACCAGATGGACCCGTGACATCCACCGGCACAGTATCGTAGAAGCCTGCAGCTCGATCCGGAAAACCCGGTGGTCCAGAACAATCTGGCTTATCTGCTGGCCGAAACCGGCCGGCGACGTGGATGAAGCTCTGCGATTGATACAGGCCCTGACATCGATTATGATCCCGTCTGCTTCGACATAAGCTCGCGAAAGAAAAACAAAGACTGCAAGATTGTCAAGATCGACCACGAACAGATCCTGTGCAATGACCGCGTGAAAATCGCCCCCTCCTTCGAACAGTTGATGCTGCGCACGATCGGCAAAGCCGGCCAAAGCTGAAACTGAATCGCAGCCTTGCGGAAGGGACACTTCGGAACTCGCCGCCCCTACGGGACGATCACCACCGGCGCGCGCGAGAAGGCGAACTTCCGTCCCAACTCATCCACCACATTGACCTGGCATGTATACCTTCCGGGATTCAACTTGGCGAGCGCCGTCTGAAATTGGAACGGGGCCATGTGCGGGCGCGCTTTGGGTGTTTGCGTCACGCGGATCGGCTCCGATTCGGAAATCTTCGCCTTGCCACGATAGAAGCTCAACGTTGCCACCACGCTCGACGCCTTCGTCGACGCATCGGTGGCCGGGTCGTACACCTCGAAGTAGACGAACAAATGCTGATCCTTGCGGAAGACGCGGGTGACGCTGGGAATCAGCTTCTGGCCATCCTGTACCAGCGGGTGGATCGCCATCAGCTTCTTCTGCGTGGAAGCCGAGCCGACCGCCGCGGCGAGCGATTCGCGCTGGTTGCTCCACACCACCGAGCTGATCGGCAGCCCCTTTTGGGTCACGGTCAGATCGGGGATGACGAAAGTTGTCTCGAAGGTCCCCATCTTGCCGGTCTGATTCTCGCGGGCCAGAAACTTGAGCAAGTACTTGCCCGGACCGAGCGTGAATCCGCTGTCGTATTGAATGCTCTTCTTCGCCAGCGCCGCGGCGTTTTCTTCGGTCAGCTTCACTTTGATCCCGTCCCGCACGTTGGCGACGATGGCGCTCTTCGAATCCCGAACCTGGCCGATGAAGTCGAGCTCGGTCGTCTCATTGGGACCTTTCTTGTGGACCGTGATCTCGGAGCCCGGAATCTTCACCGAGATCGGAATAAAGTAGCGCTCCGGAGTCAGGCGGAAATAATCGACTTCGAGAGCCAGGGGCAGATCGGTGATGGGATCCCCGAGCAATAGCGCTTCCTCGAGCTGCCGTTCCTTGTCGTCGGCGTTGAACTTCTTGAAGTCCTTGGCGCTGAAATAGCCGGAGCGATAATCGAGCTTGAGCCCGGCGCTCTTGGTCCCGACCAGGCTCAGCGCCACTTTGCGAAAGCGTCCGTCGAGGGCGGCGTTGGTGCTGTAATAGCCCAGGATGTAGTAGCTGCGGATATCCTTCTGCGCCTGCTGGATGCCGAGCGAAAGCTCGTTGTCGTCGAGCAGCGCTTTGCCGCCGGTATCCACCGCCAACGTGGAGAGCGTCTCCTGCTGGTTGTTGAAGCGGTCCCTGCCCTTGCGTGCCGCGTCGCCGGTGAAGGCGCCGGTCCCGCGTGAGGCCCCTTGCGTTGCGTCGCCTCCCGGAGGCAGCGCCACCAGCCCGCGCGCGTCGATAGGATAAAACGCGACGTTCGCCCGAACGGCCGCATTGACCGTGGAGCGGAGCTGGGATTCATTCTCGGTGCCCGTCTTTCCGACGCCACTCGAGAAATAGACCAGCGCCTTGCGCTCCGGGAGACTACCGAGCATCTTGGCCGCCGATTCGAGCGCGCTCAGCTTGCGGTCCGTGTTGAAGATATTGAATTCGGTCTCGTCCGCTGTGAACGCGGCCTGCGTGTCTTCTCCGGAGTCGGGATCGGCGGTGTCGGCCTCGCCTGCGAGCGAGCTGCCCTCGCCGACGCGCAGCCCCTTGATCACCTTGGCTAACTGGTCGCGGTCATCGGTGAAGTCCTGTTCCACTTTCAAGCTGTTCGAGAAGGTGAGGATCGAGACCACGTCGGCCGGGCTCATCTGCGTGCTCAGGAATTTCTGCGCGGCGGCCTGGGCGCGGATCTGGTCCGGCTGCGGCATGGACGACATATCGAACAGCAGCGCGATCAGACGGCGGTCGCGATAGCGGACCTCTCCCGGTTTCGAAGGCTTGATCGCAGCCGGCGGCTTAGGCTCGGCCGGCTTCGGCGCGGCCACGGGCCTCGACTCCAGCTTGGGAGGTGGAGGCGGCGCCAGGACGGCTTCCTCTTCCAGCTTTTGAAATTCGAATACCGCGATGTTCTGCGCTTTTCCGTCTTCGAGCAGCTTGAAATCTTCCTTCTTGAGTCCTTCGATTACGTTGCCCGATTTGTCGCGGACGAATACGTTGATGATCACCAGGTTGCTGGTGGTCTTGAACGTGGTGATCGGCCCTTCCGGCTGCTGCGCCGCCGCGCTGAAAGCAAGCAGGAGGCGGAGGAAGGTCCCAGCGTAGGAGTGCGTGGAGCAGGCTTTCAGCCGGCCACGACGGCTTTCGGGCCGGCGTGTCTTTTCTGCTCCGGAAGAGATGCCCGCTTGAAAGCGGTCATTGCCGCCTCGAAGGCCGCTCCACGCATCCGGCCCATCATCTGACATCCGTAGCCTTGTCATCCGTAGCTTTCTCATCCGTAGCTTTCTCATGCTGAGGAGCTCCTCAAAACCGGAATCGCATGGTCGCCGAGAGCGACCGCATGCTCTGCGCGGAACTAGGCAAACCGTAATTCGACGCGTTGATGACCGTGTTCAGCCCGGTGATCCCTGGATGATTGGTGAAGTTCGTGCCGTCGACGCGGACTTCGACCCTGCGCCGGTCGTCGCCCAGGCGGAAGCTTCGCGACAGGGACAAGTTGAGCGAGAACGCTGCCGGACCGAGGATCGTGTTCCGTCCCGCATTGCCGTACGTGCCGGGCAGAGGGATCGCAAACGCCGTCAGATTGAAGTACTGCCCGGGGGCGGCGGCATCGATCGGCGCACCGGTCGAATCCGCACGTCCGCTGCCGACCGCGCCCGTTCCACCGGTGTTCGACTGGTTGCCAAGCACGCGCGCCGTGAAGGGCGATCCGGAGCGCGCTGTAATGCCGCCGCTGAGCGTCCAGTCCTGGAGCAGCTTGCCCGCCGTCGAGTTGGCCGAGAGGAATGCGCCTTTCCCCGCGGGGGAGGAGAGCATGTAGTTGATCGACAGCGTGTGCGGGCGGTTGAAACTGGACACACCGCGCTCGGCGCGGAAGTCGAGATCGTTCTGCACGACCGTCACCCCGCCTCCTCCTATCGAAGAAGCGTCATCGATGGATTTCGAGTACAGGTAGGTGGCGTAGACCGCTAAGCCCTTCTGGAAACGCCGTGTCAGGCGAAACTGTCCGGAGTGGTAAATCGAATTGCCTTCCGAGCTGGCGAAAGTGAATCCGGTGGCGTTGCCGATCTGGCGCCGCTGCTCGGCGGTGAGTGGAGAGCCGGGCGCCGCGCGGTTGGGAAGCCGCTGAATATCGAGCCGCGTGCCCTTATTCCCCTGATAGCTGGCTTCGAGCACGATAGCGTGCGAAAACTCCCGCTGCACACTGAAATTCCAGCTCTGCACGTACGGCAGCGCATAGTTGCGGTCGATGGCGTAGCTGTTGGTGATGGTGGTCGAGGGCAGCACGGGGAAACCGTTTTGCAAGGTCAGCGGCTGCAGCGTGCTGGTGGTGAGGGTCGCGGTGCTCGCGAACGGCGGTTGGTTCTGTCCCCGCCGCGCAGCAGCAGCCTACCCTTGTTGGTTGGACGCCAGGCGAATCCGAAGACCGGAGACACGTTGTTCTTGTCCGAGTTGACCAGCGCGTCGGGGAAGCGGCCCGAATACGGCCCGCTCTGTCCCGGAGTGACCACGGCCACGGCCGTGAAGCCCGGCGCGATGTCCAGGTTCGCGATGCGTCCATACTTTTCCGTGTACGGCGTGAAGTATTCGTAGCGCGCCCCGATCATCAGGGTCAGGCGGGTGCTGATGCGCCAGTCATCCTGCCCGTAGCCGCTGAAAACCGAGCCGCGGAAATAGGTGTTGGCGCTGCCGAAACGCACTGAGCTCGATTGGGGAAGGCCGAGCAGGAAGTCGGCGAAATCGTAGCCGGAGAACGGCAGCGGCTGGTTGTTCGCGTCGAAGGCGCTGGTGGAAAGTCCGCTGAAGCTGAATGTCCCGCGGGCGTTGGAATCGGTGCGCGTGTTGAGCTGCAGGCGCCGGAATGCTCCACCGACCGACAGGTTATGGGTCTTCTTCGTGAACTGGAAGCCTTCGCTGACCGAGAAGGTCTGATCGCGCCGCAGCAGGGGGCTGGCGTCCGTCAGGGCTCCGAAGTTGGTGAAGGAGAGATTGGGAGGACCGTAATTGATCGGGTCGCTCGAGGTGCCTTTGATTCCGAGCTGCGCGGCGACGTCGGTCGTGTAGGCGAAGAAGGGAATCGTCTCGCTGGTGTTGCGGCTGAGGCTCAAGCGGACTGAGTTCGTCGCCCGCGAGCCAAGAGTGTGGCTCCAGCCCACGCTCTGGCTGAATCCCGTGCCGTCGATCGGGTCCTGAAATCCAAAAAGCTGTTGGGATTTGGAATTGCGATTCTGCAGATTGAAATTGGTGTCGAGGCGGTCTTTCCTACTAAGGTTATAGTTCACGCGCAGCCCCACGTTATCCGAGTTTGACGGCAGTGAGCTGACAGATTGATAGTTCTGTACGGCCCCGGGCTGATTCGGCGTCGGGATG
>WNFM01243463.1_pt1 | contig 12763 bp, 13 predicted proteins | sample 5400271 | NCBI WGS metagenome assembly WNFM01 (sample SAMN13153352, study PRJNA577476) | soil metagenome | isolation source: 60 cm saprolite on Douglas fir-dominated hillslope | place: USA:California | collected 2013-09-17 | reverse complement strand
CCAAAGCGGTCACGAAAGACCACGTTGACGGGACTCCGAACCGATATACCTGGTCGAGCGCCATGTTCCCACAAATCAAGAGCGATTTCAGCACCTGAATTGCCAAAACCAATCACCAACACATCCTGACCCCGAAAGGGTTCACCATTCCTGTACTCCGCAGTGTGGAGCATGGTCCCGGCAAAACTCGCCTGCCCCGGCCACATTGGAACAAGGGGCTGGTCGTTATATCCGGTTGCCATCACGAGATAGGGAGCCGTGTAGACAGTTTCCGCAGTGGAGGCTTGCCAAAAAGTGCCATCGTAGCTCACCGACGTGATTTGCTGCCCGAAGCGGATGTCGAGTTCAAATTGTTGAGCGTAGGTTTCCAGATATTTAATTACCTGCAACCGCGATGGATAGGTCGGGTAATCATCCGGGAATAGCAGGTAAGGCAGTTCTGAAAGGCGCTTTGCCGTGTGCAGATGCAGCCGCTCATAATGAGTATGCCATTTCGACCCGACACAATCCGCCTGTTCGAGGATCAGCGCCGATATGCCCGCACGGCGCAGCACGGCTCCGACTGCGAGACCCGCCGGACCTGCGCCAACGATTAATACATCTGAAGAATTACGGGTCACCGTCCGGTCTCCTTCCCGAAACGCGAATAGGCTTTACGCAATGACTTGAAGCGTCTGGAATCCCTTAGTCAGCGGTTCGCCACCGTTTGGAGTCGCAATGATAATATCCTCGGTGCGTGCCGAGAAGCCGTCCGGCACGATGATGCTAGGTTCAATGGTGAAGGCCATCCCCGTCTGGACGGTGGTTGTATCGCCCTCGATCAGGAACGGCGGCTCGTGTACATCCGTGCCCCAGGCGGTGACGGAAATTCGGACCATAGCCTGCCTGCACTACGACGGCTCGTGCCGTGCGATCCACCTCCTGGCAAGTCACAGCATTCGCCCGCAATGCCTGAATTCCTGCTGCCTGAGCCGCCATGATGGTATCGTAAACTTTTTGCATCTCAGCATCCGGTTCACCGAAAAAGACAGTGCGGCCATAATCGTAACAATAACCTTCAAATGCCGCGCCGAAATCAAACAACAACGAGACAGGCGGCAGCAATGGCTCATTCTTGGAAATATTGGCAAGCCCCAGATTCAGATGATGGTTGGGGCCGCTGTTGTACATCGTCGTGACAAACGATGGTCCTAGCGCTCCGTGACGGCGCAACTGAAGATCAACCTCCGCGTTGATATCGTTTTCGGTCATACCATGTTTGAGTTGCTTGAGCACTTCCCCAAAAGCAGCTTCTGTGACTGCCCCGGCACGCCGCATCACGTCGATTTCTTCCGCGCTCTTTATCTCCCGCAGTGGTCGAATGAGACCGGAGGCATTGGAGAAGACGATGCTTGGCAAAATCTGTTGTAAGGCAACTACTGTTTCCGCCTGGGCAGTCACCCCCAGCGCAATTTGCGCGCGAGACCTCAACTTGAAGCGGTCTAGGCCTTCGCGGGCCACTGCATATACGTCTTCCTGATCGCCGATGACGCGCAATTCGCCGCCGACCAATCCTTGTAGGTCGAATTCAGCGGTCATGCGGGGCAAGGTAATAATAGGACCAACACTTTGACCGATAAAAGCCCCTTCCAGCCAGCGCCCATTATGGATGGTCAATCCAAAGTTGGGCATTCCACGCGGGATACCCGTAAAGTATTGCAAATCGGCACCGATTGGCACAAACACAAGATCAATGGAAGCGCTCTGCATATGCTGGCGTAGGTGATTCAGCCTGTTTTGATAATCCACGAAAAACTCTCCACAACTATGAATTTGGCAAAGTCAACATTTTACCAGTTAAAATCCTTGTTGCCTGGAACTGAAAGGCTTATATTTGTTGGATTATTTTGGAGGAGTAAACATGCTTACGCTACGACGTTCTCTCACGCTGCTGCTGATCGGAATATTGACCTTTGGCGTTTTAAGTGTCAATCGTGCCTCAGCACAAGGCAAAACATTGGTAATCGGCATTGCCGAAAACACGACTTCGCTCGATCCAGCACGCGGGTTCGAGCCGACAGGTGGCATTATCGAGAAGGCTGCTTATGACACTTTAGTGACCTTCCCGCCTGATAATGTCAGCAAAATTGTCCCTAACCTGGCTACGAAGTGGGACATATCTTCGGATGGACTAACATACACCTTCACCCTGAAGGACGGGATCGTCTTCTCTACTGGCAATCCCATGACGGCGGACGATGTAGTCTTTTCGTGGACCCGTCTGATCGGTGTGAAGGGCACACCCTCATTTTTGGCTTCGACCATTGATAGCGTCAAAGCCTCCGATAGCAAAACCGTCGTGTTAAAGCTGAATGCGCCTGACCCGGCGATCCTGGCAAAGTTGGTCTTTCCTGCTTTCGCCGTGACCGATTCTAAGACGATCAAGGCGCAGGGCGGCACAGCAGATGCCAATGACAAGGCCGAAGCCTGGCTGAACAATAATTCAGTCGGCACTGGTCCGTACATCCTGACCAAGTGGGACAAGAACAATCAGACTGTGCTTGTCAAAAACCCCAAATATAACGGGCCTACGCCAGCCTTCGACCAGGTTATTCTCCGCGATATTCCGCAGGCTGCTACACAGAAGGCAGCACTGGAAGCGGGAGACATTGATCTTGCTTTTGACCTGACACCCGATCAATCTGCCAGCGTTAAGGGCAACAGCGATCTCAAGCTGTATGAGGGTGTCAGCAATACCGTGTTTTTCCTGATTATGAATCAGGATAAGACCATTGGTGGCCCGTTGAGCGATGCGAAAGTTCAGAAGGCAGTTCGTCTCGCCCTTGATTACGACGGAATCAAGAAGCTATCGGGCGGCTCAGCCGTGACTCCCGCTTCGGTAATTCCAGTTGGCTTCGCCGATGCTTTCGAAAGCAGCAAAGCATTGAAGCAGGACGTAGCTGGGGCAAAGAAACTGCTGACCGACGCCGGGCAGGATAAGGGCTTTACCATTACGCTCGAATATCCCGATTTCACCTATCAGGGCGTGAATATCGGTACAACAGCGCAAAAAGTCCAGGCTGATCTGAAGGCAATTGGCATCACGGCGACATTGAAACCCGGCTCGGTTCAGGTCGCGCTGGCGAATTATCGTGACGGCAAATCGCAAATGGCACTCTGGTTCTGGGGACCAGACTACATCGATCCCCTGGACTACGTGGAATTTGGACCCGCAGGTGTAGTCGGCAAACGCGCCAACTGGACAGACGCCATAGCCGACGCGACGATCAAGGGTCTGCGCGATAAGCTCAAGGTCGAAACAGATGCGACCAAACGCGCTGACCTATTCGCGCAATATCAGACATACTTGCAGGATATCAGTCCCTATGCGCCGATTGTCCAGCCCGGTATTCAAATTGGCTACCGTGCTAATCTGAAGGGTTTTGCCTATAACGCAGAGTGGGGCCTTGACCCGGCAACATTCAGTAAATAGCACACTCACCGCATTGGACTCTATTGAAGAACGGAATCTTATTGCCTCTCTGTTTCCCCTCGACGCGAACGTCGAGGGGGCAGGGGTGAGGTAAACTACAACCTAATCTTTTATGGCCTACCTCTTAGCCGAGCAGGTAGGATTAGTGGCTACATCGAAAAATGCCCCTGCATCTCTACATTCTGCGCCGAATAATCCTGACCGTTCCACTGCTCATCGGTGTCACGCTGATCGCATTCGTCATTGCGCATATTGTTCCCGCCGATCCCATCACAGCTAATCTGGGTCAGCGTGCCATGTCCGACCCTACCATTGTGGCGGCGTTCAAAGCACGCTGGGGTCTGGATAAACCGCTGCCAACCCAATATCTGATTTACGTAACCAATTTATTGCAGGGCAACCTGGGCACGAGTATCAGTAACAAACGTCCGATATTGGATGATCTGAAGACTTATTTGCCGGCAACGCTTGAACTGGCAACGACCTCAACATTTTTCGGGGTTGGCCTGGGATTGATCCTGGGGGTACTCTCGGCGATGGCTCGCGGGAAGCCGTTCGATTTTGTGGCCCGCTTTGTTTCGCTTATTGGGATCAGTGCTCCGGTATTCTGGCTGGCACTAATATTCCTGACAATATTCTATGTAGGGCTGCGGCTCACGCCGGGGCCGGGACGATTGGATACGTCCATTGCTGCGCCACCCATTGTCACCGGACTACTGACTGTTGACAGTTTGCTAAGCGGGCGCTGGGATGCTTTTAGAAATGCAGCAGGCCATCTTATCTTGCCCAGCGTAGTGTTGGGCAGCTACAGCATGGGCCTGATCACACGCATTACACGATCATCGATGCTCGAAACGCTTGACCAGGATTATATCCGCACGGCACGCAGCAAAGGGTTGCGCGAACGGACGGTGCGCCAGCGTCACGCTTTTCGCAATGCATTGATTCCCGTGATTACGGTGATCGGTCTTTCCTATGGGACTCTGTTAGCGGGCGCGGTGCTGACCGAAACGATTTTTGCGTGGCCCGGCATTGGTCGTTATGCTTATCGAGCCTCCACGACGCTTGATTTCCCGGCAATTATGGGTGTCACTCTGGCAATCGCCTTTATCTTTATCGTGATCAATCTCATTGTCGATGTCCTCTACTACATTGCTGACCCCCGCATCCACAGCCGCTGAACTGCGGACAACCGGTCGCCTTAGATCTGGCTGGAAATGGTTGCGCCATCACCCCGGAGTCGGTTTGGGGCTGGCGGTCCTTCTGTTTTGGGCAGTCGGAACGCTGATTGCACCAATCGTACTTGCCTACGATCCGTTGGCCCAGAACGTGAATGATAGTCTTGCCGCGCCTAGCCTCGCCCACATTTGGGGAGCCGATAAATTGGGCCGCGACATTTTCGCCCGCGTTTTGTACGGCACAAGGATTTCGCTCCCTGCCGCTATCATTGCCGTGTTGGCGTCACTCGTTATCGGCACGATCATTGGCGCGATAGCGGGCTACCTCGGAGGCTGGTCAGACGAACTTCTGATGCGCATCACCGACATATTTCTCGCTTTCCCGTCGATAATCCTGGCAATGGCAATAGCAGCGGCATTAGGCCCAAGCATTAACAATGCGATTCTCACCATTGCCATTGTCGCATGGCCGAACTATGCACGCGTGACACGGGGATTGGTGCTGAGTATCAAGCAGAACGAATTTGTCGAAGCGGCTCATGCGATTGGCGCATCGCCTTTACGGATACTTGTACGAACCATCTTGCCCAACTGTCTTGGGCCGCTCGTCGTTCTGGCAACATTTGACCTCGGTAACGCCATACTGCTATTTGCCGGTCTGAGCTTCTTAGGGCTTGGAGCCGCGCCGGAAGTGCCGGAGTGGGGCCGCCTTATCGCCGATGGGACTGAGTATGCCGATCAGTGGTGGGTTAGTGCTTTTCCGGGGCTAGCCATCTTCATCACAGTGATGTCCCTCAATTTCATCGGGGATGGCCTGCGCGATGCCCTTGATCCACGATCAAGAGGGAGATGAAGCGATATGAGCAGCTTTGAACTCTACGATTTGCGCATCACGGTTGTCGAAATTCAGGGCCGCTCTGTGTGCGGCCTCGCTGTGGGCGACTATTTTGAGTTGACGGAGAGCAGCCGCTTGCGGATTCCGGCAGGCAAGCACTTTTGCATTTACGCACTGCAATCAGTGCTGCCGTTCCTGGCTGCCCATCAACGGGCGCTCGATCCCGCCGATTGGATGTCACACGATACAATCATCGTATGCCCCGACCCCGACGAACGGCTGATGATGAAAATCGAACGGATCGGCAAGCGCAGCCTCAATACTGACGACCTGACCTGAGCTACCCGCGCGGCCTATTGTCCGCGAATTGAATCACGCCACGTTTTCCATTCACGCGCCAATCTTCATCTACGGCATCAAGTTGTGCCGCTAACCCTTCGCGCAAGCCCACCACCGGATCGCTCTTCAGTGTGCGGAGCGCTAGTAGTGGTGCCGGGAAATAGCCGACAGCCGAGGCAAACGGCGTTTCTGGCGACCATAGGGCGTCGCCAATCGTCCGTCGATAGTTTAGATCGCCCTTGCTGATGACGAGTGCCGCCTCTTCAAACAGCCGCGCTAGTCGTGGCGGCAACTGCCACAGCCATTGACTGCTGTTCCAGAACAAATCAGGCGCAAGTCGAAGCCGCCCGTCGATCATGGCAGTATTGAGTCGCTCGGCGAGCGCCGCCGCTTTGCCTCCGCGTGAGCGCGCTAACCGAAAAAATGTTAAGATATCCGGTACAGTGCTGTCGCTGACAAAAGTAGGGTGCATCTTGACATGAAAAAAGACCTGCCGTGACGTGTCCCGCAACAACTCATCAACCAACGCCATATCCGCCGCGAGTTCTGTTCCAGCGTTATCCGCGATCACATGCACTGGCCCACGCTGCTTCTTGAGGTGATCAACCGCGACAACGAGATCATCCGCAATCAGGTCGTCTACCTGCCACGTGTTACCATGCGCCAGCGACGCGGCGTAACTCAGGTCGATCCGGTTGCCCCACAGCGAAAATTGCAGCAGCGCAGGCAGCTTATCGTCTTCCTCAATCGAGAGCGCCAGATCGAGGAACCGCCACAATGCATCGCTGGCTAACTCCTCATCCTTCTTGCGCGCGAACGGATCGCGCCCTGTCTCCCACCAGCGGACAGCCTGTATAAGCAATCGGTAAAAATAGACCTCGGCAAAAAACCACTCGCTATTCAGCCATGTTTCGCCCGCGTGTGGTCTATAATGCGCGGCCCACTCATCGTAATCCGGCGCAGGCAGACTTAGCATGGGGATCGGCGCATCGTTGGCAATATTGACGCGCAGTTCGTCGAGCGCTTGCTGAATCGGCGCAGGGTAGTCTGGATTGAGCGCCTGCGTATCTTCTACAATTTTGGGCACGCGCACTTTCATGCTGTAGCGTGCAAAAGGATTACTGCCATCAGTTGGCGTTGGAGGCGGGCGATGTATCAAGAATCATTCACTTTCAAGAAAGTTAGGCTATACGGATAATGCTGTGTGTTGATTCTGCCCAAGACTGCTCGCAGAATGCAAGAAATTGTGCGATGTTATTTGTCCGTGTGGACAATAGCAAGATTCGTCCCGGCAGATACACGCCTTGCTTATGCTCACCTCACGGAGTTTCGACACAGCCCTGTAGCAGTGCTAAAATCCGACCCGGTTTGAGTCGCATTGTATACCGGAGTCAATGGATGCGTAAGTTAACAATATTGATGCTCGCTATGCTGGCACTGACAGCCTGCCAGGGCGCACCGCCTACAGTCGTAGTTGTGGTCTCCAGTACCCCTGATCCAAATGTACTCCAAATCACGGTCACACCGTCTAATCCGGTTGCAGCCGTGGTAAGTCCGATCCCTGCAACGCAGAGTGTTGCACTCTCATCATCGGTAACACAGGCACCTACACAATCGCCAGCGGCAACGCAAACACCTGCACCGCCGACTGTGACACCCGGCCCAACACTGACACCGACCTTCTTCCCGACCCAGACTCGCGCCCAGCTTAATATTGGTCAAGAAGACTTCCAGCACGGCTTCACGTTCTGGATTCAAGCCAAGAAGGTCATCTGGGTGCTATATACCTCGCCCAATAATCCTAATGCAGGTACGTGGGAAAGTTACCCGGACACTTTCGTCGATGGTGAACAGGAAAGTGATCCTAGCCTGGTGCCACCGTCAGGTCTTTTCCAACCAATACGTGGTTTTGGCAAGGTTTGGCGAATGCCAGGGATACGCGACAAGCTAGGTTGGGCCACTACGCCTGAGTACGCGTTGACGACGACCTATATATATCAGCCTGTCGGTTATCTTGACGCCAATCATAAATATGTCTCCCAGCCTGGAACGCATTACATCACATCTTTATACCATGATGTTTTTGCACTTTCGCAGTCAGCCGAAGGCGATAAGGGAACCTGGGTACGGAATCCAAGCTCTTAACACACACCGCATAATTCGCAGAAGCGTTCGTCGTCACCTTCCCGCCAGTAGCCAAGCTGTCGGCGCAATTCCAGCAGTTTGGCTACCTGTTCCGGCGGCAGGGGCATAATCGGACCAAGTTGTGCCGCCTGGTGCAATATTGTCGCGGTGTGTTCGAGCGTTTCCAGCCTGAGATAGGCTTGCCATACGTCGGAGCCAACCGTCAGCGATCCATGATAGGACAGCATAATTGCATCATGCTGCGCGACAAGGAGCCGGATCACGTCGCGGGTTTCGACACTTGCTGGCGTACTATAAGTCGCGGTAGGGACCAGCCCCAGGACGACAATCGCCTCTGGCACGACACACGCCCTCAAGCTGACTCCGGCAATTGTCAGTGCGACGGCTGTGGGCGGCTGTGCATGGAGTACGCCCTGCACATCGGGCCGCTGTTTATAGCATTCAAGGTGCATCAACAACTCGCTGGTCGGGCGAAGATTGCGATTAGTATCGGTGGCAGCACCAACTCTGTTGCCGTCCAGGTCCAATACGATAAGCTGATCCGGTTGCAAAAACCCTTTGGCAAGGCCCGACGGAGTTACTAGGATGTGTTGCGCATCCAGACGGGCGCTGATGTTTCCAGCAATGCCGTCAATATAGTGACCTTCGTGCATTAACCGTCCAATGTGACAGATCAGGGCGCGGAGGCTGGCTTCGTCAGCCGTTCCAGCAGGAACATTCGAGGGCAACCGATCCGAATATGGAATAGGCGATAACGTCATTTCAGCCGAGATACTGAGCCAGTTTTCCCGCTAATTCGCGGAGATCAATCGGTTTGGAAACGTAATCATCGCAGCCAGCTTCAAGTGCTTTTTCTTTGTCGCCGACCATCGCGTGCGCTGTTAGCGCAATTATCTTAATGTGCTTCAATTCGGGTTTAGCCTTGATGTTGCGTGCAGCGGTCCAACCGTCCATTTGCGGGAGCGAGAGGTCCATCAGAATTAGATCGGGCTTTTCACTGCTAGCCTTCGCCACTCCCTCTTCACCGTCCATCGCCACGATCACTTCATAGTCGAGCGAGGTCAGCACGTCAGTGATCAGGACACGGTTGTCAGGGTTGTCTTCGACGACAAGAATACGGCTGGTCATTAATAATTGGCTCCTCAGACGGTAACTGGAATAAACCCTAACAGTAGTGGAAAATGATTATAGCACCAAGACAACTGTACCGCAGAAATTTTATGCGCCAAGTACCGCAGGTGTAAGCAGCCAAACAAGTATTCCACGCGGCGGATCGTTCTGAGCCAGGTCTATCCGTGCCAGGCCGCCTTTGCGCATTTCAACGCTGCCACCGCCAATCACGCCACTGGTGACGCGGCTAAAATCAGGCTCATGCCCGACTATCATAATACGCTTCGATGAGTCGTATTGCTTCAACAATTTTGCCAGCGCCGAGACATCAAAGCCCGGTTTGAGCAGTGAGTTTTCCTCAAGTTTCACATTTAGCGCGGCTGCTACAACTTTTGCCGTTTCGCGAGCACGGACCAGCGGGCTGGCGATGATATGATCCACCTCCAGTTTCATGTGCTTCAACTGGCTGGCTTCCTGTTTCATTGCGCTGATCCCTTTGTCCGTTAAAGGGCGCAATTCATCATTATCGCCTGTCCATTCATCGCGCTCATACGCTACACCGTGACGCAGTAAATAGAGTTTAATTGTCATCCTGAGTCTCTCTTCCAACGGCATATTGGGTTCTATCGAGCAAAAGTATAGCCTACACTTTGGTTTTCAGACCCTTGACAATACTACGCGACGTTGTTAAGCTCTTCATCGCTCGTTAACAATTACAGCGCAGGGGAGCTTGGTTAACCAGGCTGAGAGGATGTTTGATACAACATCGACCCTTCACCTGACCCGGATAATACCGGCGTAGGGAGCAGCGATCAGTAACGCCGACTCAACCACCCTCCCAATCGCCGGGAAGGTGGTTTTTATTTTGTACGCACTCATTTTTGCAAATGGCGACCTCAATGACGGACCGGCTGTTCAGGCTGCGCTCACGCTGCACGGCCCTCCCCTCGTTATCGCGGCGGACGGCGGGTTACGGCTAGCTTTGCAGGCGGGTTTGACGCCCGATATCATCATCGGCGACATGGACTCGGCAGACCCCGGCACGCTCGCTCATGCAACGGCACGCGGCGCGGAGATTAAGGCATTCCCTGCCCACAAAAACGAAACTGACCTTGAATTAGCGCTGATCGAAGCAGTCCAACGCGGGTGCAACACCATCAGCGTGATCGGCTTCCTCGGAGATCGCATTGACCAGACGCTGGGCAACGTCTATTTGTTGGCGTTGCCCCTGCTACAGGACTGCAATGTAAAGTTGGTGAACCGATCTCAAACGACGTGGCTGGCGCGTCCAGGCGAAACGATTGTTACCGGGCAGTCCGGCGATACGCTGTCGCTGTTGCCCGTTGCCGGAGATGCCGTGGGGATCACGACTCAAGGATTGGAGTATCCGCTGCATCATGAGTCGTTGGCTTTTGGTCCGGCGCGAGGCATGAGCAATGTTCTGACGGACACTGAAGCGCGTTTTACCTTTGAAAGCGGTTTACTACTCGTCGTTCACACGATGGGCAGAGCATAGATGAAAGGCGAATTGAGATGGCAAGGACAGTAACAGTTGGCGTGCAAGTATTACCTTCAAGCGACGATCCATATCCCGTCGTGGATCGGGCAATTGCTGCGATCAAGGCAACGGGCATCAAGCATCAGGTTTGCCCGATGGAAACAGTGTTGGAAGGAACGCTCGACGAATGTTTGGCGGCGGCTCGCGCAGCGCATGATGCCTGCTTCGAGGCGGGAGTCCGCAAGGCGCTGACCATTATCAAGATCAGTGACGGCGTTGATGGCTCGACCATTGACGACAAGATGGCGAAGTATCGGTAATGAACTCGGCACGTTCGCGCCCGTTTTTCCCGAGCCATCGCTGGCTAGGTCGTGGATTAGGCGGCGTGCTGCTGCCAGTTGCCGTATTGGTAGTCATCGTAGTTGTCTGGGAAGCCGCCGTGCAGGCCGCTCAATCGCCCTTTCATTTGATTCCTGCCCCGACTGAAATCCTGGCTGCGATTATCCGCACCCGTGAGACACTGCTCACACAGCACATCCCGCAGACGATGCTCGAAACGCTCATCGGCATGGTCCTGGCCCTGGTGTTCGGCTTGCTGGTCGCGGCACTGTTAGATTTTCTGCCGTTGGTCAAACAGGCGTTGTATCCGCTGCTGGTTGTCTCGCAGACAATTCCGACGGTGGCGCTGGCAGCCGTGCTCATTATCGCCTTCGGTTTCGGCATCTGGCCCAAAGTGATCGTGGTCGTGCTGTTCTGTTTCTTTCCAATTACAGTGGCAACCATTGATGGACTGAACGCAACCGACCCCGATCTGGTGGCGCTGCTGCGGGCGATGGGCGCGTCTCGGCTGCAAATCTGGCGTATCGTGCGTTTCCCGGCTGCATTGCCATCCTTTTTCAGTGGATTACGCATAGCCGCAACCTATAGTGTGACAGGTGCGATTGTCGGTGAATACATCACCTCGCAGTTTGGCCTCGGGCAATATTTACGCTCTGCCTTCACGCGAGGCCAGAGCGATCAAGCGTTCGCGGGCATCGTGATCACGTCGCTGCTGAGCATTGCATTGGTTGCGCTGGTGGCGGTAGCGGAACGTTTGATGCTGCCGTGGTTCTTTACGGCGACGCGTGAGACTCAATGGACCGATTCAGGTATTTTTTAGCTGCTTGTTAGGGAGGAAAGATGAAGCGACTATTTCCAATTTTGACTGTTGTGCTGCTGGCATTGATTGCCGTATCCGGACGAACCGTGATCAATGGTCAACAGGCGACAGAATCGCCAACCGCTGCCGCCACCTCTGATCCGCTTGGCGGCGCAACAACGTTTGCCAAAGCAAATGCGCCGACACACATCACCATGATGCTTGACTGGACGCCAAACCCAGATCACCTGGGGATTTATGTGGCGCAGGCCAAAGGTTACTATCAGGATGCCAATCTGACGGTTGAATTGCAACAGCCCGGCACAATCCAGTTAGAGCAGGTTGTGGCAACTGGCAAAGCACAGTTCGGTATCAGCTTCGAGGAAGATACCAGCTATGCGCGGGCGAATAAGCTGCCAGTTGTTTCAGTAGCCGCGATTATTCAACATAACACATCGGGCTTTGCGGCTTTGCATGACAAACATCCGCTCAAATCTGCGGCTGATCTGGCAGGATTACGTTACGGCTCCTATGGCTCCGCTTTGGAGAAACCCATTATCGACAGTCTACTTAAGTGTGCCGGGGCAAATGCTGATAAGGTTAACTTCATTGACATCGGCTACGCGGATGTAATCCCACTCATGGAGCAGGATCGGGTTGACTTCGCATGGCTGTATTATGGCGTGGAAGGGATTGACGCCAAACATCGCGGCGCGAAGCTCGACTGGGTGATGCTGCGCGATTACAGCCAGTGTATCCCCGATTGGTATACTCCCATCCTCATCACCAGCGAAGACATGATCAGCAAACAGCCAGATGTGGTCAAAGCTTTTGTCCAGGCTACGGCTCGCGGCTACGCCTATGCAATCCAGCATCCTGATGAAGCTGCCGATATTCTGCTCAAGGCTGCGCCCGATCTGAGTCCCGATCCGATCCACGAGAGCGCAAACTGGTTGGCAGCGCAATTTCAGGCCGATGCGCCGCGCTGGGGTGAACAGAAAACCGAAGTGTGGCAGACTTTCACCGATTTCCTGGTTAAGAGTGGTGC
>WNFM01287168.1_pt1 | contig 12765 bp, 14 predicted proteins | sample 5400271 | NCBI WGS metagenome assembly WNFM01 (sample SAMN13153352, study PRJNA577476) | soil metagenome | isolation source: 60 cm saprolite on Douglas fir-dominated hillslope | place: USA:California | collected 2013-09-17 | reverse complement strand
CGAGGCTCCGACTTGAATTGCCGGTTGGCGGTGAACGGCATCCAGAACGCGTCGAGGCTTTGCGTGTTGGGGATTTGGTGAACGGTCACGGGCGGGCTCCTGTGCGGCGGCGGGCGGCGTTCCGCAATCGTCACCATGTTGAGGAATGTCGAGCAAGTCCTTTTCTTATCCTACTTAAGCCGTTGATTTTGCTGTGCCGGATTGATAATTTTGCCCGATCCGCAACACTAGAAACAGCCCGCCCCCAGCCCAGGAAGCGATGATGAGCATCGATGTCGGCGAACGCTTGCGATTCGTCCGCAGCCTCAACAAACTATCCCAGCGCGAACTGGCAAAGCGTTCCGGGGTAACCAACTCGACGATCTCGCTGATCGAGTCCAACCAGATGAATCCCTCCGTCGGTGCGCTCAAGCGCATTCTGGACGGCATCCCGATGGGCATGGCGGAATTTTTCGCGCTCGAACCCGACCGGCCGCGCAAGGCGTTTTACCGTTCCGAGGAGTTGAGCGAGATCGGCAAGGGAGCGATCTCCTATCGTCAGGTCGGCGACAATCTGTTCGGCCGCGCGCTCCAGATATTGAAGGAGCGTTACGAACCCGGCGGCGACACCGGACGTGTGCCGCTGGTTCACGACGGCGAAGAAGGCGGCATCGTTCTGTCAGGCAGGCTGGAGGTGACGGTCGACAGCGAACGCCGCATCCTCGGCCCCGGCGACGCCTATTATTTCGAGAGCCGCCGGCCGCATCGTTTCCGCTGCGTCGGCGCCAAGCCATGCGAACTGATCAGCGCCTGCACGCCGCCGACGTTTTGACGGCGGGTGCGCGACAAAGGCATCTGTTTCCAAATGCCCTCGCCCGCTCAATTGGTAGATCGCCGGGCTTGGTGCCACCAAAAATTTTTTGAAACATAGATGCCCGCATGGCGAAAGCCGTTCGACAGATCACTTGGATAGGACATCAAAATGCCGGCGCACGCCCATTCCGGATATACGCCGCAGGTCCCGTCGTGAAGCTTTCGCGGTCGACTAGTGGAATTTACTCCAGTTGCGCCAATGGGTCGGCTGGATATCGACGTGCCTTTTGCCCCGATCGTCGACCCAATCGGGTCCGTCCTTGTGACACGCAAATGGGAACGTTTGGACGATACCATCATAGTCCAACACGCAGATTTCGAGATCTCGATCAGATGGCGCCATCGAAGTGGGCTGCCATTCGGCGGACAAGGAATGCATGATGTACCTCCACAATGAACGGAATCACGCTTCTCTTTGGGCGCTAGGTCGCGAGCGCCAGACGCGGTTAGCTCACCGGGTCGGCCGTTCTGCTCCCAAGGCTCCACCTGAGCTGGCTATTAATAACATGAGAGCTCTGCCCTTGAATATGAACGGGTTCCCAACGCTCTGGCCGAAGCATCCAACCTGCTTGCCGCAACTGGCCCGGGCGTCCAGAAGGCACCGTTCGCGCACAGCCTGATCGGGCTAGCCCAGGATCATATCGGCCGGCCAATCATCGTGCGTTTTATTCGCGCCGTTCCGACGCGGCGCATCGATCTCAGGCGACAATGCATTCTTCTTGTGACCGCCACGGGCGCTGTAGACACATGTAAGTTCGGCGCACAGGCTCGGGCCATGGTCGGTCATGCATGCAGCGCTCCAAGGCGGGGCTGCGACCTCACGGACCTCGATCCTATTCGCCCGCACCTCAGTCGCGATCATCATCGACAGGATTGCGACTGCGTGAAGAAACTTGAATTTAGTCATGCGTTTTCTCTCTATGTAACTGATCCGTACGCGGGTTATCTGATAGCCAGACTTGCGTTCGAGGCCCGGTATTCCGGGGCGCGTCAGTATATTTTTCGAATCGAGATCACGGTTACGGGATCGGGAATATGGGGTTCGAGTTTGGTTTGCGTTGCAGGCAACGATCTTGCGTTTCCGCGCCGTTGACCTCGCCATTTGAGGCGTTCGAGCCGTTCGAGAGCGAGCGCGGGCTGTCCTGCGGTCTTGAGATTGATCACAAACTCGAACTTGGCGGAAAGCACGACCGGACGATCGCTCAGCTTCTCGCCCTTGAGAATCCGCCCGACATAAACGCCCGCCAGAAGATCTGCAGCAGCAAAGTTGGACCGCAGCCCATCAGCCGCCGCCCTCCGTAAACTCGCGCGCATCGTAGATCGCGGGCACCGCACCGCGACGCTTGCCCATCCAACTCGTCAGACAATTAGCAGGGCTTCCAAGTGAGAACGCGTGACAGACGGTCTGTTGCGATGGTTGGAGAGTTCTCACTATTTGGTGTTCGGGAAATATCAGGACTCCAACGCAAGTCTGGTTATCAGAAGCGCTCACGCGCAGCGGTAACTAAACGGAGACACTCGATGATGACGAAATTTACATTACTTGGCGTGGTTGCAAATCTCTCAACGGCGATCGCAACTACCTCACTCGCACAAACCGCTATTCAGGAGATGGGCGCATACGCCTCTTACCATCAGGACGGAAATTTAGGAATTGCATCTACACCAATTCAGCGACGAGAAATGACTGTTGCCGGTCGCGGGACAGCGGACGCGATGGCATCAGCACCATCTATCCCTTCATCAAAGAGAGGACTCGAAACTACAACCAGACCCTGGTCGGCGCCGGTAGGCCACCGCCAGCCGCGCGCGGCCGATGTTCACAGGTCCACGTCTGTATCTCAGCAAAGTCTTGATGAAGAAGACGCGAACGTCGACCGCAAGATCAACAACGTTTGTCGAGGCTGCTAAGTCGCAAAGCGGCGGGATGTCCACAATCACGGACTCTAACGATGAAGATCTCATCTCTTCTGGTAGCACTATTGCTTGTGCCGTCGCTCGCCACGTCAACGACAGCCCGGGCTCGAATCAACAACATCGCCGCTCGAGCGCATTCAAACGCGATCGAGGGCCGCCAGATCGCAGCTCCACCATGGAGCGCTGCCTGCATGACGGATCACGGCCCAAGCGAAATGCGGCGAGCCGATGTGGATTTACGGTAGCCGCAGCGAGATCGCACGGTACAGGAACGCGTTCTGACGCGCCATTTCACGCGACGTCGGCCCGGATCGCCGTGAACGGCGATAAGCGGCACGCACCATGAATAGACCGAGTGTCGGCTTCTCGGCGGCTTGCTCGCGGAGAGAATCGACCCCGGAGCGGAAATGTTGGTGTGCATGAACTTAGGAGGACCTGCGCCGATTGCTCGAGAGGCAGGCAGCGATGCTGACAGGACGGTGGCAGTAGCGCCCGCTTACGATGTATCTTTCGCGCGGTTGAGGCGTGCGGCAAGGACCACTGGGAAACGGGGATGAGGGTGACCATGACGGACCGTACGGGAGGATGCGCTTGTGGCGCGATCCGATTCAAGATCACTGCGCCACTGATGGGTGTCGGCGTCTGCCACTGCACCGACTGTCAAAAGGCTTCGGGCGGCGGGCCGAACTATGTCGCCCTTGCGCCGAAGACCGCTTTCGAAATCACGAAGGGCGAGGCCAGGGTCTACTTCAGTAAGGGCGACAGCGGCGCGGACGCCGGGCGCGCCTTCTGTCCGAATTGCGGGACTCCGTTGTGGAGCTTCCCCGCCAATGCGCCGTTCGCGACCGTTAAGCTTGGTGCGCTCGACCACAATTCGGACCTGACGCCGGCTCTGCATCTATATACCGGCTCGGCGGCGCCGTGGCACCTGATGCACGAAGGGGTGCCGACCTTCCCCAAGATGCCGCCATTCCCCCCGCCTGGGGCGTGACGGTGCGCGAGAGGGGGGTATGAGCTCAAGCGCCCTCTTCTTTCGCGTAGAGCCAGGGCGCGTACTCGCAAGTCGAGGTCTTTTGGTGAGACCTCGTTGATGTCCGCTTTCCCCCGACAGCGACCGACCTTGGCGGCGCAGCCAAATTTCGCGATGTGCCAGGAGAAGACATCCCGCGAGTTATTCGATCACTTCGTCGGCGCGGGCAAGCAGCGTCGGCGACATTTCGAGTCCGAGCGCCTTGGCGGTCTTCAAGTTGACTATCAGTTCAAGTCCAGTCGGCTGTTCGATGGGCAACTCGCCGGCGTCAGCCCCATCTAAAATCTTCTTCACATAATACCCCATTCGGCGAAGGATCTTGTTCACGGAGGCGCCGTAACTGATAAGGCTGCCAGCTTCCGCAAATAACGAACTCGTTGAGAACAGCGGGAGTCGATGCGCTACCGCAAGCTCGGCGAGGCGGTACCTCACGTCGCTAATAGAGGGATCACTGATGACCTGAAGCGCATCCAGGTGTCGGGTCGCGAGCGTGGAAAACAACGCATCGAGATCGGTTCGCGGCTCCAACGGAAAGGGGAGCACGATTATTCCGATGCGGTCCCCGTTCGCGCGGAGGGTTTCCATCATGACGGGACTGGTCGGATTTGCGGGATTGAACAACGCGGCGAGAACGCTCGCCTTCGGGACTATCTCCCGCACGAACTCAAGCATCTTTGGGGTCAGGTCCTGGTTCAAGCTCGCAGTGCCGGACGTGTGGTTGCCGGGATGGCGGAGGCTGGAAACTAAACCGGCTCCGACCGGATCATTCATGACTGTCATAAGGACGGGTACAGGCGGATTAAGGCGTTGGGCGGCGCGCACACCGTCGGGAGTGTTTGCCAGGATCATTCGGACCTTTGACCGGGCAAATTCATTTGCGAACTCTGCAATGCGGGCATTGTCGCCCCCCGCGAAACGTTCCTCCATAACATAGTCGCGGCCTTCGATTAGCCCGTTGTCGAGGAAACCTTGCCGTAGGGCTTTACCCTGAGGGTCACTGGGCGCCGCTAGCGCCTGGCCGCCGAGAAATCCAATAACAACTGGCGTCTTCTGTGCCAGGACGGCGATTGGCCATCCCGCCGCTGCTCCCCCGAGAAGCGTGATGAACTGGCGGCGTAACATACCTAACCTTCCGTGAACAAAGCGCCGTTCGGCTCAAGCAAGCATACTACGCCTTCGGCTTGATGTCTGGTTAGGGTCAATCGCGACCGGGTCGTGCCGGCGACAGGTCCGGCCATGTCCGCTGTGCCGCTAAAGCGGAAGCGCGCCGCGTTCGCTATCGGGAAAAACCGACGGGCTACATTCCCCAGCGCAAGGCCGGCGTATGAACCGGGGCGTCCCACAGGCGCTTTGTCTCTTCGTCCAGGACGGACATCGTCACCGAACAGCCGGCCATGTCGAGCGAGGTGACGAAATTGCCGACCAGGGATCGGACGACGACGCTGCCGGCGGCTTCGAGCCGTGTGCGGACGGCATCATACATCAGATAGAGTTCCGACAGCGGCGTTCCGCCAAAGCCGTTGACCAGCAAAATAATCTCGCCGCGCACGCGCGCGCCGAGATCAGCGGTGATGGCGTTGACCATCTCGGCCGCGATCTCGGCCGCCGGCATCAGTTTCACACGACGTCGGCCGGGCTCGCCGTGGATCCCGACGCCGATCTCCATCTCGTCCTCGGCGATCTCGAAGGTCGGCTTGCCGGCCGCCGGAACCGTGCAGCTGGTCAGCGCGATTCCGATCGAGCGCGTCGCCGCATTGACGCGATCGCCCAGGATCTTCAACGCAGCCAAGCTGCGTCCCTCTTCGGCGGCGGCGCCCACGATCTTTTCCACGATCAGCGTGCCGGCAACGCCGCGCCGCCCGGTCGAGAAGGTCGACTTCTCGACCGCAACGTCGTCATCGGTAACCACGGTCGCGATCGGCTTTTCCGACATCTCGCGCGCCATCTCGAAATTCATGATGTCGCCCTCGTAATTCTTGACGATGAACAACACGCCGCCACCGGTGTCGGCCGCTTCGGCGGCGGCGAGAATGAGATCGGGCGTCGGCGAGGTAAAAACCTGACCGGGAACCGCCGCATCCAGCATTCCCTGCCCGACGAATCCGCCATGCAGCGGCTCGTGACCGGAGCCGCCGCCCGATACCAGCGCGACCTTTCCAGGTTTGAGATGCCGCCGCTGTACGAACGGCGCCTGCTCGCCGATGCGCACGATGTCGGAATGTGCGGCCGCGAAGCCGGCAAGACTTTCGCTCACCACGTCCTCGGTGGCGTTGATTAGTTTTTTCATCGTAACCTCCCTTAAGCGTCCGTCCTTGAGCGCCCTTTGGGCGTCAGGTGTCCTCGATCAGCCTTGCGACTTTTTCCGCGAATTCGCTGAGCAGCGAGTCGAGCTTGTGGTTTTTCTGTTCGCTGCCAAGATCGGGTAGCATCAATGTCAGACGTCTGGATCGCTCCCGCTCTTTCAAGAGCAACAGCCGCCGCGGGTGCGCCCGGTGATAGGCTTCGAGAAATCTATCCCTTTCCTGCGTCGAGAAGTGGCAGGTCTGGATGATCGGATGAACGTGCTGGGCCGGGATCGGCGTCTGATAGGCCGGATTTGCGATCTGCGTGATAAAACTGCGGTTCTTGCCGAGCGCTTCGGCCAGACGCTGGCGCATGCCGGACGGCCGCTTGTCCAGCACATCCCGCAGCACCGCCTTGTAGGCGGCGATCAGGTCCTGAGAATCCACAGGCGTTGCTTGCGTGCTCATGCGACAGGGCCGGCATAACGCGCGATCGCGGCCCGCACCGGTCCGAGCGCCCCGGGCGCGACCGAAAAAATGCGCAAGCCCTGATCGAGCAGTGCAGCGACCTGTTCGGGGTCGCCGGCAAGGTCGCCGCACAGGCTCGCCTCGCGGCCCGCACCATCCGCATACTCCACGACATGCCTGATCAGATTGAACACCGCCCGCGAGGGCTGGGCCAGATCGGCGAGCTGCGGTTCGTCGCGGCTCGCGGCCGCCACATATTGAATGAGATCATTGCTGCCGATCGAAAAGAAGTCGGCATTAAAATCCTCGATCGTCAGCGCCGCTGCCGGCACCTCGACCATCATGCCGAGCGGCGGCATTTTTGCATGGCGTCCCTCGCGATGCAGTGCTTCGAGGGCTTGCTCGAACAGCACGCGGCACTGATCGAGTTCCTTTGGCAACGTGACCATCGGAATCATGACCTTGAGATTTCCGACCGTTGCGGCGCGGGCCAGCGCCCGCAACTGCTGGCGAAACACGTCGAGATGCCGCAACGACAATCGCACGCCGCGCACGCCGAGAAACGGATTGATGTCGCCTTGCTGCGTCAGCCCGGCGATCGGCTTGTCGCCACCGGCATCGAGCGTGCGGATGGTCACCGGTTTGCCGGCAGCCCATTCGAGCATGCGCCGGTAGATCTGGTATTGCTCTTCTTCAGTGGGCAGTTTTTCGCGACCCTGGAACAGGAACTCGGTCCGCATCAATCCGATCCCGTCGACGTGAGAGGGATCGAGACCTTCAAGTTCGGCAAGGCCGGTGACATTGATCATGACCTGAACCAGCTCGCCGGTTGCGGTAAGCACAGGACCTTTGAACGACGTCATGGCTTGCCGGGCTTTCGACTGCTCGGCACGACGCTGATCGTAGACAGCTCGCGTATCGCTATCGGGATTGACAATGAGAAGCCCGGCGTCGCCATCGAGCACCGCGTCGGTGCCGTTTTCGAGACGATCGACGTCTACTCCGACGATCATCGGCACGCCGCGGGCTCGCGCGAGAATGGCAACATGGCTGGAGGGGCTTCCCCGCCGCAGCACCAATCCGCCGTCGCGCCAATCGGTCGCCAAAAACATCGACGGCGGCATGTCATCGGCCGCGACGATCGCGCCGGATGGCAAGGCCTGATCGGCCTCCCCCGCCAGATGCCGCAGCACGCGATCGCGCAAGTCCCGCAAATCGGAGGCGCGGGCACGGAAATAAGCATCGTCGGCACCATCGAACGACGCGATTTGCGAGGCAAGCGCTGTGCTCCACGCGCCATGCGCGGCCTGACCGCCGACGATCAGCGCGAACGCGGGCTCGGCTAGATTATCGTCTTCCAGCAGCGCGATCTGGAACGACAAAATGGCTTCCGCATCATCGTCGCCGGCGTGTTGCGCGAGCACGGTAAGAGCCGTTTTGGCAGCCAGCAGCGCATCGACAAGTGCCCGATGTTCTTCCGCCACAGTCCGGGATTGGCTTGTTTCGTGCTTCGCGGGAGCCAAGCGCACGAGCGGGCCCAGCGCTATTCCGGGAACAGCGGGTCTCCCTTCAATGCGCCGCGCGGCTCGCCGCGTTCTATCGTCCATCCTGGAAATCTCCGTCGACAAGGGTCACCAGCGCTTCCAGTGCGGCCTTCGCGTCACTCCCCTCCGCGCGAAAATAGATCGTGGAATCCTTCGGCGCCTTGGTCGCCATCACCTTGACGATGCTCTTGGCGTCGACCCAGGGGCCATCCGGCGACAGGCCCAGATCGATACGCGATTCAAAGGCTTTTGCGAGTTTGGTCAGCTTGACCGAAGGGCGCGCATGCAAGCCCACCTCATGTCGCATTAGCACCGATGCCCGCAGCTTATTATTCATCACGCTTTTCCCGCATCAAACCGGCGTCAGCTCTTCGGCGGTGCGGCGCACCGCCTCGAGCGTCGCTCCCGACGCCGCTTCGGTCGCCGCCATCACCGCGCCTTCGACCACCGGCGCGTTGCAAACGACCACGCGGCTACGGCGGTCTTCCGGCAACATCTCGATCGCCATCTCGCTGTTGGTTTCCGCGCCGCCGAGGTCGACCAGAATGGCAACGCCCTTTTCCGACCACGCCTGATCAATCGCCTTCATGATCGCTTCGACGCTGGTACCCAATCCGCCGCCGGGATCTCCGCCGCACCAGCCGAGCGGCACCTCGCGGCCGACCATCTGCTCGACCATGAGCGCGGTGCCACGGGCGACGTCCGCCGAGTGAGACACAATGACGATGCCGACATTTTCGCTCATGCTAGTCCTTCCATGAATTCTGCGACCGCATCGACGATCAACGCGGAGGACCGCGCGCCGGGGTCCATGTGACCGATGCTGCGGTCGCCCAGAAACGACGCGCGTCCGCGGATCGCCCGCATCGGGATGGTCTTTTCGGCGGCGGCCCTGGCTGTCGCCTTGAGCCGCGCGGTCAAATCGTCGCCGCCCTCGCGCAACACCCGGGCCACGGGAGTGAGCACGTCGAGCATGGTCTTCTGGCCGACATCGGATTTTCCGCGCGCCTTGACGGCTTCAATCGCGGCGGCAAATGCCTCGGCGGCCTGCTCACGCGTCGGCTCGTCCGCCAGCGACTTGCCGAGCGACATGAAGAGCGTGCCGTAGAGCGGGCCGGACGCGCCGCCTACTTTCATCACAAGCGTGGTCCCGACGCCCTTCAGCGACTCGCCGAGATTCTTGGCGGAAAGCTCGTCGACGGCTGCCAGCACCGCTTCGAAACCGCGCTTCATGTTGGCGCCGTGATCGCCATCGCCAATGGCGCGATCGAGATCGGTGAGCTCGTCGGCGCTCGCAATGACACGGCGCGCCACGGTTTCGAACAGGCGTTTGCGGGCTTCGCGATCGATCGTCATGCACGCCCCCCTACGCCATCGCTTCCGACCCGGTTGCCGGCCTGATCGAAATAAAGCGGCTCGGTGAACTCGAGCGAGACCTGATCGCCGGCCTTTAGCTCCTGGACCGGGTCCGCCAGCGTCACCAGCGAATGGGTCGCGAGTTTTAGATGGACGTGGTTCTGGTCGCCGAGATGCTCGACCCAATGGACCTGTGCGAGCGGTCCCGGATGATCGGCCGAGGAAATCTTGATATGCTCGGTGCGCAAGCCGACGGTCCGCGCCTCACGCGGCATCTTGTCGGTACGGAGTAGCTCGGCAGGGATCAGGTTGATGGCAGGCGTGCCGAGCCGGCTTGCGACATAGGCGCTGTTCGGCCGTTCATAGATCTCGCGCGGGGTACCGAGTTGAATCAGAAACCCCTCGCTCATGACGCCGATCCGGTCCGCCATCGTCATGGCCTCGATCTGGTCGTGCGTCACGTAGAGGATCGTGGTTCCCAATTCGCGCTGGATGCGTTTCAGTTCAAGGCGCAATTCGGCGCGAAGCTTAGCATCCAGCGAGGACAGCGGCTCGTCCATTAGATAGACCGCGGGCTCGCGGACCAGCGCGCGGCCGATCGCCACCCGCTGCATCTCGCCACCGGAAAGCGCGGTCGCGCGGTTGTCGAGCTTGCGCTCGATATGCAGCAGTTCCGCTACCTGCTGCACGCGCCGACGCACCGCCATCTCATTGGTCCGCCGCGCCGGCGAGCGCAGCGGAAACGCCAGATTGTCGTAGACCGTCAGATGCGGATAAAGCGAATATTGCTGGAACACGAAGGCGACGTCGCGCGCCGCCGGCACTGCCGCCGTCACGTCGCGTCCCTGGATCACTACATTGCCGCGATCGGGCTGCTCGAGGCCCGCGATCAATCGCAGCGTCGTCGTCTTGCCGGCGCCGGTCGGGCCGAGCAGCACGACAAATTCACCGTTCGCAATGGAAAGTGAAAGGTCACGGACCGCTTCGACCGCGCCAAAACTCTTGCTGACTTCGACAAGGGCGACCTCAGCCATGACGTCCCCCCGCGTAAAGCGCCGAGGACAGTGCCTGTCCGCTCGCGGCATCGAACAGGGAAAGCCGGTCCGGCCGCAACGCGAGCCCGACCTGTTCGCCGACCCGGACGGTATTGGCCGATGGCAGTCGCGCCTTGATTTGCCCATTGGCCGTCGTCACGGTGACGATCTGCGTGGTGCCGAGATATTCGGCGCCGATCACCCGGCCGCGCAATTGCGATTGATCGGCGAACGACACGTTCTCGGGCCGGACGCCGAGTGCAAACTTGCCCTCGGCACGATCCTCGAACACTTCAGGCATTTCGACGGGAACGCCGTCGATCCGGATGCTGCGATCGCCACGGCGCAGCGAGGCCTCGACATTGATAAAACTCATCGGCGGCGCGCCGATGAAATCGGCCACGAACATCGTGTTGGGGCGATCGTAGATCTCCTGCGGCGTGCCGATCTGCTCGACCAGGCCCTGATTCATGATGACGATACGGTCCGCCATCGCCATCGCCTCGAGCTGGTCGTGGGTGATGTAAACCGTGGTCGCGTCGATGCGATCATGCAATTCGCGAAGCTCCCCGCACATCAATCTGCGAAACTCCGAATCGAGCGCGCCGAGCGGCTCATCCATCAGAAAGGCCTTGGGCCGGCGCACGATGGCACGTCCCAGCGCAACGCGCTGCCGGTCGCCGCCGGAGAGCCCGCCGACCCGACGGTCCAGGAGATGATCGATCCTCAGAAGCTTCGCGGTTTCCTCGACGCTCTTTTTAATCTCGGCGCGCGGGTAATTCTGGCATTTCAATGGAAAGCCGATGTTCTGGCGCACGTTCATGTGCGGGTAGAGCGCAAACAGCTGGAACACAAAGGCAATGTCGCGCGCCGACGCCAGCAGCGCGGTGACGTCTTCGCCATCGAGAAGGATGCGGCCCGAGGTCGGCAGTTCGAGGCCCGCCATCATCCGCAAGGTGGTGGTCTTGCCGCAGCCGGACGGGCCCAGGATGACGAAGAACGAGCCCTGATCGACCGTGAAGTCCACGCCCTTCACCGCGGTGAACGAACCGAATGTCTTGGCGACGTGCTCTACCTTGATCTCTGCCATATCAGCTCAATCCGGAAAATGGCTGACGATCACAAAGCCGATCGTGCCGGCCAGGATCGTGACGAAGGAATAGCTATAGAGGTCCAGAGACAGCGGCTGCATCAGCATCACCACCCCAAGCCCGATCAGCGCCATCGCGGCGGCCTCGCAGGGGCCGCGACGCAGCCAGAGCGGCCATCTCGATGGGATTTGCGCCAGTCTCTCGGTCATTTGCGCACCGCCCCGAAGGTGATGCCTCGCAACAGATGCCGCCGCAGCAGGATGGTGAAGCACAGGATCGGGATGAAGAACAATGTCGTTGCGGCTGCGACCGCGGGCCAGTCTTGGCCGCCCTCGCCGATGATGAAGGGAATGAACGGCGGCATGGTCTGGGCGTCGCCGCTGGTCAGCAGCACCGCGAAGGCATATTCGTTCCAGGCGAAGATCAGACAGAAGATCGCGGTTGCCGCGATGCCCGTTGTCGCCTGCGGCAGCACCACCTTGAAGAAGGCCTGTAGCCGCGAGTAGCCGTCGACCATCGCGGCCTCTTCATATTCGCGCGGGATTTCATCCATGAATCCCTTCAACAGCCATACCGCCAGCGAAACGTTGACGGCAGTGTACAAGAGAATCATCCCGAGCTTGGTATCGGTGAGCCCAAGCTGCCGGAACATCAGATAGATCGGGATCGCGACCGCGATCGGCGGCATCATCCGCGTCGACAGGATGAAGAACAGCAAATCGTCAGCAAGCGGCACCCGGAATCGCGAGAATGCATAGGCCGCGATGGTGCCGAAGCACACGGCAAGGAAGGTCGAGCCAAAGCCGATGATCATCGAGTTCAAGAAGCGCGGCACCACCTTCGACGGCCCGCCAATCACCATGTTGCGGGAGCGCACCAGGCGCTCATACCAGGTCTGTGGCGGCGGCAGGCTGGCCAAGAATTCCGGCGTCTGCCGCGAGCGCGTCGTAAACAGGTTGACGTAGCCTTCGACCGAAGGCTCGAACAGAATTTTGGGTGGATAGGCGATCGAATCCGGCGGCGTCTTGAAGCCGGTGAGGAATATCCACAACAGGGGCAAAATGGTTATGACCGCATAGGTGACGACCAGGACCGAGGCGATCAGCTTTGATCGCGACGACGGCTCGGCCACTGAATGGGCGGTGACGGGCGCGCTCATCGCTGTTTCACCCGGTTGAGGGCCTTTACGTA
>WNFM01076023.1_pt3 | contig 12765 bp, 9 predicted proteins | sample 5400271 | NCBI WGS metagenome assembly WNFM01 (sample SAMN13153352, study PRJNA577476) | soil metagenome | isolation source: 60 cm saprolite on Douglas fir-dominated hillslope | place: USA:California | collected 2013-09-17 | reverse complement strand
GTCCTTCAGGATGCACACGGTAGATTACGCTTTGAAACCGAGGATCGACGCGAGGTGATGTCGGGCGGAGGAGCGTTTATTGCTGTTGAGACTCGAAGCCCTGGTGAATTGACCCCAGCAAAGTCTACAGCTATCGCCCCAAACTAAATTTGGCCAGGGTGCTGCTCGAAGTATAAGCTCGTGCCATGGAACTGTATCGCATCTGGTCGCTGACTCTGCTCTTGGTCACGACGGCAGCCGGACCGCAGACACCCTCTCAAAACGTCCAGAAGCGTGTTTCGCCGGATGCCTATGGCAGTGCCCCGGCCTCGATCCGCGCGGCACTGAAAAGACAGAACTGTGAGCTGCCGGAGACGCAGCACTGGGATCGGACGCGGCTCAATGTCGTTTCAGGTCATTTTGGTGACAGGGCACAAACCGACTGGGCAGCGATTTGCATCGCCCCTGACGGCAGCACGCGTGTGCTCGTCTTCTGGAAAAAGTCAGCGCCCTGTCCTGCCGAGATCCACCACGGGTGGGCCTTGCAGAGCCGCTTCCCGCCCGGAGAGGCGGGAAGTCTCTACCTGCTTGCCGCGCCAGCTAAGCAGATTCTCGCCTACCGCAAATTTTTCGATGACGGACGGGGGAACCCCGTGACCCATGAAGGAGTCGAGGTTGGCGGCGAGGAAGCCTCGATGATCTACTACTGCTATGGCGGGAAATGGCTCGAACTGCAGGGCAACGATTGAAGGCGCGGAAGAGATAGCTATGCCTCGCCGCCCTCTTCTCCAGGCGGCAGCATGCACGGATGCCAACCCACATCCTCCGCGTGAGCATCACAGAACCAGCGCCCGCACGAAGTGCAGTGCACCGTCGCCGGATAATCGCACGGCTCGTCGTTAGGCGACACTGCCTGGCACAAGCGTTCCAAATCCTCGCTCTCGGCTAATCCCATCGAGACCTCGTCCGCCATTCTACGCGTTTGGTCGGCTCACCGGGAAAGTGATGACGCTCGATCTCGTGTTGCTCGCTGTTACATACGGTGAGCGACATAACTTTGATTGGCACGTATCTACGAATCAGCTTGACAAGACTCGATACGTTTAATGCGCTCCGCAATCGAACAGACGGCACGATAATCTGGTGCATACCACCTTGCGGCCAGCGCTTTCCGTTTCTCTTCATCCGATAAGCTCGAAACCATGATTACCCGTGGGAGGCAACCGTCGTGCGGTACTGTATGGTGCGTAGACCCCATCCCGCTTGGCCGATCATCGGGTCAACGGGAAACTTGCAGCTCGCGACGTTCTCGATTTCACGATTCCCTGTTCAGAGATTTTTGGACGTGACTTTCAGCGAAACTACCCCGCATGAGAGATGTCTGCGGTGCTATTTTGTTGCGTAGGGAGATGGCATCGGTCTCTCTAAAACGATAAAAACCTGGACTGCAGTATTTACAGTCGCGGTGCTCATAAGAATTGGCTTCCAACCATCGGCGGTTTTTGTCGCGAGAGTCGTTTCAATAGTTGGCGCGGTGTCGTTGATGATTTGGTACTCGTGCGTTCGTGTCATTGTCGCCCCCCAAGCGCGACGAGCCCTAATCCGCCGCTTCTCTAATCCAACCGCACGCCGCTCGGCGGTCGAGACGATATATCCGCATCAGGGTTCCGACAGCCTTGTTCACCAAGCGTCGGGCAGTTTTCAACACCAAATCTTCGCGCTCACAATCTACTATGTTCTGCTTCGCTTCCTGCCGTGTCTTGAAGACCCCAACTGTTCCGCCAGCGTTGTAATTAACAATGAACCCAGCGCTATGGGACGTCATTCGGTATTTGTCGGCCATGGTGCCCTCCGAAACGTGAAGATGCCGCACCGACGGCCACAAATCGTAGTCTAGAAGAGCGTAGCGGTGCCTTACACTTGAGAGGGCATTGCGGATGGCGAGTTCGTGTATGCGGATTGGCTAAAGCTGGATTTAGTCCGCTGCGGCGTTGTCTTCCTTTGGTGCGGCAACGATCGGGCCGACATTCGCAACCGGCAGTTTCACAACGACTGCCGTACCCTTGCCGTTGCCATCAGAACTTATTTCCAAACTACCACCCAGTTGATGAATTCTTTCGCGCATGCCTCTGATCCCGACGCCCGGTGCGCCTTTCAAAGCCATCTCAGATAGCTTTTCTGGCGGTATGCCCTTGCCTTTATCCCGCACTTCAACTTGAACATCAGTGGCCGACCGACTGAGGCGAATCCTCGCGACTAGGCTCCCCGAATGCCGATGAACATTCGTAAGACATTCCTGCACAACGCGGAAAATCGCTGTTTCTGAATCCTTTGGGAGTCTGCCGAAATGGTCGGGCACTTCCAAATCGACGTTGATCTCGCTGCGTGCTGTAAGCCCTTCTACATACCACCGCAGAGCGGAAGCAAGTCCGGCTTCGTCCAGCAGCGGTGGATGAAGCAGATATGAAATCGTACGGATATCTGTGCTCATATCCTTAATCAAAGCTTCGCTGTCCGCGACGGCGGCAGCCGTTTTCGTGAGGCGGCGAAGGTCAGCGCCCACACCGGACAGATTCATGGAGAGAGCTGCCAAAGTCTGTCCAACGCTGTCGTGCAATTCGCGGGCGATTCGTCGTCGCTCCTCATCCTGAAAGTGAAGCAGTCGGGCGGTGAGATCGCGGAGGCTTTGATTGGCTTTGTCGAGTTCTGCAGTGCGCTGTTCGACTCGCGTTTCCAGCTCTTCTTGAGCCCCTCTGAGTCCTTCATTCTTCCGGCGACTTATTTCTCCGATACCCGCGATGACCGCCGACGCAAGTAGGAAAGCTAGGATGCCAACGGATTGGGGTGTATCAGGAACGCTTAGCGAGTGCACAGGCCGGACGAACCAGAACCGCGCGCCAAGAAGGGCGACAACAACACTTAGGATCGAAGGTCCAATGCCACAGTACCACGCGATGAAAGCCACGGCGGGAAACAACGTGACGTAAGGAGCGTATTCGCCTAGAAAAGGGTTCAAGATCGCTCTGATGAGCAACGCTACCAAAATCGTTGCGAGCGCCATCGCGTGGCGCCCAAGTCTGTTCGCGAGAATTCGGTCTAAGACCGGAGAGTTGGTGGAGCCCATGTTTCTGCCCCTTTCGAGGAGAGAGTGGGCCTGGGGAGGACGAGAGAATTGTAGTGGCCACGAATGCGACGCGTCAAGAAATGCGCTACTTTATTTGAAATCCTTACCAAGGATGAATCGATCTTCACCGGCAAGATGCATCTTCAGCAGAGCCTCATTACAAATGCTCTAAGCCTTGCGGCTCAACAGGCCCTCCACTACGAGCCGAGTTCCCGCTTCGCTTTTATCTACCACTACTCGGATGAGCGTATCAGCCCTTAGCTGATCGGCTCTTTAACAAATGCAGGCTAAACGCTGCGTCGCGAAGTGCATGATGTTCATCGATGTCCCAAGCGATGGTTGTTAGCTCTCTGGACCGATGGGAAACTGCCGCTTCCGCAATGGCAATCTTTGTGATTAGTGCGTCTTGCTCCAATTCCATCAATGCTTCAAAGTACGGTTTCTGCCATTTCGGATATTTCTGATGTTCGTCCGGCATGGGGCCTCCCTCGCTATCGGAAGGCACACTCGTTCGACAGCGTATTTTCGGTTGCGCTAGGTGGAAAGGTAGGCTGGCCGTCTCGGACCTAGGCGTCGGGTCTTATGCACAAGGTGCCGTTGCTCAACAGGTGTGGCGGTAGGATGTGTATCGACTTTTCTAACGTACTCTCAAGAGACGCAGAAAGCGAGCTAATCTTTCAAAGTTCGGTTTGCTCGCCGCGACAGTTCAATTATTTCTGCTCTTCCGCCACGCCGCCTACAGCCTAATCGTTTTCAATTCCTTATCCGTCTGCCGGAACCACGCATTGCACTGTTGGCACCTGTCGTTCTTCATGTGGTCCGCAAAGCGGTAGATGTTGGCGCGTCGGAACTTTTTGCAAGGCATCAGGTTTGGAGAGCATTCGATGACGATGCGGACTTCTTCCGCCAATTCGTATTCTGGTTACTCTTTGCGGCTCATGCTGATTTAGGCTTCTGTCGAGACCGGACCAACCAAAACGCCAATCCGAATGACAAAGCGATTAGGAGCCAGCAAATCGGGTTAAATACTGTCCCCTCTATCAGTCCAGCGCTGGACCCGTAGATATAGATATGCCTCCGCGAACAATGCCAACAAGAACGCAGATAAAAAGATAACCAACAATTTCGACCACAGAAAGTAACGTGCCGAGTGCGACGATTTTAACTGTTTGCATTTTCACATTCACGTGACTCTTGCGGCTCAGGTGCGGACCAGACCGGCCCGGTGTCTTGTCAACGTGGCGGCTTGTTCCTCAAACTGAATCCGGTGTCGCTTTGCTGCGCCTTGGGCGGACGAACGTGATAGGCGATGCCTATTCCCAGAAAGAATAGCACCGACGAAACGCCGAATGTAACTAAGGCGAAGGTAAGACCTCGGTATCCGAAGCAGTGCACTAGGACGGCTGCGAACATAACGCTGGTGGGCAAAACCAGCCATACGTTCTCCCGCGTGTATTTAAGCGATTCCCCACATTCTGGGCAACGAAATGTACCTTTCCTAATCGCAAACTGCACAGGGCGAATCTTCTCTCCACAAATGGGGCATATGACAGAGTAGCGAGACACCGGGCCTTCCCGTTCGCGTATGGATATGCTTTCCTCATTAGAGTACGTTGGCGCTTAATATTTCTTCAACTTAAAATAAGTGCAAATAGCGCACGGTCGGAGCGTGATAGGATCCCTGCGCTAAGAGGGCGAAATGGCCGCCGAAAGTCCTTCAACCATTCCAGTGCTCCAGCTTAAGAAAGTGGACAGCGCACGCAAGAACTTCATCGCTGGGGAGCCTCGCAATTTGTTCTATCTCGTCGCTACAGAATTGATTGACCTGTCCCGGAAGAAAATCACCAAGAAGGTCTCGGTAGCCCAAGCCCTCGCCGTTCTTCTGCAAACCTGGAACGTGTCTTTCTACAGGTTCCGAGGTGGATTTCATGAAGACGATTTAACGAAAATTGAGGCACTGCTAAACGACCATCTCGCGGTACTCGAAAAGTATCGAGAACGGTCAATAGCGAGCCTTGAATTGGGAGAGCGGGACGACCTGCGAACACTTTTCGGTCGTTTCGAGAGTGCGCTCGGCGCAGTTGGTGCGGCGAAGCGTCTCCACCTTCTCGCTCCCGCGTTCTTTCCGCTGTGGGACAGGGCCATCGCAAAAGCCTACAGAGTGAAATGTAACGGCGATGGATATATCTATTTCATGCGCATCGCAAAAGAGCAGTGCCGAGATTTAACGGAGCAGGGCGCTCCGTGGCCAGACCTTTTGAAGGCCGTTGATGAGTACAATTACTGTGCTTATACAATGAAAACAAACTGAATTTTGCGGCACTCCCAAGGCAACGGCTCCACACGGATTCACTCCGAGTCCATATGAGCGACTACAAGGTCGGCCAGCACATCACTGTGAAACTTTCAGGCGGCAGGCTAGTGACCGCAGTGCTAAAGGCTAACGTCGAGACCACGGAGGGAGAGCGCCTACAAGTTTCGTTCGGGAATGAGACCGCCGGATTTATTTATGGCAGGTTGTTGAAAAACTGCGATAGTGTGACGAGAACACCGATGCCTCGTCTCAAGACCCGGAATTGGCAGAAAGCGCTAGCCGAGGCGCGGCAGAAAGAATTGGAAGGATTCAAACAAAAAACGAAGTCTCCAACAATCGAGCAAGCGTGCGACAAGTATTCAGGCGATGCTAAGCAACCCTCTACAAGTTTCGGTTGTTGTTCCGGCAGTTGCAGGACTTCGCGAAAGATAAAGGACTCGTCTTCGTTTCAGATTTTAACTTGGATAATCTACGGCAGTTCCGGGCAACATGGCCGAACAAGAACGAATCCGCCCGAGTGAAGTTGGGCAATCTGAGAGCATTCTTCGGTTTCTGTTTAAAATCAAAATGGATTCAGGAGAACTACGCAGCGGACTTGAAGCCCGCCAAGGTAATCGATTCCAAGATAGAACCGCTGGAGTCCACTGAGTTCAACAAGATTTTGACAGCTTGCGACAAGGCGCGGCAGAACCGAGCGAGTTTGAAAGCTATTGTATTGGTCCTGCGCTATACCGGGCTACGAATCCGAGACGTAGTCTGTTTGCGTCGTGATGCTGTTCTGGGCAATCGTTTGTTTCTTCGCACAGCGAAGACCGGAACGGATGTATATTGCCCGTTGCCGCCCCAAGCGTTAGATGCTCTCAAGTCAGTCCCTACGAAGGGCGAATATTATTTCTGGTCCGGCACCTCAAAACCGAAATCTGCCGTAGGAGACTATCAGCGGGCTCTATCAAAGGTGTTTAAATCCGCAAAGGTTCCCCGGGCTTACGCTCATTTGTTCCGGCACACATTCGCCACGGACCTTTTACAGAAGGGAGCGAGCCTTCAGACTGTTGCAGTCTTGCTCGGGCACTCTTCAACCAAGATTACAGAGAAGAGATACAGCCACTGGATAAAGGCGCGGCAGGAGAATCTAGAAGCGGAAGTGAAAAAATCATGGGCACAATCGGGCACAGTAGACACGCAATCACAGCAAAATCGCTAAAAAGCCTTGTTAAAGTGGGTATAAATGACAAAGGAGGCGGGCCAGGTCTTCCCGCCTCCTTGTTTCCCCTTGCGGGGAATCCGGCTGACTTGACGGAGGGTGGTCAGCCGGTTGTGTGTTGGCCTAGCTATTAAACCGCTGAAATGGCAAAAGGGTTTCGGTTAAAATGAAAAAATGCTGATAATCCTAATAAAATCTTTATGCGCCAGCTGAGCGCGCCCCGGAGAGAAGCCGTATGAGCGGTTCATCTTCGCTGAGCGTCGATAACATTCTGCGTTTTCTGCAACTTAGGGCTGATGGCGCCTCATTTTCCGACCTCCAGCGGGGACTGCGGCTTCGCCGGTCGGAGCAGCGTCCCCTGGCCAAGATTCTTGATAAGTTGAAGAAAAGAAAGGCAATAGTTGAATTGAGCGACGGAAAGTTCGCTCTACCCTCCCGTCGGCGCAATTCGGAAAATCAACCTCGCGAAACGGCTAAAGCTGCTGATTCCGGGCCCTCGCACGCCCAAACCAGCCGAAATTCCCTTTCTGGCCGCCTGATCCTTCACCAGGATGGCTACGGCTTCGTGGTTCCCGACAAGCCGATGCCGCAACTTGACCGCGACGTTTTTATTCCGCGCGACGCCATCGGCGACGCCATGCACGGCGATCACGTCCAAATCGAAGTTGGCCGCGTAACGCCCGGCCGCGACGGTCAGCGCGCCGAAGGACGCATTGTGCGTGTACTGGATCGCGCGCATCCCAGCGTGGTCGGACTGTTTCGCTACGGGCCGCGCGGCAACGTCGTGCTGCCGTACGACAACCGTATTCAGCATCAAGTGGAAATTCCGCCCGGCGACGAACTCACCGCCGCGTTGCGAGAAAAGCTTGGCATCGCCGATTCGAAAGACGCGGCACGGACGAAGCGGCTGGGAAGAATTGAGGAGCTCGACGGCGCGGTGGTAAACGTTGAGTTGCTGCGCTTTCCGAGAGGCGGAGTCGCGCCGGTTGGCCGCGTGGTTGAAATTCTTGGCAAGCCCGGCGATCTCGGTGTCGACACCGAAATCATTATTCGCAAACATCACCTTCCCCACGAATTTTCAGCGGCGGTGCTGGAAGAAGCGGCGCGGCGCGCGCGTCCGGTTCACGAATCGGATCTCGAAGGTCGCGATGATTTCCGCAATTTGCCGATCGTGACCATCGACGGCGAGACGGCGCGCGATTTCGACGACGCGGTGTACGTCGAGCGGCGCTCCGACGGCGGCTGGCATTTGCAAGTACACATCGCGGACGTGGCACATTACGTTCGAACCGCTACTCCGCTGGACGGTGAAGCGCGGCTCCGCGGAACGTCGGTTTACTTTATCGATCGCGCGGTGCCGATGCTCCCCGAATCGCTTTCGAACGGGATCTGTTCGCTGAATCCCCGCGAAGACCGCCTGGTGATGAGCTGCCTGATGGAGTTTGACGCCACCGGGCGAATGCGCGACGCAAAAATGACGAGTGGCGTGATTCGCTCCGCCGAGCGCATGACCTACACCAACGTCAACAAAGTGATCGAAGGCGACGCGGAAACCCACGCGCGCTACGCGCCGCTGGTTCATCATTTTCAGGATATGAAAACGCTGGCGCTGCTGCTGAACGCGCGGCGCAATGAACACGGCTCAATCGATTTCGATTTGCCGGAGCCGGTGATTGAATTTGACGACGACCAAAAGATGACCAACATCACCCGCAGCGAACGCAACATCGCGCACCGCCTGATTGAAGAATTCATGCTGGCGGCCAATCGCGCGGTGGCTGGTTATCTGCTTGGCCGCGGGCTGGGCGCACTGCATCGCGTTCACGAGAAGCCGGATGCGCGCAAAGTGCTGGAATTTGAAGAGGTGGCGAGAGCCTTCGGCTACACCCTGGGCGTCGAAGATCTGCATCGCCGGGAAGTTACGGTGAAGCATGGCCGCGTTCCGGCTCCGGCAAAGGCGGGACGGCCCGAATCCTATGGCCACGGTCGCGAACGCGGCATGAAAGTTTCCTTGCCGGGAACCGAAGACGTGAACATCACGCCGCAACACTACCAGCGATTATTGAAAAAGCTTGCGGGCAAGCCGGAAGAACGCATCGTCTCTTATTTGATGCTGCGTTCGCTTAAGCAAGCCCGATACGCAGCGGAGTCGCTCGGCCATTTCGCGCTGGGCTTTGACGAATACGCGCACTTCACTTCGCCGATTCGTCGTTATCCGGATTTGATTGTGCATCGCGCGCTAAAATGGGCGCTCGCGCATCCCCAGCAGAACGCAGCGGTCGATCCGCATCCCGCGGCTGATGCCGAAGCCGTCGTTTACAGCCACAAACAATTGGAAGAGCTGGCCACCGAAACCTCCGACGCGGAGAGGCGCGCTGCTTCAGCCGAACGTGAACTGCGCGACTGGAAGACCGCGCAATTCATGGAACAGCATCTCGGCGATGAATACCAAGGACTGATCATCTCGGTGCAAAAGTACGGCTGCTTCGTTGAACTATTCGAAATTTTCGTGGAAGGGCTGTTGCCGATCAACGCGCTGGAGGATGCGGCGGGCACGCGGTGCACCTATCGTGAACACGATCACGCAATTGTCGCGGTAGGCGGATCGGAACGTTCACGCAGCGGCCGCGGCGGCGGAAAATCCAAACAACGCATGTGGACTCTGGGCGATCGCGTAAAAGTCCGCGCAGAACGGATCGATCCCATGCGCCATCGCGTCGAATTCGCTCTTCTGGATTGATTCTTTCGACGACAAACTTGTTCTAATTGCAAAACAAAAAGTTCCTGTAAGTCTTTCAAAAACAAATAGTGCGGCGTCATCCTGAGGAGCGCGAAGGCGCTCCGAAGGATCTCAACCCATGCGCCAAGCACAAATTACAAAGTTGAGATCTTTCAACGGGCCTTTGTCGGTTCGCTTCAGGATGACAAATGGCGGCACGACTCGGTTCGGGCTAATGCCAACTACCCGCGCGGCCAGGGCGCGCCGCCCGCCATCACTTGCTGCTTTGTGGCGTCGAAGGTGACGCGCTCGCCAGATTGAATCGCGGCAATCGTCATGCACAACGCGATCGAATGGCTGTAACCCGCTTCAATGTGCGCGTTCGGAGTTTTGCGGCTGCGCACACACTCCATCCAGTTGCGAACGTTCGCGCTGGTCGCCTCGTCGACTCCCGCGTGTGAGCCGGTCTCCACTCCGCCGCCCTTCTGCACCAGCGGAAGATTTCCCAGCCGGTTAGGCTTCATGCCCATCGCCTTGGCGTAGTTCTCTTCCAGACCACCTTCGCCGCTGACCAAATTCTTGTCGAGATCCAGCGTTCCGCCGTTCGAGCGATACAGTTCTTTGACGTCGCCCGCTGAATTTGTCTGCCGCGAGGAGTAAACAACTTGAAAGCCTTTGCTTGAGTCGTTCAGCGGTCCGTAATCAAACACCGCAGTCATGGTGTCCCAGTTTTTCCGGCCGTCGCGCCACAGATAGTTTCCGCCATTCGCAACCACGCTGCGCGGGTGCGGCAAGTCCGTAAACCAGTGCACGGTGTCGATCTGATGCACCATCCACTGATCCGGAATTCCCGAGGAGTACGGCCAGAACAAGCGAAACTCCACATACTTTCGCGGATCGAATTTCTCGAACGGCCGGTTGACCAGCCAGCGTTTCCAGTCGGTGTCTTCTTCCCTAAGTTTCTCGACCAGCGAGGGCCTGCGCCAGCGGCCCGGCTGGTTGACGTTCCATGACATCTCCACCGCCACGATGTCGCCGAAGCCGCCGGAACCAATGAACTCCCTGGCGCGTTGGTAATTTTCCGCGCTGCGGCGCTGCGTGCCGATCTGTACGATTCGTCCGGTTTCGCGCACCGCGGCGCGAATGTCTTTCGCGTCGCTCATGGTATTGGCCAGCGGTTTTTCGATATAGGCATCTTTGCCCGCGCGCACCGCGGCAACTCCGTGCTGAGCGTGTTGAAAATCAGAGGTGGCCACAAAGACTGCGTCAATGTCCTTGCGGGCCAGCAGCTCTTCGTTGTTTCGCGCAGGAGTCACGTCGCTGCCGAGGATTTTCTTCAGCTGCGCAACGCCATCCTCGCGCCGCATCTTCCAGATGTCGCTCAATCCCGCAAATTCAAAGTTCAGTTCTGCCGCGTGCTCATGAAACGCGGGCAGCAGTGCATCCCGGAACCGTTCGGAAAAACCGCAGAGTCCTACGCGTACCCGGTCATTCGCGCCAAGAATCCTGGCGTAGCTTCCCGCGCTGGAACTCAGCGCGATTCCTGCCCCTGCAAGTTTCAAAAACGTCCGCCGCGAACGGTCCGTTGTTTCCTCGGTTTTAATTTCGCTCATTTTAGTGCTCCTGCCTTACGAAGTAATTCCTTGGTTCCGGCCATGCTCTGCCGTGAAGATTCCTCCATATTCCCCGCGCCGTTCCAGTGGGTCTCCAGGCTCATCGTGCCGCGATAGCCGTCGCGCATCATCGCCTTGAATTGTTCCACGTAGTCGATGATCCCTCGTCCCATGCACTCCCAGTCGTAACTGCCATCCGTCTTTTTCTTGACGTCCTTCAGGTGCATGTGGCCGATGCGATCCTTGGGCAAGAGTGCGTAGCCTTCGGGAAACGCCTTGTCGCCGAGCCTAGCCGCGTTGCCGGGATCCCAGTTCAAAAAGAAATTTTTGTTTTTGACGGCGCCGAGCAAGCGCGCGGATTCCGGGCCGGTCGCGGTATTGCATTCATACTCGTTTTCCAGAATCAGCACGATCTCTTTCTTCGCCGCTTTCTCGGATATCTCGCGCAACTTTTCATCCATATCTTTTCGATATGGCTTGTCGTCCTCCAGCCGCCAAAAATCAAACAGCCGCACTTTATTCGTACCAAACGCCTTGGCCATTGCGGCTGCGCGCTCCAGCACTTCATCCTGCTGTTCAAACGTGAAGTTTGCCTTGTACGCGTCGCCAGTGGGGCTGTACTTCGATTTCGGCGCGCCCGGCCAGTCCACTTTAAAAAGCGGGCTGGCAATGTCCGTGACTTTCAAATCGTATTTCGCAAGCAGTGCTTTTGCTTCGGCGATCTCCTTCTCATCCAGGTTGACGATATTTTTGTTCCACAATCCCCGTATCTCGACGAAGCCAACGCCAAATTCCTTCGCCGCCACCTCCAACGCGTGGCCGAAGTCTTGCGTAATTTCATCGGTAATTACGGAAAGCTTAAACACGCAGTCCAACTTGGCCTCCGGAATCGAGAATTTGCTCATGTACGGCGCCGTCAGCATCCCCAGCGCAACCGTTCCACTTTTCTTCATCCACTCCCGTCGCTTCATGGCATCGTTTCTCCCGCTGGGATTTTACTCCTGTGAGATTTGAAGCGTTAGCGTAATACGGCGCTGGCGCAGTTTCCGGTTACCGCATCCGCCCACAATGCGCGGCTTACGGTGAATACCACTTCCGGGACCCGTTATGATCGGGGAATGAAACGCTGGCTGCGATTCTCGCTCGGGCGGTTGCGGCTCTGGGCGGACTCGTCATCATCATTTTCGCTGCCTTCGTCTGGTTGTTCTTCGTCCCGCCGCGGAGTTACCAGAAGATCGGCGGCCGATGGTCTTCAGCAACCGAGACACCGCTCATCGCCGAGTCTGGAAGAAAGCCGAGATATCTCGTGCGTGGCGGGGTGTTCATTCGCAAAACGGTGGCCGAAGATATTACCGGTTTTCATTACCTGGGAGATGACTGCATCGTGTATACAGTTGCAGGCTACGGACAGGACGAAATGTATGCTAGGTGCAGATTCTGATCGGTCAAGCATTAACGTCGTCTGACAACCCAAAATGCAAGACCAAAGGCAACTAAAATCATAAGCCAAAAAATTGGGTTGTAGACGGTTGCAGCTTTAAGGTCGCCGAGCAACGCAGCTACTCCGGTCGCGTGTGCGGAGTGTGTTTGGATTCGCACCCCTCCAATCACTCCATACACAATGAACATGAGAAACAGAAACAGCGCTCCCAATCCAAAAATCTTCAGTATTTGCAAGTTATCTCCGAGTTGAGAGGAGGGCTTCGATCCTCCCTTGATTCTATAGGAATTATTGTCGATGTTTCTACGGCTCGTACTTGTCCTTACAGCACGCCCATCCGGCAGGCGGCGGTGTGCTATGAAAGCCCAAAT
>WNFM01200428.1_pt6 | contig 12768 bp, 10 predicted proteins | sample 5400271 | NCBI WGS metagenome assembly WNFM01 (sample SAMN13153352, study PRJNA577476) | soil metagenome | isolation source: 60 cm saprolite on Douglas fir-dominated hillslope | place: USA:California | collected 2013-09-17 | reverse complement strand
GGCCGCGGTTGATCGTCTCTGTCCAGCGCACCCTTCCCTTCTGCGCGGTGAGTGCCGTGATCGTGATCTTGTGCTCGATCGCCTTCGGGCCGAGGTCGACCGTAAGGCGATAAGGATAGCGAAGGCCTTCAGCGATGGCCTGGCTGTCGACGGCGATGGAAACGCGTGCATCGTCGAAGCCTGGATCGACCGTCACATCGAGAACGCCAGTGAGCTCAACCGTTGGCGGCTGCAGCTCGCGAGAGAGAACGAGACGCGCGTTCGCGAGGAGGGTGTTCGCCGCGAGCAGAGCGATGAATGCGTTGACCGAGAGCAGGAAACGAGGAGTACCGCACTTCCGAGCCATCATGATCCACCAGCCCGGGATCGATTCGGCGCGAGGTTGCGAATCGACCCCTTGCGTAACCTGTAAGTTCGAGTGGGGTACAGAGCAAGTGTGTTGCCAAAACCATGCGCGTTAAGCGGCGTAGCGGGTCTTCCGTTCGACGGAAAGGGCGTCCCACCGGTCGACAGCATCTGAAGGTAGAAACCAACCTAGTACCATTCCGGTTGTGAGTAAGACAGTCGTCGTTCAGCCCCAACAGTCGACGATCGCGCGCACCATTCGCATGCCGGTTGCCCTTCGCAAGAGGATTGCAGCGGATGCGGAGCGCTGCGGCCGCAGCTTCGAGGGGCAAGTGGTGGCCTTGCTGCGCCGCCATTACGGAGAGGACGTCGATATTGCTTCGGAGCCTGCCGGGATTCTGGCGTTAGCGGTTGCCAGCCTCGCTGACATTCCAGCGTCGGGTATTGACCTTCCTCTCCTGGACTGGTCTGGACGGCGACATAGCCGCTGACCAATCGCTCCGCTCACCGCCCCGCGTAAATCCTGCGGTACTCGAACTCGTTGCGGCTGACGATCTTCACGTAGAGCTTCGTCTCGGCAAAGGGAATGGAGTCGACGAAGAGGTCGACGTCGGAGACCGCTACGTGGTCGGCCCATTTCGCCACGTTGTCCTCGCCTCCGTTGTAGGCGGCGATGGCGAGGATTGGATTGCCGTGCTCGATGGCAAGCTTCTGAGCCAGCTCGGCGACGCCGATGGCGATGTTGATTCGTGGGTCGAAGAGTTGCTGGCGCGTCGGCGGTGGGATCCCTGCCGCTGTGGCAATTGCTGGGGCCTCGGCCGGCATGATCTGCATGATGCCAACGGCGCCGGCATTGGACACGGTCGTCGGCTCGAAGCCGCTCTCCTGACGGATGATGGAGGCGACGAGGTAGGGATCGATCTGCCGCTTGGCCGCCTCCGAGCTGATGGCGTCCCAGTAATTCAAAGGGAAGAGGATTTCCCAGAAGCGATGCGGGATTCCGCTACCGCCGTGGCGGACAAACTCGCGGAAGCGGCGCTGAAGTACACCCTGCGCACGAAACGGCTCGCCGCCCTGCACGTAAACGTCCGCCAGCAGAAACTGGACGCCGAGGTTGTCGGGATAGGCGGCAGCCACGGACTGCATCTCGCGCGTGGCGTCACGGTTCATACCGAGAGTCAACATCTCCCGCACACCGTCCAGACGCGGATCTGTCACCGCGGTGAGGAGCGTCTCGACGTTGGGGTAGACGTTGTTGTTGATCATCTCATCCGGTGCGACGGGCGGCACACCGGTCAGCGTCCGGACGCGGAACGCGTAGTAGCTGTAGGGATACACCTGCAGCAGCTTCTTCCACTGGTGATCGCGCTCGTCGCGGCGTCCGCGCGCGTCGAGCAACTTGCCTGACCAGAAGAGGGCATTGCTGAGATAGTCGCCGTCCGGATAGCGCGCTTCGTACTTGCCAAACGTCTCCAGTGCGGCGTCGTCCTCGTGCGCGATGACATAGAGGAAGCCGAGGTTCCAGAGATTCTCGCCGTCCTTGCCGGGGTTGCCTCCCTCAATGGCCGCAACGAAGCTGCGTGCCGCGAGGTCGTAGCGCGGCTCGTCCATAACGTAATACCTTGCTCGCAGCTCCTCCGCCTCGGCGGCCTCCGGCGAGGCCTTGAAGCGCTTCTCGACGGTGTCCAATCCCTTCAGGAAGTCAGCAGGCCGGCCCGTGCGCCACGCCGCGCGGGCGCGGAGCAGCGTTAGTGGGGCGTCGAGCGTCTGGCCCGCCGTCTCCCGCAGCAGATCGGTGTAGTGACGCGAGCGGAAGAGAGCGCGCACCCGGACGTTTCGCATCGCGGCAGAGGTCTCCGCCTCCGGAAAGCGCTGCTGAAGACGGTGCAGCAGGTCGAGGGCCTGATCATAGCGGTCATGCGCTCCGAGTTTGGCCGCCAACGCCAGCGACTCCTCGAGGTTGAGTTGGTTTACCGGCGATGCGATCGCCCCTACGACACGGCTGTACGTGTCTTCCGTGAAACGGCCCTGCGGGTATTGCGTGAGCAGCCGCATGCGGAGCTCGCCCGCAAGGTCGAGCCGTCCCGCGGCTTCGAGCTGCTTGGCCAGGTCGACGAAGTCCGACTCAGTCAGCTCGTCGATGGGAATGGCCTTCGTTGCCTGATACGCCGCCGCAGTGCCGGAGGCATCTCCGGCAAGTGCGTCGAGGCCCGGCAGGCGCAACCTGGCCCTGGACGATCCGACTTGCCGCGGCGATTGCATCGGCCGTCTTTCCAGCTGCCCGCGCCGCATCGACCATTCGCAGCCGCAGATACGGGGCAACTCCAGGATTCTGGTCAGCCGCCTGGGCCAGCAGGGCCATCGCCTCGTCCTGGCGCTTCTGCTCGAGCAGGAACAGCGCGAGCAGTGCAGTCGCGCGCCGCTTCTGCACCGGGTCCGCCGTGGCAGCCTCGCGGATCGAGGTCAGACCCTTTTCATAGTCGGCCAGATTGCCCGCCGCCTTGAGCGCCCGTACCTCGTCGAGAGTAGGCACGACCGGTGACGGATCCGGCACCGTCACCGGCGCTTGAACAGGTGCGGCGACCGCTGGTGGGGCGGCGGACGGAGGGTGGGCGCAGGCGAAATTCAGAAGGCAGAGGGCAGACGGCAGAAGGAGTCGGAAGGCAGAAGGCAGTTGGCAGAAGGCAAGAGACGGAGCCTGACGCGGAATCCAGCTCCAAAAACAGGTTAGGGAACCGCTGCACGAGTCACGACCCAACCGGCGCTTCGCGCCACCCTCTTGCGGACGGAGAGGGATCGAGTCGCGAGAGCCTTCTCCCTGTGGGAGAAGGTGCCCGAAGGGCGGATGAGGGGCGGTACGAACATTCCCTGCGCGAGGTTCATGACTTGTGCAGAGGTTCTCTAGTAGACGGTGCCCCGTAGCGTGACCCGTTCCACCTCCTGTCTTCAGCCCTCTGCCTTGCATCATCCCTCGCTCACCCGCCTCACCCATTGGTTACCCTCTTCCTCGAACCCGACTCGACGGAGAAACTCGTCGGCTGCGCCGCTGCTTGCCTCGATCCGCTTTCGGTCCATCTTCGCAGCGAGAGCGTGGAGCTCGTTCATCATGACGCGGCCAACGCGCTTTCCTCGCAATTCTTTGGCCACGACCAGTTCTTCGAGGCGGATGGCCGTTTCCGTTACCTCCATGGTCAGTACGGCCACGAGATCGCCGACGAGCTTTCCCACGAGGCCGCACGACGCTGGCGAAGGGGGTGCGGCACCGTGGCGAATCAGGAAATCGCCAACGGCAGCGGCATCTCCAGCATCCATCGGACGGACGAAAAGTCGTTGTCCCTTCATGCTTTGGCAGCATACCCGAACGAACAAATAATTCTTGACAATAGGGTTCTCCCGATTACACTTCGAGCCGGTCCCCTCAACAGCAAAATAACGCCGGGCAGACAATAATGAAAGTGCAAGAGGCGATAGCCGACTTCCTGCAACATGGGCAGCTGGTGCGGAATCTGTCGGACCGCACGCTTCGCGCATACCAATCCGACCTAAGCCAGTTCGACGTCCATATCAATGGCGCCGCGATGGTCGAGATCACGCCCGAGCACTTGGAGGGATACCTCGACAAGCTGGGCACCGGGCCGTACCGCGACACTTCGATCCGGCGCAAAGTGGCAGCCCTGAAAGTCTTCTTCCGCTATCACGAGGAGAAGGGCGTCGTCAGCGAATCACCGGCCCGCAGGCTGAAGATCAAGCGTCCGGTGGAAAACCGGGTGCCCACCGTCCTCTCACACCGTGAGATCCGCGATCTGCTGGCCGCGCCAAAGGACCAGATCACCACCCTCTCCGGCATGCGCGAGTCGTCTCCGGGCGGGCGGAATCGTTACTTCTGCGCCGTGCGCGACAACGTCATTCTCGAGCTCCTCTTCTCCACGGGCATTCGCATCGGCGAGTTGGTGGCCCTGGATGTCACCGACGTGAACGTTGAGCGCAAGCAGATCCAGATCACCGGCCGGGCCACACGCGGCCGGAGCGTGACTCTGACGTCCGAGCCGGTCGTGGACGCGATCATCAACTACCTCGACCTGCGCAACGAGCGCGCCCTCGACACGCCAGCCCTTTTCGTCGGCCGGTCGGGGACGCGTCTGACCATCTACTCAATCGAGAACATCTTCAAGAAGCACGTGCGGCTCGCCGAAATCAAACGGCACATCACACCGCATTCGCTCCGCCATACCATGGCCGCCCTGCTGGTCTCCTCCGGCGCCGATATCCGCGACATCCAGGAGATCCTCGGCCACGCCTCGATCCTCTCCACGCAGGTCTACACGAAGCTGCCAGTCCAAAAAGGGCGGCGCGGCGCACCCGAGCCGGCCCGCATCTTCATCGATAGCACGGCACGTCTGCAGATCAAGCGGAAGTAAGCTGGACCCCTCCCAACCCTGCTGATTCGAGCGGACAGTGCCCAGCAGAGCGTCTGCCTCCTCGTGGTCCGGACACCACGAGGAGGACATTCTCTGTTCAGTGGACAGTAATGGTCGCCGTGGCGCTATTGACTGAGCCACAGCCATTGCTCACCCGTGCCCAGTACGGAGTCGTCGTCCTCGGCGCGAGGCTCACAGCCCATTGAGTTGCTCCGGCGATCGGCGACGAGGTATTACCCGACGTGCCGACGTACCACTGATATGTCAGACCGGAACCGTTCGCAGTGACGCCGAGCGCCCACTGACCGCCGGAACTGATGGTGCCCGACGCAGGCTGCTGTGTGATAACGGGAAGCGCGCAAACAGTGATGGTGGCCGTCGCGCTGTTGACCGATCCACACGAATTGGTCACGCGGACCCAGTATGAAGTCGTTGCGGTAGGCGCCAGGCTGACGGCCCATTGCGTTGCCCCTCCAATCGGAGACGAGGTGTTGCCCGACGCGCCGACGTACCACTGATAGCTCAAACCCGTGCCGGTGGCGGTAACGCCGAGCGCCCACTGACCGCCGGAACTGATGCTGCCTGACTTCGGCTGGCCCGTGATCGCCGGCAGCGAGCAGCTACTGCCCGGGTAGACCGCCTGCACCGCGTGTTGATCCCATGTCTGAAGCGTGCCATTGAGACCCGTGGAAATGAATGACTTCATGATCGCTTGCTGGGAGCACTCGAGCGAAGGATCCGAGGAGCAAGTGGCAGAGCTGTCACGCGTCTGGTCGGAGTGCCGGAAGCCGAGCGTGTGGCCCGTTTCGTGAGTCACGGCGCTGTTGAAGTCTCCGTTGCCGAAGAGGAGCGTGCAGTTGGCGAGCCCGCGGTTCATCTCCACGTCAGCCTCGTTCGTGGTGACGAAGGTCTCGCCGCTGACCGAGTTGCTCCCGGAGGCGCTCGTAATGCCGCCGATGCCGAGAACGCCACTGTAGCCCGAGCCCGAACAGGAGAACGGTGCCACACCCCACGAGCTCAGATCGCGCTCGAAGAGAATGGTGTTCGCGCCGTCGGCCGCGTGCAGCCCCTGTGCGTGAGTGCCGTTGTCGGTGCCGCCGTAGGCGTAGTTCACGTTCGAGCCGCCGTCGTTGTTCCACGACGAAAACGCCGTCGTCACCGCCGTGACGCCACCGCCGGGCGCGCCCGGTTCCTGTGTCGTCCCCGTGTAGAACGTGACGGCATTCGGAAACGCGGACCAGCGACCGCCTTCCGACCCGTTGATGTTCATCGTGTACGACGTCGCCGAATACGGAGCGACATTCGCCGTAATGGCGCTCGGAAGAGTGCTCTCGCTCTGGATTCTCGCGGGAGGCGGGGCCACGAAGTAATCTTCCGCCGACGGTATGCCGCGACTCTCGTTGCGAACGAAGGTGAGGAATCGCGTTGCGTCGCGGCCGGCCTCCTGGTGAGGCTTGAGATCGGGATCCCATCCGGTGATGTCATTCGCATCACGCAGCAGCCTCATGGCGCTCGGCCCACTCCCCTGTCGAAAAGTGAACTTGCCGAGGGCCAGTTCACTGACCGCCCAGCGGTCGCTGCCTGTGCGGGAGAGGAAGAGCAGGCTTCGATCGCTGGTGTTGAAACGGGGAACGCCGGGGATGAATTGGACCGATCCGGCGTGGTCGCCACCGGGCTCGACGATCGTCACCGTCTTGCCGAGGCTCTGGCCCTTCAACACCTCCTCGACCTGAACCGTGGTGACGGTCTCGATACCCCCGCCGGCGTTGATTTGTGTGAATGATGAGAGCGGTGTGCCGACGGCGATCGCGTCCGCCCGGCGCACGAGATCGCGATCGTGGGGGACGACGAAGGTCGCTGCAAACATCACTGGAGAAAGCGCTAAGAGCGCAGTAAGAAGGGCGGAACGTCGGATCGAATGCATGGGTCTCCTTTGGCGGCGCATAGTTATTTCATATGCAACACCAACCCGGACGGAGTGCATGCCTGAGGCTGAGCGCGGCATGAATCCAACTCGCCTAGTCATTGGATGGGTTGAAACCCTCAGTTCCATGGGTTGCCCGGCGGGGTCTGGCTACTGCCGCAGTGGACGCGCTCAGCGGTGATGTTTGCTTGGACGCTAGCCGAGCCTGTTTCGTATCCTAGTGACGAAGCTCCGATGGTCGGAGTGCTCTCTCTCGCGTCGAGCTCTGCTACCGACACTCACAGGGTTTAACGCTCATAGGAGGTTCCATGACAAAGCGTTCCCTCCCCTTGCTCATCATCGTTCTCATTGGCGCCCCTGCAGCCTTCGCCGGCATTTTCGTTCCGCTCAATTACAACGGTCCCGGTGCGTACGGTTCGCAGTGGCACACGTCCGTAGTCGTCAGCAACCGTTCGCAGTCAACGCTTGCCGGCCCGGGCGTGCTGTTCAGCCAGTGTTTCGTGGCTCCTGATTTCTGCGGCGCGTCCTTTCTGTACTCGGGCTCGACGGGCAAGTTGCTGTCGGATGCGCCACACGGGATCTACATCAATTCAGACGATAGCAATGCGGCTTTTGCGACAGTCCACATTGCCGCCGAGCCCCGCGACCCCGACACGGAAGGGACAGAGATTCCCATTGCCCGGGATGACGACTTCCGCGCCTCAATGAGACTGATCAACGTACCGACCGGTGTGGCAAGCGGTCACCCGGTCCGTGCACTCCTCCGGCTCTATGCCCTTCTGCCTGGCGGCACCGGGCTTCCCAATGCGTCGGGAACGGTGATCATCACTGCTTACGACGTGAAGAATCCCGGCGTCGCCGCAACCCAGATCGAGGTCACGCTGACGGCGAGTGGGGCCACCCAGGCGGCGTATGCCGAAGTTGATTTGTCCCGCTTTGCGTCGATTGCCTCTTTCGTCAACCTCGATGTCGATGCCGGCAAACTCTCCACCACGACTCAACTTCACTTCCCCAGTTCCGCCATGAACGTCTGGGGGTTCGCGAGCGTGACGGACAACGCCACCAACGACGTCATTACGATTACCGCCCGGTAGATGAACGCGGGTTCGCGACCATCCGGACCAACGCTACCAACCAGGTCTCGACGATTACGGCCCGGTAGTCGCGACCTTCGAATTCCATTACGATGGCGCGCCATGAGACGCGCCATCGTTACGCTCCTCGCACTCGTCCTCGCCACGGCCGCGTCCGCGGAGGACAGCGCCGTGAAACATCTCGACGAGATCCTGGCCCACGTCGATGCCGCGCACCTCAAAGCCATCGACGACAAGCTTGCCTCCTTCGGCACGCGGCACTCCCTCTCCGATACCACGTCCCCGACGCGCGGCATCGGCGCGGCGCGCAAGTGGATCTTCGACGAGATGTCCCGCTGGGCGGCGGAAAGCGGCGGGCGCATGACCGTCGAGTACCAGTCGTCGATGCAGCAGGCGAAGCGGACGAATGACAAGCCCGTGGAGATGATCAACGTCGTCGCCACCATCCGCGGGACCAGCGATCCGAACCGCGTCTACATCGACACCGGCCACTACGACTCCATGAACAGCGACATCATGAATTCCACCAACGATGCGCCCGGCGCGGACGACGACGCCTCAGGGACGGCCGTCGTGATGGAGCTCGCCCGCGTGCTCTCCAAGACGCCCGCCAGCGCCACGATCATCCTCGCCGCCGTCATGGGGGAGGAGCAGGGACTGCTCGGCTCTAAGGGCCTTGCCGAGTGGGCGGTGGAGAAGAAGCTCGACGTCGAAGGCGACATCACCAACGACATCGTGGGAGGGATCGCCGGCACCAACGGCTTCACCGACAACCAGACCCTTCGGATCTTTTCGGCAAATGACAAGCCCAACTCCGAGTCGAGCTCGCGTCACTGGGCTCGCTTCGTCCGCGACGGTGTGCGGCAATGGCTGCCCGCCGTCCATCCGCGCCTCGTCTATCGGCTCGATCGTTATGCCCGGGGCGGCGATCACCGGCCGTTCTTCGAGAAGGGCTTCCCGGCCATCCGCTTCACCGAGGCCAATGAGGACTACCACCACGAGCACCAGTCGCCGCGCGTGGAGAACGGCATCCAGTACGGCGACTTGCCGCAGTACGTCGACGGCAACTACCTCGCCCTCGTTGCGCGGGTGAACGCCGTAGCCCTCGTCACGGCGGCCTGCGCTCCTGCCGCGCCGACAAACGTGAAGGCGGTCGTGAAGGCCGGCCTCAACGACACCATCCTCACTTGGGACCTCGGCAACGACCCCGCCCTCGATCACTACGAGATCGTCATCCGCGAGACCACTAGCGATGAGTGGGAGCGCGCCCTCCCCCTCGGCAAGGTCGCCACCCACACCATCCCGAACGTGACCATCGACAACTACTTCATGGGCGTGCGCTCGGTAGGCAAGGACGGGAACCGGTCACCGGTACGCACCGTGGAGTAGTCACAAGCAGAAGGCAAGAGGGCACAGCGGCCAAGCCGCAACCAAGGCAAACCCTCACCACAGAGACACTGAGGACACGGAGAAAGGCGGTCTTTCCAAAACCGGGTCTCTCCGCCGAAGAAACTGCAGATTAGTAGTACAGAGGCTGTCTTTTCAAACCGGCTCTCTCCGTGTTCTCAGTGTCTCTGTGGTAAGCGGTTTCCCCTGCCAGCTACCAGAACCTTCGTGTCCCGAGTCCTTGCGTGATCGCCTTCTGCCTTCTGCCTGCTACTTTCTCCAGCGTAGCGACTCGTTCACGCTGCGAGTGATAACCGGAAGACCGCCTTTGCGTATTAGACGGCCATCATGCTGACGGTCGAATCGGTTTCCAAGAAATTCAAAGGCGGCAACTACGGAGTGTGCGACGTCTCCCTGAGCGTGGGAAGCGGCGTGCTTGGCCTCCTCGGCCCGAATGGCGCGGGCAAGACGACGCTCATGCAGATGATCGCCACGATCACGCGCCCCACGGCCGGCCGCATTCTCTTTCGCGGTCACGACATCGCGCGCGAGCCCGAGATCCTGCGCCGCACGCTCGGCTATCTGCCGCAGGACTTCGGCGTCTACGAGAACCTCACGGCGCAGGAGTTCCTCGGCTACTTCGCGGCCCTGAAGGGTGTGAGCGGCACCGCCAAAGTGGGCGAGCTGCTCGAAAAGGTGAATCTCCACCAGGTTGCCAATCGCACGGTCGGCGGATTCTCCGGCGGGATGAAGCAGCGGCTCGGCATCGCCCAGGCACTCATCAACGATCCCGACGTCGTTATCGTCGACGAGCCAACCGCCGGCCTCGACCCCGAGGAGCGTGTGCGTTTCCGCAACCTCCTATCGGACCTTGGCGTGGGCAAGCTCGTCATCCTCTCCACACACATCGTCAGCGACGTCGAGTCGATCGCCACCGAGATCGCCATCATGAAGCAGGGGGCGCTCGTCGCTCTGGCCAACGCCGAAGACCTGCTGAAGATGGCGGAAGGCTGCGTCTGGGAGCTCGTGGTCAGCTCCGAGCGCTTCGAGCGCATCCGCGGTGAGCTCGTCGTCTCGAATGCCGTGCGCCGCTCCGACGGAGTGCACGTCCGCACAGTCGGCAGCCGCAAGCCGTTCGCCGAAGCCGAGCCGGCGGAGCCGCGCCTCGAGGATGCATTCCTCTACGTCATGAACTACAACCAACAGCCAGTCGGAGCCGTGGCGTGAGCACCGTGGAATTCGATTCCGGGCCCGTAACGGTTCCGGGGACTCTTCTGAGCCAGCGGGCGCGGGCGGACGGCCTGGGAGGATCGCTGCATCGAATCCAGGCGATCATCTCCGCCGACGTTCGCGTCCGTTTCCGGCGTCTCTCGACGCTGGTCATCTTCCTGCTGCTCAGCGCGATGGCGTACGCCTGGGTGCCCAACCCGGCGACAGGCCGCGCATTGATGCAGGTCGACGGCAAGCGCGCCGTCTACAACTCCGCGGCCGTGGGCATGGCCACCGCAGCTTTGGCGACGATCTTCATCGGCCTGATCGGCTTCTACGTCATCTCCAACGCCATCGGCCGCGACGCCCGCTCCCGCTGCGGCTTCGTCATCGCATCCACCAACGTCAGCTCCCTCGAATACCTGACGGGCAAGTTCGCCGGCAACGTCGTCTTCCTCGCTACATTCACCTTCGGATTCATGTGCAGCGCCATGGCCATGGTCCTCGTGCGCGGCGAGGCTCCGCTCCAGCCTCTCCTCTTCGCCAAGCAGTACGCCCTGGTGCTTCCGTCCAGCATTCTCTTCGTCTCCGCCCTGGCGCTCGTTTTCGAGTCGATCCCGTTCCTCTCCGGCCGCTTCGGAGACGTGGCCTACTTCTTCGTCTGGTCTGCACTCATCGGCGTGGTGGCGAGCACGATCGAGCAGGGCGGCAAGCCTGGTCTGCTCGGCATGCTCGACATCTCCGGGATGGGATTCATGATCTCCTCGATGCGCAGCGTCATGCACACGACCCACATGTCGATTGGCTCGTCGCACTACGATCACAGCAACGGGACGTACGTCTTCGCAGGACTGACCATGAGCCGCGAATGGATCCTCCCGCGCCTCCTCTCCCTCCTGCTGCCCGTACCGCTGATTCTGTTCGCGCGGCTGTTCTTCCACCGCTTCGATCCGGTACGGGTGAAGCAGACGTCGGCGAAGCGGAGCTGGGCGTTGCTGGCGCGGATCAATCAGCTCTTCAAGCCACTCACCCGCAGGTCGATGGCGCTGATGGCGCACGCGAGCGGCTCGTCGCTCCTCCGCTCGGCCCTGGCCGATGCGTTGCTGACGATAACCGTGACGCCGGTGCTGGCTCTTGCATTCGTCGGGACGTCCATCGTCGCGCTGAGCGCGCCGCTCGAGTCGTCGATGCCGATCGTCATCGCGGCCATGGGGATCGCCATCGCCGATGTAGCCTGCCGCGAAGCGCGAGCCGGTGCCATAGCCCTGACGTTCGCATCACCGTTGCTCAAGCCGCGCTTCGTCGCCTTCAAGCTGCTGTCGTCGCTCTTCGTGCTGGCACCGTTCGCGATCGCACCTCTGCTGCGTATGTCGGGGTCACCGAAGATGTTGCTGGCGTTCGTCGGTGGAACGTTCTTCATCGCCGCCGCCGCGACGATCCTCGGCCTGGTCAGCGGAAATGCCAAAACGTTCATCGTCCTGTTCCTGTCGTTCTGGTACGTCGCCGTGGACGACAAGGGCGCGACGCCTGGATTGGATTTCGCCGGCTTCAACGGCAGCGCGACCCTCAGCGTGATCGCCATCTACGCCGCGATGGCCATCGCGTTCGTCATCGCCGCACAGGCCGTGCATTCGTGGCGGCTGCGGAGGCAGTACTGAGCGGTTAGTGGTTTTAGTGGTTAGGTCCGCACCCCGGCTTTGGAAGTGAAGTGATCCGCGGCTTCTCAACATGAGGCGCGCCTCACCCTTTTCGATTTGCCAGAAGCGTCTCGTATTGCTCGTGCTGGCCGATCCAAAACCACAGGATTGCTCCAGCCTCACGCTGAATTCCGAGTGCGCGGTAGTCGCCACCGACTCGCACCGACATGATCGGCTTGACAGGATGGACCCGCTTGAAGTGCAGACTCGGATGCCACGGGTTCACTCTAAAGAGTTGATATGCCGTACTAGCCTGGTCACGAACGTTTCGCGGAAGGCCAGCCAAGAGCTTGCGGAATGCCGCGTTCGTTCGCGACTTCAACGCTGTTCCGGGTCTAGCGGCTCCGTGAGACCTGCTTCGTCTTCACGAATCGCGTCGGCGGCCAACTCGGACAGAAGATCCTGTGAACGCGCGAACAGATCATCCCATCGGCGCTCCGATTCGAGCTCGGCGAGGATCCACGCTCCCGCGGTTTCCTGCTCGTTTTCCGGCAGTCTCGATAGCTCCGTAACTGCTTGCTGCAGCACTTTGCCCATGCAGCGATTCTAACCTCAGAACAGCGCCGCGACCACTCCCGCCAGGTCGTCCGCCAGCGCGTCCGGCCCCGAGCTCACCAATGCCTCACGGTTCGGGTACGCACCAGGCACGGCGGCGGCGAAAACACCGGCGGCCTTCGCCATCAGAATGTCCTCGG
>WNFM01001802.1_pt4 | contig 12769 bp, 13 predicted proteins | sample 5400271 | NCBI WGS metagenome assembly WNFM01 (sample SAMN13153352, study PRJNA577476) | soil metagenome | isolation source: 60 cm saprolite on Douglas fir-dominated hillslope | place: USA:California | collected 2013-09-17 | reverse complement strand
CAGGTGCTGCAGCAGGCCACGAACAACGCCACCAGTGTGGCGGGCAGCACGTCAGGCAGGAACACCTGACGGAAGCCGACCGACTTCGCCTTGCCAAACCAGGTGCGGTCCTCGTCGCTGACGCTGCCGCCGCGCGACAGTGTTTCGGAGATGCGTTGCTTGCGATCTTGCGCCCGCACCCAATAGGGCGATTCCGGGCAGGTGGCGCGAACGTAAATCGCCAGCAGCGCGATCACGCCGGGCACCATCACCGCAACCCGCCAGCCGAAGTCGGCAGCCACTAATCCCGTGACGCCGCCCGCCAGCGACGCGCCGAGGCACCAGGTCGAGCGCGTGGCGCTGATTACCCGGCCGCGTAGCCGCGCGGGCCAGGTTTCGGCGACCAGCATCGATCCCAGCGACCATTCGCCGTTGAGCGCAAAGGCGATCATCGAGCGCGCGATGACGAAGACGGCGAATGTCGGCGACATCGCTGCGACCGGCATCAACATCGAGAACAATGCGATGTTGACGGCGAGCAGCGTGCGGCGGCCGAGCCGGTCCGACAGCCACGGCCAGAAATACAGTCCGGCTATTCCGAAGAACAACGCGATCTGCACGCCGGAGCGATATTGGGGAATGGTGAGTGCGAATTCCTTGATCACCAAAGGCGAAACCAGCGCGAAGATCACGCCGTCCATGCCGTCGAAGCCCCAGCCGAGCGCGTTGGCGGAAGCGATGTGCCAATGGGTTTTGGTGACTTCCTCGCCGCTGGCGACGTCGCGGTAATTGACGTTCTGCAGATGCTTCTGTTCGAGCGGTCCAGCCTCTTCGCCCACCGGACTTGCCGCAGGTGCGGCTAATCCATCCGCAGTGATGCTGCTCATGGTCGTCCTCCCGCATCGCGCCGCACCGTTGACGGCGCTTTTGTCACCGGCGTTCTTTTTCGCGACGCCGGATGGTTCAGGCTGGACTAACTCGGAGGGTGCATCAAGAAGATTACTCGCGGCGGCGCACGCGTGCGTTCCGTAAAATGGAAATAGGTGTCGTCCCTGCGAACGCAGGGACCCATAACCACCGCCGTTCGTTTTGCGAAGGCAATTAGCCCCAGCGCCTTTACCGATAGGCCGCGGCGTATGGGTCCCTGCGTTCGCAGGGACGACGATGAGTTTCGGCTACGCAACCGCACGGCTCGATCCAAAATTAGTTTCACGCATCACGATAATTTTTGGTTCGAAACCACCCCAAAAACCTCCCGTAACTCGGCCAACGACGGCGCAGTCGGACCACAAGGCTCCGCCGCTGTTGTTGACACGAACCGGCCGACATCCGTCGGTCACCTCATCAATCGGGAGATTATCCATGTCGAAGCGTATTGCACTTCTGTCCGCTGCTGCCTTCAGCCTCCTCGCCCTCTCGGCCACCATCACCGCGCCGGCCAGCGCGGAGGAAAAGACCGTGATGGTCGGCGGCGCCGCGATGTTCCCGTCCAAGAACATCGTCCAAAACGCCGTCAACTCCAAGGACCACACCACGCTGGTCGCCGCGGTGAAGGCCGCCGGCCTGGTCGAAACCCTGGAAAGCAAGGGCCCGTTCACGGTGTTCGCGCCGACCAACGCCGCCTTCGGCAAGCTGCCGGCCGGCACCGTCGACACGCTGGTCAAGCCCGAGAACAAGGCGACCCTGACCAAGATCCTCACCTACCATGTGGTTCCCGGAAAGCTCGGAGCTTCCGACCTGAAGGACGGCATGAAGCTCAAGACCGCCGAAGGCGAAGAACTGACGGTGAAGCACCAGGACGGCAAGGTCTGGATCATCGACGCAAAGGGCGGTTCCTCGATGGTGACGATCTCGAACGTCAATCAGTCGAACGGCGTGATCCATGTGGTCGATACCGTGCTGATGCCGGCGTCCTAACTCCCGCGCGTCCCAGCATTGTCCCAACCGGGGCGCGTAAGATGGCGAGCCGGGGCAACCCGGCTCGCTTTTTTGTGACCTCGATAGTCGCCATGTATCGATCTGATAGCGTCATGGCAGTAACGGAACCCCGGTTCCCGGCGTATAAGTTGGTACGAACCGCAACAGGAAACAGCTATGTCGGCCCTCACCGTCAACGACGAGCACGCCACGTCAGCCGCGACGAAGATCATCCAGCCCGCCTGGGTGCGGGCGCTGCACTGGACCAACGCGGTCGCGATGGTGCTGATGATCATGTCGGGATGGCAGATCTACAATGCCTCGCCGCTGTTCAGCTTCACGTTTTCGCATTCGATCACACTGGGCGGCTGGCTCGGCGGCGCGCTGCTGTGGCACTTCGCCGCGATGTGGCTGTTGATGGTCAACGGCCTGATCTATCTGGCGCTGGGTCTTGCCACCGGCCGCTTCCGCAAGAAGCTGCTGCCGATCACCCCTGGCGGCGTGATCTCCGATACCAAGGCGGCGTTGACCGGCAAGCTGTCGCACGACGATCTCACCAAATACAATTATGTCCAGAAGCTGCTGTACGCCGGCATCATCGTCGTCGGCATCCTGATCGTGCTGTCCGGCCTGTCGATCTGGAAGCCGGTGCAATTGCAATGGCTGACGGCGCTGTTCGGCGGCTACGCCGTCGCTCGCTACGTTCACTTCATCTGCATGGCGGCGATTGTCGCCTTCATGGTGGTTCATGTCGCGCTCGCCCTTCTGGTGCCGAAGAGCCTGCGCGCCATGATTATCGGCCGGTAAGGAGTACGAACATGGGCCGCATGCGCAATCTTCTGATCCCCGGTGTCGACAAGAAGCTTCTGGTGAGAGACGCCGTGAAGACGATGCCGGATTTCCCCCGCCGGCGCTTCATCACGACAGGCGCCAGCCTCGGCGCGCTGACGCTGCTGACCGGCTGCGACGTATCGGACAGCTTTTCCGCCGAAGAGATGCTGAAGCAGATCTCGAAGTTCAACGACGGCGTTCAGGCGGCGATCTTCAATCCCAATGCCATGGCACAGACGTTTTCGGAAAGCGACATTACCAAGCCGTTCCCGTTCAACGCCTATTACGACATCGACGACTCCCCCGAAGTCGACGGCAAGACCTGGAAACTCGAAGTGCGCGGCCTCGTCGACAACAAGAAGCCGTGGACGCTGGAGGAGCTCACTAAGCTGCCGCAGGTCAAGCAGATCACGCGGCATATCTGCGTCGAGGGCTGGAGTGCGATCGGAAGCTGGACCGGCACGCCGCTGCGCGATTTCCTCAAAATCATCGGCGCCGATACCCGCGCTAAATATGTCTGGTTCCAGTGCGCCGACAAGGACGGCTACAATTCGCCGCTCGACATGGCGACCGCGCTGCATGCGGTTCAAATTCGGCGACGAGATTTTACCGCGTGCTTACGGTTTTCCGATGAAGATCCGGGTGCCGACCAAGCTTGGCTTCAAGAATCCGAAATACGTGATGTCGATGGAAGTTACCAACGACTACAAGGGCGGCTACTGGGAAGACCAGGGGTACAATTCGTTCAGCGGGAGTTAGGACTCTCGTTGTCCCTGCGAACGCAGGGACCCATACCCGCCGATGTCGATTATTGCAGAATGCTGGAGCAACATCTTAGCATAACCGCAAAAGCCTGTGGTTATGGGTCCCTGCGTTCGCAGGGACGACGTGCAGATGGATGGCCGCTTACGTCGAAGGCTTCTGCCCCAGCTTCTTCTGAAACGCCGCCAGCACCGCTCCCAGCGCCAGCATCGCCGCCGAAACATTCAGCGCAAACGACAGGCTGCCCATCGCGTCGGTGATAGCGCCGACCACGATCGGGCCCAGCGTTTGTCCGATGCCGAACGAGATCGTCATCGCGGCGATCCCGATCGGCCACGCTTCCGGTGGATAATTGAAGCGGACGAAGGCGGTGGTCGATCCGACCACCGCGAAGAACGCAACCCCGAACACCAGCGCCGAAATCGCCAGCAGCACGGGTGAATGGCCGAAGATCGGCAGCGCCGCGCCGATGGCGTTGGCGCCGAGGATGATCGTGGTGGTGAGGCCGCCGCGGTCCAGCGCCAGCACCCGGCGCCACACCCAAGGCGTCGCAAAGGCGCTGATGCCGATCAGGCTCCAGAACAGGCTCTGCGCGGAGGCGCCACCGCCGCCGTCACGGACATAGGCGATCATGAAGGTCATGTAGGCGATATAGCCGGCACCGAACAGAAAGTAGGCGATGAGATAGATCAGCACCGGGCGGGCGGCGAAGTCGATCCTCGTCGCCTGATTGGCCGCCGTCGCCCCGCCCAGGGGCGCCAGCAGCAACGGCAGGATCAGGACCAGCGAAAGCAGCGTCATGGCCCACCACATGATCCACCACGAACCCGGTCCGAAGGCCTGCAGCACGAACGGGGCTATCAGTCCCGACGCCAGAATTCCTAAGCCCGGCCCGGCGTAAAACAGGCTCAACAGAAAATTCGACCGCTCCGGACGGGACTGCGCAATCGTGGCGGCCAGTGCAGCGCCGCCGACAAAGCCGCCGGCCGCGCCGAGGCCTGCGAGCAGCCGGGCAAAACTCAGCACGATGAAATTACCGGACGTGGCGCACAGCGCCAGCGATGCTACCGCGGCCAGTGTTCCCCAGCGCACCGTGCTCGGCAGCCCGAAACGCCGGATCATGCGCGACGCCAGCAAGGCGCCTGCGAGATATCCGACGGCGTTGATCGTGTTCATGAAGCCGGCGGCCGAATACGACCATTGCAACGAGTCGCGCATGTCCGGCAGCACCAGCGAATAGGCGAAGCGGCCGATACCGAGGCCGATCGTTGGCGCGAGCGACAGGATGAGAATCAGCCATGCGGGGTGCATGGAGGATGAAGAACGATCGGGGGAATTCACAGAATGCTCCGGCGGCGCCTCATTGTGACAGGCAAAACCTCTGTTGCACAGGCATCCTATTCGCAAGGGTGTCTTGTCATTCGCGCAACGATGGTATCGGTTGCGACCCGCACCGTCCCCAAGACCTCTGGAGCCCCGTATGCGCGCCACACCTTTTCTCTATTTCAAGGGCGATTGCGAAAGCGCGCTGCAGTTCTACCAGGCCTGCGGCCTTGGCAAGATCGTGGAGCTGAGGCGGATTGAAGGGACGCCGCTGGCGGAACGCGATGGGCCATCTTGGAATCAGAAAGTACTGTTCTCCCGTTTCGAAGGACCCGGCATTAGCCTCTGCGCTTCCGACGGAGCCGATTCAGAGCCGATGAAGGGATGCGCGATCTTCATCGAGGCTGACGACGCCGGCGCGGCCGAGACGCTGTTCGATGCGTTGTCCGCGGGCGGGCGGATCACCGTGGCGTTCAAAAAGCAGTTTTGGGGCGATCATTACGGAAACTTCACCGACAAATTCGGCGTGCAATGGGCGATTTCCAGCGCAGCCAAAGCCAGCGGATAAGGTCAGCCGTGGTTGGGCGCAAAGACCGGGGTCGTAAAGACCGGGGTCATGAGGTCCGTCTTGTTTGGGGCGGGCTTGGCTGGGGTTCGCCTTGGCGATTGTCGCTGGCCAAGCCGCCTTGCCAATCCGCTTCGGGCGTTTTAGCACTCCCGCGCGCTACGACGGTGGTCGTCATGCCCGGCCTTGTGCCGGGCATCCACGTCCTTCTGGTGGCATCGAAGACGTGGATGGCCGGGACAAGCCCGGCCATGACGAGTTGAATGAGGAAACAGTCCCATGGCGACCCATAAACTGCTGCTTCTCCCCGGCGACGGCATCGGCCCCGAAGTGATGGGCGAGGTGAAACGCCTGATCGACTGGATCAACGCCGAGGGCATCGCGCGTTTCGAGACTGAGCAGGGGCTGGTCGGTGGCTCGGCCTATGACGCGCACAAGGTTTCCATCAGCGAAGGCGACATGGCCAAGGCTGCTGCCGCCGACGCCGTGATCTTCGGCTCCGTCGGCGGTCCGAAGTGGGACAGCGTGCCCTACGAGGTGCGGCCCGAAGCCGGGCTGTTGCGGCTGCGCAAGGATCTCGGCCTGTTCGCCAACCTGCGTCCGGCGGTGTGCTACCCGGCGCTGGCGGAGGCCTCCAGCCTGAAGCGCGAGATCGTCGAGGGCCTCGACATCATGATCGTGCGCGAGCTCACCGGCGGCGTGTATTTCGGTGAGCCGAAGACCATCACCGATCTCGGCAACGGCCAGAAGCGCGCCGTCGATACCCAGGTCTACGACACCTACGAGATCGAGCGCATCGCCCGCGTCGCGTTCGACCTGGCGCGCAAGCGCCGCAACAAGCTGACCTCGATGGAAAAGCGCAACGTCATGAAGTCAGGCGTGCTCTGGAACGAGGTGGTGACGCAGGTCCATGCGCGCGAATACAAGGATGTCACGCTCGAGCATCAGCTCGCCGATTCCGGCGGCATGAATCTCGTGAAGGCGCCGAAGCAGTTCGACGTCATCGTCACCGACAACCTGTTCGGCGACATGCTCTCGGATATCGCGGCGATGCTGACGGGGTCGCTCGGCATGCTGCCCTCGGCTTCGCTCGGCGAAATCGACGCCAAGACCAAAAAGCGCCGTTCGCTGTTCGAGCCGGTGCACGGCTCGGCGCCCGACATTGCCGGCAAAGGCCTTGCCAATCCGATCGCGATGATTTCCTCGTTTGGGATGGCGCTGCGCTATTCCTTCGACATGGGCGCACTGGCCGACAAGATCGAAGCGGCGATCGCCGCCGTGCTGGCGAGCGGGCTTCGCACCGCCGACATCAAGTCCGAGGGCACCACCGCGGCCAGCACCACGCAGATGGGCGATGCGATTTTGAAGGAATTGCAGAAGCTGCACGCGTAAGAGCGACAAACTCGATGTCGTCCCCGCGAAAGCGGGGACCCATAACCACAGGGCGTTGTGCTTATGCGAGGTCGTCGAACAGCGTTTCTAAATCGAGAAGCCGCGGCGTATGGGTCCCCGCGCCCGTGCGCAATTGCGCACTAGGCGGGGACGACCATGCGTTATCTACGCGATCAATACAGCGGAATTCGCTGCGGATAGCCGCCCATGTCTGACGGCGGATTGAGCGGCTGACGGTCGATCGGCCGGTTGTTGTTTTCGCGCGCGAAGGACGGGTAACCGAGATCCGGCGGGAAGGCGTAGTCCTGGAACTTGCGTTCACCCGGCAGCACTTCGGTGCCGGCGTCGAGCCAGGAGCGCGTAGAGACGTAAATGCGGGTGCGCGGCCCCTGCTGGTAGACCCGGTTCGGTCCCTGCGGGCCGTAAGTGATGCGGCCGTCCTTGTCGTATTTCGGCTTGGACTGGGCGCTGGCGGAGGTCGCGCTGACAGCGACGAGGGCTGCAGCAGCAAGCAGCATCGCGAGCTTGCTCGCAGCGGTGAATTTCGGGGTCATTACATCCTCGTCCTGGTCAACCCGCGCCGACTGGCGGATCGTCACGTCTGGTTGGGTGCATTGTAGCCGCCCCTGATGTGGCGTCGCTAGGTCAATTGCGCCACACCGGCTCAGAATAATGCCGCGCAAAGCGAAAAAGTTTCATGAAAACCAGTGTCTTGGCCGGATGTCGCCACAATTGCGCCAGCCGTCATTCCGGGGCGCGTAGCGAACCCGGAATCTCGAACTTCCGGGTCTGGTCCTTCGGACCATCCCGGAATGACGAACAGGACTATCAGAGCGCGCCGCGTAGCCGCGGGTTGTCAGCGCCGGTCAGCCAGTCCGCCGACAGCGCCGGCATGGAGGTCGCCGTGCAATCGCTTCGCCGCAGTTCGGCATGGGCGAATAATTCCGCCAGTTTGGGCTCGTTTCCAGCCGTCAGCAGCATCAGGCGGTTCAGCATGCAGCCGATCGCGGCGCGGCGGGCGGGGAGGCTATCGCCCTGGCATGACCAGCCTGAAATGCGGAAATTGGGGTCGTCGATGCGCTTGATGAAGCCGAGGCAGGCGCGGGTCTCGTCCGCGCCGCCGACCAGGCGAAGCAGCGTCACCGGGCCGAACTTGCTGTCGATGACCCCCGCGGCTTCCAGCGCGAGCGCGCCGTCCGGGTCCATGCGCGCGGCGATTTCGGCGACGGCGGGGACGGCCTGATGCTCGTCGCCCGGGCGGTAGAGTTCGAGTTCGGCGACCGGTTTGCTGTCCGGGCCACTCCAGTGGAAGACGTCCTTGCGGCCGCCCTCGGGATGCCTCAAGATCTGATAAACCTCTGTTTTTCCTTGGAAAATGAACTGGCTGACGGCAAAGGCCGGCGCCGAGCGGGTGGCCACGGCCCAGCCGTCCCGCACCGAGGGTGCCATCGCGGTCGCATCCGGCAACTGATTCCACAGCGCGATACCGCCGATCGCCATCAGCGCCAGCGTCATCACATAGGCACACAGCCGGGCCACCGTGCCGCAGACTTCGTCGACAAAGCCCATCAGCAGGGGATGGATTCTTGTCGTATAATTGGAGGTGGCTGTTCTAGCCGGAAACGAATGCATCAAACGCCCAAACGCACGGTAAAACGTTGTCTTATGGGTGTTTCTCGCATAGAAGCGCTGCCTCTTCCCTTTCCGCTTGATGCGGCGGGCAAGCATTTTTCTTCGGAGAGTGAACGATGGGTTACAAAGTCGCGGTGGTCGGTGCGACCGGCAATGTCGGGCGCGAAATGCTCAACATCCTGGACGAGCGCAAATTCCCCGCCGACGAGGTCGTGGTGCTGGCCTCGCGCCGCAGCGTCGGCGTCGAGGTCTCCTATGGCGACCGCACCCTGAAGGTCAAAGCGCTCGAGCACTATGATTTTTCGGACGTCGATATCTGCCTGATGTCGGCCGGTGGCTCGGTGTCGAAGGAATGGTCGCCCAAAATTGGCGCCGCCGGCGCCGTGGTGATCGACAATTCGTCGGCCTGGCGGATGGATCCGGACGTCCCCTTGATCGTGCCGGAAGTGAATGCCGACGCGGTCGCGGGCTTCACCAAGAAAAACATCATCGCCAACCCGAACTGCTCGACCGCGCAGCTCGTGGTCGCGCTGAAGCCGCTGCACGACAAGGCCACCATCAAGCGCGTCGTGGTCGCGACCTATCAATCGGTGTCGGGCGCCGGCAAGGATGCGATGGACGAATTGTTCACGCAGACCAAGGCCGTCTACACCAACAGCGAACTCATCAACAAGAAATTCCCGAAGCGTCGTGTTCATGGAGGACGGCTACACCAAGGAAGAGTGGAAGATGATGATGGAGACCAAGAAGATTCTTGATCCCAAAATCAGGCTGACCGCGACCTGCGTCCGCGTGCCTGTCTTCGTCGGCCATTCGGAAGCCGTCAACATCGAATTCGCCAATCCGATCACCGCCGACGAAGCCCGCAACATCCTGCGCAACGCGCCGGGCTGCCTCGTCATCGACAAGCACGAGCCGGGCGGCTACGTCACGCCGTATGAGGCGGCCGGCGAGGACGCGACCTATATCAGCCGTATCCGCGAGGATAATACGGTCGAGAACGGCCTGTCGCTGTGGTGCGTCTCGGACAATCTGCGCAAGGGAGCGGCCCTGAACGCAATCCAGATTGCCGAATGCCTGATCAACCGCAAGCTGATCAGCGCCAAGAAAAAGGCGGCGTAACAAGCTGGCGAGTAGCGAGTGGTTCTTCTATTCGCTATTCGCCCACCAGCTCACTGACGCCGCGAAATTCCTTGGCCTCCGCATCGAGCACGAACAGCGAGCCTTCGGCGACGCCGAAATAGGCGCCGTGCAGGCTCATCTCGCCGCGCTCGACCTTGCTTCGCACGAACGGAAACGTCATCAGGTTTTCGAGCGAACGAAACACCGCGGCCTTTTCGATCCGCGTCGTGAAATCCTGCCGGCTTTCGTGCTCGCGCTGGCTGACCTGTTCGCCGGGCTTGATGAACATCTGCATCCATCTGCCGATGAAGTCGCCCGGTGACAGCGGATCAATGTCATCAATAAAGGCGCGGATGCCGCCGCATTGGGCGTGGCCGAGCACCACGACATGCTTCACCCGCAACACCTGCACCGCATATTCCAGCGCCGCCGAGACGCCATGGGCGCCGCCGTCGGGCTGGAATACCGGCACCAGATTGGCGACGTTGCGCACCACGAACAGCTCGCCCGGGCCGGCGTCGAAAATCACTTCGGGCGAAACCCGGGAATCGCAGCAGCCGATCACCATCACCGCGGGCGACTGGCCGCGCTCGGAAAGTTCCCGGTAGCGGGTCTGCTCGGTCGGCAGCCGCTGCGAGGTGAAGGTTCGGTAGCCTTCGAGCAGATGTTTGGGAAATTCAGCCATATTTTCCGCCTTGATTGGCCCTTGCCTAACCACAAGCCGATGACTGGAACAAGGCTTTCGGGGCGCGGCCCGAAATGTTAGGGCGTGAGCTTCCAAGAAAGCCTGAGGAGACCAGCCCATGACCCGTCCGCGCCGCAGCCTGTTGTTCATGCCGGGATCGAACGCGCGGGCGCTGGAAAAGGCGCGCATATTGCCCGTCGACGGCGTCATTCTCGACCTCGAGGATTCGGTGGCGCCGGACGCCAAGGCTACTGCCCGCGACCAGATCGCCAAGGCGGTCGCGGCCGGCGGGTTCGGCAAGCGCGAGGTGCTGATCCGCATCAACAGCCTCGATACGCCCTGGTGGGTCGACGATGTCGGCATGGCCGGCAAGGCGAAACCGGATGGCATTCTGGTTCCTAAAATCTCGACCGTCGCCGATCTCAATGCGATCGCCGACCGCCTCAGCGACATCAACGCCGACGTCTCGATCCGGGTCTGGGCCATGATCGAGACCGCGCGCGCGGTGCTGGACGCCGACAAGCTCGCCGCCGCGGCCAAGGATTCCGAGACGCGCCTCGCCGGGTTCGTGTTCGGGCCGAATGATATTTCGCGGGAGACGCGGATCCGGATGCAGCCGGGCCGCTCCGCGATGATCCCGATGATCACGCACTGTATTCTGGCGACGCGCGCGCACGGGTTGGAAATTCTCGACGGCCCCTACAGCGACATCGGCAACATCGACGGCTTTGCCGCCGAATGCGCCCAGGGTCGCGATCTCGGCTTCGACGGCAAGACGCTGATCCACCCAAGCCACATCGAGGCCTGCAACGCCATCTTCACGCCGCCGGCCGAAGAGGTCGCGGAAGCCCGCAAGATCATCGCGGCATTTGCCAAACCCGAAAACGCTTCGCGGGGCGCGATCCAGCTTGATGGGCGGATGGTGGAACGGCTGCACGCCGAGATGGCCAAGCGCACGATTCAGATTGCGGATGCGATCGCGGCGATGGGGAATTGAGAGCCTCATGGTGAGGAGGCGCTCTTGCGCCGTCTCGAACCATGAGACGCCGGGGGGCTTCATCCTTCGAGACGCGGCCAAGCGGCCGCTCCTCAGGATGAGGTCAACCAAACTTCTCCGCCGCCCAGGCATACAGGCTCCCCGGAATCGGCTCTTCACCGCCGCGGCCTTTTGGCGAGATGTGCAGGCCGACAATTTTGGGATCGGCGAGCAGCGCCGAAAAATCCGATCGTTCGAAAAACAGTTTCGGTTCGGCATGCACCGCATAGAACGATTGCTTCGGCAATGCGTGCTGCAATTCATTCGACCGGCGCGCCAATGCGGTGAGCGCGGCCGGGCCGTAGATCGCGACCCTGATGTCGGAGAGGCGGTTTGAACGGCCGCGCCACTGCCGCCAGGCAAAGGTCAACCGATGCCGCAGCGCCAGCCAGTCCGGCGTCAGCTCGTCCTGCTCCATCAGGTCTTCGAACGCGCGCACGATGCCGTCATCCGGCGGCAGATACAAAACCGAGTTGCCGAGCTGGCGCGGACGCTCCCAGGCGAAATAGGGTTTTGCCGGATCGATCTCGACCGATTTGAGCAGCAGCACGTCGGCGTCGAGCCAGAGGCCGGCCTTTTCCGCCATCAGCCGCATGCGGAAGAAATCGCTGAACTGCAAAATGGTCCAGTCGCGCCAGCTTCCGTCGGGCTGCGGCGGACGCAGCCGTTCGGCAAAGGTATGCGGCAGGATCGCTTCGGCTTCGGCATTGCCGACGCCGTCGGGCAATCCTGCGAGCGGATCGAAACTGTAGACGGTGACCTTGTGGCCGGCGGCGACCTGCGATCGCAGGCAGGTCAGCCGGAGCCCGTCGAGCGGGCCGTGCCAGAAGCTGACGACGTCAGGCCGCATCCGCGTCGCCCCATAAAAGAGAGCCCCGACTTTGGATCGGGGCTTCTTCCGGAAACATCAGGCCCAGGCGCGTTCTTTCTTCGCCTTGGCTTCGTAGGTGTCGATCGAGGTCTTCTTCTCCATCGTCAATCCGATGTCGTCGAGGCCGTTGAGCAGGCAGTGCTTGCGGAACGGATCGATCTCGAACTTCACCGTGCCGCCGTCGGGGCCGCGGATCTCCTGCTTGGCAAGATCGATCGACAACGTCGCATTGGAGCCGCGGTCGGCATCGTCGAACAATTTGTCGAGGTCGTCCTGGGTGACGCGGATCGGCAGAATGCCGTTCTTGAAACAGTTGTTGTAGAAGATGTCGCCGAACGAGGTCGAGATCACGCAGCGGATGCCGAAATCCAAGAGCGCCCACGGTGCGTGCTCGCGGCTCGAGCCGCAGCCGAAATTGTCGCCGGCAACCAGCAGCTTCGAGTTCCGGTAGGCCGGCTTGTTGAGGATAAAGTCGGGATTCTCGCTGCCGTCATCCTTGTAGCGCTGTTCCGAAAAAAGCCCCTTGCCGAGGCCGGTGCGCTTGATGGTTTTCAGATACTGCTTCGGAATGATCATGTCGGTATCGACATTGATGATCTTCAGCGGCGCCGCGACGCCTTCCAGTGTGGTGAACTTTTCCATCGATCGCTTCCC
>WNFM01038878.1_pt1 | contig 12770 bp, 14 predicted proteins | sample 5400271 | NCBI WGS metagenome assembly WNFM01 (sample SAMN13153352, study PRJNA577476) | soil metagenome | isolation source: 60 cm saprolite on Douglas fir-dominated hillslope | place: USA:California | collected 2013-09-17 | reverse complement strand
GTGATGGACGAAATTCTTCCAGCCTTTGGCGGACAATTTCGAGACGCGGTTGAGCCAGCGCGGATCGAGCTCCGAGCCCTGATAATTGCGCAAGAAGTCTTCGCGCGCGACGCCGTGGCTGTCGCCGAGGCGAAGCAGGCGGCCCTCGAACGAGACCAGCTTCTTGTTGATGTCGTAGAGCTGCTCGACCAGCGAATCGATGCGGGCTTGATTGAGCCGCAGCGATTTTACTTCGACGATGATCTCGTCCTTCAGCTTCTTGTATTTGCGCTCCTGCGCCGGCGACAGCGTCTCGTTCTGCAATTGGTTGGAGATGTCCTGCTCTTGAAGACGGCGCAGCTTCTTGTAGTTGTCGGCGATCTTATCAAAAGTTTCGACCACCTTCGGCTTCAGCTCGGCCTCGATCGCCGCCAGCGACATCTGGTTTTCGAACTCGTCGTCATCCATGTCGCCTTCGGCGGCGGATTCGGCCGGATCCTTTTCCTCACCCTCGCCCTCGCCTGCGGGTGCGGCGCGGAACGGGGTCGGCGACGGCGGCGCGGCGGGAGGGGCAACATGCGCAGGCGCGGCGGCAGCAGCGGGCATCGCTCCGCCATTGCCATTGCCGTTGGCAGCCGCCAGCGGCTGGCCGTCGGGACCGAGCGGGGCCGCCGCGAGCAGCGGGTTCATGTTGTTCTTGGCGTCGGGGCCGGCGTAGGTCGCTTCCAGATCGATGATGTCGCGAAGGAAGATTTTTCCCTCGTTAAGCTCGTCGCGCCAGATGATGATGGCCTGGAAGGTCAGCGGGCTTTCGCAGAGGCCTGCGATCATCGCCTCGCGGCCGGCCTCGATGCGCTTTGCAATGGCAATTTCGCCCTCGCGCGAGAGCAATTCCACCGTCCCCATCTCGCGCAGATACATGCGGACGGGATCATCGGTGCGCTCGCCGGGCTCGGACTTCTTGACTTCGGTGACGGCCTTTTGCGTGACCTCGACCAGTTCGGTATCGGTCTCGTCGTCGGCCTCTTCCTTAGCGTCTTCCTCGCTGTCGGCGTCCTCGGCCTCGGAGACGTTGATGCCCATGTCGGAGAGCATCGACATGATGTCTTCGATCTGCTCGGGCGAGGTGGTGTCGGACGGCAAGACTTCGTTGAGCTGATCGAAGGTCACGAAGCCGCGCTTCTTGGCCTGCTTGATCATCTTCTTGACGGCGGCATCGGACAGGTCGAGCAACGGCGACGGCGCTTCGGCTGAATCCTTCTCAGGCGCGTCCGCGACCTTGTCGTCTTTTTCCTTGTCCTTAACCTGCAGCGTCTTTGCCTTGCTGGCCATTCATTGCTCCCGAAACGCGCTCATGCAGGATACGTCGCCGCGCCCGCCTTGATCGACTTATCACTTACGACGCGGAAAGGGCGGCGCAGACCATCGCCACCCCCGAATTGCGCTCGCCGATTTCGAACTCTTAGCCCGAAGGCCCTTAACTCTCGCTTAACCCTGTTTTTGCAGCCAAACCATGGATTTGGCGAGTCATTTTGCGGGCTCTGGCCCTGCCGTCCGCATGATTTTTCAATCAAACGCTCCGTTGGAACCGGCCAGAAGACTCCCCAAAACCCTCGATCAGGGCCTCGGTACCGTCGACTTCCGCCAGCCGCGCTTTGACGTCCCGCAGCCACGCCAAATTCGCCTCGCTGGCTTCCTCGCCCAGGGCCAGCTCGGCATCCTTCAATTCCCTAAGTAATGAGTGCCACTGGCGATGCAAGGAGACGAGCTGGTGCCAGGTGGAAAGAACGTCTTCCCGCGCCGCACCGGATTGCGCGCCCCACACCGCCGAGGTCGTGATTATCAGCTCAACCCTTTGAAGTAGTTGTGAAAATCCGCCGGCGGCGATATCGGCCCGCATTTTCTCGGCTTGTTCGGATGGTTCCGGGCTGTGGTGATGGTCTTTGGCGAAGGCGGCGATGATGCCGGCGCGCAGTTTGTTGGCCTCCGGATGGGCCATTTCCAGCGCCGCCACCTCTTCGAGATGATCGTGCAGCAGCCAGGGATGATTGATCAGGGATTGCAAAATCAAGGCCTCGCGGCGGGAGATCGCGCTGCGCTGGCCGCGCATGATCGGGCTCAAGGCCAGTTGCGGGCTCGACGCCTGGTAGGGCCCGCGGTTCAGCGCCGGACTGCTAGGGCCACCCTGCTGACGGCCGAATCGGCCGGGCGCGCCTAATGTGAACGCGCCGCGCGGGGCAAAACGCCGGCCTGATTCGCCGCCGAAATTTCCTCCGCCGCGATATCCGCCTTTGGCGTAACCGCCGCGCGGGACTTCCGGCGCGAATGTGCGCTGAAGGCGCTGGGACAGATCCTGGCGATAATAGCGCCGCACCACTTCGTCGCGGATGCCATTTGTCAATTCGCCGATCCGTGCCTCCAGCGCCGCGCGCCGCTCGGGCGTTGCAAACGTGCCGGCTTCGATTTCGCGCGACCAGATCACGTCGGCGAGGCCGCGCGCTGCGCCAATCACTTCCTCGATCGCACCGCGCCCGCCCGAGCGCGCGAGATCGTCGGGGTCCTGCCCTTCGGGCAACAGTGCAAAACGCAGACTTTTGCCGGGCTTGAGAAACGGCAGCGCCAGATCGGCGGCGCGCCAGGCTGCTTTCTGCCCGGCCTTGTCGCCGTCGAAACAAAGGATCGGCTCGTCCGCCATCTTCCACAACAGTGACAGCTGGTTTTCGGTGAGCGCCGTGCCGAGCGGCGCGACACTGCCGGGAAAACCGGCGCCGACCATGGCGATGACGTCGATATAGCCTTCCACCACCACCACCGGCGCGCCGTTATGGGCAACAAGCCGCGCGGGCGCCAAATTGTAGAGATTGTCGCCCTTGTGAAACAGCGGCGTTTCCGGCGAGTTCAGGTATTTTGCGGCGACATCTTTCTCCAGCGCGCGGCCGCCGAAGGCGATGACACGGCCGCGGATGTCCGTGATCGGAAACATCACGCGATCACGGAAGCGATCGTACGGCACCGGGATATCGTCGCCCGAGACCAACAGCCCGGCTTCGACCATGTCTTCGACCGGAATGCCCTGGGAGCCCAGATGTTCTTTGAGCGCAAAACGTTCGCTCGCCGCATAGCCGATGCGGAACTGCAACTGGACGGCCGGCGAAATGGCGCGGTCGCCGAGATAGCCGCGCGCTTTTGCACCGTTCCGCGAGGCCAGCGTATCGGCGAAGAATTTCGCGGCGAGCTCCATCACATCGTAGAGCGTCTTGCGGCGCTGTTCTTGTCGCGCCGCATCGGGGGTCGCGGCCGGCACGGGCATGCCCGCCATCGAAGCCAGCCGCTCGACCGCTTCGGGAAACGAGACGCCCTCAGTCTCCATCACGAAATCAAAAATGTTGCCGTGCTTGCCGGAGGAGAAGTCGTAATAAAACTGCTTCTGGTCGTTGACGGTGAACGACGGCGTCTTCTCCTGCTGGAACGGCGACAGCCCCTTCCACTCCCGTCCCGCCTTCTTCAGTTTCACGCGCTTACCCACGACTTCCGAAACCGGAAGCCGGGCGCGCAGCTCATCAAGGAATTGGGGCGTGAAGCGCATTTTGGGGATTTTCGGTGAGTCGGGGGCCGGAGCCAAGCGATCATCGATATAGGGGTGGCGGGGTGAAATACGAGAATTGTTGGCCTTCTCCCGGCTATTCACAGGGAATACCAATTTTTGAAGTGTTGACATTTGAAATACGATTGTATATACAAATCGCGGCCGTAATTGTGCACAACCGAGAGGAACCAACCGATGAGAACGGAGATAAAGAAGGATGTGAGAAAATGGCCGACGACGGCTCTGACTTTGAGTACCTCTCACCCGCGTCATTCGAATGGGACGACCAGAAGCGCGAGTTAAATCTCGCCAAGCATGCATCGATTTCGATAGCGCGATTGAAGTTTTCTATGGACCGATCATTCTTCGCCAACCGGATCGCAACAATGAGGAGCGCTGGACCGCTTTAGGTTATTCGGACAATCGATTAATCGTCGTCGTGTTTACGCGGCGGCCAGACATCATCCGAATTATCTCGGCGCGCCGCGCGAGGAAAAATGAAGAAAGAGAATATCGTAACGCGAAAGTGGGGCGACCGCCGGAAGGGCAAGACTGACTGGGCGCGCGTCGACAAGCTCACGGACGAGGATATTGCCAAGGCGGTCGCGAATGATCCCGATGCGGTGCCCATGGATATCGACTGGTCGGACGCCGTTCTGGTCATCCCGGCCCGAAAAAAGGCGATCTCCATCCGCGTCGATGAAGACGTGCTGGATTATTTCAAGAGCCAGGGCGAGGGCTACCAGCGCCGCATCAACGCCGTGCTGCGTTCCTACATGCAGCAGAAGGCCAAGCCAAAGAAGCGCGCTTGACGTCGCGCGTTTCTACCGCTCCATGAACCGTCCCGAGGCGATGCGCGGCAGGTGGGTGACGGGCCAGTTGTAGATGTAGGTCCAGGCCTCCGCCGTTCCGCCATCGCGAGTCACCGACAGCATCTGCCGGACATATTCAGTCGGCTCCTTAAATCCCTCGCCGCAGGCTTCGTACATGTCGAACTCGCGCAGCAATTCGGTCGGCTGGCGTAATCGAAAAAGTTCGCCGAACACGATGTCGGCGGGATCATCCGACAGCACCAGCCCCGGATAATGTTTTACGAGATAAAGCCGGCCCCGGCAGCGCGCTTCGCCGAGAAAATCTGCGTTTGCCGCCAATAGCTGCGCCATCGGATGATCGAAGCCGCGCATCAGCGTGCCGTAGACGAAGAGGTGGTTGGACGTCATGGCCTGTCTCTCACCCCGTCATTGCGAGCGCAGCGAAGCAATCCATAGCGCCGCAAGGGAAGGGTGGATTGCTTCGTCGCGGAGTTTATCATCGGGACGGCCGAAGGCGGGACCCGTTGGCTCCTCGCAATGACGGTGAGAGCTCGGCGCGAAAGCTGGATTGCTTTGCGGAGCCTGTCAGCGGGCGCGCATTCGCGCGACCCGTTGGCTCGCAATGACGGGGAGAGGCCAGCGCCATCCTCACGCCGCCACCACCTCATCGCTGATGACGACGAATTTCGCCAAATTCATCCGCCCAAAGCTCGTGGTGAGCGCGACGTCGGCGGCGTCGCGGCCGGTGCCCATCAGGATGCGGCCGATCCGGGGGTGATTGTGGCGGGCGTCGAAGGTGTACCAGCGGCCGGAGAGATAGACCTCGAACCAGCCGGAAAAATCCATCGGCTCGGGCTCGGGCGGAATTCCGATATCGCCCATGTAGCCCGTGCAATAGCGCGCCGGGATGCCCATGCAGCGCGAGAGGGTCAGCGCGAGATGGGCAAAATCGCGACACACCCCGGTGCGCTGCTCGTAGACGTCATGGGCGGATTTCATGTGGTGCGCGTGCGGGTAACCAAACGTGACATGCTCGTGCACGAAGTCGCAGATCGCCTGGACCCGGTTTCGCAATAGCGGCTCGCCATCAGATAGAGCAGCAATTCGTCCGGCAGTTGGTCGATCGGAAGCTGCTGCGCGCTAGGAGCCACGACGTCGGGCAACCCGGAATCGCGCACCCGCGCATTGCCGCGCAAGGTCACGCCGCCGGCCGGGGCCACCAGCCTGCCGCAGATATTGCCAAAACTGTCGCGGTAAAATCCGATTCCCACGTTCGGCTCGGCGACGATGGTTTCCGCGCCGATGATGTCCTGACGGCGCGAGGGGTGGATAGAGAGCATGATCACCATCGGCGTCGCCTGCAGCGCCGCATAAGAAATATCGAAACCTACTTTGATTTCCATTCAGTACACCCTCGTCAGTACACCTTTGCCTCTTCGCCGGCAGAAACCACGTTGATGCTCACCTCCATGCCGACATACGCATCGGCCGAACCGAGATAGACGCACGCGTGCCGACGATGCCGTTGGTGGGATCGAACTCGATCCACCCCGCACTCGGCAGATAGACCTGGACCCAGGCGTGGGTCGAGCCGCCGCCGGCATAACCGTGGGCGCGATCGGGTGGGATGAACAGATAGCCCGACACGAAGCGCGCGGCGATGCCGAGCCGGCGCAGCGCCTCGATCATGAACAGCGCATAGTCGCGGCAGGTGCCGGATCGCGTCTGCAGCGTATCGAGCGGATGCTGGGTGCCTTGTTCATGCCGCTTGCGGTAGGTGAAGATCTCGCGGATGCCGTGGGTGATGTCGCTCAAGATATGGAAGGTGGGCGTCGGCCCTTCGGCATCGAGGAAATTCCGCGCCCAGGCGGACAGTTCGCCGTCGGGGTCGCTATATTGCGGCCGGATGAAGGAAACGAGATCGGGAAATTCTTCATTGTCGTAAACAAACGGATAAAAATACGCCGGATCGTCCGGCGTCAGCGCAAATTCCTCGGCGGGATTGTGCTCCACCGTCGCGGTCGAGTTGAACGACAGGGTTTCGGCGCGCTCGTCAAAAGTCGCGATCGCGACGCTGTTGCCGAACACGTCATGGATGGATCCAGCGCAGCGACATCGGCTCCGGCACGATGTCGAGACGATGCGAGCGCACGCGCAAATCGTGGCCGTCGCGCGGGCGCAGCATGATGCGATGTTCGCCGAACGCCACCGGGTGCGCGTAGCGATATACGGTCTTGTGATGGATCGTCAGGAGCGGCATCGTTGATGTAATAATTATGACTTTATGTGGTGTAATCTATACCGATCCCTGCTTATTCCTAAATCGATATGCTGCTTCGATAGGCAAAACGAGTAAGGAACGATGGTTCTGGACGGCTGCGGCGACACATCATTACTCCTTAGTAACCAGGATGTTGCGCCGGTTCATGAGGAAAATGCGGAAGGCCGCTCGCCGTTCCTTTTGACCTGCGATCATTATGGGCGGCTGATCCCGCGCGCGTTCGGCGACCTCGGGCTTCCGGGGGGCGAACTGACCCGGCATATCGCCTGGGATGTCGGCATTGCCGGTGTCGCGGAGGCGCTGTCGAAACATCTTAACGCGCATCTGGTCGCGCAGCGCTATTCGCGGCTGGTGATCGACTGCAACCGCCCGCCGAGCGCGCCAAGTTCGATCCCGCGCATCAGCGAGGCGACCGTGATACCGGGTAACGAAGGCATTTCGCGCGATGCCGCCGAGGTGCGGCGCCAGGCGGTGTTCGATCCCTATCATCGCCGCATCCGCGAGGTCATCGACCGCCGTTTGAGCGAAGCCATGCCGACGGTGCTGGTGTCGCTGCATAGTTTTACGCCGGTTTATGCCGGGATCGCACGACCCTGGCATATCGGCACGCTCTATCATCGCGACACCAGATTGCCGCCGCTGTTCCTGAAACTGTTGCGCGCTGAGCCTGATCTCGTGGTCGGTGATAACGAGCCCTATGCGGTGAGCGACGAGACCGACTACACCATCCCCGTGCACGGCGAGGCGCGTGGATTGATGAATACGGGAATAGAAATCCGCCAGGACCTGATCGCCGATCAGGCCGGCCAGCAACAATGGGCGGAGCGGCTGGCGCGGATTCTTGCCGAGATCGAAACGGCGCTGCGGGCGCAAGGGCTGCTGCCGACCTAGCCGCCCTCACCGCGCCCGCGTCAAGGCCAGCCAGATGCCGCCGCCGATCATGAAGCCGCCGGAGACGCGCGACAGCAGTTTCGTCCGCCGCGCCGAGAAGAAGGTTCGCGCCCGGCCGGCCAGCACCGCGTAGATCGAATCGGTGATCGCGCCCGTGATCATGAAGGTGACGCCGAGCAGCGCCACTTGCGAGAAATGATCCCTGCTCATGTCCATGAACTGCGGAATGAACGCGCCGAAAAACACCAGCACCTTGGGATTACTGAGCAGCACCACAAAACCCTGCAGGAAAAATCCGCCGCGCGGCGGGGGCGGCGGCGCATCGGCTTTGACGCCTTCGACGGGCGCGCGGATCAGCTTGATGCCGAGCCAGATCAAATAGGCCGCGCCGGCAAAGCGCACCCAGTCGAACCAGTAGCCCATGGTCGCCATCAGCGAGGTCAGCCCGATCGCCACGATGCCGATCACGATCGAAAGGCCGACCTGGACGCCCAGGATGTTGGTCAGCGCGGCGCGGGTGCCATGCCGCAGGCCGTTGGCGATGACGAGCGTCACGACTGGGCCAGGCAATAGCGCGAGCGCAATGCAGGCGCCGACGAAGGCGAGATAGACTTGGAGGGACATGGGGGGACTCGGTGCGGAGCTGAAGGACTTCTCTATTATGCACGATAGCAGCATCGACGGAAGCTGCCCTCTTCCCCTCTCCCCTTGTGGGAGAGGGTGGACGCGATGCGAAGCATCGCGGACGGGGTCTCTCTCCGCGGATACAGACCCCTCATCCGTCACGGACTTCGCATAGCCGATGCGACGCATCGGCGTTCTATTAAAGGACGGCGGCCAAAGGCCGCCTTTGGCCACCTTCTCCCACAAGGGGAGAAGGGAAGAAAGTGGTCTCAACGCCACCTACCGCCGATGCCATCCAGCGCGTCACTCCCTTGAGTCAAGAAATTCCAGCGCAATGCGCTGGACGTCGCGCGCGCCGCCGTCGTGGGAAAAGCGGCGAGATTGATCGGCGCTTAGCCCATCCGATCACGGCGTGGCGCCGCGATGGGGCTGCCTCACCCGCCCTAAGAGCCGCCGAGGGGGCTGCTCGGCGGCTCTCGCGCGGCGACCGTTCTTGGAAGACGGGGGTTGTTCGCCGGCGCTAACGATGAATAGTTGAAAGCCGTTTCAGGCATGGTGCAGCGACATGTTCTATCGAGACCCTCCCTTTGTTACCGGTTCTGCCAGACGCGCGGGTATTCGGCGCTTTGGAGACTCGTGTTACGAATAGCATTGATACCCGGTCATATAAAAACTACACTGTATCGTTTACATAATCCGACTTCGGCGCGCTGACAAGGGGCTTTGGATGGCGAAGGAAGCAACGATTGTGGCCACGCGCCCTGCCCGGCGGGGCGCCGGCGGCCGCCCTACCCGCGAGGAAGCCGTGCGGCGCGACGCGCGGCTGCTCGAGGTCGCAACAAAGCTGTTCATGGAGCGCGGTTTTGAAAGCACATCGATCGATGCGGTCGCGGAAACCGCCGGCGTCAGCAAGCCGACCGTTTACGCACGTTATCGTGACAAGCGCGATCTGTTCACGGCCGTGCTGCGCGCCACCATCCAGCGCTGGCTCGCTCCTCTGTCGGCGGCGGCCGAGGCCGCCAGGGTCAACCCCAAGAGCGTAGAGACGACGCTGCATGATCTTAGCCGGCACGTGCTGGCGCACGCTTGGACACCGGAGGTGGTGATGCTGCGCCGAACTCTTGCGGCGCAGGTCGTCCAGTTTCCGGAACTGGCAAAGCTCGCCCAGGAAGAGGGTTGGCTGCGTGGGGTTCGGGCCGTCGCGAGCCTGCTGCAGCAGTTTGCCGACCGCGGCCAGATCAAGATCGAGGACCCCGCAATGGCGGCCGACTTGTTCCTCAGTCTTCTGCTCGGGAATACCGACAAATTCCACGGCATCGCAACCCGTCCAAAGATTCAGGAACAGCGGAGAGAGGCTGCCGTCAAACTGTTCCTGAATGGCGTGAGGCCTCGCTGAGGGCCTTGCACTAGCCTTGCGCGAATTTGACGGTTGAGACAGGCCACGTCCCGGGGTGGCCTTCGATGGAAATTCGCAGGCCGTGGAGATCGTCAAGCCACATGGCCTCCACCGTCCCCGCCGTTCCGTCGGTGAGGACCACCGCCTTGCCGACAAGCTGCGCGTCCGCCTCCTCGAATGCGTGAAGGATCGCTAGCGCATGACGCTTAACAGCGGTCATGCGAGCCTCGCCCCTCATTGCAAAATTGCCGACCTTCGGTAGCGAAAACCGCTCAGCAGGGAACCATCCGATGGCGGCGCCTTCGCCCAGAAATCACCGGTTTTGGCCTTGTCAAATCCATACTGGTAAAGAGACCGCATATAGCTCGTTTCAAAACCAAATGAACTTGGCGACGGAACATCCTTGTCGACGTAAGTCAGATTGAATCCGAAATTATTGCGGCGAGCGAAGTCATAAGTCTGGTAGAGCACCGAACGGATTTGCGTCTTGGTGACGGAGGCAGAAGCTCTGGCGGCGATATCGATCGTGCTGTTGCGCACCAGTTGGAAATCGCGTTCAACCTTGTCGTTGATCAAGACGTAGAGATTCATGCGCAGACCTCTGGCCAATCCTCCGTTTCGCAACAGGAATGCTTCCGGCAAGGTCAGGACCGGTGCCGTCACGCCGCCATCCACATGCATCTCCTGGAAACGATGTCCGTTCGCCTCTGCATCGATCAGCATCGGCGGGAAAACCACCGGGATGCTGGCGGACGCGGCCAGGACATCCCTGAATAAACCCAGCGCTTGCGGCGAACCGATCGCAGCGATGCGACCCATGTCCCAGATCACCGTGCGCTGGGTGTCGAGATTGGTCGTTACGATGAAAAGCTTTCTGCCCTTGGCGTCTTCAGCGGCGATTGCCGCGAGCATGTCCTGGCCGACATAGCGGGCAACCAGCTCGCGCAGCTGCGTATTTCCAAACAGGCCGGATCCGAACAGCGCGTGCACGATGTTTGGCGTGTTGAGCAGGGTTTCAGCGATGCCGCTGGTATAAATTTCCCGCAACGTCGCGTCGTAGCCAGGGCCGAGAAATGCAAATGGCGCAATCAGGGCACCCGTGCTCACCCCCGAGACGGCTGAAAATTTGGGACGCGTGCCCGCCGCGGTCCAGCCGTTCAGCACACCCGCACCGTACGCGCCATCGGCGCCGCCGCCCGATAATGCGAGATAGCTGAGAGGGCCAGCACGTGAACTCACGTCCATCTTGAGAAAGGTCGATGCCGGCTCGTCCGCATATCTGCGCAGTTCGTCGAGATCCAACACCCTCGAGGCTGCCGCATCGGATGCGGTATACGGTGCTCGCGGAAGCGAACTGCAGCCGGCAAGAACAAACGTCACTGCCAAAAGGACGAATGGCCGGACCAGCAACTGTCGACGAAAATGCATGACTCTTTTTCACTCAGCTTAATAACGCGATTTTGCTGCGTGGGATTTGCCACGCGTCTTGTAAAATCTCTGATGTCAGATCGCCCGGAGGAACGGGCGCCGGATCGCACCACCCTCTCCAATGTCAATTCCATCTTTCGTCATCGACGATCCTTGTCAGGCCCCTGGATTTGGGTTATATAAACGATACAGTGTGGTTTAAATTCTGGCTAGCGGTATGAACGCTGTTCGTAAAGCTAGTCTTAACGTTGCGGGTCACACCCACCCGTCGGGGAACCGTCCATCGCCAAGCTCGAACGCTTGCAACGCCGCACCCAGGTTCAACGCGAAAGGCTGACTGACGCATGTGATGCGCCGGTCGCGCACAAGAACGAGCAAGTCATGGCTAATCCGAACGAAATCAATGCGAAACTTCATAGAGCCGACGCCGAGCAAAGCGATCCCCACGGGCTAGAGGAAAAGATCTATCGTCTGACACCCAGTCCGCTGGAGGCCAAGGAGGCGTCGGGCGCAGGCGAGGCTGCAAAGCCGGAATTGAAAGCCCGGCCAGACGATCGCAAGCCCGGGGCAAGGCCATCGGATGAACCGCCCCTCGCCGCTGCGGCGCCTGATCCCGCACGGCCGAAGAAATCGCTGCGGCGGCCTCTGATGTTCGCGTTGCTGCCGGTGGCGCTCGTCGTCGGCGGATATTTTTATGTGACCGGCGGCGCAACCATGTCGACGGACAATGCCTATGTGCAGGCCGACATGGTTGGATTGTCAACCGACGTATCCGGGATCGTCCGTGAAGTCTCGGTTCGCGATAATCAGAAGGTCGGCAAGGGCGACGTGCTGTTCAAGCTCGACGATCTGCAGTTTCGGCTGGCGCTGGATCGCGCCGAGGCTCAGATCGGAAATACGCGGAATGATCTTGTCGCGCTGCAGGCCAGTTACCGCAACCTGCAGGCGCAGGTTGAACAGGCACAGAAGGATGTTGACTTCAACATGGTCAACTTCAAGCGCCAGGAGCAACTGATCGCCAACAACTTTACGCCAAGAGCCACCTTCGACGCCGCGCGCAATACCCTGCAGGGCGCGCAGCAAAAGCTGGCCTCGTTGCAACAACAGCTCGCAGGCGTCGCCGCCAACCTGAACGGCGACCCCGATGCGCCTATCGAGAACCATCCCAAATACCGCGATGCGGTGGCCGCCCGCGATGAAGCCGCGCGCCAGCTTGCGCATACCATCGTGCGAGCCCCCTTCGCTGGCATCGTGACCAACGTGCCGTCGCTGCAGCCCGGTCAGTATCTTGCCGCCGCGGCGACGGCATTCAACATCGTTTCGACCGATCACATCTGGGTTCAAGCGAGCCCGAAGGAAACCGAACTGACCTATGTCAAGCCGGGACAGAGGGTGACGGTCGAGGTCGATACTTTTCCAGGCCAGCGATGGGTCGGCACGGTCGAAAGCATCAGTCCGGCATCCGCATCGAGCTTTTCCCTGCTGCCCGCGGAGAATACCAGCGGAAACTGGGTCAAGGTCGTCCAGCGCATTCCGATGCGTGTCAGTGTCAGCAACGCCGCCGGCAAGCCGCCGCTGCGCGTCGGCATGAGCGTGGAGGTGAATGTCGACACCGGGCACGAGCGGGGACTGCCCAGCTTTATCACCGATCTCTTTGGATCGTCATCGGAAGCTAAAGATGGCTGACGCTATTGCCGGCGCTCCACAGCCGATCAACCGCGGCGCCATCACGGCATGTGTGATTCTTGCCGTTATCATGCAGGCGCTGGATAC
>WNFM01004089.1_pt1 | contig 12773 bp, 11 predicted proteins | sample 5400271 | NCBI WGS metagenome assembly WNFM01 (sample SAMN13153352, study PRJNA577476) | soil metagenome | isolation source: 60 cm saprolite on Douglas fir-dominated hillslope | place: USA:California | collected 2013-09-17 | reverse complement strand
TTGCGTGACAACGGAATTTGATTCGGGCGGCAGCAACGGACGCCGGCGCATGCGGATGAGAATTTCCGTGGCCACCTGAAGGGCCCGGCCCTGCGAACCATAGATTCTGGAGGCCTTGCGGATTTCTTTGACGGCGGAGGCAGGAATCGAGGTATAGCGCTTGGCCACGGTAAGCTCGTCGGCCGGCTTGCGCACCCGGCGCGGGAAATGGGAACCGGCTGCGCTGCGCTTGCGCGGTTGTTTGCCTGGCGTCATATGGCGAGATTCTACCATCGAAACGTCGGTACACCGAAGCAGGATAAGGCCCGAGCAGGGCCGGACATCCCGGACTGCCCCGGCCCGCTACGCCTGTAGCGGTGTAACTATACATCTATAGGTGTACATCTGTCAATACACCAGTCAATTGATTGCCGGCTGTCGTCTGAGGCGAACTTACTCGCTCCTGGGCTTTCTTGAGGGCAAATTCAGAGCTGCGCGGATATTCCTGGGTCAAGCCAAGCTATTGAATTGATTAGGGTTCTGTTCTGAAAACCAACCAAATTTGCTCTCCTGCGTTTCCGGTATGGAAACCCCACTATCCTTTCTCTTGAAAAGCGCCTGCCTTCCGGCTGGCGGAGTTCCCAAAAATCAAAAATTCCACCGAAGGAGCAAGAGGAAATACATGAAAAGAAAACTGGTTAAGCTGCTGTTAGCCGTGTTGGTGTTAATCGCTTGGGGTGCCGTGCCGGCGAAAGCGGGCGGAGGTCCAGTACCGATCTGTTACCCACAGCCGTGCGCAGTGCGATGAGTGATTCTCCGTTGCCGATATGAGGGGCCTAGTTTAGTCTGGCCCCTCATTCCAACGGGGGTAACAGTAAGTTTGATCCTGCTTACAGCGGCGTTAATCTTGGAGGTCTGGTTGGCTGGCCTGCTGCTCCGTCGCAGAATCCACCGGATCTTCCCGCTGTTCCTTGCCTATACCGTTTATTCGGCGCTCGCTTCTGCGGCTCAAATGCTGGTCTTTCTCCATTACCAGACGTATTTTGTAGTCTACTGGACGACTGAAGCTGTGCTCGTTGTCCTTGGCATTCTTGCAGTGCTTGAGGTTTTTCGCTGGATTTTTATTCTATTTTGGCAGCGGTGGCGATTCCGATTGTTTGTTTGTGCGGCAATTGGCTTGGCAATGTTTCTCTCGATTCTGAATGCCATCCTGAATCCTCCGGCAGGCGTGCACCCCTTGGTTGCCTTGATCCTTTCCATTGGCATAACAGTTAATTTCATTCAAACCACGATATTTGCCTTGTTCTGGCTGCTGTCCAAAAGCCTTGAGATCGGCTTCCGGCGGTACGCCTTTGGCATCATGCTGGGATTTGGCGCCTCATCAACTGGCACACTGATTGCATGGATTGTACGTTCGGTTTCTGGAACAAACTTCAACTTTCTTGCTATATATCTTCCGCCTGTGGCATATATCTTTGCGCTGATCTTCTGGCTGCACGTGTTTTGGCGGAAGGAGCCGCCAGAAGCTGAGTGGGCCCTGCCAATCACGCCGGAGGAGTTGGCGGACCAGGTCAGGCAGTACACGAAAATACTGAAGCGCTGAATCAACCCCATGAACGTTGAAATACTCTTGACAGTGCTGTTTCTGGTAGCTGTGATCGGGCTCGTAATCTTTGAGTCTCTCTATCAATGGATTTACCGCTTCCCCGACCGCACCGAAAGACAGATCATTTCCTATCTGCGTGAGGTGGACCTGGAAGAACTGAAAGACCTGTTGAATCTGGCCGACGAAGGCTATTTGCGGTTGAACCTATCTGCCGCCGCATTCCGTAGTGAACAGCGCCGCCGAATCGACCTGACGCTCGAGTACTACGGGCGCATGGCGCACAACAGTCTGCTCTTGCAGGAGTGGGCCAGCAGCGAACTCAGGAAAAGCTGGAAGACGTTAAACCGTGATGTAACGCGCACCAGCAAGGAGTTGCACACCGCCTGCATCGAATTCCGTATTCATGCTCTTATCACCCGGATAAGACTTCACGCCTGGTTGTTCCGCATCAAGGCCTTTCCTTTCGTTCCCATTCCGTTCCTGGCCGAGGCGCGGAGGATCGATAGTTTCGACCTGGTCTACTCCTACGAACGGATCAAGCAAGCAGCGGAAAAACTTAGCCAGACATGCGGCGGCAATTACCACGACGAACTAGCGCAAGGAATGTAGCAGCCCTTCAATCAGAAAATTCAATGCAGATTATTTCGGGGAAGCCGAGGGTGATCTCTTCCAGCAGGGCCTCGCGGACCTCCGGCGCGTCGGGGAGCCGGTGCGCGGCAAGAAACTCGCTGACGCACAAGTAGCAGCCGCCGGCCTCGTCCACATAAAGACCGGCGTCGAGCCGCTGGAGGCGAGGCTGCTTTTGCTTAAACATTACAAGAACCGGCTAGAGAAGCGATGTATACACCTAAAGGTGTATACTGGTCAATTTTTTGCGGAGCCGGGATCACTTGGCTGGGAGAATTCTGATGCGGGCATTTTCTTCCGGGGTTAAGAGCTTTCTAATCTGCTCCAGGGCTTGCGGGCCGGAGTCCAGCTTTACTTCCAGATAGGCGGCATCGGGATGGTCTTCCAGCAGTTGACGAAGCTCCCGTACGACCATGCCAACGTTCGATTCCCATAGGTCCTGCAGCACCAGGCACGAGAGCGTCTCTTCCTGGGTAAGCACAAAAGCATGGAAGTCTTTGCCCTGTTGCAAGCAACGGGCCGCCCGGTGAACACCGTCAAGAAGAAAAGTACCGCTGAAGCGCTGGCCTAGAATGCCGGGAGTATCGGGATCAACATGCGCGAGATGCGCTTCTTCATAGTGGCTGGCGGCCAGGAGCTGAGCGAGGGCGTCGGCGGGCACGAGTTCAGGCCGCCGGCCGTCGGAGACAATCTGCTTGGCCTTTTCCACGTCAAAGATGGAGCTGCCGCCCGGGCCTTTAAGCTCGTAGACTTCCGCGCCGCCCAGCTTGCGCTGGGAGCATATCTTGCAGTTGCTATGCGGGTCTTTGTTCTTTTTGGAATGCCTCCAGGCAGTCACCAGGGCCTGCTTTCCATAAGAATAGGTTAAACTCCGGCAAGAATATTAACATATACACCGGTAGGTGTAATTTTTCTCTTGACAGGAATAGTTTGCCGGGCGTAGTTTCGCTGGCACGGCCCTATACCCCCTTGGCACTTTGGGTTTTTGTAAATTTAGTGAGGTGTTATGTGAGACTACGGCTGCGGGTAGATAGAATCACCGCGGCCCCCTTGGTCACTAGGTGTAAACCGGCGGCAGAGATTTAGAAAGGAGCATCATGTTACGTTCAATTGTCTTTAGGTTGTTCACGGTAATATGGATCGGGATGATCCTCGCCCCGTTTTCGGCCAAATACGCAACGGCACAGGCCGGAGATAATGGATTCAATATGACTAAACATGATCTTGCGGGAAATGGGTTAATAGTTTTTCTGCCGAGTGAGTCTGGGTTTGCCGAAGAGCTCAACAAACTTCAGCTTGACAATAAACCGGGTATGAATGCCGCCAAACCGGGCTCAGTGATTATGAAAAATGTCTCGCAACATGCCGTAGTGTCTTTTGGCCTGCGATGGAAAATCAAGGACTCTACGGGGTTTATATGGACTCGGGACGTGATGCATATAGAGCCAAGAGCGCTGCTTGATGGCGACCGCCGGCGCACAGATCAGGTATCAATAGCAGCCGATTCTTCGTGCCTGGTTACAGTGGAGGGAGTCATCACAAACCCCGAGGGCTTACGTGACTTCAGCTCTTCTTTTCTTGCTCCTGGCTTCACGGTTGTGAGCGTACAACTTGACTCAGCGGTATTTGATGACGGTGAAGTAGTGGGGCCAGATCAGATCGGGATGCTTCCCACTTTCAGAGCCACTATCAATGCCAAACAGGACCTAATGGAGGAAATTAGCGACAGATTGTCCCAAGGCCAGTCTCTGCACGAGATTTTGGTTGCGCTCAACAGCGCAAATAAGGCGGTGCCCAAAACTCATGCGCCACTAGACCCCAATGGCACTTACGCCGCCCTTCGACAGCAATACTTGGATGAATTGACAACAACCGAACAGAATTTCGGGCAGGAAATGGCGATGCGATCCCTCAAGCACCATAAATACGACAACCGACCGAACATTCATCGACGCGACGATAAACAGAACTAGCGAGCGATTTGACTCTAAGGAGAGAATTATGATCCTCAGCGGTAGACGTGTGTTGTTTGTCCTACTGGCCGCGTTGCTGAATGGAAACTTCGGCGTTGCCTACGGCCAAATTATTGGAGGTGCGCCTTGCAGCGATGATCAGGTCGATGCAATTGCAATATGCTTTAGCCATGTGGTTTGTGCAAAACCACCCAGCCCGATCGACTCATTTGATATTGGAGCAAGAGCATTTGCAACCTGCCCTAATCAGCCGGTGGATAATTTCGCGCAAGTTGACGTTACGATAGGAGGCGTACAAGCTGTTGCCACTGCTCAAGCACGCGCACTTATCTTCAATCGCTTGATTCATAGAGAAATACGCGGAGGGGATTGCCAAGGAAATGCACCCCTCCTTTCTCTATTTGACGATCCGCAGGGATGCAACCCGCCACCACCACCACCGCCCCCTCCAGCGCCATGCGATCCACCGCCTTCCGACCAGCTCATGTCCAACCCTCCACCCCCTGGTTCTACGGATTGTGAGCCGCTGATTCTGGATCTGACTGGAGATGGCTTCCAACTCACGGACACTGCGCACGGAGTTGTGTTTGATATTCGTGCGGATAAACGTCCGCTGCGCATACCCTGGATGGCAAACGCGAACAATGCTTTACTGGTTCTGGATCGGAACGGGAATGGCATGATTGATGATGGTTCAGAACTGTTTGGCAATGTCACGCCACAGTCACCCGCTGTCCGTCCCAACGGGTTCCTGGCGCTGGCTGAGTATGATAAACCTGAGAACGGCGGCAATGGCGATGGGGTGATTGATTCTCGCGACGCTATCTTTTCCCGGTTGCGCCTGTGGGTTGACGCCACCCATGACGGGATCAGCCAGCCGGAAGAACTGCACACGCTGCCGGAGATGGGTGTGTTTTCGATTGGCCTGGATTATTCACTCTCAAGACGAACCGATGAGTTTGGGAACGTGTTCCGCCTCAAGGCGAGAATCAATCCCGGTTTGCAGGGCAATTCTGATGTTGGCCCAAAGATTTACGATGTTTTCTTTGTGAACAAATAGCATAAGGTTATAAAGCCGGGAAGAATGGCAGGCCCTTCCCGGCTTCTCGAAAGGCGCTCTGGGATGACTGTTAGACGCATGGTGTTCGGCGTATTCTTCGCCTTCTGGGCACTTATTGCCGGGTTATGGCTTCTGATACAGACTTGGCGCGGCTTGGACGCATTTATGATCTTTCTCGGTGGAATCTTAGTCGCCTATTCTCTCACCTTCTTTCTATTGTTTTTTCTCCATTGGAGGCACGCCAAATAACCGTGTTCTTTATGACCGAATAGCAAGTACGCTTCAAAGTCTTTCCGCAAGGGGTGAGCCCGCACTGGAGGCCGTAACACAATACGGCCTCCGATTTTTTAGAACTATGACCGAGAAAAGTATGAGCGATTCCCGAAAAGTGATATGGGCGGCTTTCCTGGCGTTCTTCTGCCTCTTCCTGGGAGGCTGGATGGATTCTTCTCGTTTTGATCGGCGCGATCTTTGCTGCGTCGGGCGCCACATTCTTTTTTGCTGTCTTCTTTTTCCGAAAATAAGCCACGCGGCGATTCCTGAAATGTGTTTTTTCCTTGACATTAGAGCGAACAAATGGTAAAGTGACACATTAACCTGCGGGAGAAGTGTGGCCTGTGGGGCGCTCTTTGAAAACAGCATAAGTAGGAAGCCAAAAACGCACGAGTCGGACGTCGGCATGGATCCGAAAATCGCTGAACCCTACGCCAAATTGGGATGACCTGGGATGAAGTGGGATGACCTCGGGGGAGGGGTAGGGCAGAAGATCGGGGGATCACCCGTCATCGGGTGATCGGAAAGCTGGCCCCTCAGGCCGCGACCTCTACGCTGCATCTGGGATGGTTTGGGATGGGACGACGCAAACCCTTTGGAATCCTAGTTTGACGGATGGGGGGAGGGGTGCCCCGAATCTTCACCAGGGAGGCACGGAGACGCGGAGAACAGCCAGGGTTGGGTTGCGTGTTTCGGTGTTTCGGTTTATGCAGGGAACAAAAATCCCGCCTTGCGGCGGGACCTCTGCATAACATCGAAATATTGATTTGGCTGAATGCTTCTACCGGTACTTTCCCCGTGGATCGAGTGCCGGGTTGGTTTTGGCGGTCACGGCGGCGCGCTGTTTGCGGAACTCCGGCACCACCAGCGCCTGCTCGATCAGCGGAACATTGAGCGCGGCCAGTTTGGCGCCCAGGCGGCGGGCGTTGCCTTCCTGTCCGTTCTTCTCATAGGCCGTAATCAGGCTGCGCATGGAGATGGCGTTGTTGTCGTCTTCCTCAAACTGGTTGACGGCGTCAGCGTATTTGCCTTCCGACAGCGCCACGGCCCCGGTAGCGCCGTGCAGAGCGGCTTCAACCAGACCGTCAGCGCCGTTGGCTTCAGCCAGCGCCTGTAACTGCTTGAGCGCGGCGGCGGCTACGGCCTTGTTATTGCCGGCCAGCGCGCGCTCCACGCGGGTACGCAGCACGGCAGCCAGCTCTTCATTCAAGAGCGACTGCGGAACTTTGTGGCCTTCTTTGAGAGCGGCTTCGGCACGGTCCAGCAAGCTCATGGACGCGGCAGCTTCAAGCTGGTACATGGACATGCTGCGATAGGCTTCAGCTTCAAGGTTGGCGAAATCTTTGCCGTGCGCCTGTTCGGCCACGGCGTTGAAGGCCTTGTCGGCGCCGGCCAAGTTGCCTTCGCGCACAAAGGTTGCGGCCGACTGCAGGCTCCACGTCACCTTCTGTACGGGCGAGCCCGTGGCGATGGCCTTGACATATTCTTCGCGCGCGCGGGCCTGATCGCCCATCAGCGCGTAGGTATCGCCCAGGCCCAACTGTGACTCATGGAAGCTGGGATCGAGCTTGAGCGACATTCGGTAATGCGTGAGCGCGTCTTCAAAGCGTCCGGCCATGCGCGAGATTTCCGCGAACGTATCCTGCGGGTTGGGTTCGTTGGGAACGAGTTCGGTGTAGCGCTTGATGTCGGCAAAAGCTTTGTCAAAGTTGCCCTGGCGCGCGTAGCAGTAAGCGGCTTCGTTATAGGCGTCGGCAAAATTGGGGTCGATCTGCATGACGCGCTCAAACATCGCGACGGCGCGCTGCGGCTGGTTCTGGTCCAGGATCAGCCACCATCCGGCAAGCCAGTGCAGGTGCTTGTCGTGCGGGTAGGCCTGAAGCGCTTCGTTCATCGCCTGGATAGCGGGAATGGAGCGGGCCTGGCTTGCGTTGGCCAGCCAGTCAATAATCATTTTTTCTTCCGGGCCGGCCGAAGCGCGCGTGGCCAGCGCTTTTTCGCGCTCCGCTACCTGCTCAGTCGGGTCCTGGGAGAAGAAGGTGAGCAGGATGTGTCCGAGCGCGAACTGGGGATCGGCCTTCACGGCATTGCGGAAATTGGCCAGGCCGTCTTCAGTGTGCAGCATCTCCATCTTGTTCATGCCCTTTTCAAAGAAGGCGTGCGCCTGCGGCGACTTGGTGGAGATGTGCATGCCCGTGGGCGCGTCATGGGCAAACGCCTGCACCGCGCAAAACGCGAACACTGCCGGAAGTAGTATGCGAAGCTTGCTCGGTCCCATTTGCTGCTCCTTTACTGCTGCTGCCGGCAGCGCCGGACAGGTTTGGCTAGTTGCCTTTCAGGAAATATCCCTGCTCCAGCGGAAGCTTGCCGTCCACTTTGAGCACGTTCACGCGGCCGTTGATGGAGTAAACGTCCACCAGCCCTACCGCTCCGGGAATCGATTCCACCGATTTCAAAAGTTCGTCTTCCGAGCGCACCATGATGACGCCGCTCACGTGCGCGGCCAGTAGCGCCTTAAATTCGTCAGGGCGCATGTGGTAGAGCTTCTGGATCGCGGTCTGCATCTCCGGAGAGTTGGGATCGCGAAGCACCAGGATCACAGGACGCCCGTCGGGCCACTTGTGACTGTCAAACTTGAAGACCTTGGTCAGGTCCGCCGCCGACATGCCACCCGTGTTGTTGGTCTTGTCCACGATGACCGCCAGTTGCTTGGCTTGCGTCGTCGCGCCAAGGCCGGCCGCCAGCGCCAGCAAGACACAAATTCGGCTTGCAACACTCATGTTCGGCAGTTTATGACGGACGTTCAGGGAAGATAAGATTACTGAGGTAATAGGAGCTTTACTTGCAATGAGTTGGAAGCAGGAAGAATCGGCATCCGGCGAATCTCGTTCAGACGCTGATTCAGTACCATCAAGATCAGCGGCAGCATAGATATGCTTTTCCGATTCCGGCGATTCCGAGCGATTTCGGCGATCCCGGCGATTCTCATCTATTTCGATCCGCGGGTGAGCAACTCCTCTCTCAATTCCGCGACGGTTTTGTCCTTCCAGCACTTCGTATAGTTCTCCACCGTCATCAGCGTGCGCGGGTACATGTGGTCCACGTACATGGTTCCGCCCAGATGGTCGATCTCATGCTGCAAAATGCGCGCGTACCAGCCGCTGGCCTCGATCACCTTCAGCTCGCCTTTTTCATCCAAGCATTCCACGCGCACGCGGCGCGCGCGCGGCGTCAGCGCCATCAGGTTGGCCAGGCTCAGGCAGCCTTCAAAATATTCGACGCGCTCATCGCCAACGAGCGTGATTTTGGGATTGATAATCACGTGGAACGGCACCGGCTTGCGCTCGCGCTCCGCTAGTTGCTGGGGCGTCCAGTCTTTAATGTACTCAGGCCGGTCTTCAATCACCGCCAGTTGAATGCCCTGCCCGATCTGCGGCGCGGCCAGCCCGACGCCCGGCGCGGCGTACATGGTCTCTTTCATCTGCTGGATCAGCTCGCGAATCTCGCGGCTGCGAATCTCATTGGGACGCAACGCGCGTGCGGCCCTGCGCAGAACGGGTTCGCCAACTTGAACAATGGTGAGGGGCATAAAAGCGCATATTGTACATGGCTCTCTAGCAATCGGGTGATCGGGACATCGGGACATCGGGTGATCGGAAAGCCTAACCTGCTGGCCTCACTTTTTTGCAGAGAGAATGCCATTTCGACGATTCCCGATTTTGGTCTTCTCCGTGCCTCCGTGTCTCCGTGGTGGATTTTGGTTTTTCGATCACCCGATGTCCCGATCATCCGATCACCCGACTGATCCCTACCACACCTTGCAAACCTTTTCCGGCGGATTCACCATCGGCTGGCCCGCTTTGCAGGAGAACGCGCTGGCGAAATCCGGCATGTTCACCACCACTCCGTTAATGCGGTACTTGGAAGGCGAATGCGGATCGGTCAGCGCGCGCACGCGCATTTCTTCTGGCCGCTGATTCGAGCAGTCCCACTGGGCAAAGCCGATGAAAAAGCGCTGCTCCGGCGTAAGCCCGTCCACGGGCTTCAGGTCTTTGCCTTTGGTGGCGTCTTTCCACGCAATGTAGCCCAGGATCTCTCCGCCCAGATCGGCCACGTCTTCGCCCAGCGTGAGCCGGCTGTTGATGTGTATATCGTCCACGACTACGTACTGCGCGTACTGGTCGGCAACGCATTTGGTGCGCTCTTCGAATTTCTGCTTGTCGTCTTTGGTCCACCAGTCGCGCAGATTGCCCTTGGCATCGAACTTCGCACCCTGATCGTCAAAGCCATGCGTCAGCTCGTGGCCAATCGTTCCGCCGGTATTGCCGTAATTGGGCGCGTCGTCCATTCTGGCGTCATACAGCGGCGGCTGCAGCACGCCGGCGGGAAAGTTGATGTCGTTCAATGAGGCGCTGTAATAAGCATTTACAGTGGGCGGCGTCATGCCCCACTCGCCATGGTCCACCGGCTGGCCAATCTTGTTGAAGTTGCGATGCCGCTCAAACTCCGTGGCATGCTGCACATTGCCGAGAAAATCATTGCGCGCGATCTTCACCGAGCTATAATCGCGCCACTTTTCCGGATAGCCAATCTTGTTGCGGATGCCGTGCAGCTTGGCCATCGCCTGCTCTTTCGTCTCCGGGCTCATCCAGTCCACTTGCCCGATGCGCAACGCCATGGCCTCTTCAATGCGCCGCACCATCTCCAGTGTGCTCGCCTTCAGCTCCGGCGGAAACACCTTGCGCACGTAGGCCTGGCCCAGGGCTTCGCCCAGATCGCGGTCAGTGTATTGCACGCAGCGTCTCCAGCGCGGCTGCATTTCTTTTGCCCCGCGCAGATACTTCAGATAGAAATCAAAATTTTCCTGCACGAAAGCCGAGGACAGGTACGCCGCATAGCCGTTGGCCAGATGAAAGCGCAGATAGTTGCGCAGGTTGCCAATCGGCTCGCCCTTCAGGCGCGCCTCCAGCTCTTTGAAGAATGCCGGCGGGGCCACGTTGATGATCTCGAACTTCGGCGCCTTCAGCGTGCGATAGTAAGCCGCCCAGTCAAAGCTCGGCACCATATGTTCCAGATCAGCCAGCTTGATCTTATTCTTGCGTTTGTAAGGATCGCGGCGCTCCACCCGCGTCAAGGACGCCGTGGCCAGCGCGGTCTCAATCCGCATAACCGCTTCGGCATTCTGCTTTGCGACTTCGGCCTTGTCTCCCAGCAGCTCAAAAATTTTCTGCACGTGTTGCAGGTAGCGCTCGCGTATCTCTTTCGACTTGGCATCGTCCTTGGTGTAGTAGTCGCGATCGGGCAGCCCAAGCCCGCCCTGGTCCACGCCGGCAATCTGCTGTTCAGAATTGTCAGGGTCCTGCCGGGCGCTGCTGCCGAACAGAACTGCCCCGCCGAGATCGAGCTGTATGCGCGCCACCACCGGCGCCAGCTCATGCGCCGACTTCAATTGCTCAATCGCCGTCAACTGCGGCCTGAGCGCGCCCAGTCCCAGCTTCTCCACTGCCGCTTCGTCCATGCACGCGGAGTAGAAGTCGCCGATCTCCTGCGTTACCTGGTCGCGCTGGCCTTTCACGGCAGCGGCCTGCTCCAGAATGCCACGCAGGAAGTTGAGATTGTCCTGATAGAGCTTGCCATACACGCCCCAGGAAACCTGGTCAGGCGGGATGGGGTTCTTCTGCTGCCATCCGCCGCAGGAGTACTGATAGAAGTCCACGCAGGGATCCACTGACCTGTCCATGGAACTCAGGTCCAGGCTGGGCGAGTACGGCAGCATCGGCTCAGCCGGCTTGGTGGGCTGGGCAGCAGCGAGCGAGACCAAAGCGAGGATCAGCAGAGGAGTGCAGGCAATCAGCTTTTTCATATGTATGTTTTGACCTGAGTTGTTGAAAAAAGTTATCGGCGCGCGACTATCGTAGTATCTGGTCCATCTTTTTGCCAATTCTTACCTTGCGTCCTTCGCGTCCTTTGCGGTGAAACTATTCCGTCCTGATCGATCTTGTCTCCCAGTGGTAGCGCAGGGCCAGCAGTCGCAAGCCGAAGCCGCACAGTGAACCGACCACGGTTGACACTTCTCGCGGCAGCTTAAACGCGTCACATACCAGAAACATCGCCGCGCCGAAGGCCGCGGCAATCGCATAGAGTTCGCCGCGCTCGAAAATCTTCGGCGTGCGCCCGCTGAGCACGTCGCGAATGCATCCGCCGCCTACGGCAGTCGTGGTGCCCAGCAGAAAGGCCGGCAGACGCGTCATTCCGGCGTTGATGGCGCGTGTGCTGCCGGCAACGGCGAACAACCCAAGCGCCGCGGCATCAATAAAGATGATGGCTCGTTCAGTGTTCTTTCCAATCCGCTGCGCAAACAACATCCCAATCGCCGCGCCCGCTAGTGCGGTCATAAGATAACGCCCATCAGAAAAGGCCAGTGGCGGCCCTTTTTGCAAAATCAAGTCACGGGTGATGCCACCGCCCAGAGCTGAAGCCAGCGCCAGGCCAGTCACTCCGACCAGATCGTACTTGTAGCGCGTGTCGCGCACCGCAGCCAGCGCGCCGCCCAGCGCGCCTACAAAGACGCCGAGAAAATCGATCAGCGAAAAAAGTTTGTCGATAGGAAGATTCACGGGCCGCCGTCCATTGTAGCGGCTCTCACCGCAGCGCATGTACCCACGTAACTCGGTCAACGGAAAGATCAGTGCTACATTACGTCTCCCATTCAGCAATCATCCCACTTTTACCCGGGGCGGCGGTTGTAACAACCGCCCCTTCCCTTTTGTGATGTTCCATCATTTACTACTGCGGACCGTGAGTCTGCCTGCTCGATTCGAGGAAGGTTCTCACTTCGGCGCTTGCAGGTTCAACACCGCGTCCCGGCTCTGGGCAACAGCTTCAGTAATCTGTCAGGGACGGCGAGAAAGCCTGAAGATATCCCCATGCCACACTTTCCCCAAACGCAAACCAAGACGCGGTCTCCGCGAGTACGTGTTCCCAACAACGAATCCATTCGCTTCAACCTGGGAGGCCATCAGGTTTCGGCCGTGCTGCAAAAGATCTCCCTCACCGGAGGCCTGGCCGAATTCCCCAGCAGCATCGGCAGCGCCACTATTGCTGAAGCGAAGGTAAATACTCTGTCCGGCCAGGTCAGCGGTCTGGTTGAGTTCTTGCCGCCGCAGAACGGCTCGTCCACCTATCCGTTCCGCTTCATCGCTCTTAGTGACCAGGATTATGAACGCCTGGACGCCACGCTCCAGTTCATGCGTAA
>WNFM01082460.1_pt1 | contig 12775 bp, 15 predicted proteins | sample 5400271 | NCBI WGS metagenome assembly WNFM01 (sample SAMN13153352, study PRJNA577476) | soil metagenome | isolation source: 60 cm saprolite on Douglas fir-dominated hillslope | place: USA:California | collected 2013-09-17 | reverse complement strand
GACCGCGACCTGAAGGCGGTCGTGTTCGGCCAGGACCAGGCCATCGACGCCCTTGCCGCCGCGATCAAAATGGCGCGCTCGGGCCTGGGCAACCCGCAGAAGCCGATTGGCAACTTCCTGTTCTCGGGCCCGACCGGCGTGGGCAAGACCGAGGTCGCCCGCCAGCTCGCCTACTGCATGGGCATCGAGCTGATCCGCTTCGACATGTCCGAGTACATGGAGCGCCACGCCGTGTCGCGCCTCATCGGTGCGCCGCCGGGGTACGTCGGCTTCGAGCAGGGCGGCCTCATGACCGAGGCGATCACCAAGAAGCCCTACTCGGTGCTGCTGCTCGACGAGATCGAGAAGGCGCACCCCGACATCTTCAACATCCTGCTGCAGGTGATGGACCACGGCACGCTGACCGACAACAACGGCAGGAAAGCCGACTTCCGCAACGTGTGCATCGTCATGACCACCAACGCCGGCGCCGAGTCGCTCGCCCGGAGCACCATGGGCTTCACTCAGACCAAGCAAAGCGGCGACGAGATGGAGGCGATCAAGCGCATGTTCACGCCGGAGTTCAGGAACCGGCTCGATGCGATCATTTCGTTCCGCTCCCTGGATCACGACATCATCATGCGCGTGGTCGAAAAGTTCCTGATGCAGCTCGACGAGCAGCTGGCCGAGAAAAAGGTCGAGGCGAGCTTCACCCAGGCGCTCAAGGAGCACCTGGCGAAGAAGGGCTTCGACCCGCTGATGGGCGCCCGCCCGATGTCGCGCCTTATCCAGGACACCATCCGCCGGGCGCTCGCCGATGAGCTGCTGTTCGGCAAGCTGCAGCACGGCGGCAAGGTCACGATCGACCTCGGCGAGGCCGAGAAGATCGTCCTCAAGTTCGAGGAAGAGCCCGCCGCGGTCGCCTAGCTCGCGGTTCGAAGGAGGCCAGGGATGACACTCCCTCGCATTTTGCTGACTGCGGTGTCGGTTGCGTTGCCTTTTGCAGCCAATTCTCAAGAAGACCCTGTTGCGCGCAGCCTCGCGGCTACGTGCGCCAACTGCCACGGCACTGAGGGCCGCAGCGCCACTAAGGACGTAGTTTCGCTGGCAGGCCTGCCCAAGGAGCACATCGTGTCGCAGATGAAGGCCTTTAAGGACGGCACGCGGCCGGCGACGATCATGCATCAGCTCGCCAAGGGCTATACCGACCAGCAGATCGATCTCGTCGCAGCCTACTTTGCCTCGAAGAAGTGAGGCAATCGTGAAAAGAAGACAATTCCTCAAAGTCGCCGCCGCCGGCGCCACGCTGTCGGCCGCGGGCTGCGCCACCAGGTCCCCGACCAAAGCGCGCGTGGTCGTGATCGGCGCCGGCTTCGGCGGCGCTACTGCCGCTAAGTACATCCGTATGTGGGACCCGACCATCGAGGTGACGCTCGTCGAGCGCAGCGCGTCTTTCATTTCCTGCCCGACCTCGAACCTGATCCTCGGTGGCTCCAAGACGATCGACGACATCAGCCGCGGCTACGGGGGCCTCCGAAGGTACGGTGTGCAAGTCGTCCACGACGAGGCGATGACCGTGGACGCGGCGAAGCGCACGGTCACCCTCGCGGGCGGCGGAACGCTCGGCTATGACAGGCTGGTTGTCTCGCCAAGCGTGGATTTTCTTTTCGACGAGCTCCCCAACTATCAGACGGCGGAGAAAGCGGGCCGTGTCCTGCACGCCTGGAAAGCGGGCGTGCAGACATTGCTGCTGCGCCGGCAGCTCGAAGCAATGAAGGACGGCGGCGTTTACGTGCTCTCGATTCCATTGGCACCTTACCGCTGCCCGCCGGGCCCCTACGAGCGCGCCTGCCAGGTCGCCTCCTATTTCATGAAGGCGAAGCCCCGCTCCAAGGTGCTGGTGGTCGACGCGAACCCCGACGTCACTTCCAAGGGGCCGCTCTTCAAGAAGGCGTGGGCCGAGCTCTATCCAGGCATCATCGAGTACCGCGGCAATTCGAGGGCCGTGGACGTCGACGACAAGATGATGACGGTCAAGCTCGAGGTCGACGACGTGAAGGGCGATGTACTCAACGTTGTGCCGCCGCATCGCGCCGGCGACATCGCCGCCAAGACTGGTCTCATTACGGCCAACAATCGCTGGTGCGGAGTCGACTGGCGCACGATGGAATCGATCGCCGTCCCCGGCGTGCACGTGCTCGGCGATTCGACGCTTTCCGCGCCGGCGATGCCGAAATCTGGGCACATGGCGAACCAGCACGGCAAGGTCGCGGCGGCGGCCATCGTTGCGCTGCTGAACGGCCAGGCGCCCAACCCGAACCCCGTCATGACGAACACCTGCTACAGCTTCGTCTCGGACAGGGAGGTCATCCACGTCGCGTCCGTGCACCAGTGGAACGACAAGGAGAAAACCGTCACGATCGTGCCCGGGGCGAACGGCGTATCCGCCGCCCGCAGCGAGCAGGAAGGCATCTATGGCTGGTCGTGGGCCCAGAACATCTGGGCCGATATGCTGACCTAGATTTTCCCGGTGGAGCCGAAGCCGCCGGCGCCGCGCGCGCTGGCGGCGAACTCTTCCACCACCTCGAACTCGACCTGCTGCACCGGCACGACGATCAGCTGCGCGATGCGGTCGAGCGGCTGGATAGTGAACGCGGTCTTGCCCCGGTTCCAGAGCGAGACCATCAGCGGCCCCTGATAGTCCGAATCGATGAGGCCGACGAGATTGCCGAGGACGATTCCGTTCTTCGCCCCCAGGCCGGAGCGAGGCAGGACTACGGCGGCGTATCCCGGGTCCCCGACATGGATCGCAATCCCGGAGGACACGAGCTGGCTGTCGCCAGGATTCAACGTCAATCCGGAATCAATGCAAGCCCGCAAATCCAGCCCGGCCGCGCCTTCGGTCGCGTAGTGGGGCAGCATGCCGCGAATCCTCTCATCGAGGATCTTGACTTCCAGCTTCCTCATTTCCGCTGGGGGAGCATTCCGGCGACATGGTCGAGAAGCTTGCGCGCCAGCTCGATCTTGGGGCCGCGGCCGAGCTCGTGCTCGCCGCGATCGTCGAACAGGATGATGGAGTTGTCTTCGGCGCCGAGCGCGTCCTGCGCGAGGTTGGCGGCGATCAGAGGAAGCTTCTTCTTCGCGCGCTTCGCGGCCGCGTTCTGCGCCAGCTTCTCGGTCTCCGCGGCGAAGCCGACGCAAAACGGCGGCTTCGGCAGCGCCGCCACCCAGGCGAGGATGTCGGGATTCTCTTCCAGGTCGAGCGAGTAACCCTTGCCGTTGCCCTTCTTGATCTTCTGGCTCGAAGGGTTTTTCACGCGGTAGTCGGCCACCGCCGCCACCGAGATGAAGACGTCGCACGACTTAACCGCCTTCTTCACGGCTTCGAACATTTCCTGCGCCGTGCGCACGTCCACGCGCGACACGCCGGCTGGCGTCGCGAGCGCGACCGGGCCGCTCACCAGGGTCACCTCCGCGCCGGCCTCGCGCGCGGCGCGTGCGACCGCGTAGCCCATCTTGCCTGAGCTCGCGTTGGTCAGCACCCGCACCGGATCCACCGGCTCTTCCGTGGGCCCCGCGGTGATGAGGACACGCTTGCCCGCCAGCCGCTTCGGCTGGAAGAAGGCCTCCATCTCGTCGACGATCTCGGCCGCCTCGAGCATGCGGCCGAGGCCGGTCTCGCCGCAGGCTTGGTCGCCGGCTGTCGGACCGGCGAACAGCACGTCGTCCTCATAGAGGATTTCGAGGTTGCGCTGTGTCGCCGGGTTTTCCCACATTTCCACGTTCATCGCGGGGGCGAGCAGCAGCGGACAGCGCCGCGCGAGACAGAGCGTCGACAGCAGGTCGTCGGCGAGACCGTGCGCGATCTTGGCCATGAAGTCCGCCGATGCCGGCGCCACGACGATCAGGTCGCGGTCGCGCGACAGCTCGATATGCCCCATGTTGTCGGCGACGCGGCCATCCCACAGATCGGTCCATACCGGCTGGGCCGACAGCGCCTGCATCGTAACCGGGGTGATGAAGCGCGTGGCCGCCGCAGTCATGGCGACTCGGACGTCCGCGCCTTCCTTTACCAGCAGGCGCACGAGCTCCGCGGCCTTGTAAGCCGCGATGCCGCCGGTGATCCCAAGAAGAATTCTCTTTCCCTTGAACGTCATCGAATGAGCCGCCAGGGCCGTTAAGGGGAGAGAATTCTAAGCGAAAGGCCGCGGCATGGCGATTTCGGACTGGCCGGTGGCGGAGCGCCCGCGCGAGCGGCTGCTTGCCGAAGGTGCGGGGACACTGAGCGATGCCGAGCTGCTGGCGGTGCTGCTGCGCACTGGGGTCCGCGGCAAGAGCGCGGTCGAGCTGGCTCGCGAGCTGCTCGGCAGATTCGGCAGCGTCGGCGGTTTGCTTGCGGCCGGGAAAGCATTGCTCGATATCAAAGGACTGGGCGCGGCAAAAAGCGCGCAATTGTCGGCTGCAATCGAGTTGGCCCGGCGCTCCCTTGGCGAGCGGCTGCGCGAGGGCTCCGCGCTCACATCGCCCGGCGCGGTACGCGATTATCTGCGCCTTGCGCTCGGCGGGCGGGAGCACGAGGTCTTCGTATGCCTTTGGCTGGACGCCCAACATCGGGTGATTTCGTTCCAGGAGTCCTTCCGCGGCACCCTGACGCAGACCAGCGTCTACCCGCGCGAAATCGTGAAGGCGGCGCTCGCGGCAAACGCCGCGGCAGTGATCTTCGCCCACAATCATCCTTCGGGTGTCGCACACCCCAGCCAGGCCGACGAGCTGCTGACCCGCAACCTCAAGGAAGCGCTCGGCCTAGTCGACGTCAAGGTACTGGACCATTTCATCGTCGCCGGCAGCCAGACGGTTTCCTTCGCGGAACGCGGCCTACTTTAGACAAATTGCCTGTATAATCCGCGCCTTTCGAGAATTCCGGAGTCATCGATGCCCCGCGTCTGTCAGGTCACCGGCAAGAAGCCGATGAAGGGCCACCTCGTCTCGCACGCCAACAACAAGACGATTCGCAAGTTCCAGCCGAATCTGCATTACCGCCGCTTCTGGGTGGAAAGCCAGAGCCGCTGGGTGCGCCTGCGCGTGTCCACCAGCGGACTGCGCCGCATCGACAAGCTCGGCGTCGAGGCAGTGCTCGCCGAGATCAAGGCGAAAGCCAAGGCCGCGGCGTAACGAAGGGGCGAATAAGCCATGCGCGAGAAAATCAAGCTCGAATCCTCGGCCGGCACCGGCCATTTCTATACCACCACGAAAAACAAGCGCACTACGCCCGACAAGCTGGAGATCAAGAAATACGATCCCAAGGCGCGCAAGCACGTCATCTACAAAGAAACCAAGCTGAAATAACAAACAACAAGCTCGGTAACAAAAAAGCCCGCGAAAGCGGGCTTTTTATTTGATGTCTGCTGCCGGGATCAGGCGTAGGAGCGCAGGCGGTGCGAGAAATCGACGAGCGACGCGACGCCGCTCGCTTCTGCCCGATGACACCAGTCCTGCAGCTGGCGCAGCAGCTGTTCTTTCGATGCGCTCGAGCGTTCCCATAGCGCGGCAAGCTCCTTGCGCATGGCGACCACGGTTTCAAGCGCCCGCGAATTCTTGAGCGCTTGCGTCAGCTTGGCGCCCTCGGCGCCGGCGACCTGCTGCCCGCGCAGCAACACGCGCCTCAGCGAGCGCAGCACTTCCGCATCGCGCGGTGCCCAGTGCTTGAGCCGCGCCAGCTCTTCGGTATAGGTGCGCTTGACCGATTTCGCGTAACGCGAGAACACGTCATAGCGATTCGCGATGACGGCGTGCAGCGTATCGAGGTCGGCTAACGCCTTCGGCGCCGCAAACCGCGGCTTGGGTGCGATTTTTTTCACCGTTGCGAGGCCGAGCGCCTCCAGGATGCAGATGTACATCCAGCCGATGTCGAACTCGAACCACTTGGAAGACAGCCTCGCCGACGAAGCGTAGGCATGATGATTATTGTGCAGCTCCTCGCCGCCGATCAGAATGCCCCACGGCACGATGTTGGTGCTGGCGTCCGGCACGTCGTCATAGCTGCGGTAGCCGAAGAAATGCCCGACTCCATTGATGACTCCCGCGGCCCAGAACGGGATCCAGGCGATCTGCACCAGCCAGACGAGGACTCCCGGGACAATACCGAAAACCAGCCCGTTCACCCCCAGCAGGACGAAGACGCCGGCGTAAGAGAACCTGCTGTAGAAATTGCGCTCGAGCCAGTCGTCCGGGGTGCCGTGGCCGTAGCGCTCCAGCGTCTCCCGGTTGTAGGACTCCTTCACGTATAGGAACACGCCCGCCCACAGGACCTTGTTGATACCGTGGATCTGCGGGCTGTGGGGGTCTTCGGCGGTTTCGCATTTGGCGTGGTGCTTGCGATGGATCGCCGCCCATTCCCTGGTCACCATTCCTGTGGTGAGCCAGAGCCAGAAGCGGAAGAAATGCGAGACCACGGGATGCAACTCGAGGGCGCGGTGCGCCTGGCAACGATGCAGGTAGATCGTGACGCCCGCTATCGTGACGTGGGTGAGGGCAAGCGCCGCGAAGACATAGCCCCACCACGGCAGATCCAGAAATCCGGAAAGAATCATCAGGAAAGGCTGCCTTGTTTAGTAGTTATAGGCGCGTGCCATTTTACGCGAACCTTGCTCGGCTGCAATTGAAAATTGTTCATGGCGTAAACCGCTGTAGGAAAGGACATTTCGCACACTTAAATACCCATGCAACAATCGCTCCATGACCTCTCTCGCGCACCCCCTCTACCGACAGTCCGGTCGGAGATTCGTTCATTGCGTCGTAGCGGGCGCGCTCGGCGCGGCAGCATCGGCCCACGCCGCGCGCCCTTTCGTCACCGATGACGCGCGAATAGTCGACCCAGGGGGGTACCAAATCGAGACCTATATCAAGAAGCAGCGCGGTTTCTCTGAAAGCGAGTTCTGGTTTCTGCCGGCGCACAATCCCGGGGGGAGAGTTGAGCTCACGCTCGGCGGTTTCGGGGTCGACAGCCAGCCTTTCGGCGACTCGCGGGCGATCGTCGCGCAGGCGAAGACACTGCTCAAGCCGCTGGAAGCAAATGGCGCGGGATACGCGTTGACGCTTGGCATGGTGCGATTGAGTCGAACCCCGGGCTCGGTCGAAGGCAACCCATATATCAATGGCATCGGCAGCTTTTCGTTCGCCGACGACTTCGTGGTCATGCACACCAACCTTGGCGCGCGGCGCGATGCGGGCGCCGCCACTACGCGAGGTACATGGGGGATCGGCGCGGAAATACGCTTGCAGGAGAGGCTCTTCGGGATCGTAGAGACCTACGGCGAGCGCGGCGAGAAGCCGACCAAGCACTTCGGCCTGCGCATCTGGGTCGTGCCAAGCCGCGTGCAGATCGACAGCACTCTGGGTTTCGAGCACACGAACCCGGAGCGCAGGTTCTATACCGTCGGGCTACGGCTACTCTGGTAGAGCGTCAGCCGATCCGCTCGAAGGCCGCGGCGAAGAAACCGTCCGTGTTGTGCGCGTGCGGCCACAGCCGCAGGCGCTCACCGGTATCCACGGCAATGCGCTGCGCACGCAGCAGCTCAGCGCAGGACAGCTGCTTGAATTCCGGCCGGCCGGCGGCGAAGGCGTCCGCCACCGCCTCGTTCTCCGCTCGCAGGATGCTGCAAGTGGCGTAGATCAACCGACCGCCCGGCTTCACAAGCCGCGCAGCCGATTCGAGGATGCGGGATTGCTTCTCCGAGAGCTCGGCGATTGCGCCGGGGCCGTGGCGCCATTTGAGATCGGGATTGCGCCGCAAAGTGCCGAAGCCGCTGCAGGGCGCGTCCACCAGCACGCGATCGATCTTGCCGGCGAGGCGCTTGGCACGGGCGTCGTTGTCCCCAGACAGCGCGATCGGATGAATGCTCGTGACTTGGGCGCGCGCCGCCCGCGGGCCCAGCGCACCAAGACGCTTCGCCGACACATCCATGGCGTATATCCGGCCCGTTCCGCGCATCAGCATGGCGAGGGCGAGGGTCTTGCCGCCGGCGCCGGCGCAGTAGTCGGCCACCATCTCGCCCCGACGCGGCGCCAGCAGCCAAGCGAGCAGCTGGCTGCCTTCGTCCTGCACCTCCACCAGCCCTTCGGTGAAGAGCGTGTGCCGGTTGATGGCAGGCTTGCCCGCGAGCCGGATGCCGGCGGGCGAGAACGGCGTCGGCGACGCCTCCATGCCGTCTTCTGCAAGGCGGGCAAGCGTTGTGTCGCGGTCCTGGCGCGCGATATTGGCGCGCAGATCGAGCGGCGCGGCGTTGAGCATTCCCTGGGCGATTTTCAGCGCCTCCTCCTCGCCGTGCTCGGCCGCAAGCTTCTCCCACAACCAGTCGGGCAGGTCGGCCCGGACCGCGGCGGGAAGGTCCTCGGCGCGCACCCCTTTGACTCGGGAAACCAGCGCCAGCTCGTCGGGCCGCAGCACCTCTTCGAGCGCCCTCCCGGATAGCCCGAGCACACGCAGCAGCCCGGCAATCAGCAGAACGCGCGGTTCGCTCGAGCCAGCCGCGTGCTCGAGGGAACGTTTTCGCCTCAGCACCGCGAACGCGGCCTCGGCGATGAATGACCGCTCCTGGCGGCCGAGGGCGCGATGCGCGCGAAAATAACGCGACAACACTTCGTCGGCAGGGCCGGAAAATTGCAGCAGGACTGCAAGCGCGGAGGCCGCCTGGCCGAGCAGCGGCCGCGTCAGCCGCAAGCGGGCCTCACTGGCCGGAGATCTTGATGGCAACCTGGTCGAGCTGCGTTCCGTCTTTGTCGGTCACCAGCATGCGGATCGGGATATAACCCTGCGAGGGCGCAAGCCAGATCTCGGTGGAACGGCGATCCTCCGGACCGTCCTTGAGCCGCGCGACCTTGACCGCGTCGAATTCGCCAGCCGGGATCTTCAAACGCTCCCGTCCGACCACGGCGAACACGTACCTCGATACGCCGCCGCCGTCGGCGACGCTCATTTTGACCGGCTGCGCGCCAGGCGGAGCGAACGCGAAAGCGAGAAGAAAAGACAACCGGTCCTGCGCGTTGGGCGGCAGCGGCTGGACTTCGGGACCTTCCCTGAATTGCATGGTGAGCGTCTTCGCAGACCAGTCGAAATTCGCGCGCGCCGTTTGCCTGCCGGTGCGTTCGTCGATGAACTCGATCGGGCGCAATCCGGCGGCGTCGACGTTGCCGCGGCTTGAGCGCTTAATTGAGCCGCGCAGCGCCAGCAACCCTCTTCCCTTCATCGTCTCCGACAATTCGTATTTGCCATCACCGTGTTCCAGCCGTTCGACGATCTCGGCGATCACGAAGCCGCTGCGCGAGACTTCGTAGACGACCTGCAGCCGCTGCGGCGGCGCCGCCATGGCGGCAAGCGGCGCAAGCAATGCCACACCCGCGCGACTAATCAGAGCAAGTGAGAACTTGCGCATCGTTACCTTTAACGCGGACCTTGCCGTCGCGGATGACCAGCTTGTCGTCAAGGAACCAGCGTATCGCGCGCGGATAGATGACGTGCTCCTGACGAAGCACGCGCGCGGCGAGCGTTTCCGGCGTGTCGCCCTTGCGTACCGGCACTTCGGCCTGGATCACGATCGGGCCGTGGTCGAGCTTCTCGGTGACGAAATGCACCGTGCAGCCGTGGGTCTCCAGCCCCGCGGCAAGAGCGCGCGCGTGCGTTTCCAGGCCGGGGAGCGCTGGCAGAAGAGAGGGATGAATGTTGAGCAGCCTTCCGGCATAGCGCGCCACGAAGGCGGGTGTCAGCACTCGCATGAACCCCGCGAGCGCCACCAGCCGCGGCGCAAAGCGGTCGATCTCCTGCGCCAGAGCGGCGTCAAAGGCGTCGCGGCTGGGAAAACCGCGGTGATCCACCACCCGAGTCACGACGCCATGCGCCGCTGCGATGGCGAGCCCATTGGCGTCAGCGCGGTTGCTGATCACGGCGGACACCGGAAGCCCCGCCTCGAGCAATGCCTGCATGTTGCTGCCGCGTCCGGATATCAGGACCACGATGGACATGGTCAGTACACCCGGCTCGCCCGGTATCCGTCTTCCTCGAGCAGTGCAAGCACGCCCTTCTCCCCGTACAGGTGCAGCGCACCCAGCGCAACGAAAGCGTGGCCTCGGCGCAGCTGCCGCTGCATGCGGAATGCCATCACCACGCTGCGGTCGAACACCACGCGCTTGGTCATCACCGCCTGGTGCGCGGCGATCTGCGGATGGTGCGCCACGAACTCCTCGCGCAGCCGCCAGATCGCCGACAGGTCGCGCTCGAGATAGGCGTCGAGCGTGCGGTCGGAAAGAGAGATCAGCTCATCGCCATGAGCCAGGCTGTGCTTGAGGAGCGCGACCTGCGACTCCATCGGGAACTCGTCGAAGGTGAAAATCTGCTCCTCGACGCCTTCGATCTGGTGCAGCGGCAGGCGCCGCTCGTGCGCCAGCTCGAGGAGCTGGCTGTCGAGCGGCGAGCCCTGCGCGCCTTGCGGGTTGCGCAGATTCAGCAGCACGCCCCAGGGTTTTAGCTTGTTCACGAACTCGCGCGCGAGGCCGATCGTCCGCAGCCGCTCGACCACGCGCTCGAAATCCTCGCGGCCGATTTTCTGCTCGAGGGTCTGCTGATCGAGGAACATCGCCGCCTCGAGAAAACGCTCCCGGCTGTACGGGTCCGCGAGAAACTCGAGCATCAGGCTCCTGGCGCCGTCGAACGCCCTGCGCACCGGCCGCGGCAGCTCGGCGAGCCGCGGATCGGCGACATGGATCGTGCCGTAGACGTGGCTCGCCGCCACGCCGGGCTTCGTCACGCGCCACAGCAAGCCCCGCTGAAACCGTGCGGGTGCCGCCCAGGCTGGCGCGGCGGCAAGCAGCAGGCTTGAGATCAAGAAATCCCGGCGCTTCACGCGGATGGCCCGATCATCTTTTCCGGCCGCACCCAGCGGTCGAAGTCTGCCGCCGACACGAAGCCAAGCGCGAGCGCTGCCTCGCGCAGCGTGCTGCCCTCGCGATGTGCCTTCTTAGCGATTTCGGCGGCGCGGTCGTAGCCTATGTGCGGCGCAAGCGCGGTCACCAGCATCAGCGAGTGCTCCAGCAGTTCCCGGATGCGCGGCTCGTTGGGCTCTATGCCGCGCGCGCAGTGCTCCTCGAACGAGCGGCAGCCGTCGGCGAGCAGGCGCGAGCTCTGCATGAAAGCGTGGATGATCAGCGGCTTGTAGACGTTCAACTCGAAGTGGCCGGAAGCACCTCCGATCGTCAGCGCGACATCGTTACCCAGAACCTGCGCGCACAGCATGGTCAGCGCTTCGGCCTGGGTCGGATTCACCTTGCCGGGCATGATCGAGCTGCCCGGCTCGTTCTCCGGGATGCGCAGCTCGCCGAGGCCCGAGCGCGGGCCCGACGCAAGCAGCCGGATGTCGTTCGCGATCTTCGTCAGCGCCACAGCAAGCGTCTTCAGCGCCCCGTGGGCGAACACCAGCGGCTCGTGCCCGGCGAGCGCGGCAAATTTGTTCTTCGCCGATGCGAAAGGCATTTTCAGTTGCCGTGAAACGACAAGGCATACCCGATCCGCGAATTCCGGATGCGTGTTGAGGCCGGTGCCGACAGCGGTGCCGCCAATCGCGAGCTCGCAAAGCCCCGGCAACGCCGCGCGAATCGCCCCCTGCGCCTGCTCGAGCTGCGCCACGTAGCCGGAGAATTCCTGGCCGAGCGTGAGCGGCGTGGCATCCTGCAGGTGAGTGCGGCCGATTTTGACGATGCGCGCAAAGGCGTCGCGCTTCTGCGCCAAGGTACCTTTCAGGGCTTCAATCGCGGGAATGACTTCCTCCGAAAGAACGCGTGCGGCGGCGACATGCATCGCGGTCGGGAATACGTCATTGGAGGACTGCCCGAGGTTGACGTCGTCGTTCGGGTGCACGAGTCGCTTCGGCCCGCGCTCGCCGCCGAGCAGCTCCGAGGCGCGGTTGGCGAGCACCTCGTTGACGTTCATGTTGCTCTGGGTGCCGGAGCCGGTTTGCCAGACGACGAGCGGAAACTCGTCGTCGTGTTTGCCGGCAAGAACTTCGTCCGCGGCGCGCTGGATTGCTTCGGCCTTGGGCTTTGCCAGCAGGCCGAGCTCCACATTGACCCGGGCCGCGGCTTGTTTCACTTGCACCAGGGCGTAGACGACGGGGAGGGGCATGCGCTCGCCCGAGATCCGGAAGAAGCGCCGGCTGCGCTCCGTCTGCGCACCCCACAGCCGGTCGGCGGGCACCTCGATCGGGCCGAAGCTGTCCTTCTCGGTACGGCTACCGCTCATCGCGACTCTATGTTACTTCTTCCTCAGGCAAGGTCGAACAGCAGTACCTCGGCGCCCTCGCCCTTCTCGAAAACGATGCGCGGGGCGTCCGTCTTTAGAGCGTCGCCGGCGTGCAGCACGTTGCCGTTCACCGAAATGCTGCCGCGTGCCACGTGAACATAGGCGCGGCGGTTCTTCGGCAAGCCATGCTCGGCGTGCTCTGCGCCGTCGAATAGCCCGGCGTATATGCGTGCGTCCTGGTGGATCGTCACGGAGCCATCCGCGCTGTCCGGGGAAGCGATCAGGCGCAGGCGGCCGCGCTTGTCTTCGGCAGCGAAGTGCTTCTGCTCGTAGGAAGGCGGGATACCCTGGACCGCAGGCTCGATCCAGATCTGCAGGAAATGCGTGACGCCCTTCGGATCGTGGTTGAACTCGCTGTGCGTCACGCCGCGGCCGGCGCTCATACGCTGCCCGTCGCCGGGCACGATGCTCGAGCCGGTGCCCATCGAGTCCTTGTGCGCAAGAGCGCCC
>WNFM01344367.1_pt2 | contig 12776 bp, 10 predicted proteins | sample 5400271 | NCBI WGS metagenome assembly WNFM01 (sample SAMN13153352, study PRJNA577476) | soil metagenome | isolation source: 60 cm saprolite on Douglas fir-dominated hillslope | place: USA:California | collected 2013-09-17 | reverse complement strand
TGCCGAACACCGTTCCGCTCGGTGCCACGATTTACGCGACGGCGACCGACGCCGCGGGCAACTCGACGAAGGTCGGAAACGGCGTCGGGGTGAACAACTCGACCGCGGTCCTCTCCGGGTCGGTCGTGGCGAGCCCCGACCCGATGGGCGCTCCGACTCCGGTCGATCTGACCGCGGCGGGGAACATCGACTGGGGAGTCTGGGGCACAGCGAACACCTCGTTGGGACCCGACGTTCGCAAGAGCGGCGGCTCGGCGATCAGCGACCTGACGAACATCGACCCGGGACCGACCGCACCATTGCGTGCGCTCGCGACGCTCCCGCCCCCTCTGCCGCCGCAGCCATTCCTGTTCAACTGGTTCGACGGCGGGAGCCAACCGCAGGGAGTCAACGTTGTCGCCGGGCTCCAGCACGACGGCGAGGCGCCCACCAACGTCTCGACGCTCGGAAAGGGGTTCTCGTTCGACGTGCCTGCGGACACCGCGGCACGCACCCTCACCGTCTACGTCGCGACGAACCGGGCGAACGGCCAGCTGACCGCGTCGCTGAGCGACGGCTCGGCAGCGAGCTACATCGACACGCTGCCTGCAGCAGTCGACGTCCGAAGGGGCGTCTACACGATCCACTACGCAGCGGCGTCGCGCGGGCAGACGCTGCACGTCCAGTGGGTCGAGACGGTCGACAACTGCGCGGCCTTCCGCTGCGACAACGCAGCCATCTATGCCGTTGCGCTGTCCTCCGACGCCACCGACGCGACGCTCTCCACCGACGCGTCCGTCGACATCTCGGGATCCAACGATCTCCTCACCGACCTGCCCCTCCGGGCGTTCGAGCCCGCTCCGTCGGGAACGACGCCGGCGCCGATCAATGGCCTGCCGATCAACGGGCTACCGATCAATGGCCTGCCGATCAACGGGTTGCCGATCAACGGCCTGCCGATCAACGGGTTGCCGATCAATGGCTTGCCCATCAACGGGTTGCCGATCAACGGCCTCCCGATCAACGGCCTCCCGATCAACGGGCTGCCGCTGACGACGCCCGGCGGCTGGGCGGCGGCGCTCGCCAACACGACGCTCGCGGGGCTGCCGCTGCAGACGATCACCTTGCAGCAGGTACTCGCGCTGCCGTTGCCGCAGCCAGCGGCGATCGCGAACCTGACGCTCGGGCAGCTGGACCTCTCGAACAGCAACCTCGGCCGCATGACGATCGGCGCGCTTGCGCTTGGAGCGACACCAATCAACGGACTTGGTCTGCCCGTGGACGCGCTCGCCTCGCTGCAGGCGTGGTGCCTGAGCGTGGTCACGACCGACGCGGCAACGAAGTGCACGCTCGCCGCAACGGGCTGCCGATCAACGGCCTCCCGATCAACGGCTTGCCGATCAACGGCCTCCCGATCAACGGTTTGCCGATCAACGGCCTCGATCTCTCCGCATCGCCGATCAACGGCCTTCCGATCAACGGGCTGACACTTGCCGGGACACCGATCGGCCACCTGTCGCTGACGAGCATCCTTGCCGCGCACGCCCCTGACGGATCGCCGTCGCCGTTCCTCGGGATCAGGATCGCCGGCGTTGCCGTTCGCGCCAGCGTGATCTCTGACTGCACGGTGGTCGACTGTGCGGCTGGAACGCTCGGCGACGCCGCAACCGCGGGCGTGATCCCGAGCACGGCCACGCTCGCCGACCTTGGTGCGGCCGCCCTCGGGTCGCTGACGCTTGGCGATCTCCACTTCTACGGCACGCTGACGATCGGCGATCTCGAGCAGAGCCTCGTCGGCACGAACGCAACCCTCGGCGACCTGATCGGATTGCTCGTCAAGCGCGCGGACGTCCCGTGGGAGACGCTCAGCCCGCGCCTGCTCTCCGTGTTCGACCCCTCGCGGCCGAGGCTGCACATGACGACGTCGTTCGTCGCCGGCGGTACCGGCGTCGGAACCGTGTCCGTCCAGGTGCGCTTGCCGGCCGGCTTCGACATTGTCCCCGGCACCGCGACGTTCCAGGCACCGGCGAGCGATCTCTTGACCCTGGGCGACCCCATCGTGGGCGGCAACCTGGCGACGTGGAGCATTCCGTCGGTCGCGCTGGGCGGCTTCTACACCTTCCACGTGTCCGCGTTCTCGGGCACGGACGTGGGGCCGGCACAGGCGAGCGTGACCGTCTCCGCCGGTGGGACAGCGAACACAAGCTCGGCGTCGTTCCAGGTGACTGACAGGTTCGAGCCAAACGACGATCCGGGCGCCGAGGGCCTTCCGGTGATCACGGCCGATGCGGGTGTCCAGCAGGCGACGATCGCGAGCCGCGGCGACGTCGACTACTACAAGGTTCAGCTCCCGCCCGCCGGCACGCGCTTGCTCGTGCACCTCGCGAATCTGCCGGCCGACTACGACCTGGCGCTTTTCGCGAGCCAGACCACGTCGGTGCGAACCGGCGCGACCGCAGGCGCTCCGCTGCAAGACGGCACGGTGGCCGACGAGTCGATCAACACGCAAGGCGGGCTCAACGCGCAGCTGACGCCGACCGCGCTCCAAGACGTCCCGAATCCCGGCATCCCGGCTGTGCAGGTCTCGGCGAATCGCGGGACCGACGGCGAGGACGTCGGCATGGTCTCGCCGGGCGGCAGCGGCTACGCGCTCATCGCCGTGTACGGCTACAACGGCGCGTCCGATCCGAAGCCGTACAGCTTGCGCGTGACGACGCAGGCGCCGCCCAGCTTGACCTGCCTGCCGCGGAGCTTCGGCGCGACTGCAGGTCAAGGAGCGCCGGGCTCCGTGCCGACCATCGCGTCGATGCCGAGCGATCTGAACACGCTCATCCTCGTCAACGAGAAGAGGATCGGCGACACCTACGGCACGACAGGCGAGACGAACGTCGTGGCGGCGCTCACCTCCCTCGCAGGCGATAGCGCGCTCGGAGTGAGTGGCGCCGTGATCCCGGTCGAGGGGCTCGCCCAGTCGAAGTACAACACCTGGGACAACAACCCGTGCGACGTCAACGCTGCGAACGCTGTTGCGAATGCGATCGCCGACGAGATCGCGCAGGTGAAGGCCGCGCATCCGACACTCAAGTACGTGGTCTTCGCCGGTGGCGACGACCAGATCCCCTTCTTCCGGATCCCGGATCTCTCGCGCATCGCCAACGAGAACGGCTTCGCCAGCTCCTTCGGCCGCAACGAGTACTACGGCGCGCTCGCGAGCAGCGACTTGCTCACCGACAACCCGTACCTCGATACGCGACCGATCCCCGTGAGCGGTCGCCAGCTGTTCATCCCGGACCTGATCGGGGGCCGGCTCGTCGAGAAGCCCTCGCAGATCGCTGATGCGATCACGCGCTTTGAGACCTCGCACGGCACGCTTGCGCGCTCGTCGGCCTTCGTCTCGGGGTACGACTTCGTCAGCGATGGCAGCGCGCTCGTGCAATCGCGCCTCAACACCGCGCTCGGTGCGAGCCCGGTGCAGACGCTCATCAACAACACGTGGTCGAAGAGCCAGCTGCTCGCCGCCGCGTTCCCGGTTGGCGGCCACCCGGCGGCGATCAACGACTGGAACGGTCACTACGACAACTATCAAGCGCTTGCCGCTGACGGCAACCAGGCGAACCTCATCTCGACCGCCGACCTGAACGGGGCGTATGCGCTTTCGGGCGGTGCCACGCCGGGTTCCAGACGACGGACGCTGTCGTCGGCGCCTCGTCCCCGGACGCGCTCGATTGGTCGGAGTACTTCGCCGGGACTGGCACCTCGTTCGTCGGCAACACCGGCTTCGGGCTCGGTAACACCGACAGCGTTGCCTTCTCCGAAGAGCTCATGGCTGACCTGGCCGGAAACCTCGACGGATCCGTCTCGATTGGCGAGGCGCTCGCCAACGCGAAGCAGGCGTACTACCTCGGACGTACCGCGTTCAGCTCGTATGACGAGAAGACGCTGTCGGAGGCCGAGCTCTACGGACTGCCGATGTACGGCGTCGGCGTTGCCCCGCCGCCGGTCGGTGCGCCGATCGCGACGCCTCCGCCCGTCGCGCCGGACCCGGTTCGCGGCGCATCCAGCTCGACGAGCCCGAGTCAGGGCACGCTCACCGCGCTGCCGGCGACGAGCGCACAGGTTGCGTCGTTCGACGTCGTCCCGAGCTTCACGCCGCAGTCGGGCGACCACGGCCAGTACTTCACGAACTGCGGCCAGGGGCAGGCGCCGAACTACCGCCCCCTGCAGCCGTATGTCACGGCGTGCTGGTCGACGCCCTGACGAGCAGTGACGTCACGCCGTTCAACCCCGACAACGTGCGGCCGACGCTCGATCTCTCGGCGAACGAGCCGGAGCCGCAGTTCGCCGACGAAGCGTGGCCTACGAAGGTGCCGACGCTCGTTTCTCTCGACGACGCGAACGGGCGGCGCCAGAGCCTGAACCTCACTACCGGCCAGTTCTTCTATGCCGACACGCCAGGTCATCCCGGCGTCGAGCGGCAGTGGACGCACATCGCGGGTCGCGTCACATACTCGTCGAGCACCGACTTCGTGCCGCCGTCGATCGACTCGATCGACGCGTTCCTCTCCGGAGGCGCGGTGACCTTCTCCGGCCACTTCACCGATCTCACCGAGACCGGTGCAAACGGGACGGTGGCTCTCGCGCAGGTCGTCTACGACGTCGACAACTCCGCTACGTGGCGCGCACTTCCGTTGCAGCGGGACCCGAGCACTGGGGCGTGGTCTGGCGGGACGACGTTCACCGGCGTCCATGTCCAGTACTTCGTAATGGCCTGCGACGTCGCCGGGAACTGCGGCTACAGCTCGAACAAGGGCCGCTACTTCGACGCGCAGCCGCTGCCGGCGGCAGGCGGCCCGCTAACTCTCACGCCCAGCCGTCGTGGTACACCGGCCCGCTCTCGGTGACGCCCGAGGCGACCGGCGGTGCGACCGATTCGATCTCCGTCAGCGTCGACGGCGGGGCGTTCGCGCCCGCGACGGGGGCGATCAGCCTCAGCGGCGACGGCAGCCACATCATCGACGCGCGCGGATCGGACGGCTCCGAGGCGACCGGTGTCTTCCTGATCGACACCAACGGTCCGACGATCACGCACACCGTGACCCTTGCCGCGCCGGACGGCTCCAACGGTTGGTACAAGAGCGCGCCGACCGTTTCGTTCACGTGCACCGACGGCGCCTCTGGTGTCGGCCCAGGTGGCTGTGCGATCGACGGCAGCTCGCCCGCCACTGACCACGTAACGCTCGGAGAAGCGACGGCCGCGCAGTCGGTCTCGGCGAGCGTGACCGACAACGCGGGCAACGCGAGTCACGACTCGGTGAGCGGTCTCAAGGTCGATCTCTCAGACCCGACGGTGCCCACGATCACCGGGATCGCTGCCCAGGCGTATCCGCTGAACGTGCCGCCGCAAAGCGCGATCGCGTGCACGTCGACCGACGCGATCTCGGGCCTCCAGAGCTGCGTCGTCACCGGCTACAGCAGTGCGTTCGGCTCACACACGCTTACGGCGACCGCGACGGACAACGCCGGCCGCACGCGCATGAGCACGTTGACCTACTTCGTCGGGTTCACGAGCGGCGACGTCCTGCCGCCCGTCACCGCGCCGAGTGGCGACCAGGGCATCGTGACCGCCACTGACCTCCAGGTCTTCAAGATCAAGAGCACCGTCCCGGTCAAGTTCAAGCTCTACCTGGATCCTGCGAAGACCACGCTCATGACGACCCCGCCCGCCGGCTCGGTCGCGAAGATCAGTTTCGGCAAGGCGGATTCGACGACCAACTCGAGCGACACCGCGACGCTCATCACCTCGCCTGCCGACAACGGCCTCGCGTTCCGGTGGACCGGCGCGTCGGACTACCAGTACATCTACAACCTGGCGACGGCCGGGCAGACCGCAGGTACGTACTTTGTGCGGCTCACGCTCTACGCGGCCAACGGGACCACGGTGCTCGCGCAGTCGGCGAAGCAGTACTTCGTGCTCCGCTCCTAGCGCGCGTTACGGTGGGCGCATGTCCCTGTTGCAGGCACGTGGTCTCGCCAAGAGCTTCGGCTCGCGGCTGATCCTCGACGGGCTCGACTTCGACATCGAGCCCGGCGTCCGCCTGGGCGTGATCGGCCCTAACGGCGGCGGGAAGTCGACGCTACTCCGCATCCTCGCCGGCGAAGAGTTCGCCGACGCGGGTGAGGTCACACAGCGTCGCGGGTTGACCATTGCGTTTCTGCCACAGCAGCTCGAGGGCGACACGCGTCACGCGCTCGAGACCTTGCGCGCGGCGCGTCCAGACCTCGACGAGCTCGAGCACGAGCTTGCGACCGTCGAGCGCGCGCTCGGCGAGGCGGGCGAGGACCTCGATCGCCTGACGAAGCTGCTCAAGCGGCAGGAAGGATTGCTGGAGCGCTGGACCGCGGCAGGCGGACCGGGGTTCGACGGGCGCGCACGCGCGCTGCTCGTTGACGTCGGCCTCGAGGACGACGACCTCGCGAAGCCGACGCGCGTGCTCTCGGGCGGCCAGCGCAAGCTGGTCGGCCTCGCCGCGTGCCTCCTGCGCGACCCGGACGTACTACTGCTCGACGAGCCGGAGGCGCACCTCGACGTCGAGGCCCGGGAGCGAATGGAGCTCTTGATGCGTTCGTTCGACGGCGCGGTCGTTGCGGTCTCGCACGACCGCTACTTGCTGGACGAAACGGTCGCGGAGATTGCGGAGCTGTCCGGCGGCAAGATCCGCATGTGGCGGGGCAACTACTCCGCCTACACGGTGGCACGCGAGCTCGAGCTGCAGCGGCAGCAGCAGATGTACGTGACGCAGCAGAAGGAGATCGCACGGCTCGAGGAAGCGATCCGCCGTTTCGAGGACTGGGCGCGCCGCGTCGTCGACGAACGGCATATCAAGCAGGCACGAAACAAGCAGCGGCAGATCGATCGCATGGAGAAGGTCGACCGTCCCGTGCTCGAGCGTCGCAAGATCGCACTCGAGCTGCGCCCGCACGCGCGTGGGGGCGAGCGCGTGGTCGAGCTCGTGTCAGTCGGCGTCGAGCTCGGCGCACGGCCGATCCTCGTGGATGTCGACCTGACCGTGCTCCGCGGCGAGCGCGTCGGCGTCGTCGGCGGCAACGGGGCGGGCAAGTCGGTGCTGCTGCGCGTGCTCGCCGGTGATCTCGACCCGACCGAAGGCGAGCGCAAGGCGGGGCCCTCGATCCGGTTCGGACGTCTCGCGCAGGACCGCCGCCCCGACGATCCCAAGGCGACCCCGCTGCAGCTCGTGCGGCGCACGGCGCCGATCTCCGAGGGCGAGGCGGTCTCACGCCTCATGAAGTTCCTCTTCAACTACGAGCAGGTGCGTCGTCCGCTCGACTCGCTCTCGGGCGGAGAGTGGACGCGTCTGCAACTGCTCCTGCTGATGCTCGAGGGTGCGAACTGCCTGCTGCTTGACGAGCCGACGAACCACCTCGACATCGAGTCCGTCGAGATGCTCGAGAGCGCGCTCGAGAGCTTCGAAGGCACGGCGATCTTCGTCTCGCACGACCGGTACTTCCTCGACCGGATCGCGGACCGCATCCTCGAGGTGTCGGACGGCGAGGTGCGCTCGTTCGAAGGCGGCTGGTCTAACTGGCGGCAGGTCGCAGCACCGAGCGCTGCAGCGGTCTAGAGACACCGACGAAACCGGTGACGGTTCCGTCCGGCGTGCGCGTCGGCGACAGCGAGCCCTCGAGGCCGACCCACGAGCCGTCCTTGTGTTGCACCCGCACGCCGAGCGGAGGGACGTCGCCGCCCGCCGCCCGGTTTTTGAAATACGTATTCACTGCATCGACGTCGTCGGGATGCACGTCGTCTGCCCATTTGCGCCCGTGCACCTCTTCGGGCTGCCAGCCGAGGATCGTCTGCACGGCGGGTGACGCGTAGCGAACCTTGCCGGCGGGATCGAGGAGCGTGATCAGGTCGCGTGAGCCCTCGACCACGAGGCGGTGGAGCTCTTCGCTCTCGCGGAGCGCGTCGTCGGATGCGCGGCGATCGGTCACGTCGACGAGGAAGCCCTGGAGGAAGATCGGCCGGTACTCCTCGTCGCGCACCGCGACCGTCTCGTCGAGCACCCAGACGGTACGGCCGTCGGCGGCGATCAGGCGGTACTCGCAGCGGAAGTCCTCGCCCGTGTTGTGCGTCTTCTCGACTTCGCCGAGCACGCGCTCCTGGTCGTCCGGGTGGAGGCACGTCATGAAGAAGTTGGGCTGGAGCCAGTCAGATACCGGGTAGCCGAGCATCGTCTCGATCTGCGGGCTCATGTACTCGGTGTGCACCGGCATGCCCGTGTTGTTGATGTAGGTCGCGAGCGGGATCTGCTCGACGAGCGTGCGGTACTTCGCCTCGGCCTGCTTGAGGCGCTCCTCGCGCTCGCGGCGCTTCGTCACGTCGCGCAGCGACACCGCAAAGAGGAGCGGGCCTGGGACGTCGACGCGCGTGATCGCCACCTCGGCCGGGAACGTTCGGTGGTCGGAGCGAAGCGCTGTGATCTCGAGACGCGCGCCAAGAAGCGGTCCGGTGCCGGTCTTCAACACCTCGGCGAGCTCGTCCCGGTGTTCGGGTGCGACAACGAGATCGAGGAAGCGCTTGCCGACAGCGTCGGGGCGCGTCCAGCCGAACGTCTCCTCGGTTGCCGGGTTGACCTCGGTGACGAGGCCCTCGTGGTCGACGATCACGGCGCAGTCGAGTGACGCACGGAGCACGGCGTCCTTGCGTCCTTCGCTCGCGAGCAGTGCGCGCTCGGAGCGCTTGCGCGCGGTCACGTCGATCAGCAATGCGATGGCACCGATCACGGTGCCGTGTGCGTCGCGGACCGGACCGGCTGAGATGCTGACGTCGATCAGCGAGCCGTCGCGATGCAGGCGGTGCACGTCGATATCGCGCATCGTCTCGCCTGCGCTGATGCGCGACATGTTGTCCAGGAAGAAAGAAAGCTCGTCCTCGGGCACGGTCGGGTTGACGCGGCCGACCGCCTCGTCGGCGGTGAAGCCGAACATCTCCGTTGCTCCCTTGTTCCACGCGCGCACGCGGCCGTCGAGCTCGAAGTCGACGATCGCGACGGGCGAGGCGTCGATCAGCGCCCGGTGGTGGAGGTAGGCGTTCTGGATCTCTTCGAACTGCGATGCCTGCTCGAGTGCTGTGGTTGCCTGGTTAGCGAAGGCGCGCAGAATCTGCAGGCGCTCTGGATCCGGGTGCAGCCGGTCGAGCGGGTCGTCGGCCCAGATGTAACCGATGCGCCGGGCACGAAGAGCCAGTCGTTGTGCCAGGCGTAGGGGCCGCGGCCGTCGCGCTGGGAGCGGTACCCGACGGGCCGGTCCGGCAAGAGCCGGCGTGCGTCTTCGTGTGGGATCAGGAAGCAGCCCGCGACGTCGAACTCAAGCTGCAGAAGGCGCTCGAGCTGATCTGCGGTGATCGGTACGCCGATGTTCTCGTTCGTGTTGAAGCCAACGGACGCCGCCGTCTCGTGCAGGCCCCGGTCGTCAAGCAGCTGTACGGCGACCTTCTCGAAGCCGAGAGCCTCGGAGATCGCAGCGCACACATGCTGCAGCAGCTCACTCGTGTCGGAGCTTTCGTTCAGCGAGGCGGAGACGGCGAGCAGCCGCTCAAGCGCTTCGCGATTCGCCTTGGCGCGCGTCGCTTCCTGCGCGGTCTGAACGGCGAGCGCGGCGTGCTCGGAGACGGCGACGAGGACGTCGATCTCGTCGCCGCTCGGCTTGCGGCCGGAGATCGGTTCGTCGACCGAGAGGATGCCGAGCAGGCGGCCGTCGGCGCCGCGCATCGGGGCAAAGAGCGCGTCGTCCGGGTGCCACGCATTCGGGTCGTCGCTGACGGGAAGGTCGGGGGTGTAGGTCGCGAGGGACTCCCAGTTGAATTCGCCGTACGGCACGAGATACGCGCCGCGCTGCAGGAAGCGCTGGTCGAGCAGCGGCTCCCAGTCGCTCACCTGGCGCACCTGGCCGAGCAGCGCCTCGCGGGCTTCGTCGCTGCCGTAGACGGTGCTGACGATGAAGTCGTCCCACTCCTGGCGGTACAGGTTGATCACGACCGTGCGGAATGCGAGCGAGTCCGACGCGGTGCGCGCGATCGCTCCAAGGAGCTCCGGCAGCTCTTCCCCCGTGCGCACAAGGCGCGTGACTTCGAGGAGGCCTCGCAGCCGCGAAAAGATCGTCGATTGCCGCACATCGAGAGTTGCCACCGCACTACAAAGGATCGGTTGACTTCGGGTAGCGCCCCTCCCCCAAAAGAGGGAGCTAGGAGAGCGAGATTTGGCTCTCCGCCTGCTCGATCACGAGCGGGTCGTGCGTCGCGCAGGCGACGGCAGCGCCCGTCTCGCGCGCCAGTCGGGCAAGGAGGATCGCGACCGAGATCGCGTTGGCGCCGTCGAGCCGCGAGGTCGGCTCGTCGGCGAGCAGGAGCGCGGGCTTCGAGACGACGGCCCGTGCGATTGCGACCCGCGCTCGCTCGCCCTGTGAGAGCCGCGCGACGCGCTGGGTTGCGCGCTCGCCGAGTCCGACCGATTCGAGCGCTGCCAGCGCCGCGAGCCGCCCCCCATCCAGACTGCTGCCTTTGAACCCACGCAGCGCGAGCACAAGCTCGACGTTCTCGAGCGCGGACAGGTGGGGAACGAGACCGGCCTGCTGCCCGACGTAGGCGATCTTCGCGCGCCGCAAGGCGGCGCGACCTGTCCGGTCGAGCGTCGTCAGCTCGACGCCGTCGACCGCGATCGTTCCGGCATCAGGCAGCTCGAGGCCCGCGAGCAGATGCAGCAGCGTCGTCTTCCCGGACCCCGAGGGACCGGTGATCGCGTGCAACCGGCCGGTAACGAGCTCGACATCGACGGGGCGGAGCGCGACCGTCTGACCGTACTGCTTCGCCAGCCTCTTCGCTGAAACGAGGACCGAGCCCGAAGAGGTGTCTGGCACAAGAACGGTGTCAGACACTTGCGGCGCCGGCGCCTCACCGACCGGCGTCACGACCACGCCGCCGTCCTCATAGCGGGCCGTCGCCTTCGTGCCGATGCCTGCGCGCAGGAGCAGTTCCTCTGGCAGCCGCAGCCACCCGCCGCGGCCGACCACGATCGTGTCACTGCCCGACGAGTCGTCACGTGCCCACTCCTCCGAGACACGCCCGTCCCGGATGCGCACAATGCGGTCGGCGATCCGCGCCGACTCCGGGTCGTGGCTGACGATCACCGTCGTGCACCGGTGCTCGCGCACGAGCTCGTTCAGCATCTCGTAGACCTGGTCGGCGGTCGCAGCATCGAGCTCGCCCGTCGGCTCGTCGGCGAGGAAGACCTTCGGCCGGTGTGCGAGCGCCGCGCACAGCGCGACCCGCTGCTGCTCGCCACCCGAAAGCTGCGTCGGATGAAGGTCGCGCTTCGCCGCGAGACCGACGCGCTCGAGCAGCTCGTCCGCACGCGCGAACCGCTCTGCGCGTGAGGTGCCGCGCAGACCGAGCTGCAGCGCGACCAGGTCGCGCGCGGTGAGCTCGGGTGCGAGTGCGCGTGCGTAGTGCTGATCCGCGTAGCCGAGCAGTGTCGAGCGGTAGCGCGCAAGGCGACGCGACGGCAGCTTGCCGACATCCTCGCCGTAGACGCGCACGACCCCAGCGGACGGGCGGTCGAGGCCCGCGAGCAGCCGCAGCAGCGTCGACTTGCCGGAGCCGCTCGGGCCGAGCACCGTCAGCACCTCGCCGTCGGCGACCTGCAGTGACAGGCCCTGCAACGCGGCCGCGTCTCCCTCGGGCGTGGAGTGCACGCGGAACACGTCGCGTAACTCGATTGCGGTGCTCATGCCGCGACCTCCGCCGCGCGCGCGGGGGCGCGGCCGCGCAGCGCCGTCGCTGCGGTGACGATCAGCGCCGCCAACAGCACGTAGCCCACTGCAGCGGCGGCGAGCACGGGCAGGTCGAGCGAGAGCAACAGCGGCGGCTCGGGCTTCGCGGAACCTGCGGTGACGGAGACGAGTGAGATCACGAGCGCGGAGAGGATCGCACCAAGTCCCAGGCCGCCGAGGATCCCGAAGACAGCCACGAGCAGAGCGCGCAGCCGCAGATGCGCGCGGATCGTCGCGGGGGACGCGCCCTGTGCCTCGAGGTCGAACAGCTCGCCGCGGTCGTCCCGCATGTCGCCGACAACTGCGAGCAGCAAGCCGACCAGCGCGAGCAGCAGCGCAACGGCCGCGGTGCCGGCCAGCGTGAGCAGCGCGCCGCGCGCGAGTGGGTCGGCCTGCAACTGCGCGAGCGTGTCTGCCCGAGACTGCAGCGTGAGTTGCGGGACGGACGGGCGGGGCGTGCTGTTCAGCCAGAGCTCGTCGGTCGTGCCGAGGCCGCCGACGATGCGCGCTGCGACCAGCTCACCCTCGACCTGCAGCGGGATGATCCCGTGTGGCCCTGCCGCGGCTGCAACCTGAGGCGTCGCAAGGACAGGGAGCACCGAGCCGTCCGTCGCTTGCCGCGGGCGGAACCGGCTCGTGCGGTCCGGCGTGAGCACGTAACCGAGCTGGGTCGGGGTACCGCTGATTCCGCCCGTTCCCGTCCAGGACGCGAAAGCCGAGGCAACGGGACGGCCGTTCACCCGTGGCGTCCCGAAGCTGAGCACACCCTTCGCCGCAGGCTGGATGCCGGTCCCGGCGTTCGCGGAGTTGCGGCCGCCGTTCATCAGGTCGAGCTCCAACTGCGCGAGCGCCGAGTGCACGAACGGGGTGCGTCCGTGCAGCACGACGGTGCGGCGGCCGTTCGTGTGCCCGATCGGGATGCTCTCGTAGTCGCCGAGCGGCGAGCGGAAGAT
>WNFM01269347.1_pt3 | contig 12777 bp, 7 predicted proteins | sample 5400271 | NCBI WGS metagenome assembly WNFM01 (sample SAMN13153352, study PRJNA577476) | soil metagenome | isolation source: 60 cm saprolite on Douglas fir-dominated hillslope | place: USA:California | collected 2013-09-17 | reverse complement strand
TCTGGACCAGATGGATGCTGGTGGATTCGAGCGGTTCCATGAAGCCGCTGGCGAGGCCCAGGGCGATGCAGTTCTTGTTCCAGAACTGGCGGCGCCGGCCGGTGGTGAAGCGCAGCAGCCGGGGCTCGGCGAGCGCCGGCCCGTCCAGGTGCGCGAGCAGCGTCGCGGTGGCCTCATCGTCACTGAGGTAGCGGCTGCAATAGACATAGCCGTTGCCGATCCGATGCTGCAGCGGGATGCGCCACTGCCAGCCGGCGCTGCGTGCGGTGGAGCGCGTGTAGGGCGTCAGCTCTCCGGCACTGGCGCAGGGCACGGCGATGGCGCGGTCACAGGGGAGCCAGTGCGTCCAGTCCTCATACCCAGTGTGCAGCGCCTCCTCGATCAGCAGGCCGCGAAAGCCCGAGCAATCGATATAGAGATCGGCTTCCACGCGGCTCCCGTCATCGAGTCGCAGGGCCTGGATGAAACCATGCGCGTACAGGCCGGCGTCAAAATGAAAGGCGTAGGAGTAGAGCGACGCCAGGCCGCCATCCGATTTCTCCGGCCGCATGAAGCGGTTGAGCTGCGCGGCCATCGCGTTTAAAGACCACTGTTCGAAGGCCCGTGTCTCGCCGTGCTGGCGTGCCTTGAGCCAGAAGTGGTGGAGCGTATCCATCCCGGGGGAAGTGCCAAAAACGCCGAAGGGATGAAAATACCGCTGGCCCACGCGGCCCCAGTCCTGAAACTGGATCCCGAGCTTGAAGGTCGCGCGCGTCTCGCGCATGAATTCCCCCTCGTCCACGCCGAGCGCGCCATTGAAAAGGCCGATGGGCGGAATCGTGGCCTCGCCGACGCCCACCGTGCCGATCTCGGGCGACTCGATGATCTGGATGGATTCGGCAAGTCCGCGCAGTTTGCAGGCCAGCAGGGCAGCCGCCATCCACCCGGCCGTGCCGCCGCCCAGGATTGCAATGCGCCGTATGGGCTGCGCCGTGTTCACGCGAGCAGGCCGTGACGGGCCAGAAAATCCCGATGCGCGGGCGCGCCGGCAAGTCCGGCGTGGAGGCGGCTGGTCAGCATCTGCAAAGCGCCGCGGGTGTGCTCGAGGTCGGTGCTGACCGAGAAGCACGGCGAGCCAGCCCTCCTCGCCAAAGGCGTCGTCTTCGGCCAGCCCCAATCGTCCGCTGTGCCGGAACAGCTCGAGCCGGTCGCGGAGCGTGACGGGTGCTTCCAGGCCTCGGCAATGCCGCCAGAAGGGCGAGTCATCGCGTGTCGTGGCGATGAAATGCAGGGCCAGGAAATCCCGGACCCCATCATGCTCGGCGATCGTCAGCCGGTTGTATTCCTGCGCGCTGGCGCGATCGAATCCGGACGTGAATCCCGGAAAGAGGCCCAGGAAACGCGTAACGCCGGACTGCAGCAGCTGCAGTTCGGTGGCTTCCAGGGGCCCGGGCCTGCACGCGCCCAGGAGTAGCGCATTGCCGATCCAGAATCTGTCCGGCCTGCCGGCATCGAAGCGCAGTGGAGCGACGTGCTCCAGCCTGGCGTCCGGACTCATCGCACGCAGTGCCGCTTCGAGCTGGGTCTCCGTGGACAGATCGGAGCAGTAGGCGTAGCCCCAATCGACGCTGTCCTGCAGCGGAATCTGCCAGCGCCAGCCGTGCTCGGCCGCGGCAAAACAGGAATAGGGCGGCCACTGTGTCGGCGCCGCGGCCGGGATCGACAGCGCGCGATCGCCGGGCATCCAGCGGCGCCAGTCCTCGAATCGGACTTCAAGGGCGCGCCACAGCGGGCCATTCCGCCCGGCGCTGCAATCAATGACCAGGTCTGCAGCGATGAGCGCACCATCCGCGAGACGCAGCGCGCTGATCAACGCGCTGTCAGCGTGGCGCTCCAAAGCAACAACGCTTCCGGCGACGGGCTGGACGCCTCGCCGCAGCGCGTAGCGGCGCAGGTACGCCGTCATCTGAGGGCGGTCGAGATGGTAGGCGTAGTCGTACCAGTGGAAGGGCGAACGCCGGTCAGGTGCAGGCGGCGCGAATCGGCCGGCGCGAGCCAGGGCAGCGACCGGGGCAAAGTCCTCGAAGGGTGGAATATTTCCCAGGCGCTGTAAACGCAGCCAATGCTGGTGGAACGCCACGCCCTCCAGCCGCGCACCGCAGGGTCCGAAGCCGTGAAAGTACCCATCGCCCGCGCGCCCCCAATCCCTGAACTCGGCCCCGAGCTTGAAGGTGGCGTGCGTGGCCGGCATCCAGTCCCGCTCATCGATCCCGAGCAGGCCGGAGAGTTTCCTGAACGACGGCCGCGTACCCACGGCACGGGATTCGCCGCTCGCGCCCGCCGTTTCGATCAGCTGGATTTCCCCGTATTCGCGCTTGAGCGCCCTGGCCAGGACGGCGGCGGTCATCCAGCCGGCGAGGCCGCCGCCGATGATCACGAAACGTCGCGGGCCGGGCTTGTTGCTCAAATGCGACATACACCTCCAGTGAGGCTGTTGACAGAGTAAATCCTATTTATCCTATAATAAGCCATTCGAAACCGGATCGAGCCGACTGCATCTCGAGCCCACTAAAAATTCAGGGGAGTGGATACTCAGTGAAAGCCAAACATCGGAAATTGCTGTGCGCGCCGGGCGCTTTGTTGCTGGTCGGCTCCGTGTCGGGACCAGGATACGCGGCGGATGCAAGCGCTTCGGCCCCGGACAGCCTTGAGGAAATCATCGTGACCGGCGTGCGCCAGGCGATGCGCGATTCGGTCATCATGAAGAAGAATACCGATCTGGTCAGCGACAACATTTCCACGGCGGACATCGGCCAGTTGCCGGACGTGACGATCGCCGAGGAGCTCAATCGCCTTCCCGGCGTCAACACGACCCGCGATCGCGGCAACGCCAGTCAGGCCGCCGTGCGCGGTCTGGGCCCCCGCCTGGTGCTCGGTCTCGTGAACGGTCGCGAGGTGGCCTCTTCGGAGCCCTCACAGGATCTGCGCTGGGAAATCTATCCTTCTGAAATCCTCTCCGGCGCACAAGTCTACAAGACGCAGGACGCCACGCTCGTGCCGGGCGGCATCGCCGCCACGATCGACATTCGCACCATGGCGCCGCTCGACTATCACGGACCCATGCTGACCCTGCGTGCCGGTCCGACGTACAACCAGATCGGCAAGGACCTGCCTCATTACGACCCGCTCGGCTATCGCGCCAGCGCCGGCTACGTCAATCACATCAGCGACAGTTTCGCCATTTCCGTCGCCGCGAGCGTGCAGAAGGAAAAGAACGGCTTTCCGGATTTTCGCACCTGGGGCTGGAATACCCCCGTCCCGGGTAACAGTCCAGGAGATCTCAACGGTGACGGCGTGCCCGACAGCACCACCTGGGGCCTGAACACCGAGGTCAAGGAAATCACACAGGATCGTGACGCCCTGGCGGGCACGGCCGAGTGGCGCACGGACAGCGGCGTCACCATCAAGGCCGACGCGCTCTGGTCGCAGTATGAAATCACAGAGAACCAGTTCCAGGCCTGGTATGGCAACAACATCACCGGCAACTGGGCGAACGGTAATCTGGCCCAGTACACCAGTCCGGGCAGCTCCTTCACTATCGTCAACGGCACGGTGGTCGCGGCTACGATGGTCAACGATTTCCCGAACTACCAGAGCGAGGTGGCACGCTACAAGGAGCGCCACACGCTGGGCGTCGCCGGGCTCAACGCCGCCTGGCAGAACGATGCGTGGAGCAATTCCGTGGACCTGTCGTACTCGGAGGCCTGGCGCAAGAACCGCTGGGAGGCGGTGTATTTCGACACGCTGTATCCGAATCCGGCGACCCTGGTGTTTGACGTGCGCGACGGCCGCGTGCCCTACGCGGCCATCCTGGGCGTCAATCCGGCGGATCCCGCGCTGCAGACCATCGGCGGGCCCAACGCCCGCAACGGCACGAGCGACGGTCCGGAAGAGACCAAGGACAAGCTCGGTGCCTTGACCGCGGACTTCACACGCACGCTCAATGGCGATGCCCTGACGGATTTCAAGTTTGGCGCACGGCTCTCCGATCGCAAGAAATCTCACACGAGATTCCAGTACAACCTCTGCCCGGGCGTCGGCTCGCCTTGCACCGGGAACTCGCTCGTCGACCTGTCGAATGCGGGACTCGAGTCCTTCACGGTGCCGGGGTTCACGGCACCGCCCATGGTGTACGCCAACTTCGATACGCTCCGTGCGCTGGTGTATCCAAACGATTCCATGCCTGCCGGGCTCACCGATCAGCCTGGCGTGCACACCAACGTGAAGGAGCGCACCTACGAGGCCTACGCGAAGCTGGACTTCAAGAGCGAAATGGGTGGCAAGTCGCTCACCGGCGGATTCGGTGTGCGCGTGGCCCATATGAGCACCACCAGCGACGGATTTTTCTCGCAAGACGGCGGCTCGACCTGGAACCCCGTTTCAGTCGACAACAACTACACCGATTTTCTGCCCAGCCTGAACATGGTCCTGCATCTTTCGGACCAGAAGCTGCTGCGCCTGGGGCTGGGCGAGGCCATCTCCCGTCCGCCGCTGGATGCGCTGGTGACGGGCTTTTCAATCAGCGCCACCGGTACTCCGCGGACCGGCGGTGGCGGAAATCCAGTGCTTAAGCCCTACAAGGCGACCCAGGCCGACCTGTCCTACGAATGGTACTTCCACGACGAATCGCTCCTGGCGGTGGCCGCGTACTACAAGCACCTGCAGAACATGATTGGTGCCAGCTCGTCGACGCAGATCATCACCATCAATGGCGTGGGCGTGCTCGCGACCATCACCTCGGAGAACAATACGAAGGGCGGTGACCTCACCGGTCTGGAATTCACGTTCCAGTCGCGCTTCTACTTCATGCCCGGAGCGTTGAAGGACTTCGGTGTCTATGCCAACTACGCCTACGTGAGTTCCAATATTCACGAAGTCGCGCCGGTGTCCAACCCCTACCCGATGGTCGGACTGGCGAAGGGCACTTCAGAACTGGACCTGTTCTACAACAAGGGCGGCTTTGAATCGCGCCTGGCCTGGAAGCACCACAGCGACTTCACCGTGGCCCCCACCTGGGTGGGCACCACGCTCAAGGATCTCGCCGCCGAGAGCATCCTGGATGCCAGCGTCTCGTATGATTGGGCGCGCCGATACAGCATCCGCCTGCAGGGACACAACCTGACCAACGAGCGTGGCCGGTTCACGACCGACAACAACCCGCAGAATCTCGCCAACGACAGCGGCTACGACGTGTTTGGCATCTCCTACCTGCTGGACTTTGCGGTCAAGTTCTGAGGGCACAGGTAGCGACGGCACGGCAGGGCGGCATGAAAGCGCCCCGCCGTTTCTTTTGCGGGACGCCTGAATGAATCGCGTCGCCATGGTGACCGGAGCCGGCAGCGGCATCGGCCGCGCCGTCGCGCTGGCGCTGCTCAGCGAGGGCTACGCGGTCGCGCTGGCCGGGAGGCGCGGGGAGGCCCTGGTCGAGACCATCGCCCTGGCCACCCCGGCGGCGATTGCACTGGCCGTGCCCACCGATGTGTCCGATGAAGCGTCCGTGGCCGCGCTGTTTCGCCTCACGGCGGAAAAATTCGGGCGGCTGGATCTGCTCTTCAACAACGCCGGCATCGGCGCGCCGCCCACGGCGCTGGAAGATCTCAGCCTGCGGGAGTGGAATGAGATGATCGCGGTCCACGTCACCGGCGCGTTTCTGTGCGCGCGGGCGGCGGTGCGGCTCATGAAGCAGCAGCGCCCACCCGGCGGCCGGATCATCAATTCAGGTTCGCTCTCCGCGCAGACCCCGCGCCCCCGCTCCGCGCCCTATACGGTGGCCAAGCACGCCATCAGCGGGCTGACGAAGTCACTGGCGCTGGACGGCCGGGCGCACAATATCGCCTGCGGCCAGATCGACATCGGCAACGCGGCGACGGCCATGACCGCGCATATGTCGGGCGGCGCGCTCCAGCCGGATGGCACGCTCAAGGCGGAGCCCACCATCGAGACGCGCCACGTGGCCGACGCGGTCCTGTATATCGCCCGGCTTCCGCTCGAGGTCAATGTGCCCGCGATCACGGTGATGGCCTCGCACATGCCCTTTGCGGGGCGGGGCTAAATCAGGAGCAGGAGGGTGGTCATGCGCATCCAATTCGCATTGCCCGTCGTGCTGGCAGGGTTTCTGTGGTCCGAAGGGCTGCTGGCCGCCCCGAGCGCGACGGACGAGGGCGCGGCGATCCGCGCGGTCTATCTGGACAGGACCGGGGTCATCCGCTGGCGCGACAACCGGGAGGAGGTGGCGCTCTACGGCGCCAACTATTGCATCATGTCCGGCTCGGACTACCGCATGGCCGGGCTCGTCGGGGCCGATCGCAAGGCCATGATCGATGAGGACATGGCGCAGTTTGCCCGCATGGGCTGGACGGCGCTGCGCCTGTGCTCCTGGGGCGATTGGGAAAACGCGGACCGTGCGGGGAATCTGATCGTCAACGAGCACGTGGACCTGCTCGACTACCTGATTTCGAAAGCGCGCGTGCGCGGCATCTATATCCTGCTGACACCGATTCACACCTACAACCCGGCCTTCGCGGACCAGCTGGACCAGCCGACGCAGGACGTGGGCTTCTCACGCTACTTCGAACGGCCAGAGATGGGCACCAACGCCGCGTCCATCGCGGCACAGGCCAAATACATCCGCCAGCTGCTCGGGCACATCAATCCCTACACGGGTGTGGCGATCAAGGACGAGCCGGCAGTGCTGTTCGTCGAGATGATCAATGAGCCCGTGCATCACCCGGAGGACAAGCCCGGGTCCATCCGGTACATCAATACCCTGGTCAGCGCCGTGCGCAGGACCGGGACGCACAAGCTGACCTTCTTCAATGTCTCGCAGGATTTTGCGATTGCACCGGCGATCCGGGATTCGCGCGTCGATGGCGTCAGTTTTGGCTGGTATCCGACCAGCCTGGTCGCGGGCCGCACGCTCAAGGGGAATTTCCTCCCCGCCGTGGATGGCTATCCCGACATGCTGCGCCCGGAGCTGGCCGGCCGGCCGCGTCTCGTGTACGAGTTCGACCAGGCGGACCTGGTCTCGGGCTACCTGTATCCGGCGATGGCCCGCACCTTCCGCGCGGTGGGCGCCCAGCTGGCCACCATGTTCGCCTACGACATGTTGCAGACCGCACCGTACAACCTCGGCTGGCAGACGCATTATCTGAACCTCGTGCACACGCCGAGGAAAGCCGTGAGCGCGGTGATTGCCGCCGAGGCGATGCGCCGGCTCCCGCGCATGAAATCCTACGGCCGCTATCCGGACAACCTGAGCTTCGGGGATTTCCGGGTCAGCTACGAAGGCGACATGAGCGAGCTGAACGCCACCGACGCCTTCATGAATGCAGGCGACACGGCCGATACGGCGCGCGACCCGGCGTCCCTGCAGCGCATCGTGGGCTTCGGCTCCTCCGGCACCGTCGACTACGAGGGCACGGGAGCGTACTTCCTCGACAAACTGCGCGCGGGCGTGTGGCGGCTCGAGCTCTATCCGGATGAGGTCCTGGTGCGCGATCCCTTTGAGCAGCCTCAGCCGGGCAAAGTGGTTTCGCGCCTCCTGTACCGCTCCTGGCCCCTGAAGCTGCGGCTGCCGGATCTCGGCGAATCGTTCATTGCCACGCCGCTGAACGTCGATGGCGCTGCCGCCGGCGCCGCGCGCGCCGCGAGCAGCGGCGTCGTTGCAGTGGAGCCCGGGGTCTGGCTGCTCACACACCGGCAAGAGGATGCGAGCGGGAACCTGCCCGCGCGGGTAGGGCGCGTGGGATTGAGGGAATATCACGTCAATGCGCGCCTCTCCTATCCCGATCTGGTCCAGACACTCAGCCAGCGCGAGTTCATGGCGGGCGCGCCCGTAGAGATTCGCGTGCGCGTCGCCAACGACGCGCTGCCGGATGCGGTCCGGCTGTGGGTACGGGCCGCCGGCGCGGGATTTTCCGCCAGGCCGATTGCCATGCAGCGCACGCGCGGCAATGACTATGCCGCGGTGCTGCCCGCGGATGCGCTCGCTCCCGGGCTGTATGAGTACGCGGTGAGCACACAGAGCGGAGAGCGGGTCAGGAGCTTTCCGGGCGGCGTGCCCGGACAGCCCTTCCAATGGCCGTTCCGCCTGGACACGATCTGGTCATTCAGCATTACGCCTCCCGGCACGCCGATGCGCCTGTTCAATCCCAGGCTGGACTACGCTCATCTGTCCTTCGTTCGTCCGGGAGAGCAGTACCGCAATTCCTTCTTCAGCCTGACCCCTGGAGAGAGTGACGACGAGTCCGCGCTGACCCTCGACCTGCCCGATCTGGGTAAGGACACGCCGGAGCGTTACGCGGCCGCGCTCTACATCGGCGATGCCATGGCGGTCCGCAAGGCGGACTTCGCGCACGCAGAGGCCCTGCACGTCACGCTGAAGACGGATGGCGGATCACGCAAGACGGTGCAGCTCACGCTGGTCGAGAAGGATGGGACGGCCTGGATGACTCCAGTGACCGCCGGCGTTGACTGGGCGACCGTCACCGTGCCGCTGGATCGCCTGCACCTCGCCCGCAGCATCCACATTCCCAGTCCCTATCCAGGACTGTGGAACTACTGGCGCGAGGCGGCTCAGGGGCGCGGCGGACCCGGCGATCACATTCACCTGGACGACGTGGAGCGATTGCAGCTCACGGTGACGCGCAACGTCGGCGCGACTGCGGATGAGGATGCCCGGGGTGCAGCGGTGGAATCGATCACGCTGTCGTTCGCCCGCGGCGGATAGGCGATGGCCGCGCTCGGGCTGTGCGCCGCCGTGCTGGCCAGCGGCCTGCTGCCTGGCGCGGCGATCGGCGCGGCCGGCATCGAGCGGGCACCCACGCCCGGCACGAGCTGGGTGCTCCCGCTCGCGGCCACGGTCTCCGTGAAGATGGCATGGATTCCTCCGGGCACCTTCCTCATGGGCAGCGCGGCCTCCGAACCCTTTCATCGCCGTGACGAGGCGCCCGAGACGCGGGTGCGCTTAAGCCGCGGCTATTGGCTCGCGACCACGATGGTCACGATCGGTGAGTGGAAGGCCCTGATCGGGCGCGGCGTGCGCGCTCAGCTCGAAAGAGCGCTGCGCGATGACAGGCGATACGACTTTGCCGGTACGAAGCTGACCCTGCGTGCCTACATGCACTTTGCCGCGGATGCCGATCCGGCCGAATACCTGACGGGCGAAGCCGATGCGCTGCCGATGTACTACGTCAGCTGGCAGGATGCCGTGACTTTTTGCAGGACACTCAACGCGCGGGAGCGTGCCGCAGGGCGCCTGCCGCCGCACTACGAATACGCGCTGCCCACCGAAGCGCAGTGGGAGTACGCGGCCCGGGCCGGAGATCTGCACCCCGCGGTCCTCGACGACATCGCCTGGTACGACGCCAACAGCGCAAGCGGCTATGTGGGCAGGGGCTGGCTCATCAATGGACAGCGGGCCGGGCCGCACGCGGTCGCGGGCAAACGGCCGAACGCCTGGGGCCTGTATGACATGGCAGGGAATCTTTGGGAGTGGTGCCGCGACTGGTACGGACCCTACCCAGGTGGCGAGGTGGTCGATCCGGCCTTGCGCGCGTCAATCGCGGTGGAAGCTTTGGCAGTGGTGCAGGGGAGGAGCGCTCGGCCGCCCGCGCCAGCAATCCACCTGCGGAGGCCAGCGCGTTCAGGGGGTTTAGGTTCGCGCTGGTGTACCGCCAGGCGCGCGCTATTTCGAAAGTGAACAGATGACGCCCATCTGCACCGCCTTGGCACAATCAAGGGTCTCGTACGGATTAGTGTTTCCCGCTGCTGGTATGAGCGCGACCGTGCTCTCGGTGTGCTCCGCACAGCGGTACTCGATGACATAGCGCTTGCGCGTCGTCTCCTGCCCCATGATCTGGATCTGGTCGATCTTGCACGACACGCCATTCTGGGCGAGCGCCGCCCGGAAGGTATCCAGCGTCACGGGCGTCTCCACGGGGCCGGCGTCCGTCAGGTTGCACTTGATGCCGCGCTTGGCCGCTTCGGCGCAGCTCATGACCGTGATCGGATTGGGCGAACCGGCTTGCGGTGTCTGGACCAGATAGCCGTCACCCTCCTTGCAGGCGACCTCGGAATACTCGGTGCGGGAGGCCTTGCTCAGGCCAAACCACTGCAACTGCTTCACCGCGCAGGTCGCGCCCTTCCCCGACTGGATCAGCCCCGCGACCCAGGCGTACACATCCTTGTTCTCCGGCAGCGTGCAGAAATAGCCCGGTTTCGCACCCTTGGCCACGTCGGCCTCGCGCGCATCCTCGGCGTGCAGGCAGGAAACCCCGATTGGCGGATCGGCGCCCTGGCTCATCAGCAGATAGCCCATGCCCTCCTTGCAGGCGACCTCGTACACATTCGCCGGCAGGTCCTTGCCGCCCGTTTTTGGCTTGAGCGTGCCGGAGACGACGAGCGCCACGTTGCTGACCGTGCAATTGATCTGCAGTGCGACCAGCAATGCGGCACTGTCTGAGCGCACCTTGGCCTGGGCCGGCGTCTCGTCCTTCTGATTGGCGTTGAGCTTTTCCAGATCCTCGTGGGAAATGGACCCATTGAGGCGGCTGTTGTCCTGCGAGTACCCTCCCGGCTGGCCGTTCTGGGCGAGTGCGGTCGCGCCGATCGCAAGGAGAACTCCGGTCAGGGCGAAAGAGCCGGCAATCTTCAAACAGCGCAGTGGCATAGACGTTTCCTTGTCGTTGTGCACGGCGGCGATTTGACCCGCTCCCGGCACTGCGAATGTCACCAGATTGTCGGCCGTTGGGCAAAGATTACCGTGCCGGACCCGGCGAGCACGGCTACGGCCGCTTCATCAGGCCCTGTTGATCCATCCAATCCAGCACTCGCTGTGGCCACGCGGCCGACGGGCCTGCATTCTCGGCGCGCAGGCCGAATCCGTGACCGACACCGGCGTAGATGTGTAGTTCGGCTTTTGCGCCCGCGCGGCGCATGGCCAGATACAGCTCGGCCAACCCGGAGGAAATGGCGGTCTGATCGTCCGCGCCGCAGAGCAGGAATGCCGGCGGCGTCGCGGCCGTCACCCGAAGTTCTGCCGGGATGCCCGGATACAACAGCGCCTGGAAGTCGGGGCGCGAGCTCACCCGTGCGATCGGATCCGCGGCCGCGGGCTGGGCGTCCTCGTAGCGCGTGCTGGCCAGGAACGCCAGCTCACCGCCGGCGGAAAATCCCAGCACCCCGATGCGCTGGGGATCGATCTGCCATTCGGCGGCCCGGCTTCGCACCAGGCGGATGGCGCGGCGCGCGTCGGCCAGCTCATCGCCCTCGACGCTGTAGCTCGAGCCGGGCTGGTGGGCGAGCCGGTACTTGAGGATGAAGGCCGCGATCCCGTGGCCGGCGAGATATTCGGCTACGCGGTAGCCCTCGTGGTCCATCCACAGCTCGGCATGCCCTCCGCCCGGAATGACGACGATGGCGGCCCCGGTCGCCTGCTCGCGGCGGGGTGCGTACCAGGTGAGCGAGGGCGCGTGCACGTTCGAGACGACATGGTCGCCACGCTCCGTGACGCGGACCGTCTCCTTTTCACCGCTCCGGCCTCCCGAGCCTGGCGCGTCGCCCGGCCAAAGCGGAAGGATTTGCGGATCGGCGGCCAGACGGGCCGGGCAGAGCAGCAGCCACAGGAGCGCCGCGCCAATTCCGCTGCGGGTGATCCGATATGCCGTCGGCTTCATGGACGTCCTCACGGTGCGGCCGCGCCTGGGGTGGCCGGCCACGCCAGTGTACGCTCGGCCGCGACCGTTCCGGCCGGCCGTAGCACGCGGACCTCCAGGTGCAACGAGCGCCCGGCGGAGCCCGGCGGCAAGCGACCCTGGAGCGCTTCGGGCGCCGTGAATTCACCGAGCTGCCGGGACCCGCCCGCCAGTGCAACGCCGGCTTCGTCCTTCAGAGCCCACACCAGCTGATAGCCGTGCAGGGGATAGGAGGGCAACTGGCGCTCGGAATTCGGCGTGGCGGTGACGGCAAAGCCGGAGACGGGAGCGCCGGTCCACCGGGCTTCTATGCGGGCCTGGGCCGTGAGCCGCTTCCACGCCGCATAGGAAGGCTTGGGCCGCCGCATCTCATCCACCACGCCGTGCTCGACAACACCTTCGACCAGTCCGGGAGACAGATTGCGGCGCGACTTGTAATCCTGGTAACACCACATGATGGCCCCGGCGATCCAGTCGCGTGCGGCCAGCATGGGCAGCTGTTGCTCGATGGTGCGGATGCGGCTGGGATCGGCATCCGCCAGCTGTTTCGCAAACATGCCGGGAAAACCAAACTCGGAGATGATCACCATCTTGGACGGAAACAGTGCGTTGACCTTGTCGAGCGCGGTGTCGAGTGCCGCGGCCGGCCCGTGCCAGGTGCCGAAGTACTGGTTCATCAGCAGGAAATCGGCGTCATTGGCCGCCGACTGCTCCGCGCGCTCGAGCTTGGGCAGATTGTCGTCTGCGAAGCTGACGAAACGCTGCGGGTCGAGCTGCCGGATCATCGCGCGCATCGCGCGAAAATACTCGATGCCGGCGCGGGTGCCCCAGGCGCTCTCGTTGCCGACACTCCAGGCAAAGATGCTGGGGTGATTGCCGGCCTCCTCGATCATCTCCCGCATCTGCTGCTCGGCCAGCGCCAGCACCTTCGGATCAGCGAACTGCGCCTCGCTGAACTGCCACACGGGAATTTCCGGAACCAGCATGATCCCGTGCCGGTCGGCGTAGTCGAGGATGAAGGAATTCTGGGGGTAGTGCACGGGCC
>WNFM01184565.1_pt1 | contig 12777 bp, 12 predicted proteins | sample 5400271 | NCBI WGS metagenome assembly WNFM01 (sample SAMN13153352, study PRJNA577476) | soil metagenome | isolation source: 60 cm saprolite on Douglas fir-dominated hillslope | place: USA:California | collected 2013-09-17 | reverse complement strand
CGCCGTCTCCAGCGCGAAGCGCATCCCGGCGCTTCCGGATGTCCCGACTTTCGCCGAAGCGGGCTTTCCGGGCGTGGAGGACTACACCTGGGTGGGCGTGTTCCTCCCCACGGGCACGCCTGCGGCCATCGTGCAGAAGCTGAACGAAGCGGTCAACGCCGCCATCCGCAACCCCGAGGTGCGCGAGCGGCTCGCGTTCAGCGCCTTCGACCCGGTGGGCGGCCCGCAGACGCAGGCCGCCGAGTACATGAAGGCGGAAATCGTGAAATGGGGCAAGGTGGTTCGCGACACGGGAGCGAAGCCCGATTGACCCCGCGTTTGCGCAATGTGCGCTAGCGCACAGAATCGCCCGGATCCTCCGTGTATGTTCATCACAAAAGACCGGGGAGGAAGTAGCCATGCAAGTCCGAGTTCTGTCCAAGGAAAAATCCAAGGTTCTGGCGAGCCAATGCGGCTGGTCGCTCGCGTTTGCGCAAGGCTATGTCGATGGCGAAGCATGGCGCAGACGCGAAAGAACACCGCCTGAACTCGCGTCGGTCGGAATTGACGAGTATTCACGGGGGTTCCGGGCGGCTTACTTCAATCGGGAGAGCCGCATCGAACCCCCGCGTTGAGTGAGGGTCCTATCGAGAAGCTAGCGTGGCGTCCCCAACCGGGATTCGAACCGGTGTTACCGCCGTGAAAGCGGAAAAGCTACTCGGAGAGACGACGTTTTACGCGTTGCGGCACACGCATATATCGCTCGCACTGCTCGCTTATCCGAGGTTAGGAACCAGGAGTTCGAGCCCGTTCGGGCAGGCGTTCGGCGATCAGCGTTGGGGCCGTGGGAGCTGGCCCCAACGCTTCACCCCGAGGGCGCTTACAACTAGTCCTCGCGGCTGACGATCGGGCAGGTGACGATGAACCCGGACGGGCCAAACCGGGCGCCGCCTGGTCCGGTGACGCGCCCGCTCTCGGCCAGGTCGAGAACGTCGTCGAAGTCCGTCTGGCGGAGATTCCGGCCGCTGGCCACGGACTGTGCGCTCCACTGCGTGAGGTGAACGTCCCACAGCGGGCTGTAAAGCCCCTGTTCTGGGTTCCAGAAGAGCACGTTCAGCGGGTCGAGTCCGTCGAGCAGAGCCGAGTTTAAGCCCTGCCGTTGTGGATTGTTCGCGCCGGTCTGCCCATTGATGAAGGCGGCGAGGAGGGAACGCGAGGAATTACTATCGTCGTTGCCGGGGGATGGGGCGACGTCGAGCGCAGGCGCAAACGTCACGTTCTCAAGTGTAGCGGCAACCGGGTTCGATGCCTCGGTGGACACGTATCTGACCGTCTTGCCGTTCTGGAACCCCATTGTTTCGCGGTAGGTGACCGTGCCGTGCGTCGTGTCGAGGTTGACGACCTTGTCGGCCTGGCCGGTGTCGTTGGCCAGGTGGGGTGCGTTACGGATCGTTCCGTTCGGCAACTGGATCAGTGGGCTGTACCCGACCTCGCCGACGGCGCCTGGCTCGGCGACGCTCGGCGGGAAGCCTCCGGGGAAGCTGGGTGCCACCTGCCGGACCGGCCTGAAGTCCACGGTGGCCGGAAAGTCGACCACGCCATTCACGATGCGAACTTTCTGCACCGCCGTCGTTCCTCGGGCGTTGGCCAGCTTCTCCGAGACGTTGATGCCGAGGGCGGCGGCGTCATCGCCGTTCGAGGAGTCGAGCAGGATGTACCACACGGTCCGCCCCTGGCTGGTCCCGCGATAAAGCGGGAACGTGGCGGTATTGTCGGGATGCTCGACCGCGCTCTTGATGAATAGCGTGCGGTTGCCGGAACCCGAGTCCGCCATGGCGGCTGCCGGAACGGTGAGCGCGACGGCGAGGGCAACGAGTTGAACGAAGTTTTTCATTGCGATGACTCCTTTGCAAGATTATGAAAGTGATAGAAAGCTGAGCGCCCCATTTTTTTTCGGCAAATCGAATTTATGCACCGATTTGCACGTGTCGCCACCTGTCAAAAACGACGGGGGCGTTAGCTGACAAGGAGCTGCGGGTTTGCCCGACATGTCGGCATTTTTCTCAATCGCGTTTTTACGAACGGGTAATTCACAATATGTGCTTCCGGTAAGCAGCGTTTGCCAATAGTCGAAATAAAAACGGATTCCTTACAGGCGTCTTAAAGCCAACAGCAGGGCTACCTGTCGGTATCACGCTCAAACAGTACGTGCCGCGTTTTTTTCCGCCATCAAGCGAGCGGCACAGTGACGGCGTGGCGCGCGCGATGATGCTCACCTGCAAGGAGGCGGGCCGCTTGATCTCCGAACGGCTCGACCGGAAGCTCAGTCTCCCGCAGCGCGCCGCGTTGCGGCTTCACCTCGCCCTCTGCGACGCTTGCACGCGGATCAACGCGCAGTTCAGGTTCTTGCGCCGCGCCGCGTCGCGCTACCCCGACCCCGAGCGCGACACCGGCGAGTCCTAGGGCAGCCTGATTTCAGGAACCGCTGAACCCGTTGCAGCCCTGGTCTCTCGATATCCGCCCGGATACTCGCCGGTCACGAACATCCCAGATCCCGTTGCTCCGCGCCCAGGTAGGGAGTGCAGTACGTCGCGCTTGAGCCGCCGCCGAGGGCTTGGGGTCCGAGGGCACCGCTAGCGCCGCTTGCGGCGGTCGGCTCGAAGCGCTTGTTGGGCGGTAAACTCTTACTTCGCCAAGATTTGCCAGGCTATTGCTGCCTGCGCGAGGAACGCGACCGCGAAGGCCAGGGTGCGAACCCAGGGCACGGCAAAAGTGTAAGCAAGCGCGTGCACCACACGCGACCAGAAATAGATGACAGCCGCACCCACCGTGACAGTGTTGCTCACCCCAACCGCATGGGCTGCGAGGACCAGAGCGGCAAACACGACAAGATTTTCGACAGCGTTAAAGTGTGCCTTCATCAGTCGCCGCGCCCACGGCGACTGCGCCTTTGGATTCTCCGGGTAGCCCACCGCATCGTGAAGGCCCCACACCGCGATCCTGTCCAGGATGTACGGAAGCCACATCAAACCGGTCAGGGCAGTCGCCAAGGTCAGGTACAGAAGCTCTGTTTTCATTTACTCCTCCTTTGATCACACGGGAAACGGCGTAACGAACAAACCGGCTAAGTTGCCGCCCAACGATTCAGTCAACGGCTTACGTTGGCCGCGGTCTGCCCGAAGAGGATCGCTCTGGACTCTTCGGAGACGGTCGGCTGCGTGTTGATCTGATCTGCCTTCGCGTAGGCACGGACTGTAGCGGGTCGCGCCCGTATGGTCTCGAACCAGCGCTTCAAGTGGGGGAAATCGTCGAGATTTTGGCCTTGACGCTTCCAGGGCACGACCCAGGGGTATGACGCCATGTCGGCGATGGAATAGTCGCCGGCAATGAATTCTCGGTCAGCAAGTCGCTTGTTGAGCACGCCGTAAAGCCGGTTCGTTTCCTTTACGTAACGGTCGATGGCGTAGGGAATCTTCTCAGGTGCATATTGCGAGAAATGGTGGTTCTGGCCGGCCATGGGTCCCAAGCCCCCCATCTGCCACAACAGCCATTGCAGGACCTCGACACGGCCGCGTAGGTTTGACGGAACGAATCGTCCGGTCTTCTCCGCGAGGTACAGCAGAATTGCGCCGGACTCGAAGACGGAGACCGGCGCGCCACCGCCTTGCGGCTCATGGTCGACGATCGCCGGCATGCGATTATTCGGTGAGATCTTCAGAAACTCTGGTGTGAACTGTTCGCCTTTGGAGATGTTCACCGGCACGATGCGGTGGGGAACTCGCGCCTCTTCCAAAAACAACGTGATCTTGTGGCCGTTCGGGGTCGTCCAGTAGTAGAGATCGATCATTTCAGGCCACCCTTCTCATGTTGCCCGCGTAGGCACCGAGCGTCGGCGCGAGGCAGGCGGCGAGGTCAGTGCGGCGGTCTTTTTCATTCGAGTCTCCCTAGGTTGGACTACAGGCGGATAGCGCGGTCGCCTGCAGGATGTCGCGGCCTCCCGCGTCCTGGACAAAGGCGGCGACGCCGAGATCCTCTGCTTTCCAGTCGCGGCCAAGCGGGAGCAGGTGGCTCAATTCGGCGGCGCCAGCGACCCGGATCGGGCCGATCCATTCCCGCACGACGAAGTCGTGACGCAGCGTGACACCTCGGTTTTCGCCGGCGCCGACGTCGGTACGCAAGCGGTTCTCGTACACGGCGAGGAAAGCCTGCGGTGCGCCAGCGGCGCCGGATTTCGCCTTGAAGCTTGCTTTGATGCCAAACCGCCCGGGCGACTGAGTTTCGATCTCTAGCCGGATGTCCGCTCCAGCCGGTCGCGCATTGGCCGCGCGCAACGCCCGCCGGAACCGGGCCTGCGAGTCCCAGCCGCGGAATTCCTGGAGGTTGAAAAACACCCCTGGCGTGTAGACCGTGCGGCCGCCAGCGACGTGGGTGAGCTCCTGTTGGCGCTCGCTGAAGCGCGCGGAGGCAAAACGATCCTTCCACCCCAGCCGGTCCCAATAGTCGACGTGCAGGGCGAGCGCAACCACGCTGTCGGCGCCGGGACCTTCACGCGCGATGCCGCTCAGCCAGCGATCCGCGCGCGGGCAGCTGTCGCAGCCCTCGGACGTGTAGAGCTCGACGAGCGCGACCGTGTACGGCGGGCTCTGCTTGGCACACAGGGCTCCCTCCGCCGGCGGCGCTGCAACGACGCACGCGGCGGCGACAAGGGAACAGATCAGCTCTGAACGCATGATTGGCACCTCCGCCTGTTTAGACGAGGATGGCGAATGATTCCTTACATGGGGCGGCCGAAAAACCTTTGCCGGATCCCTGGCAACGAGGAGCGGAATACCGACCTTGGTGGCCATAATCATGATGGAATCCAACAGGGCATTGCTGCCGGCGAGGGCATTAATCCAGTGCGTGATAGCCTGATCCATCTATATCGTTCGTTTTCTCCGCAATAATGGCGCGCTCGAGGAATGCATGAACGAACGCCGTATCCACCAGATTTTTGAGATTAGTGTCCTGCTGAAAGGGGCTCATGCGTTAATCGAGTGCATCGGCGGCCTTATATTGGCCTTCGTCAGCACAAGCGCCATCACAAGTCTGGTCAACGCGCTTACCCAGGAGGAGCTGATCGAAGATCCGAATGACTTTATTGCAGCACATCTCCTAAGCCTAGCGCAGAATTTTACCGTCAGCACCCAGCGCTTCTATGCCTTCTATCTCCTCAGCCACGGCGTTATCAAGGCGTTCCTCGTAATCGGTTTGCTTAGAAATAAGCTCTGGGCTTATCCCGTTTCTCTTGTCGTCCTTGGCCTCTTCATCGTCTACCAGCTCTACCGCTTCTCGTACACGCACGGCTTCGGCCTCATAGTGTTAACCGTCTTCGATGTTTTCGTGATGGGATTGATCTGGCACGAATACCGACTGGTCCGCCGCCATCTGACATCGCGGTAAGGCATTTCTGTGGCGTAGTGCCCCAGCTTTCCTCCCATCTGGCGCGCCAGTTTCAGAGGGGCACCGTATTCTAATGGGGACCATGGCGAGTGGATCGGCGCCCGCTCGTGGCGGGCAGATGCACGTTGGCGGTTCCCAGTCTGCAAACCACGCCCACGTTGGCAGGGCAAGACCGGGCGCTAGCGCGCTCCCGAAGTTAGGCTACTTCAGCGGCGGGGGCATGGCCGATGAGTGATGATCCACGACCAGCCACGTTCCGCCCTTCTTTACGAAGGTGAAGCTGTAGCGAGCGGGTAGTGTCTTTGTTTCGCCGTCCTTGACGAACGAAAATGTGTAATAGCCGGTGTTGACCGCGGTGTTGCCGTATATGCGGATCAGCTGCGCCCCAAAAGTTACCTTGAGGCCGGGAAGCGCGGCAAACGCTCTTACAAAATAATCGCGCAAGGCGGCCGGATCGGAGCGTACCGTGGGAGACAGCGTCCCCCACAGAACGGCATCCTTGGCATAGAGCGGGAGGATCGCGTCGGGATTATCCTCTCCCAGAGTGACTGCCCATTTTGCGGTCGCGGCCGCAACGTCTTCCTTGGGCCCCGCGGACGCAACCGGCGCAACAAGCAACGAACCCAGCAATAACACCCACGGCAAACTAAATCGGCGGTTCATGATGAAATCTCCTTTTTCCTCGTAGGATGCGGCGGTCCGCGCAATGCTCGCCGCCGCTGCCAAAGCATTCTCCCGGCGCCCGCAAGCGAGCGCTAGTTCAAAAACTGAACTTGAAGGGGCGATACGCCTAGAGTAGGCTTCTGAGCAAATGAAACGGGGCTACGGTCAATTCTGTCCGGTCGCGGTCGCCTGCGAAGTCTTCGCGGAACGATGGACCCCGGTCATCCTTCGGTCATTATTCATGGGGGCAGATCGTTTCAACGAATTGCATCGCGGCGTCCCCCTCATTTCACGACCGCTCCTTGCGAAGCGCTTGCGGAATCTTGAAAAGGCCGGGGTCATCACCATGGCGCCCGTCTCGACAGGACGCGGATACTGTTATCGCTTGACGCAGGCGGGAGAGGAATTTCGAACGATCATAGAAGGTTTAGGGAACTGGGGCCAGCGTTGGACGGTGCGGGTCAAGCGCGACAATCTGGATGCGGGCCTTCTTATGTGGGCCATTCGACGACGAATCGCGCTTGATCGCCTGCCCCTACGTCGCGTCGTGGTGAAGTTTAACTTCGGTGGAATCCCGGCGACTAAACGCGGATACCGAAGATTCTGGCTTCTCTTGGAGCGCACGCAGATCGATTTGTGCGTGGAAGACCCCGGATTCGAGGTGGACCTTTATGTCGACGCCGATTTGGCGACCATGACTAAGGTCTATCTAGGTGACGTCAGCTTTGATAGCGCCTCTCGCGCGGGCGGTGTGCGAGTGACCGGACCGCGCGAGCTTGCGCAGGCGTTTCCTTCCTGGTTACTGCTGAGCCACTTTGCCAAAGTGCTTCGGCCGCAGCGGCAAATACCGGCGGAAGTTCAGGCGCAAAGGCTCAGCAGCTCGTCCAAGCCGACGTAGTCGGGGAGATGCGTCCCGGCCGGCTGCAGTTACTGAGACGGCACGTCCGTGCTACGCAGGGACGCAACCTGCAGATACCCTCCTCTGGCCTCGTCCCGAAGCCAAAAGATGTCCAGCTCACCGACAAAGGACTCCCGCTTCTGGAGCTCCTTTGTCGGTATCCCGACCCCACGGTCGCGCCTGGGAGTTACACGGAATCTCATGGTGCTCGAATAGGGGCCACGGCCTACATACTGTACGAATATACAGCATACAATCCCGAGGCGTTGAGCAGCCACCTACTCCAGTTTTCTTCCCTGGGATTCGAAGCTCTTTAGGCCCCTGCAGCCTGATGTGCTCACGACACAGCCGCGACACGGAGGATGCAGCGGAGTCTTTTTTATAACTAACTTATTGATTAAACTGGCGTCCCCAACCGGATTCGAACCGGTGTTACCGCCGTGAAAGGGCGATGTCCTAGGCCTCTAGACGATGGGGACCTCGAGGACTCTTACGACGGCCGGAGGCCGGTTGGTGGAGGTAAGCGGGATCGAACCGCTGACCTCTTGCATGCCATGCAAGCGCTCTCCCAGCTGAGCTATACCCCCACGCAAGGGGCAAAATTATATCACGCGGAAAGATGCGCCTGAAGGCGCTCGATCACGCGTTTCCTGCCCGCCAGCGCGAGCACGGGGCCGAGATTGGGCGTTTGCGTGCGGCCGAACACGATCATTCGCAGCGGCATGGCGAGCTTCGGCAACTTGAGCTTGTGCTTGTCGATCACGGCCTGGATCACGCCCATGATGGCTTCCGCGCGCCAGTCTCCGAGAGCCGAGAAGGCCGCCGCGACCTCGGCAAGCGCCGGACGCACTTCAGCGGTCACCGCGTCGCGCGCCGCGCCGGGTTCCGTATAGAACATCATCGCCTCTGACGCGAGTGCCGCCAGAGTTTCGGAACGCTCCTTCAGCAGCGCCACGACCGCGCGCAGCTCCGGCCCTGCGGCCAGATTGCCGCCGGCGTGCTCGATACGCGGAGCGACGAGCTCTGCAAGACCCGCGTCGGAGCGCTGCCTCAGATACTGGTGGTTGAGCCAGCGCAGTTTCTCGGGATTGAATTGCGCGGCGGACCGGCTTATGTGGGCGAGGTCGAACCATTGGAGGAATTGTCCGACCGTAAACATTTCCTCGTCCCCGTGCGACCAGCCGAGCCGCGCCAGATAGTTGACCAGAGCCTCCGGGAGATAGCCGTCTTCCGGATATTGCATGACGCTCACTGCGCCGTGGCGCTTCGACAGCCGCTCTCCGTCGGCGCCGAGGATCATTGGAACATGGGCAAATTTCGGCAGCTCGGCTCCGAGTGCCCGGAAGATGTTCACCTGGCGCGGCGTGTTGTTCACGTGATCGTCGCCGCGGATCACGTGCGTGATGTTCATGTCGAGGTCGTCCACCACGACCCCGAAGTTGTACGTGGGCACGCCGTCGGCGCGCAGCAGCACGAGGTCGTCGAGCTCCGCGTTCGCCACCGTGATCGAACCTTTGACGAGGTCGTGGAAGACGACGTCCCCCTCGTCGGGATTCCGGAATCGCACCACCGGTGCCCGGTCCGCAGGCGGCACGAGCCCGGCGGCTTTGGCGCGCTCCGGACGCCAGCGCCCGTCGTAGCGCGGCTTCTCGCCGCGCGCGCGCTGGCGCTCTCGCATCGCGTCCAGATCTTCCTTGCTCGCCCAGCAGCGGTACGCTTTTTCCTGCGCGATGAGCTTCTCGGCGACTTCCTTGTACCTTCCGAGGCGCTGCATCTGGAAAAACGGACCCTCATCCCAGTCGAGACCGAGCCAGCGCATGGCCTCGAGGATCGCCTGCACCGAGGATTCGGTCGAGCGCTCGAGGTCGGTGTCCTCGATGCGCAGGATGAACTTGCCGCCGTGCTTTCTGGCATACGCCCAGGAGAAGAGCGCGGTGCGCGCCCCACCGATGTGGAGATAGCCGGTAGGGCTGGGGGCGAAGCGCGTTCGGATCATCGCATCGTCGCGTCTCGAAGACCTCGCATTGTACGCGATGACATTGCGCGGGACTGTCCGCGGGCGGTTTGCTAGAATTCGGCTCGCGGGCGGTTAGCTCAGCGGTAGAGCACTCCCCTCACACGGGAGGGGCCACTGGTTCGATCCCAGTACCGCCCACCACTTCCGCTCCGGAAAAAGAAAAGCCCGCGACGACTCCTGTCGCCGCGGGCATGTTGGTGATTCTTCCGCTTACAACGACCGCAGGAAGTTGAGAATGTCCTGCTTGCGGCCTTCACCCAGGTTGTTGAAGTTCGAGATCACGCCGTTCGCTTCGGAACCCAGGCTCGCATGCTCGCGAATCGCGCGCTGCAAGTCCGCGGTCCGCCCGTCATGCAGGAAGAAGACCCGCTGCCCCAGGCCCCAGAGCGGAGCGGTGCGGAACTCTCTCGGACCGGCCTCGCCCTGGGTTACGCCGTCAGCCAACCCTGCCCCCATGTCGTGCACCAGCAGGTCTGAGAATAGGTTGACGGGCTTCCCGTTCAGCGCCGCGACGGCGGAATTGCCCGTCGTGAACGAGGGCGTGTGGCACAGCGCGCACCCGATCTCGGCGAACTTCTGCCTGCCGTTCGCGATGGAGGTGGCCCCACCAGGCGAATTGGGAGAGGGTTGAGGCGCGTCGAGGAAGCGCATGAAGAACGCGAACTTCTCGATCCCGCTGATCACCTCGGTCGGTGCAGAGGCGTCGGTATTGGTGACGTTGTTAGGAACCGTCGCGAACTGGCAGTTCGCATTTTCTTCCCGCTCGGTCTGGAACAGCTCGTTCGTAATGCCCATTTCGACGTTGTACGCCTCGCCCGAGAAAAGGAGCAGCGACTTGTTCTGCGCCTTCCAGCCGAATCGCGCGATCGTGCCGTCGTTGCCGTTGTTGTTCGCCATGCCCGTGATGGTGCGGCCCGCGACGTGGAAGTTCGGCTTCCCTCTGATCCCCAATGCTTGCTTCTGAGACGCGTTACCGGACTGGTTCGCGGCGATCGCCGCATCGGGGATCTGCTCGATGAGGCCCGCGCCGAACGTGGAGGTGGGAATCCTGAAAATCACGTTGTGGTTCGCGAGTTGTGTCGCAAAATCCGGCTGCGCGAGCGTGCAGGTGTTCGCGCCCGTCCGGCCGGTGATCGTGAACACGGCGTGGACACCGCCGTCGGCCGTTCCGTCGGAGTTCAGGACGAACCGCGCCTCGCGCACCGGACCGTTCGCCGCGATGAACGATGGAATCCTGTCGGTTCCGCCGTCCTTGCCTGCGAACGCTATCTGCGGATTCACGAACGGGCTCGTGCCGCCGAGCGCGGGCTGAATGTGGCACCCGCCGCAGCTGTCGAGGTTCATCCTCGGCCCGAGGCCATCCGGGACATTTTCCACTTCGGCAAAATCCGCCGCGCCGGCTGTAAAGAACGCGGCCTGCGTCCCGCTCAGTCCTGCGAGCTGCCCGCCCGCGCCCGCGGAGCCGCCGCGCACGCCGGGGTCCTGGGCCCTGAACTGCTGAAAGAACTGCTGTGACGAAACAATCTCGGTCTGAAAAAAGAACAGGCACGCGACGGCTGCCGCCAACGTCAGCGGCACAACAAGCTTGCGCCTCATGGTCGTTTCCTCGTCAACCAGCAATATGGACTGCGCGATCGTCGAGCGAACGCGGTGTCCAGCGGTTGAAAAGATCGTTCTTCGCTTCGGTATGCGCTGTCTGTACTTCGGAATGCAACTAGTGTGCCCGCGTTGCGCATGATGCGTTACTTCAAAGACGTAGCGCGAATTCCTCGACTTGGCCTGCTGAAGGAATGTCGTGACGGAACGACGGAGGACCGAGCGATATCGACTAACGATTTGATTCGGCACTGTTTGAGATGTCGCTGCCCGGCGACGCGGAGTGGTAGCCACGCGCCGAACAGGTGGCGTAGAATCGTACGCCCACGCCCAATGGTGCCTGGAATCGCTCAACTCCATGGCGATTGACGCGGCAAAGACGGACCTCCCTCCGCAGCTGCGACTTGTCCGGGATTTTGTCTTCAAACAAGCCCTGTCGCTCCCGCTCGAGCGCAGCTACCTTCACGAACCGGGGCTCGTCCCCGACCAGACGATCTTCCGGCTCGAGGATCTCCGCAAGCACCTCAACAACCCTTTCCTCGATCTGGACTTCCTGCAAATCGTCGATCGCGGACAACTCGTAGAGCTGCGCGGGGCGCGCTGTTTCAAAGTCGTGCAACGCCGGCAAATCGAATTCGTCAATCGCTGCGTGTTGCAGCAGCACCTGGAAAACGGCGCCGCGTGCGTGCTCGAGGGCGTAGACATCCTCGAGCCCCAGGTCAACCTCCTGGCGGCCACCCTGGACCGGGCGCATTCGTGTACTTTCAGCAACGCGGTCGTGTTCTTTTCGCAGCGAGGCAACGAGGCGTACCGAGGCCATCTTGATACCGACGACGTCCTCGCGATCCATCTTGCCGGAGCCAAGAAGTGGCGAATACACCGGCGCCAGTCGCCCCGACGGGTCGACCTGACCGATCTGCCGGAATCGGGCATGGGACCGCTCGAGGCAGAGGTCGTGATGCGGGCCGGCGACGTGCTGTTCCTGCGCAGCGGCACCCCGCACCAGGTCGAGACCGTGGACGATTATTCTTTGCACCTCTCGTTCGATCTGTGCGACCGCGCCGTGAATATCGAGGCGGCATTCAATTTGCTCCTCAAGCGCTACGATCGCGATGCCTTGCCGCCGTACAGCGCCACGAGCGAAGTGCTCGACAAAGCGATCAGCGCGGGCCGGACCGATGACTTCAAGCGGGAAGTGTGCGATTTGCAGGAGCGGCAAAAGCACAACTACGAGGAATTCCGCCAGCTGATAAGCGGCAATCGCGTGAGTTTTTTCGACCGCTTTATCGCCGCGGAGGCCAAGGCGATTCCGGTGATCGTCATCGTGGCGTTGGCCTCGCTGCTGGAGGAGATCAGTTGGGCGCTTGAAATCTCCGGTGCGGGCGGGGGCTTTCTCCCGATTTGAAACCGGCCTATGCCCACTTCAGCCTTTCGCGGATGGAGCGGCCCATCACCCAGTCCTTGTCGCTCTCGGACAGGAAGGAGAGCTCCTCGGTGAAATGGGTGACGCGCTGACGGTAGGGCACGCGGGTGAAGGAGGTGTTGGTCAGATCGGTCCCCCAATAGCAGCGCTGCGGCCCGTAGGCGTCGAACACGCGCTTCAGATGGTCGTTCAGGTCGCGGAACGGATAAGGCTCCAGCGACGCGTTGACGAGGTTCGACATCTTGATGCTGACGTTGGGGTACTTGGCGAGCGCCACGGCGTCCCCGATCTTCTCGGCCATCTTCCCTTCCTTTGCGATGGCGGTATTCACTCCCAGGTGATCGATGATGAGCGGCAGCCCCGGGTGGCGCTGCGCGATCGGTCCGAACCGATGCACGTTGCCGAACGCCAGGAACATGACCGGAAGCCCGTTCTTCTCGGCCGCCGGCCAGAACCAGTCCGCGGTGCCGTTGGAGAGCCAGGCGAGCGTCTCGGGGGTGTTGAACGTCAGGCGCACGCCAAGCATGCCCGGCTGATTCTTCCACCCCGGCAGGAGCGCGGCCGATTTCGGATCCTGCAGCGGGATGCGGCCCATGACCGCGAAGCGATTCGGATAACGCGTGACGGCTTCCAGCGCATAGCTGTTTACTTCGTTGAGGGCCGGCGGCACGATGACGACGCGGTCCACCCCGGCCTCGTCCATCAGCGGAACCACTCGCTCGACGGTGAACGGCTCCGGCAGCTGCGGAGTCGCGCCCG
>WNFM01098098.1_pt1 | contig 12777 bp, 13 predicted proteins | sample 5400271 | NCBI WGS metagenome assembly WNFM01 (sample SAMN13153352, study PRJNA577476) | soil metagenome | isolation source: 60 cm saprolite on Douglas fir-dominated hillslope | place: USA:California | collected 2013-09-17 | reverse complement strand
AGGTCGGCCCGTCGCTCTGCCGTACGATCGTCACGTCCATATCCCACTTGGAGAGCTGCACCGCATAGGGCTTGTACCCGACAATCTCGCTCGCCATATCCGCTCTCCCGCTAGGGTATAACGCTATCGTGGCACCCTGCTATCCCTGCGTCCCCTCTGCCGTGTCTGGTCGCGGCCGCGGCTTGGGTTCCAGGAACGCGACCACCTCCGCGCGGCGCAGCCACGTGTTGCGGTCGCCAGGCACATCGTAGAACGTGAGCCGTCCCGCCTCGACCTGCGCATACCACCACGTCCGCGCGTGGCCGTACTGCTCCATCGCCTCCGTAAGTGTCATCAACTCGTCTCGTGTGACCACTTGCCACCTCGTATGTGTTGACTTGCATGCAACTGTAGCATAGTGTACAATGCAAGTGGGCAGCACGTCAAGCGGCATAGCAAAGATAGCAAAGGCGCCCCGTCAGCCTGTGGAAAGTCGGCGGGACGCCCGTTTGACCCTGAGGAGGGCTACGCACATGTTAGACGCGTACGAGATCGAGCGCAACATCGAGTCTATCGAAGCCGTCCCGCTGAGCGTGCTTCCCGCTAGCTTGGCACGCGACGCCCTTATGCTGATCGCGGCGTCGGGGCGTGACTGCTACTGCTATGCGAGTGGCGGCGAAGCGATTGGCACGTGGTGTGTGTGGCTCGGCGATCTGGCCGAGGCGCGGCGTCACATCTCCCGCAACGGGCGTGTGCCGCTAGCGGAGTGGGTGACGTCCTGGCATGAACTGGTGGCTGAGGCGGGTCTCAGCGTGGAGGTGCCGCATGTCTGAGGCACAACCACCCCGCTTGTGGGGGCTCGGCGCCATTGCCACGTGTCTCCGGTGGATCGAGGAGCTGGTCAACACGCTCTCGGGTCCGCTGCTCGTGCTGGGGCTCGGCATCGCGTTGGTCGATCTGCTCACTGACGGTGCCTTGACCGCCTCGACGCCGGCGCTGCTCTACGTGTGGGCCATCAGCCAGGCCGCTGGGGTAGACGCGCAGCTCGTGGGCAGCTTCGCCCGCGCGCGGCATGCCCTACGCAGGGGCCACCACTGGTCACTCGTCGGTTTGCTGTTGCTCGGCGCTGTGCTTGCTTATGTCGGCTGGATTGCCGCGCAGGTGTTCGCGACCGCGCAGGCCGAGCACATCACCACCACGCAAGCCCTCGCGCAATTGGGCTTTGATCGGACCGCCTGGATTGTGCAGCGGTCAGCTCTGTCGGTCTTCCTGGTGTGCTTGAGCGGATGGACGCGGTACATCGCGCCGGCGAAGGCCGAGGCCTCGCTCGAAGATGAGCGCGCCAAGCTGGAGCGCGAGCTTGTCCTCGAACCGCTCCGCCAACGCGCACAGAAGGCGGTCGGGGCCGCACAACTTGGGCGGCAGATGGTCGCCGCGGCGAGGGGGAAGGACGTACCCCCGACGGTCTCGTTGGATCGCCCGCCAACTAGCGGCGGCTCGCCAGCGCTAGCGCGTGCACATAGCGACAACGTGGTGCAGCTCGGCGAAGAGCGCAAAGCCCGCACACGCCGCAGGGTACGTACCCGGCGCGCGTCAGGCGCCAGCGCATCGGTCGAGCACAAGGCCCGCGCCGTGTGGCAGCCCGAGATGAGCGTCGAGGCGCTGCAGGTGGCCGCTGGCATCAGTCGCGGATCTGCGCAGAAGTATCACGCCAAACTGCGCGCTGAAGACGACGCCACACGCGTCGAGCTCGCGCAGTAGCATACAAGGCATGGGGTAGCTATATGGCTACCCCTTACACGTCGTAGGGCACGCGGAACCAGGGGGCGTTGAGCAGACTTTCCTCCGGCTTAAGATGGCGTACCAAGACTTTCGCGAAGGCCGTCTTGAGATGCGCCGCAGCCTCGTCAACGCTTCCGGCTAGAGCGAGTTCGTAGGCCTGCTGCACGATCTGGGAGTCTTGCACCGCAAGACCGGCATGGGCGAGCCTGTCCCGTCCCGTAGGGCTCGGGTCAAGGGCGATCTCGCCCATGCCGCCCGGCGACTGGGGGCTGGATCGAAAGACGATGGCGCTATGACCGGGCATGCCGTCCTCCTGACTGCTGTGACGCTGGCCAGCCAACCTTTGCATTGTTTGTGCCACAAGGCTGCTAGGCGCACGACCGCGACCAGCCCGTCGAACAGCTCGCGCAGTAGCGTACACTGCACACAAGGCGCATGGGGGGGCCATTATGGCCCCCCCTTTGGGAAGGGTGAGGAAGCATGGCCGGTGAGCCGAATGTCCTGATGCCTGTCGAGCAGGATACCGTCCCATTTTATGAGCGCTCACTGGTCGCTGTGCGCCTGGCAGACGGGCGTATCGCTGTGGTGCTGCGCTGGATCTGCGAGAGCCTGCAACTTGAGCGCAAAGCTCAGGTGCGACGCATCCAGCGAACCGAGGCCATTGCCGATGACCTTCTCCACGTGCGGGTAGACACAGAGGGGGGCCCGCAGGTGATGGAAGCCCTCGCGCTGCGGTCGGTGCCGTTCTGGCTGGCAGGCATCACGCCCGCGAAGGTCGCCCAGGAGTTGCGCCCGGTCATCCTGGCCTATCAGCGCGAGGCCGCTGATGTTCTGTATCAGCACTTCAGCCGGCGCCCGCCTCAGCTCACCGCACCGTCTACGCTCGTCCCGTCGGAGCCGATCACCCAGCCAGAGAGGCCGCCACAAGATGCGCCGGCGCTGGCACGAGCGGAGTATCACGAGGCTATGGCGGCGTGGCTGCGCTGGCAAGCCGATGTCCAGGTCTGGCGCCAACATGTAGACACGCGTCTCGATGAGCATGAGCAGGTGCTACAACTCGTGCCCGTGATCCTGGAGCGCCTGGGCCCCGAGACGCTCAGCCCCGCACACCAGCAGACGGTGCATGCGATGGTGAAACGCCTGCATGAGCTAACAGGTCGCGCCTATCCGACGCTCTGAACGGAGCTGGGCGCGTCCTTCCACGTCGCCAAGTATGATCAGATCCCCGAGGCGCGCTGGGGCGAGGTTGCGGAGTGGCTGCGGACGCGCATCACCCGAGCGGGTGGCCAGATGCCAGAGCAGGGGACGATGTGGTGAGCCAGCGAGGTGACGACATGCCTCCGCATTCCGATGCCCCGGACGATCCGCCCCCGCATATGCAGTTTGTGAGAGCGCGCTACATCCTGTCCCCTGGGCCTGGGTACCGCAGCATCCTCACGCTCCCGGCGAATGACTTCCAGCAGTATGTGCTGCAGCCTGGCCAGTTGGTGTTCGAGAATCGCTGGGAGGCCAGACGGGTCCGCAAGCGGCTGTACCACCGCCAGCGCCGCCAGGACCATCCGGAGTGGGCGGCGGCACGGCGTATCTCCAAGACGAAGCGGCGAGCGATCATTGAGGCGTGGGAGGCCACCGGGCGGGTGTGTGGTCTGTGTGGCCAGGTCGTCGCCGAGAGCGAACCCATCCACGTCGACCACATCCAGCCCGTGGTGAAAGGCGGCACCGCCGACCCGATCAATCTGCGGGTCACGCATGCTCGCTGCAACCTGCGCCGGAATAATAACCTCCTCTGCGTCCATTGCTCCACCGAGCTGGTGTTCTCGGAAGCGGCTGACCCGCCGCGCTCCTCGATCCGCAAGCGGCCGACTCGTGCCCGCAGACAGCGGACAATAGACATGGACGTGTACTGCCCCACCTGTCAGGTGACGGCGCATGTCAAGGACATCGCCTACTGGAGCGACACACGCGGCACATGGCCGCCAACCAAACGGCCGCGAGCGAAATTGCCTCTACAGAAAGATGCGGCGAAGGCGTTCAACTATGGTCGCAAGGTCGCCCCCTGCGTATGGGCAAGCAGGGACCTCTCACGCTCACCGTGACGCCGCACGCGCAGTGAGGATAGCCTTGGTACTTCAGTCCCAAACCTACCTGCAAGCGCGGCGCGTGCCTCCCCGCAGATGTTACGTTTGCGGCCGAAGTGAGGCACGCCCGCTTCACTTCCCACCCGCCACTCCTCGGCGGGCGCGTAGGGGCCAATAGGAAGGAGGAGTCGCGCATGAATCAAGTGTTCCGATGGCTTTGGCGCATCGTCGCCGCTGACATCGGCGCCTGGGTCGGCGGCATGGTGTACACCTTCCTGACGGCGTAAAAATGCCCGGCGCGAGGTAGGCACTCGCGCCGGGCGTGGTTCGTTGCACCTGTTGAAGTCAACGGACGAGAGGGCCAGGGATCACACCCTGGCCCTCTTTGTGTATCTGCGCGCTATACGCTGGCGTACTGGCGCGGCTGCGGAAGGGGCTCGCCTTCCTCTTGGGCGCTCTCCACGAGGAACGCCAGCAAGTCCTGCCCCTTCTCGACCGCTTCGGCGTAGGTGTCGCCATGGATATGCGCGGTATGCCCGGCCTGCTCCCACTCAGGGAACGACACGATATATGCCTGGTCCTTGTCGGACCACTCGATCAGCATCGAGTAATGCTCCGTCATGGCCGCTGCCTCTTCTCCGCTTCCTGGGCCCTGGCGATCCATACGTGAATATCTGCCTCTTGATAGTCTTTAGCATCGGCACCATCCGCGCCAGAGACGCTGATCGAGCCGGGAACCAAGGGATGGCGCCACTTCGTGTGGCTTCCCCTGGCCCTTGACCAGAGAGAAGCCGGCTTTACGGAGGTCCGCTCTGAGCTGGCGTATCTTCCTCGGCACGTCTTCCCCTCGGCAACAGCATAGCATGTGCAGCCCACATGGCCGCGCCGGTCTAGCTCCCTGCGCGCGGAGCTAGCGCCCCTTAGGACCATCACTCGGGGGAGGCGGAGAAAGCCTCGCCCGGTCGCGGAGGTGATCCTCCACGCTGGGCTTGGTGCCCAGGGCCAGATCGCGCTGCGAACGGGCGGCCGCGGCTTCGCTGGCGCGGCCCAACTTCTCAAGCACTGTAACCTTGCCAGTCCAGGCGTTGGCGGATTTGGGGTCCAACTCCAGCGCCCGCTCAAGGGACGCCAGCGCCTCTGTGTTGCGCTTCAGCATGTAGAGCGTAGTCTGCATGCTCCCTCCTGCGTCCACTACCCCAGCAGCAGGTCGCGCAGAGCCGCTCGGGAGGGGGGCAGACCATAGCTCATCAGAAGTTGTGGCGGTCGGCGCCATCCACGACTGCGTCGGGGCACCCCTCGCCCGGCTCGAGGCGTAGGATGCTCTGAGTACGCTCGCTCGTCGGCTGGTCAACCCGCGCCTGGTCGCTGACCTCCCCGCCCTATCGGGAGAACGCAACACTACGCGGCCCAGAACACCTGCTCGTGGCTTTCGATCGTCTGCTCGATTGATCTCCAGAGCCGGGAGGGCGAGGATCACCCGAAAATCCCTTCCCACTTGGGAGTCGATGCATTCGGTTCCTTGCGGTCTTGCATTATGTCACCACGCAGTGCAACGATATACGATCGATCGCCCGTCAGGTGCCGAGACCCTCGAGCAGGTCATTCGATGGCACGAAGAACATCGTGCCGGTGGCGGCGGTTGAGAAGTCGAGAATGCGATCATATGCGCCGACGGGGTCGCCGACGAACATGTTGCGGATCATCTGCTCGATGACTGAGAGGTCACGGGCGTAGCCGATGAAGTAGGTGCCGAATTCACCCTGCCCGGGACGGCCGAATGGCATGTTGTCTCGCAGGATGTCGTGCTCGATCCCGTTGGCATCGACGATGGTGTTCAGGCTCTTGTGCGACTTCCGTCCGCTCGCATCAGCGAGCTCGACGTTGTCGACCTTGGTACGTCCGATGATGGCCTCTTGCTCCGCGACAGAGAGGGCGCCCCAAGCGGTCAGATCGTGCAAATACTTCTGCACGACGACGTACGCCCCCCCGGCGAACTCCACATCCTCGTCACCGATGAGCGTGGCCTGGTACAGAGCGTTGCCCGTTGGGTTCTCCGTGCCATCCACGAACCCCAAGAGGTCTCGGGCGTCGAAATAGCGAAACCCCTGCACCTCGTCTACGACGGTGATAGCGTCGCCGAGCGCGTCGAGGAGGAGTTTCTCAAGCTCGAAACACAGGTCGATGCGTTCGGCGCGGATGTGGAAGAGGAGGTCTCCCGGAGTCGCCACGGCGGTGTGGACGGACCCACGCACCTCTGAGAACGCGCGCAACTGGGACGGTCGCGTCGCCCGACCGAGCCGGTCCCAGGCATGGCTGCCAATGCCCACGTTGCACGAGAGATGACCGTTGAGATCGCGAAAACCAACGGCTCGCACGAGGGTGCCGATGTCCGCGATGACCGATCGCGCTCGCGCGATCGCGTCGTCCCCCGGCGCGATGGTCACCACCAGGAAGACGGCCGCGCGCGAGAGCGGGGCATCGACGCTCTGCGGCTCGATGGGCACCCTATCCCGAGTAGCACCTGCCATGACTGGTAGATTCCTTCGACTCGACGTTGCCGATCAGGAAACGCGAAACCACGACGGCAACCACAGGCAGTAGAGGCCCAAGTACGGGCCACAGGGGTATATGGCCAGCACTTGCGAAGGAGAGCGACCAGAGTCCCAAGCTCCGATGGATCGTACACAGGTGCCAGGCAGCCCTTCGGCGATGTCTTGTAGCAGGCTGGCAATTGTGCCTATGGCAAACGTGGTCGACAGGCGGTCAAGGCTCCGTCCGGTTCATTTCGGAGTGTAACACATACCGGCGAATGCAGGCCGGCAGGGGCAACCAGACCGGTCACCGTGTATCGTGACACCACTAGCCGGGGGTCATGGCCAAACACACGGTCAGCTAGACGTTATCCAAGCGGGAGGAATGGACGGGTCTCACACACGAATGCATGACTATCTCCCATCCCCCGCTGCCACACATAGCACGGTACACCAAGGCGACGCCAACCCTCAGCGATGCACTGGCTCAGGTTCGCAGGCGCCTATGGACGCGGGCGACTTTTCCCACATTGCCCTGCGACGCCAATGGCGAGAAAGTCCCGCGTGCCCTGCTCAACCACCTGGCCGATCTGCTCTGCTACGCGGCCTGAGTTGGACAAAGTCTAGCTAAGGAGGAGGCAAGGATGAGATGCCTCATGGACTGCGGGTTGCTTCCGTGGCCAGGCGGCATCCTCTGATACTCACCAGCTCCCTCACACTCACGACATCATAGTTGCGCGTCGATCTCCGCCGTGGCAGGCACTTCCGCCGCGAGCGCGGCCGCCACACGATTGGGACCGCCGGTGAGCGGCAGCTCCTTGAGGAAGAGCAGCACGAGGACGCTGGCGGTTGAGGCTATCAGGCTGACCAGGAAGACGGCGTGCAGGCTGTGGGCGACACCCGATTTCATCGCGGCGGCAATGACGTTGTAGATGGCTACTCCCTGTGGACCCTGGCTCGCGAAGCTGGCGCGCAGCTGTGGGAGCCCCACCACCAGGAACGGATTGGCGACGAAGGCGTGCACAGAGGGTGGCAAGGACTGGTTGACCGCTGCGGGCAGCACGGGAGTATAGGAGGAACTGAGGACCGATCCCATCGTCGCCAGCCCGATCGTGCTGCCGATCTGGCGGAAGAAGGTCATCGCCGCTGACGCCTGACCGATCTTGGTGGGAAAGGCGTTCTGCACGATTAAGTTGTAGAGCGAGAGGCTGAAGCCAATGCCGAGTCCAAGCACCAGCATGCTGACGACCACGTCCTGCGTGGTGGAGGCAACCCCCAGACGCAGCATCGTCGCCGCGCCGATCGCCGCTACCACGCCCCCCGACACGGCGATCAGCTTGTACTTGCCGAAGGCGCTGACCAGGAATCCAGAGATGATGCTGGAGGTAATGGCCGTCAGCATGAGCGGAGTCAGAATAGTACCACTATTGGTGGCCGAGCTCCCGACAACCCCTTGGATGAAGAGCGGGATGAACGCGATGCTGCCGATCAGCGCGACGCTGGAGAGCATGGTTACCAGGACCGAGACCGTGAACACCCCGTTTTGAAACAAGCTGGGTTCGATCGTCGGTTGCGCACCGCGGCGTTCCAGCCTGGCTTCGTAGAGGAAGAACGCCAGCGTCCCCAGCGCCGCGAGCGAGAGCAGTCCGATGATTTGGGGCGAATTCCAGGCATACTGGGAACCAGCCCAATTGAAACCCAACAGCAGCGGGACCACGCCAACAATCAACAGGATCGCACCCAGGACATCGATCTTGGCTCTCTGGACCGGCTGGCGCAAGGTGGGCATCAGGAAGATCAGCGCCAGCAGTGCGAGCACGCCGAGGGGCAGATTGACGTAGAAGACCCAGCGCCAAGTAAAGTGATCGGTGATGTATCCGCCAGCGGTCGGCCCCAGGATGAAGGTCGCGCCAAATATAGCCCCCAGCAGCCCTTGCCACCGGGCCCGCTCGCGGGGGCTGAAGAGATCCCCGATGATCGCGATGGACATCGCGATCAAGCCACCACCACCCAGACCCTGGAAGCCACGGAACCCAACCAACATCGTCATGGTCTGCGAGGTGCCAGCCAATGCCGAACCAAGCAAGAAGACACTGAGCGCGAAGATCATGACCGGCTTGCGACCGAACAGGTCCGAGAGCTTGCCATAAATGGGGATCATGACCGTCGAGGTCAACAGATAGGCCGTCGTCACAGCTGTATACCCTTGGTTGCTGTTCAGATCGACGGCGATTCGCGGCAACGCTGTCCCGACGATCGTTTGATCAAGCGATGCCAGCATCATGACTAGGAGCACGCTGACCAGGGTAAAGATCGTGACCTGACGAGGAAAGCGTGGCGTGTCAGCAGCCGGAACAGGCATCGCGGGGGCTGACGCGCGGTTGGCGCTTGGGGTCGCTTCGAACGAACTCATCAGATAAGCCCTTCATGCGGTCCATCGACCACTGCATCCTCGCGAGCGCGTGCAAGCGGGCTCGTCCCCCTTGCTGCCCTCTTGCTGCCCGCCACCGTGCTTAGCCCGCTCGCCGCGGTATTGCCCTGTTCGCGCCTCAATGCTCAGCCGTTTCCAGCCCCCGGACGACCTGCAGCAGCTCCCGGCTCTCCTGCAGCCATGTCTGCGGATTGGTGGCACGCCGCAGATACTGCATCCTGCCATTGCGGTCCACCACGACGGACGCTGTGCGCTGAATGAGCAGGTACGCCCGCTCGAGATCGAACCGGTGATACACGTCGTGCGTGGCATCGGCCAGGACCGGAAAGGGCACGTTGAGTGAGACGCCATAGCGGGTGGCGCGGTCGAGCGTATCGCCCAAAATGACGAGCACCTCGGCGCCGGCGGCCTGGAACTCGGGGTAAAGCCGCCCCAACTGGGCGACATGCGTGCGGCATTGCATTCAGCCATAGGCGCGCACGAAGAAAAGCACGACGTGCACGCGACCGCGATACTCGCCCAGGGCGATCTCGCGGCCAGTGCTGGCTGGCAGGTGAAAGTCCGGTGCGAGATCGCCGACGGCTAACGCCCTGGTCGGCTCAGGATCCATAACGCTCCTCCTCCCGTTCAACCCCAGGCTACGCCCAGGCCATGCGCTCTTGCTGCACGATAACACAACAGTTTGCAGACCGCACCGCAGGTGGCGTTCACAATCCGAACACACATGGAGAGCAGGGTGCACTCTGATCTTGGGGAGTGCAGCCGTCACGTCGAGTGTCTGGTCTCCCGAACACCCCTGCCACAAACGAGCTTCCGCGCGACGGCAGGGCCGCCCAATCGGCCGTCCTGGTGCGAGCCCTTGCAGCTAAGGAGCCCGCTCTACCGGTACAATCAGCCGCTTGCCTCATCACCCCTGTGCCACTGGCGCGATGTGCTCGTTGTGGGCCGGGTCGGCGTGCGCCACAGCAGTCGGGGCGGCCTCGTCCAGCTGGTCTTCCGACTGCGGTGGGCGGAAGCCCAATCGGCGCTTCAGCCCACTGATGAGGCTATACAGCACCGGAATCACGACCAACGTCAGGAGCGTCGAGCTGAGCAGCCCGCCGATGACCACCGTGCCCAGCTCCGCGGCGATAAAGGAGCCACTTTGACCGCCCACCGCGAGTGGCAGCGTCGCCAGAATCGTGGCCACGGCCGTCATTAGAATGGGGCGCACGCGAATGCGCCCGCCCGCGATCAGTGCCTCTCGCGTGGCCATGCCCTGCCGCTCGCGCTGCTTGACCATGTCGAGCAGCACAATCGCGTTGGTGACCACAATGCCTACTAGCATTAGCAGGCCAATCAGCGCCGAGATGCTCAGCGTCCGGCCGGTGATGAGTAGCGCCGGGAAGGCGCCGATGGCCGCCAGCGGCAGCGCGAAAAGCAGGACGAACGGGTCGACGAGCGAGCTGAACGTGAGCACCATCAGCACGTAGACAAGTACTACGGCCGCGCCGAGGGCAAGCAGCAGCCCACTGAAGCCGGCGTCCAGTTGCGAGGTGATCCCGCCGTACGCAATCGTGATGCCCGCGGGCAGATGCAGCTGGGTGATCCGCTTCTGCAGGTCGGTGGAGACCTGGCCGGTGTTCTGCCCGGTGATGTCGGCGCTGATCGTGACGGCAGGCTGTCCGCCCACGCGCGTCACCACCACCTGACTGGGCTGAACGGCGATGGTGCCCAGTTGGCCCAGCGGCACCACGCCGGATCCGCTGGCCGCCCCATAGAAGACGGGGACGTTCGACAGATCCACCCCTTGTGCGCTCGTGAGACTGGCGAAATCGAGCTGTACGACGACATCGGTCGGCTGTCCAGCGTTTACGTCACTGGTCGAGATCTGTACGGCTGTCTGACCGGCCAGCGCCGCACGTACCTGCTGGCCCACCTGTGCGGTCGTCAGCCCATACCGGCTGGCCTTTGCGGGATCCACGGTGACGAAGACCGTGGGCGCCACCGCCGAGGCATCGCTGGTGGGGTTAGCGATATGGTCTTCGTGCTGCACGATAGCTAGCACCCGCGTGCCGGCATCCGCTAACGGCTGCGGATCGCCACCGCTCAGGGTCACCTGAAACTGATTGTTCGCGGCGAAGCTATCCTGCACGGTGATGCGATAGTTGCCGGCGACCGATGGATCGGCGAGCCTGGCGCGCAGATCACTGCCGGTCGCCCCGAGATCGGCGCTCGCCTGCAGTATCGCGATGATCGTGGCGCTGTTGCGGCTGCCGCCGGTCACCAGCGAGCGCAGCACCTCGGTTGAGGACCCGCCGCCGCCAATCGTGGTCTGATATTTTTGGACGCGGCTGTCCTGGTGCAGGATATCTTCCACTTTGGAGGCTTCCTGTGCGACGGCCTGGATATCCGCCCCCGACGGCGGCGAGATGGTGATCGCGACCATTTTTAGCGAGCCGGTGCTCAGGAAGCTCGTCGGGATCCCGGCGACGGTCGAGATGCTAGCGGCGAATAATACGAAGGTGATGCCCAGGGTAATCCAGCGATGACCCAGCGCAAGACGCAAGATCGGCGTGTAGGCGCGCTGCAGCCAGGTCTCGTCGTCGTGCAGCGGTTGGCCTGCCCTGGCCGCCTGTGCCGCTTTGCGGCCGGGCCGCACGAAGTAGTGGGCAAGCACCGGCACGACCGTGAGCGCCACCAGCAGCGAGGCGGCCAGCGCCGCCACGACGGCCAACGCGAAGGGGCGGAAGAACGTGCCGACTAACCCACCCACAAAGGTGAGCGGCACGAAGACGGCCAGCGTGGTAGCCGTCGAGGCGGTCACCGCGGTGCCGACCTCGCGGGTGGCCGAGAGCACGGCCCTGCGTGGTGGCTCGCCCGCTTGCACATGGCGATAGATGTTCTCGAGCACGACGATGGCATCGTCCACCACGCGGCCAATCGCGATGGCCAGCCCTGCGAGAGTCAGGACGTTGAGGCTGATGCCCGCCACATACAGCACGATGAAGGCGACCAGCAGCGACACGGGGATCGAGATGGCACTCACGAGCGTGCTGCGGACGTTGAGGAGGAAGAAGAAGATCACCAGAATGGCGAAGCCCGCACCGAGCAGGCCCTCGGTCACCAGATCATTGATCGACTGCGTGATGAAGGTCGCCTGATCTTCGAGGACGGTAATCGTCACATCACCCGGCAGCTTCGTCTTGAGGTCGTTGAGCTTGGCGTCGACCGCATGGGAGACCGTGACGGTGTTGGCATCCTGCGCCTTGGTGATATTGATGCCGACGCTAGGCACACCGTTCGTGCGCGAAATGCCGTCAGTCGGCGTATCGCTTTGCGCGATGGTGGCGACATCGGCAAGTTGGATCGCCCCGGGCTGGTGCGTCGATGGTTTGCAGAGTCCCGGGGAACTGGCAGCGCTCGGTGTGGTCCTGGTGACGGCACCCGCCGGGACGGCGGCGCCGACGACCAGGGCGCAGATATCCTCCACCGATTGGAAGCGGTGGGTGGTGACCACCGGGATGGAGAAACCCTGCTGGTCGACCGTGCCGCCAGGCACCGTGAGATTGTTGGCCTGCAAGGCCCCGATCACCTGCTGCACCGACACCTTCTTGTCAGCCAGTTGGGTCGGGTCGAGCTGGATGAGCAGTTGGCGCGAGCCGCCGCCAACGAGGTCGACGCCGAAGACGCCGTCCACCTTCTGCAGCTCGGGGAGCAGTTGCGTGCGCGCGCGCTGGGCCAGCGCGGCTGGACTCTCTGTGGCGGAGGAGAGGCTGAGCTGGATGATCGGCTGTGATTGGAGGTTAAAGGTTTGTACCTGCGGCGTCCCCGCACCGGCCGGGAGGGCAGCCGATTGCAGATGGTTGCCGATGGTGGTCTGGGCAGCCTGTAAGTCGGTGCCGTATTGGAAGCTGGCCACGACAATCGAGATGCCGTTGACGGAGGTGGATTGCACGTTTTGCAGGCCCGGCAGTCCGCTCACCGCCTGTTCGAC
>WNFM01105642.1_pt3 | contig 12778 bp, 3 predicted proteins | sample 5400271 | NCBI WGS metagenome assembly WNFM01 (sample SAMN13153352, study PRJNA577476) | soil metagenome | isolation source: 60 cm saprolite on Douglas fir-dominated hillslope | place: USA:California | collected 2013-09-17 | reverse complement strand
GCCGCGAATCCGGGTGCGGCCGCGAACGTGCCCGAGCCGGCGATGCCGGCGCCGATCGACAGATCGTTATAGCTGCGCCCGGCGGCGACCATGACGTTCTGGTTGACGCCTGCATTGGCATCGTTGGTCGTGGCCGCGTTGATCTGCGCACCCTGATTGATATAGGCGCGAGTGGTGATGTCGTGCACCGTCACCGTCCCGGCGACGGCACCCGAGCCGGTGCCCGCGATGGCGACGCCGACGCCGGCGCTGGTCAGGTCGTTGACGCTCACGGCGACGATGATCAGGCCGGTCTGAATGCTGGTGTTCGGCGTACGATTGCGCTTTTCGGTGAGCGTCGGGTCGCTGAACGCCTGGTTGTTGACCGCGGGAACGCCGGTGTTGTTGAGCGTTTGAATGACGTGGTTGGTGGTCGGATCGAGGCCGTTGTTGACGAGCGCGACCCTGGGCCCGCCCTTGCTCGCGGCAAGCGCGAAATGGTCGTTGTCGATCTTGATGATGAAGTAATGCTGGCCGGTCTGCAGGCCGCCGATGGGAAGCGATTCGCCGGTGTAGATCACCTCCTGGCCGTCGGCGAAGCCGTGATTGGCGACGTTGAAGCTGTTGTCGGTGTAGTTGACCGCGGAGGCCGCGAATTCCTGGGTGACGCCGGTATCCTGCGAATTGGTCCCGCCGACTGGTGTTCCAAAGTCTCCAGTGTTGGCCGTGATCCCGACCTTGCCGATCTCGGCGAGCGCGGTCACGGTGGCATTGGTGTCGATATAGGCCTCGGTGTCCTTGGTCAGCACGCCGATGCCTGCCGCGATGCCCACGGCGCCGGTTCCGGCGCCGGCCACATTGCCGGATACCTGATTGATGGTGGTGTCGTCCTCGGCCGACACCAGCACATTGCCGTCGGAGCTGACATTGGCGCCGCTGCCGATATAAGCGAGCGTCGTGAGATCGAGCACCGCAACGCCGGCCGTCACCGTCACCGCGGCCTTGCTGGAAAATGCGCCGGAAGCCGACACTGACGTCTGCGTCAGATCGGCAAATGCGGCGACGATGACGTTGTCGCCGCCATGTGCGTTCGCGCTTGGGCCGACATAGGCTTCGATGTCGCGTTTGATATAGCCGGCATCGGCGCCGACGCCGACCGCGACATTGCTGGCGCCGGCCAGCGCGCCGGCGACGCCGACCAGGAACAGATGGCCGTGCGAGGCGATGTCGACGTCGTGCAGCGACCTAATGCCCGCACCGACTCCCGGCGCGACGCTCGGCGTGTCCTCGTAAGCCTTGGCGCTGACGTCGATATAAGTGAGCGTGACCGCACCGGTGCCGGCGCCCTGGTTGGAGAATGCGCCGCCGACCGCGATGATGACCACGCTCTCGGAGGCGTTGGCCTCGATCGAGAGACCCTGGTGGGTTTTGCCGAGCACGTCGGTAAAGGTTCCGGTGGCGCCATCGGCGGACGCGGTCGCGGCGCCATCGATAAACGCGTTGGTGGTGTCGAGGATGGTGACATTTGTGATGGAGAGACCGACGCCAGTTTTGCCGCCGACCGCCAGCGCGCCGGCAATAGCGACGATGTTCGCCGTATCCTGGGCGATCACGCGCAGATTGCCGTGGGCGGAAACGTCGGCGGTCGCACCGGTGATCGAGGCGGTGACGGGATTGTCGACCACGTTCACCGAGACCGAGGCCCCGACGGCGACGTTGTCGCCGCCAGCGCCGCCGATGGTGAGCGAATTGATCGCCGCCGTTTCCTCGGCGTCGACCGTGACATTGCCGTTACTGGTGATGGTCGAGCCGGCGACATTGGCGGTGACGTTGTTGGCAATGTAATTGGCGCCGATCGCGGCGCCGACCGCATTGCCATTGGTGGAAATGGCGACGCCGCCGGTCAGGGCGTTGATGGTCGACTCGTCCTTTGCGAGCAGGCTGACATTGCCGCCGCCGGTGGTGGTCACGGTCGAGCCGTTCAGCACCTTGGCGTCGATGGTGTTGTAGGTGCCGTTGACAGCAAGGCTCGCGCCGACGGTGGTGCCGTTGCCCTTCGCCCCGCCGATGGCGGCGGCCGCGATCTTGCCGGCAAACGGAATCGGGCCGTCCTGCGTCGAATGCGCCGTGAGGCTGACGCCGTCGGACCCGGCTGTGACCGTTGAATTGTCGATGGTGGCCTCGACCTGCAGCGCGACCTGGTTCCAGCCGAGCCCCGCGCCAAAGGCGTTGCCCTGCTGGCCGACCCCGAAGGCGCCGGCGACCGCGTAAATCACCGAATTGTCCTTGGCCTCGAGCGTCACGCCCTTGGCGGTGACATCCGCATCCTGGATCGTGGCCCGAACCGCCGCGGAATTGTCGCGGCTGAAGATCGTCTGCGCGGTCGAGATGATGTTGACGGCGATGGTGACCGCGGCGGCGGCGCTGTCCGACCCGCCTCCGGTAGCAACGCCGACCGACACGGCGAACGCCCAGACGGTCTGGCTGTTGAGCGCGGTGACCGAGAAGTCACCGGCGGCGTTGAGTGAGGCACGGCGATCGGTGCCGATGATCCCGGCCTGGGTGGTCGCACTGAGCTGGTTGAATCCGATCGAGGCGCCGACACCCTTGGCGCCCGAGGTCACCGACACGCCGCCGCCGATCGAGATCAGTTGCGCATCGTCCCTGGCGCTGAGCCTGGCGCTGCCGAGCGTCGCCACGACGCTGGCGCCGTCGATGATGGCCTTGGTGGTGTCGACGATGCGGTTGACCGAGACCGAACCCGAGAACGCGTTGCCCTGCTCGTTGGTATTGACCGCGACACCCGCAGTAAACGTCGCGAGCGTGCCGCCGCGATGCGCCGTCAGCGAGACCGCGTTGCCATTGCTGGGATCGGCATCGGTAGCGTTGACGGTCAGTCCGGAGCCCACCCCCGTGAGTTGATCGGCGATGAACGCCTCGGTGTCGGCATTTAGCTGGTTGACCGCAAAAGCCGCGCCGATGGCGGTGCCGCCACCCCCGGCGGTGCCGGCATTGACCGACACGGCGACGCCGCCGGCGAGTTGCACGATCGTCTGGGTGTCGTCCGCGTTGAGCGATACATTGCTCGCCGTGATCGTGCCGGGCGCGTTGATGTAAGCGAGCGTCGATTCATTGAACACGTTGACGCCGGCGCTGCCCGCAAATCCGATGCCGCTCTTGATGGTTTGGGCCGCCGGATCCGCTCCGCCCGGCAGGTTGACGCCGTCGAGCGGAGCATCCTGGGATTTGTTGAGGTCTTGCGGCGTCTTGGAGGGGCCCTGAAGCACCGTCGCGGTGCCGATGAAATCGACCCATACGCCGCCGGTACCCGCTTTAATCTTGACCGGTCCACCGCCGTCAATCACTACCTTGCCAGTCGGCGTCTTGTGCGGATCCGCCCCATTGCTCGGATCGGTCCCGACGAACGCGTCGACGTTGCGGTTGACGTCGTTGACCAGCACCGACATGCCGAGGCCGCTTGAGCCCTTGCCGGCAATGACGATGGTGCCGACGATCTCGACCTCGGTGCCGCCCGAGCTGGCGTTGATGCTGATACCGCCGGGACCGGTCAGGGTGGGGCCGCCGGCGCTGGTGGCGACCACCCCGGCCTCGACGTTGCTGTTCTGGACGAAGCCCATGCCGCTGCCGGCAAAGGCAAACTGGCTGCCGTCGTCGCTTTTGCCGCCGGACTGCGCAATGGCGACCCGCAGGATGTTCTCGGTCGCGTTGATGGTCAGCGCCGAGGATTTCACGCTGCCGTCGCTGTTGAGGGTGTCCTGACCGAACCCGACCTTGGCATCGCCTTCGATGCGGGCATACACGTTGTTGTTGATGTCGTCGAACAGCACCGAGCCGCCGAGCGCCTTCGAGCCGGAGCGGCCGAACAGATCGACGACGTCGCCGCCGCTGAGCAACTCGCTCGCGCTCTTGCTCTCGTAATAGCCTTTGCCGAACGGGCTCTCGTTCAGCGACCACTTGCCGATGCCCGCCATCTCGGCGAACTGCATCGAGGTCTCCGCAGTCACCGACACTGACTGGGTCGCGGTCGGATTCCAGCTCACCGAGGGTAGCTTCTGGTTGACCAGAGCGCCCGACTGGATGATCGCGGTAGCGGTGTCCTTGTAGTAATTGCCCGCGATCGAACCGGCGAGCGCGGTGGCCTTTGTGCTCGTCGCCTTGGCCTGCGCCACCACCCAGGTGGTCATGAAGCGCGAGCTGATCCCGAACGTGCCGTCGAGGAAATCGGTCAGGCCGCTGACGCCGCTGTTGATGAAGAACTGCGGAATGTTGATGAGGTCGAGCGGCAGCGTCGGGAACGGATAGGACAGGTTGGCATCGACCTTGAGCGCGGTGCCGGCATCGAGAACGCTGTTGCCGAAGATCGTCGCTTCGGTGTCGTTCTGGTAGTAGCCCACCGCGAACGACAGGTCGACCGCGCTCGCGCCTTTCGCCGCTTTCGTCTTCGACTTGGATACGGAGGATTGAGATATCAGCTGGTCCTTCTGGGTGTTGGTCGCAACGATCGCGATGTCTTCCGGGGTCTGCAGGTGTGCGGTATGGTTGGCGGTCGAACTCTGGCCGACGCTGGCCTTGACGGTGTTGATCGTGACATTGATGGCGATCGCGCCGCCCTGGCTCAGCCCGTCATTGGTGATGTTGTCCTTGATGGTGGCGCCCTTGGCATCCTTGGCGCCGGTATTGCCCGATGACGCCGAGGCATTGCCGAAAATCGTGGCCAGCGCGATGTCGGGCTTCGACAGGATGTCCTTGTACTTGGTTGGATTGAACTTGCCGCCGACCTCCGGCTTGGCCTTGGCGATCGCCGACGACGTCAAGGTGGCCTGCACGCCGATGCCGTCCGTCGAGGTGCTGGTCGAGAGTGTATGATCGGCGCCGTTGCCGCCCGGGGTGATGGTGATCGGCTGCGCCCCGCTCACCTCGCTGACATCGTCGACCAGCCGGATATGACCATTGTCCACCTTGACGACATAATAGGTCTGGCCCGCGGTGAGCCCGCCGATATCCGAATCCCCCTGCGTCAGGCCGCCGACATTGCCGTGCGAGGCTTGATAGATATTCTGCAGCGCGACCACATGGATTCCCACCGAACCCGGATCGGTGAGGTGCACGAGTGCGCCGGTGTTGATGTCGTGGAGTTCGAACGAATTGGCGTCGACGACGACGAGCTTGTACTGGCCGGTGGTCGTGGTGCCGTCGCCTGCATTGGTCAAGCCGCCGATCGAGGTCGCGCCGTTAAGCGCTGAATAATCGATGAGCTGCGGGTTGGCCGCGGTCCCGGTGAAGCCGTGATTGGCCACATAGATGCGGTTCGTCGTCGTGTCGATGCGCGCGAGATTGACGCCCGCCGAGGCTCCAGACGTCGTGTCGGTGAAAGTCTGCATGCCCAGGGCGTTGCCTTGAGCGACCTGGGCGATATGGCCCTGGCTGTCCTGCAACTGGAACACATCGCCGTTCGCGTTCACGACCGTATAGGTCGTATTGTCGATCAGGCCGGTGATCGGCGTGTTGCCGCCGGCCGAATAGGTGACCTGATCGCCGTTGGCAAAGCCGCTGCCGGCAAGATCGATCGTATGCGCGACGGAATCGATTGCATCGAGGTTGAAAGCCGTCGACAGCGTTTTCGACAGGTTCGGATCGGTGTTGTAGATCAGCGGATCGCCATTCTTCAGATCGGTGGCGTCGAGCGCAATCGTGTCATTCGTCGAATTGACTGATGTGGTCGGATTGAAGCTCTTGACCTCGCCGATATAGGCGAGCGACTGCGTCGCCGGCCCGCCCGGATCGGTCAGGGTGATGTCGTTGCCGTTCGCATCCTCGAGCTTGAAGGTGTTGGCATCGAGCGCGACGAGCTTGTACTGGCCTTCGTTGGCGAGCCCGCCGATCGGATTGGCGCCGCTGTCGGCGAGAGATTGGTAGGTCACGTCGATCGGGGTGCCGACCGCGAAGCCGTGGCTCGGCAACATAATGTGGCCGTTGGCATCGATGGCGGCGAGATTGAGCGTTGCCTTCACGCCATCGGACACGCGGGTAAAAGTCTGGGTGCCGAGCGCATTGCCCTGTGCGACGTTGATGACGTTGCCGCTGGAGTCCTTGAGCTGGAAAGCGCCGTCGTCGACCTTGTTGACCGTATAGGTCATGTTGTTCTGCAGGCCGGTGATGTCGGCGTTGCCGCCGTCCGAATACTTGACCACGTCGCCGTTCGAAAAACCGTGTGCCGCGATGTTGATGTCGTGACTGGAATCGATAGCGTCGAGATCGAACAACGACGTCTTCACCGTGCTCAGCGACTGCGTCGAGTTGGGATCGATGCCGTTCGCCGACAGCGCGATCGCCGGTTCCTTGGCGAGCTGGATGTGGTCTTTGTCGACGACGATGACCGCGTAGGTCGAACCCTTGGTGAGGCCGGGCACCGAATCGCTCTGGACGCCGGGATCCTGGATGCCGGCGGAAACCCCGGGAATCGGCGGGCTATAGATCAGATACGGCGTATAGGTGACGAGTTCGCCGGTGGTAAATCCGTGGTTGGGCAGATAGATCTCGTTGTTGCCCACGACGCCCGGAATGAAGCCATCGACCCCGTTCTGCGGGCTGAAGACTTGCGTGTTCGACGGATCCGCGAACGTGCCCGCCGCCGTGACGGTGCCGTCGATATGGGCCTGGACATTGGCGAACTCGAGCGCGACGGCGGCGCCATCGCCGGCCGCGCCGTCGATCGGGCTGATGGTGCTCGCATCGGGCACCGTGCTGGTGGTGCCGTTCGCGAGCACGTTGACGTTGCCGGCCGTCGAGGTGATGGTGGCGTTGCTGCCGACCGTCGCCAGATCCGTCAGGTCGGTATAGGCAAAGGCGATCGCCAGCGACACGGACTGCGGGTTGACTGTGCTGGTCAGGTTGTTCGACGCGCGCGCGACGGTTTTCGACGAGACCGACCCGGTCGCCGACACCGTCACGCTGTCGCTGGCCGTGATGTTGGTGGTGCCGCCGATATTGGCTTCGACGTCGCTGAAGGCCTGGCCATAGCCGACTGCGATCGAGACCTTGCTGCCGAAACCGCCGAGCGCGGCGGCGATGGCGTTGACCTGGGTGGTGACCTTGGTCGTCGCCTTGACGTCCAGGGTGCCGGAGGCGTTGATGGTGGCGTCGTCGACGTTGATCTTGGCGGTGGCGCCGCGCAGGATCACCGAGGCGTCGATGCCGGTGAAGGCGCTGATCAGGTCGCCCGGAATGTTGTTGAGCAGCGTCGCCAGCGAGCCGACGAAACCGGCAAAGCCGGCCGGAACGTCGGTCGAGAAGTTCAGATCTTCCGCGGTGGTGTAGATTTTGGTCGAGCCGCCGCTGATCGTGGTGCCGTCGATGCCGATGCCGGAATTCTTCGAGGTGAAGTCGGCCGGCCAGCTGACCAGGCGGTAGGCGATGTCGGAGGTCGAGAGATTGATCTTGCCGGGCTTAGTCTTGCTGAACGCCGGGTCTGCCTCCGCAATCAGCGAGGCATTCGATCCCAACAGGATACCCTGGCCGCCCGTATAGAGCGCCGTTCCGTCGGCCGGGTTGGTGCCCTGCTCCCCGATGTTGATATCACCGGCACTGCCGCCAGTGAGCGAGGTGGTGATGTGGGCGGAGGTGGCGATGTTGCGGAAGGTGAGCGATACGGTGCCGCCGCCGTCCGGATTGTTCGCCGTGATCACGTCGCCGATCAGGTAGCCGGACCCCGTATTGTCGAGCCAGGCCGTCACATTGCCCTTGTCGTCGGTCGACATGCTGACGGTTGCGCCGCTGCCGTTGCCGACGGTCGTGGTCGCAACGTTGGTGTAGTCCTTGTTCGCGGTCCATTGCGAGGTTCCGGGCGTTGCCTGCAAGGTCCCGATCGACGTCGTCAGGGTGCCGGTCGAGCCGGTCTGCGCGGCGACAGTGCCGACATAAACGTTGTCGGCAACGAGGTTGAGCGATCCGCCGTGCAAATTGAGGTCGCCGGTGACGCGGATTACGCTGTCGTGGGCCGGCCCGTTGCTCGGCAGGTTGCCGCCATCGTTGAACGGATCGTAGCTCGTGCTGAGCAAATTGACGTAGAGGCTCGCCTGGAAGTTCGGTGCGAGCGACATAATGTTGAGCGTGTCCTCGCCGGACCCGCCGCCGTTATTGAATTTGGTGATATCGGGTACGTTGATCGAAAGGCTTCCAGTCGGCGCCGTGAAATAGGTGGTTTCGAACGCGCCACTGAGGCTCTGCAACACCATATCGCCGAAGCTCGGATCGCCGGCCGTCGAATCGTAGTAGAGTAGGACGGAATCGCCAAATAGCGTCGCACTGGTGCTGATTTGATAATTGATGTTGGCGATCGTGCCGTTGTTGAAGAGCGGCAGCATCCCGGTATAGTTGATGGTGTCGCCGTCAAACGTTTCGCTGCCGGAATGCGGTCCGGTGAAGTCCGAGACAAAATTGTTGGTGGTGCCGACGTCGAGGACCAGCGTTCCGTCGCCGCCGCCGTCGATATTGCCCGCAAGGCTGCCGGTCGAAGTGACGGTAAAAACGTTGTTCTGGTTGGCCGCGCCCACCAGATTGGCAAAGCCGCCGAACGACACCGCCCCGACCTCGCCCGATCCAGCCCCGTCAATCGTCCAATTGTTGTCGGTGGTTGAGCCGTAAAGCGTGTCGGCGCCGCCGCCGACCAGATGATCCACGCCGGTGAACGCGACTTGCACCGCTCCGTCGACATGGCCGGCGCCGCCGCCGTCGAGATGCCAGCCGGCCGTCGCGCCGGCCGCAATGGCGATGGTTGCGTGACCGCCGCCATCGATCGAACCCTGCAGACTGCCGGTCGATGCGATCGTGAAGACCTCGTTCTGGCCGGCCGCGCCGGCAAGACTGCCAAAGCCGTCGAATTTGGTCGCGCCGACCGCGCCCGAACCGGCGCCGTCGACCCTCCAGCTGGTGTCCGCAGCCGAGCCATATAATGTGTCGGCGCCGTGGCCGACCAGGTGATCGACGCCGGCGAATGCGACCTGCACCGGGCCGTCGATATGGCCGGCGCCGCCGCCATCGAGATGCCAGCCGAGCGGTTGGGTCGAATTCTCGATCACCGAAAGCGTGACGTCGCCGCCGCCACCGACGACGCTGAACTTTGGCTGCGCCGTGGACGGAGGGGCTGCCGACAGGTCTAGGGTGACTTTGTTGTTGCCCTGTCCGGTGAGCACGGTGACGTTGCTGCCGGGCGGAACGACCTGCGAGGACAGCACCGTTGCCGGATTGTTCGCATCGACCGCCTGGACGCGTTCGATATTGACCGTCTGGTCGCCGGTTGTAACGACTTCATTCAACAACCGGACGACCACGTCGTGGGTCGGTTGCGCCGGGTGCAGCGCCGACAGGTCGATCACGACCGGATCCGCACTCATCAGCATGCGCGGTTCGAGCTGGTCGAAGATCAATTTCGGCGCGGGCCCCGACGGGGTAACGAGATGCGAGACCGAGGATTTAAGTCCCGCCATGAACTGCCGGGCGGATTTCGACAGTTGTCCAAGCGGCTTACCTTGCCCCGCCACGTCGCGCTTACGCATCGCCACTTCCCCCCGACCCCGGGCTTCCGCAATCCGCGTTAACCCAATTTAAACCAATCAGGTTTCGCTGATGGTTTTGTGTCGGATTTGTTGCTGTCCCGCTTTTCCCGTGCAGCGTGTATGGCGAGTTCTCATAGATATACCACCCTGAATTGAATCTGCCGGTCGTTCGGCATCTATTTGGATTTCCGGCGGGTCAAATGATCAATCCAGTTCGATAATTCGAGCTGACGGACCATTGGATCGACGATGTCATCGCCCAGCCCCAACCGCCAGGCGATGTCACGTCGCCGATGGTCGCCATCAAGTGCCGACAGATCGTCGGCGTATCGCTCAAGCTCGATCAGGCTGGTGAAGAAGCCTTCGGTGACGAGAATCTGGCCGTGGCGGCGGATCATCGCCGCAATATCATGCAGGCGATATTCGGGATGATACTGGACGCCCCAGAAAACACCTTCACCCAGGCGAATTTCCGCCGCCTGGATGGTGCTCAGGGCGTTGTGAGCCGTCACGATCGCGCCTTGAGGAAGTCGCGTCACCACGTCGCTGTGGATCGAAGGCGCATCGTAGACGGCAGCGCGATCCCTGTGCATCGGATGGGCACGACCGGCTTCCGTCAGCGCAATCTTGCGCGCAAATGCGACCTCTCGCCCCTTTGGATTGAGTTTGACCTCTCCTCCCGCAGCGACGGCGGCAAGCTGCAAGCCCCAACACGAGCCGAACATCGGGATTCCCCGGGCAAAAAGCTCGCGCACGAAATCGATCTGCCGCAACGACTCGTTGTCGCGATTGTAAATATTCAGCGCAGACCCGGTGATCGCGACGCCGTCGTACGAATTAAGCGGCTGAGGGGTCGCCGCGCCCTCGTCTGCCGGCGTGCAGATATCCACCGTCGCGCCCGCGGCGATCGCCCGCAACACTTCCGCATAGCCTTCCGCAGGCGTCGCTCCCGCCGTTTCGGCAATTCGACGCCGGCCAGCCGGCGTATTTCCCTCTGCCACAAGCAGCCGCAGCATCGGCTAGTTTTCCCATTCGCCGCGGACGGCCGCGAGCCTCAGTTGATCGAACTCCGCCTTGCCCAGTTGCCGGGGGTTTGCGGCGGCTATCGGATCCCTGACGGCGTCGGCCGCGACACTATCATGGCAGTTCGAATCCGGGGGTCGGGAGTTCGAATTATCACCCATAAGGACTGTTATGGACTGAAACCCCTATCAGGTCACGGCTACGGCCAGCCCGGTCTCGATATGCGGCACGGCTTCGACCAATTCGCGCGTGTAAGCGGTTTGTGGATTGTCGAACAACGCCCGGCTCTCGCCCTGTTCGACAATGCGGCCATTTCGCAGCACGATGGTCCGATCGCACATCATGCGAACGACGTTGAGGTCGTGGCTGACGAAGAGGAAGGCGAGGTCGTCCTCGCGCCGCAACCGATCGAGCAGTTGCAGCACTACCGCCTGTACCGAGACGTCAAGCGCCGCCGTCGGCTCATCCAGCACCAAGAGGCGCGGCTGGCATGCGATGGCGCGGGCGATGCCGACACGGGCCTTCTGACCGCCGGACAGTTGATGCGGGAAGCGCGGCAGCAATTCCGCCGGCAATCCGACGCGCTGCGCGCACTGCTCCACGCGCTTGCGCAGAGCGTCGCCCCGGCGCATGCCGCCAAGCCGCAACAGCGGATGGGCGATGCAGTCAAAGGCGGTAAAACGCGGGTTGAGACTGTCGTTCGGATCCTGAAAGACAATCTGGATATCCTTGCGAAACGGTGACCGGTGAAAGTCCCGCGCCGGGATATGGCCGATCGATTGGCCCTCGAACGCGATCTCGCCCTCGCTCGGGTCGATCAACCGGCAGATCATGCGCGAGGTCGTGCTCTTGCCCGACCCAGACTCACCGACCAGACCGACGCTCTCGCCGGCGCTTATCATCATCGAAAAGTCCGCTACCGCCGCTGGGCCCTGATCGAAACGTTTTGCGAGTTTCTGCACCTCAAGCAGTGGCGGCGTACCCGGCGCAGGCTGCGGCTTGGGCACAAGCTGTATCGCAACATAGCGTCCCCTCTCCTCTTCCGTCACCAGGTCCGCGATACGGGAACTCGCCGTGGGCGAAGCTGCCACAAGACGCTTGGTGTAGCGATGTTGCGGAGCGCGGAAAAGAGTCTTCGGCTCGGCTTCCTCGACCAGGCGGCCCTGCTCCATCACCACGACGCGGCGACAGTAGCGGGCGGCGAGACCGAGGTCATGGGTGATCAATATCGTCGCCATGCCGCGCTCGGCGGCAATGCTGTTCAACAGGTCCATCACCACCTTTTGGGTCGTGACATCGAGCCCGGTCGTCGGCTCGTCGGCGATCAAGAGCGCCGGATTGCAGGAAATCGCGATCGCGATCATCACGCGCTGGCACATGCCGCCGGAGAGTTCATGCGGATAGGCTGACAAGCGCTTTTCGGGATCGCGAATTTGCACGGCGCGCAACAGTTGCAGCGCCTCGGCGCGCGCTTCGCCTCGCGATATTCGCTTATGGGCCAAGATGGCATCGGCGATCTGCTCGCCGATGCCACGGATCGGATTGAGTGCCGCTCGGGGATTCTGGAAAATCATCGCCATCGCGGCGCCATCGAATATTGCCTGCTGTGATCCGTCCGGCGGCATCGAGCAGCCGCGTTATCGCAAAACCGGTGACGGATTTGCCCGAGCCGCTCTCGCCAACAAGGCCGAGCATCTCGCCCTCATCAAGCGATAGCGTCACCCCGCGTACCGCCTCGACCAGGCCGCGTCGTGTCGAGAAGGTTACATGCAGGTCGCTTAATGCCAGCAGCGATTGGGTCATGTTCGCATGCGGGGATCGAGAATATCGCGGACCCCGTCGCCGAGCAGGTTGAAGCACAGCACGGTGAGCATCAGCGCCAGGCCCGGAAAGGCAACCAGCCACCATTTGCCGGTCGAGATGAAGCGTGCTCCCTCCGCAACCATGATGCCCCATTCCGGCGTCGGCGGCTTGACTCCGAGGCCGATAAAGGAAAGTCCGGCGGAATTGAGGATCGCCCAGCCGAGATTGAGCGAAATTTGCACCGCCATCGCCGGCAGCACGTTGGGCAGCAGGAAGCGCAGCACGACCGAGATATGGCTGTCACCGCAAGCTCGCGCCGCTTCGACCCAGCCGACATTGCGGCGAACATTCACCTCCGCCCGCGCAAAGCGGATGTAGAACGGCAGATTGATAATGGC
>WNFM01013492.1_pt1 | contig 12779 bp, 10 predicted proteins | sample 5400271 | NCBI WGS metagenome assembly WNFM01 (sample SAMN13153352, study PRJNA577476) | soil metagenome | isolation source: 60 cm saprolite on Douglas fir-dominated hillslope | place: USA:California | collected 2013-09-17 | reverse complement strand
CAGTACTGGACGCCTGATATAGACTGTCCAGCATGAACTTGGGCTCGATTCGTTTGGCGGCGATCCCGATCCTCGCCGCCGCTGCATTCGCTCAAGCGACCTCCGTTGTCCAGATATCCGGCGTCATCACGGACGCGAGCGGCGGCCCGATCTCCGGAGCGGCCCTAAAAGCTACGCAGACCGACACCGGCATGGTCCGGTCCAGCGCTTCTGAATCCGACGGAACCTATGTGCTTTCTAATCTCCCCGTCGGACCGTACAGGCTCGAGGCGGTAGCTACCGGTTTTCGCCCCTACGTGCAAACCGGGATCGTGCTCCAGATCAATACCAATCCGGTTGTCAACGTCACGCTTCAGGTAGGCTCGCTATCACAGGAAGTGGAGGTAAGCGCCAACGCGACCATGGTGGAGACGCAGACCAACAGCGTCTCGCAGGTGATCGATCAGCGGCGCGCCGTGGATCTTCCACTGAACGGACGCCAGCCCACCCAGTTGATCCTGCTCTCCGGCGCCGCCGTCACCGCTCCGGGGAGCGACATGGCCAGCAGCAAGAATTACCCAAGCTCGGTGACCATTGCGGTCGCGGGTGGACAGGCGAACGGAACCTATTACCTGCTGGACGGCGGCGATCACAACGACGCGTTCGGCGCCATCAACCTGCCGCTGCCCTTTCCCGACGCGCTTCAGGAATTCAGCGTGCAGACCAACGCGATCCCGGCCAGCTACGGCGTGCGCGCGGGCGCCGTGGTCAACCTGGTGACCAAATCGGGCACGAACGAAATCCATGGAAACCTGTTTGAATTCCTTCGCACCGGCGTCACCAATGCGCGGCCCTTCTTCGCCGCCCGTCGCGACAACCTGAAGCGCAATCAGTTCGGCGGGACGGCCGGCGGACCCATTGTCAAAAACCGTCTCTTTGTCTTCGGCGGATATCAGGGCACGCGCTTGCGGACAGCGCCGCCGACCAGCACTGTGTTCGTTCCAACGCTCGCCGCGCTGGCAGGGGACTTCAGCGCGTTCGCATCGCCGGCGTGCGGCAAGCCGCGCGCGCTGGTGGATCCGGCGAGCAACGGGACGCCGTTTCCCGGCAATCTCATCCCGGCCGCCCGGTTCAACCCGCAGGCGCTGTCGTTTCTCAAGTACGTGCCCATCTCGAACGATCCTTGCGGCAAACTTCTCTACGGCGTTCCGAACAACAGCGACGAGGACCAGTTTCTAACTCGCTCGGACTGGATTCACAACACGAAGCATTCCGTATTCGGCCGCTACTATTTCGCCGACTGGCGCAATCCCGGCGCGTATGACGGCAAGAACCTGTTGCTGACTGTGCGGCCTGGCGTGACCGATCGCGCCCAATCTGTGACCCTTGGCGATACCTACAGCCTGAGCAGCAGCGCGATCAACGCGTACCACTTTACCTGGTCGCGCGACCGCGTTACGCGCGGCCCAGCCAGCGGTCTGCCCACGTCGGCTGACATCGGACTCAAAGTCGCTCCATCCCCTGGCAATTTCCCGCAGATCAACCTCAGCAACGAATTCAGTACATTCTGCGGCACCTGCTCGCTGGCCCACGTCAACACCGCTTCTCTACAGTTCGCCGACGACTTCAGCGTAGTGGCTGGACGCCATCAATTCGCGTTCGGCGCCGAGTACATTCGCCGCACGCTGGATTTTCAGGTCTCGACGCAGCAGAACCCGCAGTTCGACTTCAACGGGCAGTTCTCGAACGAACCGCTTTCCGATCTCCTGCTCGGCCGCAACAATCAGTTCATTCAAGGCAATCTCACCAAGGTGGATTCACTCGCGCACTACTTCGCGATCTATGTCCATGACAAAGTGCGTCTCAGCCCGCGCCTCAGCCTCAACGCCGGTCTGCGCTGGGAGCCGTACCTTCCGGGCTACGACGTCTTCGGCCGCTCGACACACTTCGACATGGGCGCGTTCCTGGCCGGACAGAAAAGCACGAAGTTCACCAACGCCCCTCCCGGATTGTCCTTCCCCGGCGATCCCGGCATGCCTCAGGGCGCGACCCATGGACACCTCGCGAATTTCGCTCCTCGCGTGGGCTTGGTGTGGGATCCGCAAGGCAACGGGCGGACCACCGTTCGCAGCGCTTACGGTATCCTGTACGACATTCCGCCCCTGCAGTACTTCGATCGTTTCGGCTTCGGTCCGCCGTGGGCGAGCACTATCACGATCCTGAGTCCGCCGGGAGGCTTTACCGACCCGTTCGCCGGCTACCCCGGCGGCAATCCCTTCCCGCAGCCATCGCCGCCGCCGGCCAATGCCGCGTTCGTGCAGGCTGGACAGTATGTCAATCTGCCGCTCCATATCGATCCGACCTACATGCAGCAGTGGAACCTCAGCGTACAACGCCAGGTTGGCGACGCCTGGCTGTTCACGGCGAATTATCTCGGCAACAAATCGACTCACCGCTGGATTAACACGGCGATCAATCCCTCGGTGTTCATTCCCGGCATGTGCGGCAATCAGGCGTGCTCGACGACCGGGAATACCAACCAGCGCCGGGTTTTGTCGCTCGCCAATCCGGTGGTTGGAGGGCTCTACGGCCCCATGGCCCAGCTTGACGACGGAGCGAACGGAAGCTACAACGGTCTGCTGGTCTCCGCGAATCGCCGCCTGAGCCGAAACTTCAGCATGCTGTTGAACTATACCTGGGCGCATTGCATCAGCGATGGCGATGCGTCTTCGGAAATCGGCGGCGGATATCAGAACCCGAATTCCCGCCGGGACGAGCGCGGCAATTGCGTGGTCGATGTCCGCCGGATCTTCAACGGATCCTTCATCGCGCTGACCCCGCGCCTCGCCAACCCCTGGACGCGGCGCCTCTTCAGCGATTGGGAAGCCTCGGCGATCGTCACCAAGCGTTCCGGCTTCTGGTTCAACACGGGGACGGGGCGGGATAATTCGTTGATCGGCGTCAACGCCGACCGGCCGGACGCGATCGCCGATTCTCACGTGAGCCATCCATCCTTGAGCCAATGGTTCAACACCGCGGCTTTCCGCGCGAACGCGCTGGGCACGTTCGGCAACGCGGGCCGGAACAATCTTCAGGGCCCGGGCGCTCTGACGTTCGATATGGCGGTGATGCGCCGCTTTTCGATCACCGAGCGCCATCGCGTAGAAGCGCGCGCCGAGGCATTCAACATTCTCAATCATCCGGTCTTCGGCAACCCGCGCACCAGCCTGACCGATTCGAATCTGGGCCGGATTCTCGGGGCCAACGATCCGAGGATCATGCAGTTCGCTCTAAAGTATATCTTTTGAAGCAACCGCGCTTTTCAAGGACTGCAGGAACGCTGCCGGATCCGCCGGGCTGAGCAGCAGCAGACCGCGCACAAAGACCAGGGCTTTCCGGCCGCCGGCCGTGCGAAACCCGCCGGCTTCGCAGCCTGGAAGACCCGCCCCTTTCGTTCGTAGCGGTGTCAGGTCCACGCTCTGAGCCTCTTCCAAACGCAGATCGGAGATGGCCAGCGTCCGGCCATTGTCTCCGCGAATGCGCAACTGATTCGGCGACACCTCGTATCGGATCAGCCGCGGCGCCATCGACAGGTAGGCGGTGATGCCGAAGACGGCAGTCGCGCCGCGCCAGGGAAACCAGGTTCCGGTATGCCACGCGAGCCGTCGCTGCTAATCTATAGGCATCCGTCGATGAAGAGAATATGTCTCGCTTGTTGCCTTCTATGTGTCTCGCCGGGCTGCCGGCGCGCTCGCCAGAACGCAGCCGCAGTCTCCGAAGTTGTAGTTGCCAGCAATGCGCACCCGGACCGTATCCTGCGCGGCGTCTATCCGGATGTGCGGGGATGGCGCTGGACCGCGCCCGTCTTCGCCTTCAGCCTCGATCCACCGCCGGCGGCCAAACCAGCGTACCTTGAACTGGACTTCGCCATTCCCGGCGAGTTGATGGCAACAACGCCCGCTGTGACCGTCGTCGCCAAGGTCAACGGAGTCGAAGTGGTGCGCAGGACGTATCAGCAGGCGGGTCGCAACCTGCTCGCCTGTCAGGTTCCCGAGTCAGCCTTGCGGCAGCGCCCTGCCGAGGTCGAATTCTCCGTGGATCGCTCGATCACCGATCCGGCCACGTCTCGCCTCCAGGGGCTCATCGTTGTTTCAGCCGGCTTCAAGGAGTACGAGCAGACCACCGAATTCCGCGAAGCCGAGCTGGCCAAGTCGCGCCAGGCATACCAGGAGGTCATCAAACAGAGAGACCTCAAAATGCCTGTCGAGAAGCAGCGCGAGCTCATGAAGCTGTTCCACGATCTCCCTATTTGGGAGAGTCTGTCGTTCCACAACGTGCGCATCATCAAGAACCCGCTCGACCTGTGGATGCTCCAGCAGATCGCCTACGAGGTGCGTCCGGACTTCGTCATTGAAACCGGCACGTGGTATGGCGGCTCCGCCCTTTACTGGGCCCACACCCTCAACGGCATGGGCCTCGAAAACGCGCGCGTGTTGACGGTCGATCTCCAGGACCTCACGAAACTGGGCGCCTCCTCGCACCCCCTTTGGAAGAGGTATGTGGAGTTCTCTCTGGGCAGCTCGACCGATCCCAATATCGTTTCCAAGTTCGCGCAGCGCGCCAAGGGATGGCGCGTGATCGTCAATCTGGACTCGGATCACTCCATGCATCACGTGCTCGAGGAATTGCGGATGTACGCGCCGCTGGTCAGCCCAGGCAGCTACATCGCCGTGGAGGATACTCACCTCGACGGTGTCCCGACGCATCCCGAACAAGGCCCTGGCCCGATGGCGGCGGTGCGGCAGTTCCTGCTAGAAGGCGCAGGTAAGGACTTCGAGCAGGATTTCACTCGCGAAGCCATGGTCATGACCTCGTATCCCGGCGGCTGGCTTCGGCGAAAGTCACGTTAAACTGCGGCAAATCCCGGATGGCGCCGCGCGCGGACCTCAGTCTACAATTGTGCAGTGCTCAAAATCTCGCCGACCGGGCTCCGCGCCATCGCCTTGGCCCTGACCCTGCTCCCCTGCCTGCTCACGGCCCAAATTCCCGCGCGGCCTCCCTATCTCGACCAGCGCTTTGACGAAGATTGGAGCGTCCTGAAGGACCCCTCACGCCTCGCCGATCCCTGGGATTCGTGGAAGTTCATTTCGTTCGGCGAGGGGGCGCCGAATTCGTATCTTTCGATCGGCGGCGAGGCCCGCATTCGTTGGGACTTCTTCCGCAAAGCCTCGTTCGGCAGCGTTCCGGACTCGCCCAACGGATTCCTGCTGCAGCGCTACCTGCTCCATGCCGATGCGCACGCCGGACGGCATGTCCGATTCTTCACACAGTTCCAGAGCGGCATCGAAAACGGGCGGGTCGGCGGACCCCGCCTGACCGACCAGAACACCCTCGAAGTCCATCAGGCATTCGTGGATCTTTCCACTTCCGCGGAACCGAACAAGGGTGTGACCCTGCGCGCCGGACGGCAGGAATTCGAATTCGGGGCGGGGCATTTCATCTCCGCCAGCGAAGTGTTCAACGTGCGCCGCAGCTTCGATGGATTCAAGATCACGTTCCATCCGGGCTCTTGGACCGTGCTCGGCTTAGCCGCCCGCCCCGAACTCATTTGACGATGTGCCCGATCATCAACAGACCATGTGGGGCGCCGGCGCCTTCGGGAGGAACCCGCTGATCCGCCACGCGAACCTGTCGATCTACTACATCGGGCTCGATCGCAAGCTGGTGCGCCTTGACCAGGGCGCGGGCCGCGACCGGCGGCACACCATCGGCTCGCGGACGTGGGGCAAGCTTCGCTCCTGGGATTACAACTACGAGCTCGTCTTTCAGTTGGGGACCTTTGCCAACGGCAATATCCACGCCTTGGGCGCGGCATCCGACACCGGGTATACATTCGCCAAAACGACGTTCAGCCCGCGCCTGGGCTTGCGCGCCAACATGACCGGCGGCGATAAGGACCGGCGCGATCCGGATACTCAAACCTTCAGCGCGCTATTCCCAGGGACGGCGTACTCGGGAAGGATCGGCCTGATCGGCCCGTCCAACGTGATCGACGCGACGCCCACGCTGCGGCTGAGACTGCACCGGCGCATCTACTTTCTTCCGGAAGACAGCTTCTTCTGGCGCCAGAGCTTAGCCGATGGAATCTACGGCGTCACCGGCGCGCTCACCCGGACCGGAAGCCTGAGCCGCGCGCGATACGTTGGAAATCAGCTCTCGCTGCCGGTGCAGTTCTCGATCGACCGCCATCTGAGCTATACGATCTTCTACAGCCGTTTCTTCGCCGGCCGCTATCTGAAAGAGACGCCGCCCGGCCGTTCCGTGACGTACGTCAGCACATTCATCACCTACAAGTTCTGACTTACAGGCTCTCGGCGATATCGAGAAGCTTGGTGACCGTGTTCCAATTTCTACCCGTCCCCGGCGTCTTCAGCGTTCTCTCGAGGAGCGCCACTGACAGTTTCGGCCGGGCCATTCCATTGGGGAAATAGATGAAGAGCTCACGACCGTGGATGTGCAATTCCTCGGGATCGGTCTTGATCCCGAGGACCTTTTCCCGGGCTTCCGCGCCCGGATCGCCGGCCAGGAATGTCACGAGCAGTCTGCTCGGATCGATGCCGGACCGTGCCGCAAACGGGTTTCTGGCAATAACGTCCCGTAGTTCGGAAGAGGTGCGGACAATGACGCCGGGGCGAAACCCGAAGGTCCGTTCGATCCCGTTCCCGATCCGCGTCGCGAGTCGAACGAGGTCCTGCTCCTTCGTCTTGAAGATGACATTGCCGCTCTGCAGCAGGCTTTGTGCGTTTCGCAGGCCGAGCGACTCATAGAGCGCTACGAGCGGCTCCATCTTGATGCGGTTGTGGCCCCCGACGTTGACGCCGCGGAGCAGAGAGATATACACGGTCATGGCAAACCCCAGGATAGCCCAGAGAGACAGGTCCGCCCCACAACCCTGCGGACACTTTGGTAAGAAGTGTCCCGTCTCATTGCTGGCGCGGACTTGCGTCGAGCGCCTACATCATCAACGACCTGTTCGGTTCGCGAGACCGTCATGGGTGGACGATTGCGGAACCTGCTAGGGTAGAAACGATGCGGTTCAGTGCTAGTCGTATTGCCGGCTTCGTCCTATCGGTAGGCACATTCGCCGTGATCAACTATCGCAATCTTTCTCGAGGTGTCCTCTGTGACGACTGCTTCCAGCCATATGGTCTGCCGTTTACGTTCTTTATTGGAGGTGGGTTCGGCGGTGGTGGCGGAATCGTGTGGACCGGCATCACAGGCGACCTCTTAACTGTCGTTGTCTGTGGCGCTGCTGTCGCCTGGCTACTCGACCGGATTTCCAACGCGGGCAAGTCGCAACGGCCCTGTTAGCGACACTCAACACTGCAAGCGTTCCCATGCATAGTTCCACGCTATGCGTTCCTGTTCCAATCGTACATTGACTCCCCAGCGCTGTTGCTTCAATCCTCGATAGACCTGCTGTTCAATATCTGAAAGTAGCGGCAGCTCCGCGGCCGGGTACTGATCATTCTCCTCAACCCACAGATCGGTGTGCTCGAGGAGCGTGGCCTCGTCCATCAGAACCGACGCGAGCGCCGGCAGGCACGATCGCGCGCGGCTCAGAATGGCAAAGCCGTGCGTATCGAGGTCGCCCCAGTAGATGCATTCCGCCCGGCTTAGCCAAGGCAAACGCGTCAGGGCGGTGATCCCGTATCCGAGGCCCATGAAGACTACTGAACCCGGGCGGTCGCCGAACGCGAGCCCGGTCTGCACGTTCTCGACGATGTAGACGCGCGAGACCGGCAGTTGCAGTCCGGAAATGTCGTCTAGGGGCGCCGCAATGTCTCCGATTCCGCCGAGGCGCTGCCGCAACGCATCGTCGAGAATGCGGAATCGCACGATGTGCGGAGCTTCCTTCAAGCCGCAGCCGGAGTCGTTTCCCATAAGGTCCGCGATCAGCGGCATGCGCGCCTCCAGCCATTTGCTGTGGATGCCGGCAATCGGGACCTGGCGGGGGTAGAGATTCGACCTTGGATTGGCTTCGAACCACGCGAGCATGGTTTCGAGGCGCAGGATGTCGGCGGCGCTGTAGTCCGCCAGCGCGTCGAAATGACGCGGTAGGCGGGAGGCCAAGGCCGGCCAGCGCGTGGTCAGGCGCTGATAATGACAGCGGCCCTGACGCCACCGTCGTTCTTCCCCGATCCATGCCGCCACATCTTCCGGCGCGTGCAGCAGGAGCCGCTCCGGCAGTTGCTGAGTTCCCAGCGTGCGCCAACGCCGCTCACACCATACAAGCTCGCCCCGGCCCCCAAAGGCACGCCAGGCCTGCACCCACTCCCGCACTGCCTCGCCCTGCAACTGGGCTTCCCCTTCGCTGGGACAGCCCAGCGGGAATTCCAACGGCCACGTGTCTTCTCCGATATCTTGGCCGGCGAGCCAATTGCGATGACGGTTGCGGTAGCGCCGTTGCAGCGCTTCGCGGACCGTCTCAGGATATCGCAGCGTGGGCCTCGTCATGGGCATGCTCGGGAAGCTTCAAGCGGCTTCGATCGGCGTCGTATTCGATCATGAGCACGCTGGACTTTCGGCGTTCGGCGATATCGATGAAACAGGCGCCGCCGATAAAAGGCTCGAGCGTCATCACCGATTTCAAGGGTGTGGCGACGATCATCTGAAAGCCGAATTTCACAAAGATGTTCATGGCCAGCGCGGTGAACTCGTTGTCCGCCTTGTCGAACGCTTCGTCCAGCACTACCGGCGCGTATATCGGCACGCCATGATCGTCGCCGCCCAACTGATAGCGCAGAGCGGCGGCGAGGCAGGTGGTGGCCAGCTTCTGCCGCTGTCCTCCCGATTTGCCGGCGCCGCTGCGATACACTTCCACTTCCTTCCCTTCCACGTCGAGCTCCCGTCCGATGAACTCGACGTGCTGCCGCACACTTCTGTTCCGCCTCCTGGCTTGCTAGACGCTCGACCAGGCTACGCAGGATGAGAAACCTGCCCTCCGCCTGCTCGCGGTCGTCGGTCCAGGCGTGGCTGAGAGCTTGCTGAATTTCCTGCTTGAATCCACGCACCTCGTCCAGGTTGCGATCGGCGGCGTCAATGTGCAGGTACGTGCCGGTGTTAAACTCCGCCTCGCTCAGGCTCTGGTTGACCAGCTCCAGACGATCGAAAATGGTTTTGCGCGCCTGGCTGATGTGCGTGGAGAGCGCCGCCAGGTTCTGATGGCTCTGGTTTCGCAGAAGGTCGAAGAAGCGCTGCTCGTAGTCGGGCAGGCGATCCGTTTCGAGGCGCTTCAATCGGGCGAAGTAATCGTGCGCGGAGGCAAGCGTGGTGTCCATATCGCCCGCGTCCATGGCCCAGCGGCGCTTGAACTCGGCGAAACGCTCTTCGATCGCGCGCGTCAGCTTGTTGCGCGTCTCGGCCAGAGCCTTCTGCTCGTCGCTCAAGAGGCGGTCGACCTGATGGGCGAGGCGGTCGGCGTTATCGATCGTGATGAGCTGGGTCAGGCTCCCGAAATATCTCGACAGTTCCGCGCTCTGGAAATCGGTGAGAGAAATCGTCGCCAGGCTTTCGACCAAGGCCTGAAGCATGGCGCCCCTCTGCCGAGTCTCCCGCTCCAGCGCTTCGATGCGTCCCTTCACTTCGATGAGAGCCGCTTTGGCCTGGCTCACACGCTGCTTGTGGGTCTCGATGCGTTGGGCGATCTCCTGCAGAACCTTGTTGCCTTCGCGCAATTCTCTGAGCGCTCGTCCGATATCGGCGATGCGATCGAGACATGGAGCCACGTCGATCTCCTGCCACTCGATGTTCGCCAGCGTCTGGCAGGTTAACGCGCGGTCGCCGCGTTCCTTGTCTGTATTTCTCAACTCCCGGCTCTGGCGATTCAATTCGGCGAGCTGGTCCGCCAATTCCAGCGCCGTCCGCTCGAACAGGAGCAGCTTCTCGCGGTTGTCGAAGCCGAGGACCCAGCGGGAGCGCTCATCGAGAGCAAAGCGGTCGTCTTTCTCGTGCCGGTCCTTGCCATGGCGGACCTGCCCTTGACGAGTCAGCGACTTTTCCGCGGCCCGAAAGGCTTGCATCGAGTCGACGCAAGCGTAGTCGAAGCGCTGCTGCAGCTCGCGCTCCAGCCACGGCGAGAAGGCGCCGTCTTTGATCTGCAGTTTGCGCACCAGGGAATTCGGTTGGATGTGCCTGGCCGTTGTGGAGAGGTCCGGCCGGGCAATGCGGTTGTAGAGCAGCCGTTCCCCTAGGGACGTGTGATTGACAAAATCCGAGACGGCCGCGTAATAGCGCTCCTCGATCAGCAGGGAAAGCGCGAAGCCGCGCAGGACGCGCTCGACGGCGCCTCGCCACTCGGCTTCCTTCGGCAGCACCTCGAGCAGCTCGGCGGCGAAGGGCAGCGCCGCCTCGGCGAGGCCCAGGGCGCCGGCGATCCCGGCGCGCAGCTTCAACATGCGGGCGGGTACGTTCGAGGGCTGGCGGCGCAGCGCTTCCACCTCTTCCTTCGCCTCTGAGAATTCCTTTTCCGCTTTCGCCAACTGGCTGGAAAGCGTGAAGTGCTTTTGCCGGGCGTCTTCCTGCCACTGCGACCAGCTTTCCACCTCGGCGCGCGCTTTGGCAGCCGTCTCGGCGAAGGTGTAGGGTGTATCGGGCAGCAGCCAGCCGAGCTGCCGGCAGGCGGATTGAGCCTGGCCGAGCTTTCGCAAGCGCTCGTCGCGAAGCGCTTCCGTCTTGCGCTTCTCGGCCTCCAGGTCCTCGATTCGCTGGCCGCCGGATTCGCGATGGCGCCGGTGGAAGTCCTCGAGCGCCGCTTCTTCGTTTTCGAGCGTGGCCTGACGGCTTTGCTCCTCCGCCTTGCGTCCGGCGGCCTCGGTCTCGATTTCCGAGAGACGTTCCTTGAGGAGAGCCGCGCGGCAGGTTTCCTTGTAGCCGTCGACGCCTTCGCGCAACTGGCGCAGCTCGTCTTCTTTGACCAGCAGGCCCTCGAAGGACTGGTGGTCTTCACGGGCCGGCGCGAGGATATGGATCTGTTCGCGCGCGGTCACTACCGCCTGGTGGGCGGCGTTGAGCTCGGAGAATTCGGCGACCAGCCGGTCGGCGGCGGCGAAGGTCTCGGGCTTGTCGAGCATGAAATCGCGCAGGAAGATATTGAGGTCGCCCAGGTTCTTGGCCGATTGGGTCTTGTGCAGGAGCTTCAGGGCCAATTCATTATTGATTCCCAGCAGGCGGCAAAAGCGCTCGGCATAGGGGGTGAACTCGTCGCGGGCGAAAACGCCGGGGAGCGACTGCTTCAGGCGGCGGACGTCCAGCTTGAAATCGCCCAGCTCGCGCAGATCGAAGGGGCGCTCGAAAATCAGGAAGTATCGCCGGAGATCGTCCTTGTTGTTGGAGGCGCCTCGTATCCAGAACAGTTGAACCAGCACGACCGAGCGGCCGACAGAGTTGCGATACGAAAGGGCCAGCCCCGACCAGGTTGTGCCGGTGCGTAGATAGCGCGTCGCGATTGCGCCTGATTCGTCGTCCTGCTGCTCTGCCCACGCCCGGCGCACGTAGCTGACCAGGCTGCGGTCCCGGCCGCTACGCTCGCCTTCGCGGGCGGCGGCATTGAAGTCGATCCATTTCGGCGGGACAAGGAGAGCGGAAAACGCGTCGAGCAGCGTGGTCTTCCCCGCCCCGGAGCGTCCTACGAAGAGGAATCCGCGCTCGGCGATGGGCACATCGTGCACGCCGGAGAAGGTGCCCCAATTGAATACCTGCAACCCGCTCAGGCGGAATTGTTCCGGGGCGAACTCGGGTAACGGGATGGATAGCTGTCCGCTCACGATTCGGCCTCTTCATCCGGCTCCGCCCTTGGCGAGACTACCGGAACGTCGCCGGAAGCCATCTGCTGGTATAGCTTGGTCAAGTCCAGAATTTCCTCCGCTGAGAATAGCAGCTTCAAAGTCGGCGAGATTTCGAAGCGGTCTTCGCTGGAGCGAATTTTCAGGAGAATGCTGTGCTTCTTGATCTTTTCGATGGAGGCATGGACCCGCTTGATGAAGCCCGCCCGGTCCGTGCTGACGGCGCGTTCATAGATTGAGAGGTGCTCGAGTATCGCGTCGCCGGCGGCGACTGCTCGCTCTCCCCGCGCATCGGCAAGCGTGAGCAACTGACGAAGATACAGCAGGCACACGGAATCGAGAAACGTGAGCTGCGCGCGCCGGAGCGGGATCGGCGTTTCCAGATCGCCCACGTCCGCCTGACGCGTGAAGGCCACCTGAAGATCCGGGTCGATGACGAGATCGAGAAACAATTCCGATAAGCGGCGCCGAATGACGGCCTCGTCGCGCGCCAGGGCCGGCCAGAGCTTGGAGTGGCAGCGGCCATCGAGTGAGGGTCCGGCGAGAAGTTGCGCGCCAAGACTCTGCGTGTGTCCAAGGGTAATTCGCCGCTGTCGCCGGCAAAGAGTCCGGCCGGGGAGCTGGTTTCGCTGGCTTCACTGGCTTCTTGGCGCTCAGAGGAGCTCATCGGCGGCTCGCATACTACCGATCTCGCAGGCATTCATCATAGCTGAGAATACACCTTTTTCTCCGCGAGCTCACGATCGCCCAGATTGGCGACAACTTCGCGATTCCTGGCAGGCGAATCGCCTGCCCCACCGGCTTCGGCGTGCGTGTTACCGGCATTAGAAATCACGGCGGTTTTGGGTTTGTTGCTGCATATTTCTTCCGCCGATCGGACTTTGGCGGCCGGCTCCGGCTGGGCGCCTTCGGGGGCGGCGGGTTGGGTGGATTGCCTGGCGCGGGACGCCTGCAACT
>WNFM01323448.1_pt1 | contig 12783 bp, 12 predicted proteins | sample 5400271 | NCBI WGS metagenome assembly WNFM01 (sample SAMN13153352, study PRJNA577476) | soil metagenome | isolation source: 60 cm saprolite on Douglas fir-dominated hillslope | place: USA:California | collected 2013-09-17 | reverse complement strand
CAGGCCCAAGCTCTTTCGGCCCTTCTCGCGCCTCCACGACCGGAAGCGGGCGGGGATCGAGGGCTTCGGCCTGGGCCTTCACATCTGCGACCGCATCGTCGGCGCGCATGGCGGCCGGTTGACCGTGGACAGCACGCCCGGCGTGGGCTCGACCTTCTCGGTTGCGTTGCCGCTCTTCGGGGCCGCCGCTCAGACGCGGGCCCCCCTGGTGCTGGTTGCGGCCCGGGACCCGGGGACGCGCCGGGAGGTGCGGCGCGTGGCCGAAGAGCTGGGCTTCGGCATCCACGAGGTGACGGACGGGGTGGAAGCGGTGGAGGCGGCGACCCGGCTGATGCCCGCCGCCATCGTCCTCGACCGGGTATTGCCGCGGCTCCGGGCCGAGGAGGTGGCCGAGCGACTGCGCGACCATCAGGCCACCCTGGCCCTGCCCCTCTTCGTGCTGGCGAACCCGGAGGACCTGGGGCCGCAGGCCGCTCTCTTCCGTGCCTGTGTGCCGAAGCCGCTGGATCGGCGCGCGCTGGCGGCGGCGCTCGAAGGACTGAGCGCCGCGGTCCGCTGACCGGGGAGGCAGGGCACTAGTCCATGCGCGAGGTCCTGGAAGCGGCGCTGCGCGCGGAGGCATCGGGCGAGCCGGCAGCCCTCGTGACCGTGATCGGCACCGAGGGCTCGACGCCCCAGAAGGCCGGGGCCAAGATGCTCGTTCACGCGGACGGCCGCATCGTGGGAACGATCGGAGGCGGTTGCCTCGAGGCCGAGATGACCTGGCGCGCGCGCGACGCCATCGAGAGCCGCAAGGTCCGCCTCGTTTCGTACGACCTCACGCCGGAGCAGGCCGGCGAGGACGGCCTCGTGTGCGGGGGGAGGATGCAGGTGTTCATCGAACCCATCGAGTCGACGCCCATCCTGTGTCTCTTCGGAGCCGGGCACGTGGCCCAGCCCCTCGCGCGCATCGCCAAGGCGGCGGGCTTTCGGGTCGAGGTGGCCGACGACCGGGTGAAGTTCGCGAACCGCGAGCGCTTCCCGGAAGCGGACTTGATCGTGGTCGAGGACTTCGCGAGCGCGGCCGGAAAGATGACCCTGGGCCGGAGCTCGTACGCGATCGTCGTCACCCGCGGGCACAAGGGCGACACGGAGGCGCTCGCGGCAACGGTCGGCAAGGGCCTTCGCTTCGTCGGGCTTCTGGGCAGCAAGCCCAAGGTCGTCCACATCTTCGCGGCGCTCGAGGAGCAGGGGGTGCGCGCCGAGGACCTCGCCAAGGTCCACGCTCCCCTCGGCATCGAGATCGGAGCGCAGACCCCCGAAGAGATCGCGGTGAGCATCCTGGCCGAGATGATCGCCGTGCGCCGTGGGATCGATCCCGCTCGGGCGAAGTCCATGGCCATGGAACTTCCGGGCCGCCTGAGGGTTACGACCCCTTGAGCTGCTCCCACCTCTTGACCGGGGTCGCCTCTTGATGTAAAGCCTTAGCTGCTGTAACATAAATACCCAAGGCCACTGATGCACGACCTTGTGGGGGCTGTTTTCGTTTCTCTGCTCCTCGTCCCCGTACCTTTGGGGGCGAAGACATCGTCGCCCTCTGCCACTGTATCCCTAGCGAACGAACATCGTAACGCCACGGAATCCTTCCGCTTCCGGACGCCTGCCTCGTGGATCGTCGAAACCTTGAAGGAGGCCCCCGAGCTCCTCGAGGCCCGCGGGGACGGCGTGCTCGTGCGCTTCCTGCATCGATCAGAGGAGTCGGGCTACGACAGCCTGCACGCCGACTGCATGCTCGAGCGCCTGACGGACGCCATGGACATGGAGCCCGAGGTCCGCTACGAGTACGACTTCGTTTCCTGGGCGGAGGGCTCGCGCCGCGCCCTCGACTCGGCGTTCGCGGTCCGCTACGACCGCCCCGTGCTGGGCTACAAGGAATGGCGGCAGCGCAACCTCACGGTCGTGGGGGACGGACAGTCCCTCTGTGTCATCACCTACTGTCCGGTGACGCTCTGGAAGAAGTCCGCGGAGACGCGGTCCCTCCTTGCCGCCGTCCTCAAGAGCGTGGAGCTCGGCCCGTGGCGCTGAGCATCAGCGGGGTGGTGCCGACCCCCCTTCCCAGCCGGAGCCGCCGGCAGATCTGGTCCGTCGGCGGAGGCAAGGGCGGCATCGGCAAGTCCATCCTGACCGCCTCCCTCGGCTGGCAGCTCGCGCGGATGGGCAAGCGGGTCGTGCTCGTGGACGCCGATCTCGGCGGGGCGAACCTGCACACCTGCCTCGGGCTGGCCACCCCCGAGCGCACCCTGGGGGACTTCATCCAGCGCCGCTGCGACACGATCGAGGAGGTGCTGGTCGAGACCGGCAACCCGGGCCTCCGGCTCATCAGCGGGGCCTCCGATTTCCTCGGCGCGGCCAACATCAAGCACGTCCAGAAGGTGCGGGTGCTCAACCGGATCAAGGCCCTGGAAGTGGACGTGGTGCTGCTCGACCTCGGGGCGGGGACGTCCTTCAACATTGTCGACTTCTTCCTCATCTCCGACCTCTCGGTGCTCACGGTCGTGCCCGAGCCCACCTCGATCGAGAACGGCTATCGGTTCATCAAGAGCGCGCTGTACCGCCGCCTGCGCGCCGCCGCACCGCACGAAGGGGTCCGACAGATCGTCGACGCGGCCCTCGATCCCAAGAACCCGCTGGGCATTCGCACGCCTCTCGAGCTCCTGGCCCACGTGGAGCGGGAGGATCCGGAGGCGGTGACGGTGCTCCGCCGTGAGATGGCGGGCTTCCAGCCGCGCTTCATCGTGAACCAGGTGCGAGATAACGGGGACATCCCGATCGGCTACCAGCTGGTGGCCGCCTGCGCCCGCCACCTCGGCATCCGGGCCACCTATTCCGGCTACGTCCACTACGACGATTCCGTCTGGCAGAGCGTGCGGCGCCGCCGGCTGTTCATGGTCGACGCCCCCACCTGCCGTGCGGCCGAGGAGGTGCGGCAGCTCGCGCGCGGCCTCCTGATGGGCGAGAGCCTCACCCTGCCGTGGGCATGAACGAAGGCGAGAGCATGAGCAACAGCATGGAGCCCGGGCCCCGGACGCCGGTCGTCGCGAGCGGAGTCCCGCCCTGCGAGTTCCCGCCGGAGCTCCAGGTCGCGATCGGCGATGCGCCGCCAGCAGCGTCGAGCAACGAGGCCGCAGGCGGACTCGGACCGCCGAAGGCGGGGAATGCGGAGGCCGGGGCGCCCCTGGCCGGGGCGCCTACGGAAGCGCCGGCCGAGAGTCATTACCGCGTCCTCGGTCTCCCGCCCCAGGCATCCCGCGAGCAGATCGAACGCGCCTATCGCTTCTGCAACGAGATGTACGGGCCGGCCTCGCTGGCCACCTATTCGCTGCTCGAGCCGAGCGACGTGGAAGCCACCCGCGCGCGCATCGACGCGGCCTACGCCGTGCTCATGGACCCCGCCCGGCGCCGCGCCTACGACGAGACGCTCGGCCTCCGGGCCCCCGGGGTCGTCCCCTACCCTCCGGCCGAGAGCGGCGGTGACGCCCCGCAGCTTCTCGGGCCGGGGCCGCTGGAGCTGCCCGAGCTGGTGACCGGGCCGGCCCTGAAGCGCCTTCGCGAGATGCGCGGGGTCTCCCTGCGTCAGATCGCGACCGAGAGCAAGGTCGGGGTCCGGTACTTCCAGTACATCGAAGAGGACCGGTTCTCCTTTCTTCCCGCGCCCGTCTACCTTCGCGGCTTCCTGTCCGAGTACGCCCGCGTGGTGGGCCTCGACGGGCGGCGGGTGGTCGACTCGTACATCGCCCGGATCGACCGCAGCCGTCAGTAGCCGGCCGGGGGCGCCATCGGCGGGGCCGGAGCCTGGCCGCGGCTCTCCTGCACGATCTTCACGCCCACGCTGGCCCCGATGCGGTCCGCCCCGGCCGCGATCATGGCCTGGGCCGACTTGAGGTCGCGAACGCCCCCCGCGGCCTTGACCCCCATCGCCGGCCCCACCACGCGCCGCATCAGGGCCACGTCGGCCGCGGTGGCGCCTCCGGGACCGAAGCCGGTCGAGGTCTTCACGAAATCGGCCCCCGCCACCTTCGAGATCACGCAGGCCTTCACCTTCTCGTCGTCGGTCAGGAGGGCGGCTTCGATGATGACTTTCACCACGGCGCCCCGGGGCCGGCAGGCCTCGACCACGGCTCGCACGTCGCGCTCGACCAGGCGGTGGTCCCCCGACTTGAGCGCGCCCACGTTCATGACCATGTCCACCTCGGTGGCCCCGTCGGCCACGCAGCGCGCGGCTTCGAATGCCTTGACCTCGGGCACGGTGGCCCCCAGCGGGAATCCGGCCACGGTGCAGACGCGTGACTCGGAGCCGCGCAGAAGGTCGGCGCTGAGCCGCACCCAGGCGGGGTTGACGCAGACGGTGGCGAAGCCGTGCTCCCGGGCCTCGCGGCACAGCGTCTCCACCTGCTCGCGGGTGGCCTCGGGCTTGAGGAGCGTGTGGTCGATGAGCCGGGCGATCTCCCGCGGATAGGGGGTTCCGGCGAGCAGGCCGAAGCGCTCGGCGCCGTGACCCAGCATGTGGCCCAACCGGTCGGGGCAGCACCCCGCCGCCGCCGAGTGGCAGGAGCAGGGAGCTTCCTCCAGGCGAAGCTTCTCCAGCACCGCCCGGACGATCGCTTCGACCAGCCGCGCGTCGCTCACTTCCCTCCGCCCTCCTCGATGGCGTCCATCTTCTTCACCCGGCGGCGGTGCCGCTCCTCGGTGCACTGCGTGGTCAAGAACACCTCGACGATCTCGCGCATCCTCGGCACGTCGACGAAGCGCGCTCCCAGGGTGAGGACGTTCGCGTCGTTGGCACCTTGTTGGCCGCCATGGCCGACCCGAGTCCCGCGCCGTCCACGAGGATGCCCAGCCGCGCCTCGCCGCTCCGGACCGCCCGCGCCACCGCGAGGGCCACGTCGGGGTAGTCGACCGGATCGGTCGAGAACGCGCCCAGGTCATGGAAGCGGTAGCCCAGGCGTGTCAGGTGGACCTTGATCTCCTCCTTGAGGGCAAAGCCGCCGTGGTCGGCCCCCAGGGCCACCGTGCTCGGCCCGGGGCCAGCGGCGCCGAGGACGATACGGACGTTCCGAGTCGCCGCCACTTCGCGCGCCCAGGGCGTGACGATCGCTCCCGCTGAGGCGAGCACCTCGCCCCCCGGGGGAGCGGCCAACACGTCTTCGGCGGTGACGACGTCCTTCAACTCTCTCGGGCCTCCGCCGGGATGGTAGCACCCCGTTTCAGGGCGCGGGGACGAGGCCCAGGCCGGGACCGACGGGCAGGACGAGCTTCCCTTCCCTGACCAACACCCCCGTGTACGGGTCGTTGCCGATCAGCAGGTTGCCGTCCAGGTCGGCGTAGTCCGCGAGCGGCGAGAGGTGGGCGGCGGCGGTGATCGACACCGAGCTCGAGACCATGCACCCGAGCATGACCTTGAGGCCGAAGGAGCGGGCGGTGTGGATCGAGCGGATGGCCTCCAGCAGGCCGCCCGCCTTGTCGACCTTGACCACGATGCCGTCGTAGGCGTCGGCGATCTTCGGGATGTCGTGGGATCGCAGGCACGCCTCGTCGGCCAGGATCGGCATGTGGACCCTGGACCGGAGCCAGCGCTGCTCGTCCAGCATGGCCGCCGGCATCGGCTGCTCGATGAACTCCACCCCCTGGGCCTCGAGCCAGGCGATCTTTCGCGCGGCGGTCTCCTTGTCCTTCCAGCCCTCGTTCGCGTCCACCCGCAGGGGCTTCCTGGTGGCGCTCCGCACGGCGTCGATCGTGGCCTCGTCGGTGTCGAGGCCCACCTTGATCTTGAGGATCGGGTAGGCTTCGATCCCGATCGAGAACGTCGTGGCCGGAGCATTCCTGGCGTCCAGGCCGAACAGCCGGTAGACGGGGACGCCGAGCTTCTGTCCGACCCAGTCGAGGAGCGCGATGTTCAGCGCCGCCCGGGCCGCGTACTGGCCCGGAAGGCGCCGCGCCACTTCGGCTTCCAGGGCGGCCCAGGCCATCGGGTCGGCCGACTCCACGAGCTCGCGCAGGGGTTGGAGCGCTTTTTCGCCGTCCGCCGCGCTCTCCTGGTAGCGGACGATGGGAGCCCCCTCGCCCACTCCGGTCAGGCCGCCGCGGGTGTAGCGGACGTACAACGTGTCCCGGTAGTCGCTCGAGGACATCGTCGTGGTCCAGGTGTGGCGGAGCTTCAGGCGCACCACCTCGGTGCGGAGGCCGGCGGAACCTGCGGGCCCGGCCGCCCTGCCCGTCTCCGCACCGCCGGCGGAAACGTCCGCCATCGCCGCCGCCCCCAGCGCCCCCGCCGCTTTCAGCACGTCCCGGCGGTTCATCGGTCCCTCCCCGGTTGGACGGCGCTCGTTTCGGTGGCGGGCGGCCTGACCTCGAGCACGCGGCCCGCTTCGACGTAGACCCGCGGCACTCGTCCCGAGATCCCGCAGAGCGTCTCGTAGGGGATCGTCCCACAGGCCCGCGCGATCTCGTCGGCGGTGACACTGCCCCCTCCGCGCTCGCCGATGAGGGTGGCCGGAGAGCCGACCGCGACGCCTTCGATGCCCGTTGCGTCCACCGCGATCAGGTCCATGCTCACGCGCCCCGCGACCCTGCCCTCGCCACCGTCGAAGAGGACCCGGCCGCGGCTGCCGAGGGCGCGGGGATAGCCGTCGCCGTAGCCCACGGGCAAGGTCGCGATTCGGGCCGGCCCTTCGGCCCTCCAGGCGCCGCCGTAGCCGATCGGCGTGCCCGCCGGCACGTCCTTCACCTGGATCACCGTGGTTTCGAGCGCCAGCACCGGCAGGAGGGGCGCCCGGGGAACGGCCTCCCCGGGATGGATGCCGTAGAGGCCCAGACCCGGTCGCACCGCCTGCTTCCAGCCGGGGGGATGGGCCAGGATGCCCGCGGTATTCGCGGCGTGGACCAGGCCGGGGCCGATGCCGGCCCTGGCCAGACCCGCTAGCAATGCCCCGAGGTGGTCGATCTGCCGGGCCGTCGCCGCGTCGTCGGGCTCGTCGGCGCGGGCAAATGTCGTGAACACGCCCGTCACTTCGATCCCCTGGGCGCTCGCCAGCCAATCCACGAGGGCGCCGTGTTCCGTCGTCGGAAAGCCGATGCGTCCCATGCCCGTGTCGACCTTGACGTTAACGTCGATGCGGCGCCCGCGCGCCCGCCCCTCGTGGTTCAGCCGTTCCAGGAGCCCGCGCTCGAAAATGGCCGGGGTCAGGCGGTGCTCGAGGGCGACCCCGACCTGGCCGGGGCCGAGCGCGCCAAGCAGCAGGATCTCCTGGGAGATGCCGGCCCGGCGCAGCTCCACGCCCTCTTCGGGGAGGGCCACGGCGAACGCGCGCGGGCCGAGGGTCGACAGACGGCGAGCCACCGCGACCGCGCCGTGGCCGTAGGCGTCGGCCTTGACGACCGGGATGACCCCGACGTCTTCGCCGACCCGCGCCGCGAGCGCCCGATAGTTCGCGGTCAGCCGGCCGAGGTCAACCGCCGCGAAGGTGGGCCGGTAGCCGGAGAGACGGGAGTCTCCGCGAGTGGCGTCCACGGCGCTGTCGATCGAGGCGGGGGATTGCTTCATGGGTTGAGGCCGCGGCTCTTTGTCAGCGTAGCACGAGAGGTCGGAGCGCCGTGTGTCACGGCCCCAGGGCGGCCGCGCCGCGGCCGGTTTGCTCTATGATGACGCGACGATGGTGGGATTCGAGCGGCGCGGCGGGACCCTCCATTGCGACGGCGCCTCGCTCCTCGATGCGGCCGAGCGCTTCGGCACGCCGCTCTACGTCTACAGCCGGGCGGCCCTGGTGGAGGCGTATCGGGGCTACGAGCGGGCGTTCGCTAAGGTCCCGCACCGCATCTGCTACGCGGTCAAGGCCAACGGGAACGGCCACCTGCTGCGGCTGTTCGCGGAGCTCGGGGCGGGGGCCGACATCGTCTCGGGCTTCGAGATGAAGGCGGCGCTCCGGGCGGGCTTTTCACCGGAGCGGATCGTCTTCGCGGGGGTGGGCAAGACCGCGGCCGAGATCGAGCTCGGAGTCGAGCTGGGGATCGGCGACTTCAACGCGGAGAGCGAGGACGAGATCTCCCGGATCAGCGCCGCCGCCACGCGGCGGGGCCGGATGGTGAAGGTCTCCCTGCGCGTGAATCCGGACATCGACCCCCGTTCGCACCCCTACATCTCGACCGGCCTGCGGGAGAACAAGTTCGGGGTGGACATCGCCCAGGCCCCCGACATCCTTCGGCGAGCCCGATCCCTGCCCGGCCTTCGCATCGCCGGGGTGCAGTGCCACATCGGCTCCCAGATCACCGACCTCGCCCCGCTGGGCCAGGCCGCGCGCGAGGTGGCCGGGCTGTCGCGCGCTCTCCTCGACGAGGGCTTCCCGCTGGAGATGATCGACCTCGGCGGCGGGCTCGGCGTCGATTACGAGGAAGGACGCTTGCCCGACCCCGACCGGCTGGCGGAGCAGATCCTCCCGGCCATCGCGGGCCTGCCCCTGACCCTGTTCCTCGAGCCCGGCCGTTCCCTCGTCGCCACCGCGGGGGTGCTGCTCACGCGGGTGTCGTATCTCAAGGAGAACCGTGGGAAGTCCTTCGTGATCGTCGACGCCGGCATGAACGACCTGCTGCGGCCGTCGCTCTACGAGGCGTTCCACCGGATCGAGCCCGTGGTCTCTCGAGGCCGGGCGGCGGTCCGCGCGGACGTCGTGGGGCCGGTGTGCGAGACGGGGGATTTCTTCGCGCGCGACCGCGAGCTGGAGGCGGTGGAGCCCGGGGACCTGCTGGCCCTCCGCGACGCGGGGGCCTATGGCTTCGTCATGGCCTCGAACTACAACCAGCGGCCACGCCCGGCGGAGCTGCTGATCGAAGACGGGAGCTACCGGCTGATTCGCCGGCGGGAGACATTCGAAGACTTGATCCGGACGGAAGAGTAGGAGGCTGGTCGGGCGCGAGCGGCTTTCAGGCCGGCTTCCGGGCCACGAACACGAGGTCGAGCGAATAGCGGGGGGCCAAAGCACCCGCGGAGAGCAGCAGCCGCATGAGCGGGATGGCCCAGGGCCGGTTCCACCTGCGCTGCAGCCGATCGAGCTTGGGCATGCGCGAGAGCCAGTTGAGCATCAGCTCGAGGTGAAGGCCCGTCGAGTAGAGGACCTCGAAGCCGACGCTTCGGATCAGGGCGGCCGCTTCGTCGTAGCTCAGCTCGCTCAGGTGGTCAGGGCTGTAGGGGCGCTCCGAGCCGTCCACCAGGTTGGCGAGGCGCAGGCGATTGGGCGTCGTGAGGATCAGCGTCCCCCCCGGGCGGAGCACGCGGTAGAACTCGGCGACGCCCGGCCGGGGATCCGGGAGGTGCTCCACCAGCTCACCGGCGAAGAGAGCATCGAATGAGGCGTCACGGAAGGGCAGGGGCGCCGCCTCCCCCACGGCCCACAGCACGTCGCCGAAGACTCGCTTGCGGGAGAGCAGCAGGTCGTGATCCACGTCGGCGGCCACGATGGTGAACGGCCACGTGGGCTGCAGCTCGGTGAAGAGGCTGCGGCCGCAGCCTGCGTCCAGGACCCGCCCGCCGCGCGGGATGTACAAGGCGAAGAGCCGCGCGAGCCGGCGGAGCATCGCGGCGTGAAGCTCGAAGAGGAAGGGCTCGGAGGGCGTGTAGCCGTGGCCGGCATGAACGCGGTGGTAGTACGACCGGAGGACCTCCGGATCGGCCACCTTCCCGGTCACGAAGCGATTCTCCAGGATGCGGCCGGCGCCGTCGCGAAAGACGAGCTGGATGCCGATGACGGGATCAAAGACGTAGTCCGGGTTGGACCAGCAATCGAGCGCGGCCTCCCGTCCGTTCGCGGTCTCGCGCCAGAGGGATGCGGGACCGATGGTCGTGAGGTCGACCCCGATCGCGTTGTCCGCCTCTCCGTCCGGAAGTGTGAACCTCCACCAACCGACATGGGTCTCCGGATGGCTCTCGCGGAGGTGGGAGTAGAGGTCGACGGTGAAGATGTGGGGCCCGTCCACACGGCTCCGGAAACGCACGGTCGTCCGCCGGGTCGACAGGTCCACCGCGTGGCTCAGGGGGGTAATGTGCCGCATCCGCTTGAAGGCTGGAGTCACTTCTCGCTGATGACGCGCCCGTGCTCGCTCGCCCGGGCCAGGCGGTCGAACGTCTCGTAGACCGCCGTCGAGACCTCGCGTATCGCGGCCTCACCCTCGGCGTCGCGATGCAGATAGGTCGTCATGATGGCCGCCGTATAGGGCCGGCCGGGCAGATCGACGCGGCCCACCTCGCAGCGGACTCCCTCGAGCTCGCCTGACTTGGTATAGGCGGACACGGTGTCGGGCAGCGCCGCCCGGAACGCGGTGTGGCTCTCCGGGGTGGCGGCCACCGCGCGCAGGTCGGTGGCGCGGTCGGCGGAAAGGCCCGGGCCGCGGACCACGGTGTCCATCAGCCGGAGGAGCTCGCCCGGCGTCGTGACGTTCTCCCGGCCTTCCCGGGCCGCCGCGAGGTCCATCATGCGGCGGCGCAGGCGGGTCTTCGCGAGCCCCAGGGTGTCGAGGCGGCGGTTCACCGCATCGAGGCCCACGCGGCCCGCCAGGAGGTTGGCCGCCTCGTTGTCCGACCAGCCGATCATGAGCACGGCCAGGTCCCGCCAGGTGAGGCTCACGTCGCTGCCCAGGCGCTGCAAGATCCCTCCGCCCTGCACCCGGGGCAGGGGCGGCCGCGTGACTTCGGAGAGGTCGACCCGGCGCTCCTCGGCCTGCCGGTAGAGCTCGTAGAGGATGGCGAGCTTGATGGTGGACGCGGTGGGGAAGACCTCGTCGGCCCTGATCTCCATGGTCGCCCCGGTCTTTTCATCGCGGATGGCGACGCCCAGGACGCCGTCGAGGGACCGATCGACCGCCTCCACGCGCCCCCGGAGCTTCTCGAAGAGCGCCTTCTCCTTGCTCGTCATCTCCGCGGACACCGCGGGGACGGCCATGGCGAGGGCGGCCAGGAAAGCGGGGGCCGCGCGTCTCAGGGAAGTTTCCATGCCTTGTCGTACCTCAGGACGCCGGTCGGTCCGATCGAGAGGCCCCGCACCACCTGTCGATAGGCGGTGAAGACGGAGCCGTGGTAGAGCGGCACCCAGGGCATGTCTTTCTGGAACAGGGCCTGGGCTTCCCGATACGCCGCGAGGCGGCTCTCCATGTCGCTGCCCATCCGCGCGCGCTTGAGGAGGGCGTCCATCACGGGATTCCGGTAGCGGCTGCGGTTCGTGGTCCCGATGGACTCCGAGTCGAGGAGGACGGATAGGAAGTCGTTCGGGTCCATGGTGTCGGCCTGCCAACCGAGGAGGGCGAGGTCGTAGTCGCCGCGGGTGGCGCGCTCGACGTAGTCGGCCCAGTTGGCGGCCTCGCGGAGGCGGGCCCGGATCCCGACCTGGGCCAGGCTCTCCCGGATCGCCTCGGCCAGCCGGAGAGGATGCGGCATGTACGGGCGCGGGGCGTCCACCGCCATCAACGTGGTCTCGAACCCTCCGGGGAGGCCGGCTTCGGCGAGGAGGCGCCGCGACGCCGCGCGGTCGAGGGCGAGGTCGCGGGTGCGGGCGTCGTAGCCCCAGAGCGAGGGGGGCAGGGGATTCTGGGCGGGCTCCCCGTGGCCGCCGAGGATGCTCGCCACGAGCTGGCGGCGGTCGATCGCGTGGGCCAGGGCCCGGCGCACCCGCCGGTCCGAGAGGGCCGGTCGCTCGTTGTTGACCGACAGGAACGCGACGTTGAGCCCGGTCTGGGAATCGAGGGTGATCTCGGGCCGGCCGTGGAGGTCCTTGACCCGGTCCTGGCCCACCGCCGAGGTGACGTCCACCTCGCCCGCGAGCAGCGCCTCCACGAGCTTCTCTTCGCTCGGGAGCCGCCGGAAGACGACGGCCTTGAGGCGAGGGGGGCCGCTCCAGTACCCGGGGTTCGGCGCCAGCTCGACGACACCCGGCTTCGCGCCGGTCAGGCGGAAGGGGCCGGTGCCCACCGGACGGCCGTCGGGAGAAGCGAGCTTGCGCGGGCTCTGGAGGGCGAAGAAGGGCTGGGACAGGGTCGCCAGGAGGGCCGCGCTGGGCCGGTCGAGGGTGATCGAGACCACGTGCGGGCCCACGCGCTCCGCGCGCCCCGCGAATCCGCGCGCCCGACGGAGGCCCTCGAGGTTCGCCACCACCGCCTCCGCGTCGAGGGGCGCGCCGTCGTGGAACTTCACGTTCTGGCGCAGGGTGAAGGTCCAGACGCGCCGGTCCACCGTCGCCCAGCTGGTGGCGAGCACTCCCTCGGGGCGCGTGCCGCCCGGGCGGAAGTGGACGAGGGTCTCGCAGACGTTGGCGATGACGGCGGTCGACACGAGGTCGGTGGCCTGGTGCGGCTCCAGGGTCACGGGGTCGGTGAGGATGCCCACCACCAGGGTGTCGGTGGGGACGGCCAGCAGCGCGAGGAAGAGGAGCGGCGTCAACGCGGCCGCCGGGCTCCCTGGTAGACCTCCGCCCAGTACGCCTCGTCGAGGCCGCTCTCCTGCACGATCGGGCTCAGGTGGGTGGTCGCGCTGATGAAGCGGCGTTCGCCCACGTACAGGCCCACGTGGCTGATGTCGTCCTTCTTCTTCCCGAAGAATACGAGGTCGCCGGGTCGGAGGTCCGGCGGTTCCACCGGCTGCAGGCGAGGGTCGGCGAACTGCAGGTCGGCGTCGCGCAGCAGCTCGATGCCGTTCACGCGGTAGACCAGGCTCGTGAGGCCCGAGCAATCGATGCCGAGCGCGCTCATGCCACCCCACAGGTAGGGCAC
>WNFM01155988.1_pt3 | contig 12784 bp, 11 predicted proteins | sample 5400271 | NCBI WGS metagenome assembly WNFM01 (sample SAMN13153352, study PRJNA577476) | soil metagenome | isolation source: 60 cm saprolite on Douglas fir-dominated hillslope | place: USA:California | collected 2013-09-17 | reverse complement strand
TGCCAACCGGATCACCGCGATCAGATTCTAACCGACGAGGAAAAGGCCGCCGGCGATTGCATTACGGTCTGCTGCTCGCGGGCGCAATCGGCCCGGCTGAAACTCGACCTGTAGGTCCGGCCAAACCCGGTATCGGCGGTTGCCTGCGGCCACGCACCGAAAAGCCTTGCGGCTCTTGCGGTTTTGGCCATGCCGCGGGCCCGATAGTCAGGCCGGTGCAACACTATCTCGATGAGTGGGGTTGCGAGGAAGGGGCATTGCCCCCACCTCTTTAGCGAGAAATGATAGCGTTCCGCGACACCCGTTCGGGATCGCCCCCTGTCCAGACCCCGCAAGAAAGGACGACGAATCGTCATGTACCGCACGAAGAATACCCTGTCGGAAAACATCCGCGCCAAATCCGTGGCCCTGCTGAACGAACATCTCGCAGCCGCCATCGACCTGCATGCCCAGACCAAGCAGGCGCATTGGAACGTGCGCGGCGATAATTTCATCGCCATTCACGAGCTGTTCGATCGCGTCGCCGGGGAACTCGTCGGTTTCTATGACACGATCGCCGAACGCGCCGGTGCTCTGGGCGGCACCGCCGAAGGCACGGTTCAGACCGCTGCCAAGAAATCCTTCTTGAAGCCCTATCCTCTCGGCATTGCCGACAGCGCCGCCCATATTGACGCCTTGACCAGCGCCTTGGCGGATTTTGGCAAGTCGGTGCGCAAGGCGATTGATGATTCGGCCGATTTCGGCGATGCCGACACGGCGGATCTGTTCACCGGCATTTCGCGCGGCATTGATCAGCAGATCTGGTTGATTGAATCGCATCTGGTGCCAAGCTCGGCCAAAGGCGGGTCCCGCAAGTAAATGGCCGCGTAGTAGCCGCCTGATGCTCAGGCGGCCCAGCCCTGATTTATTACGGCCTTAATTGATATAATCCATGACGCCGATGATACGCGTGACCCGTCCCGTATCATCGGCCGTCGGACAATCGATCGCTTCGAAGCGACGGTGCTCCGAGCCGGCGAAGGCCAGTGTGCCGCGGCACCAGCGGCAGTCACGTTGCTGAACGATATCCTGGTAATAGCGGTAGAGTTCGTGACCGTAATCGTCGCTGGGCCGGCTTTGCACCAGTTCCCCGACATTGTTTCGGCCGATCATGCCGATCACTACCTCACCCAGCAGGCGAAATCTGAAGGCCCCATCGGCAGGGGTTTCGACGACGAAGAGATAAGGCGCCAAGGTCGCGTGATCGGTGATATCGAAATCATGCCAAAGCGGCAGATGGCCTTTGCTTTGGACAAGACCGTGCCACCAAGCCCACAGACTGGCGACACGCGGACTGGCAAAGACCGTCGCAGCATCAACAATCCCGGCATCAATGCCAGAGACAGGTGTCGGAGGTAGGTCGCGGCGCTGCATCTCGATCACGCTTGAGCGTTAATCATTGGATTAACCTACATGAAGCTCTTGTTGCGATAAAGCAAAAACTACCACAGAATTGTGAGCCTCGATCCACCTCTCCTCAATATGATGAAAGCGATTCACGCTTGAGCGTCTTGTTCCGCCAGTGGCCGGCGGTCGCGGAAGGCCGTCACCGGAGCGCGGAGATGATCCGGCTCTATCTATCGCAGGAAATAGATGGCCGCCAGGATCATATTGACGGTGTGGCCATCGTCGGATAGCGGCAGCAGCAACTTCGCCTGATGTGAATAGATACCATAGCTGTTCTCGAATGCGGCTTCGTAATAGGCTGGGCGCCCGTGCTCGAAGACCGGCCGGTATTGCCGCATCAGCAGGTCGCGTTCATCGGCCGAGGTGACGATCTCGACCCCATGCCCGGTGCGGCGATCGCCATAGAATTGTTCGATATTGGTCCCTTCCAGGCGAATGCGATAGTTGAACAGGCTATCGGTGAATTCGACCACCACCAGATTGCCAAGCCAAGTCTTCATTTCCACGGCATCAATATCGCGATAGGCCGGCATCTGCCGATCGCCAGCCTTGCCTTTCCAATAATCGAACAGCGAAGCCAGCCGCTGGTCGCGCAGATTGGGCAATGGAGCAATGGAATTTGATGTCATGTCGCGGCTACCGATTGCTGCGCCGAGGCAGCCAGTTGGGTTTGCAAAAAGGTTGACGCTTCGGCCAAAGGCAGCGGCTTGGAAAACAGATAGCCCTGGCCGAATTCCACCTCAAGATCGCGGAGATGGTCAGCCTGGGCAATAGTTTCGATCCCTTCGGCGACGACATCACGGCGCAGGATATGCGCAAGCTTGGCAATCGCCTTGCAAATCTCGAAACCCTCACGGTTTTCCGTCAGGCGGATGACGAAGGATCGATCGATTTTCAAGGTGTGGAAGGGAAATCGATGCAGATGCGACAATGACGAATAACCGGTCCCGAAATCATCGATCGAGACCTTGACGCCCAACGCGACGATACGCGCCAGCAAAGCCTGCGACCGTTCCGGATTATCCATCACCATGCTTTCCGTGATTTCGATCTTCAGCGTCGCTGGCGGAATGCGGCTTTCCGCCAGCGCCAAACGGATATCCTCAATGATCGCCTCCGTCTCCAATTGACGACCGGAAACATTGACCGCTACCTGGGGTGCAAAGCCGGTCTGCGCCTGCCAAGCGGCGATCTGCCGACAGGTCTCCCAGATGCAGCGTCGACCGATTTCGACGATCAGGCCCATTTCCTCGGCGAGCGGGATGAAATCACCCGGCGAGACCAGGCCGCGTTGTGGATGCCGCCAACGGATCAGGGCCTCGAAGCCGTGAATACCGCCATCCTGCAAGCGCATGATCGGCTGGTAAAACAATTCAAGCTCATTGCCTTTAGCGACGGCCTGGCGCAGATCGCTGACCAGATCCAGCCGCTTCAACGCCGACTGCTGCATGCTGGGGTCGAATTTGACGGCCCGCGCCCGGCCCAGCGCCTTGGCGCGATAAACCGCCAGACTGGCATCCGCCAGCAAGGTATCAGCAGAGGCCGCCTGCACCTCACTGGCGATAGCGACGCCAATACTGATGGTGATCTCGATCTGCCGGTCGTCGATCAGGAAGGGCCTGGCAACCGCCTGCTGCAACACGCCGACAAGTTGAGTGAGTGCCGCGGTGGGATCGCCATCGATGACGCGCAGCACGCCATATTCGTCCTCACCGAGATGCGCCAGCGTATCTTGGGATCCCACCGCCTGCTGCAAAGCACGCGCCACCGAAATCAGCAGCTTGTCGCCAGTCCCTTGGCCCAGACTGTCATTGATGTCCTTGAAACGATCGAGATCGATGACGGCCACCAGCACGTCGCGCAGGCCGTCTTGTGCCACCATCTGCAAGGCAAATTCCGTGCGTTCGTGCAAGGAGGCGCGATTGGCGAGGCCCGTCAGACGATCGAACAGCGCGTCGAACAGCATCTGCTGCTCATTCTGTTTGCGCACGGTGATGTCAGTCATCGACCCGGCCATGCGGATCGGATGGCCGGCCGGATTGGTGATCTTCAATCCCCGCACCAGCATCCAGCGTTCGCTGCCATCGGCATGGCGCAGCCGGAACTCGTGTTCGAGATGTGCGGTGCCGCTGGCCAGATGCGCTTGCACGGCGTCCTGCAAGGCAGTCAGATCATCGGAAAGGACGCGGTCATACCAATCAATAACATGCCCCGTCAGGACCTCCGCCTCCAGCCCCACGATGGTGTGCCAACGGGGCGAGGTATAGAACTGGTCGCGCGCCAGATCCCAATCCCACAGCCCGTCATTGGCGCCTTGGGCGGAAAGCGCATAGCGTTCCTCACTCTGGCGCAGCGAGATCTCCGTCGCCCGGCGCCGGCGCTCTTCGGCGATGCCACGCATCAGCACCACGCTGGCAAAAGCGACAATGACGGTTGTGCTGGGAAAGAGCAAATTGAGCCAAAGCTGTTGTTTGACGAACACGACCTGGCAAAGTCCCAGCCATGCCAGCAGCGCAGCCGCTGCGATGATGAAAGCAACTGCCAGGTTCAACCGCGGCGCGGTCAGTGTCACGAGGAAACCGAGGAAGAGGATCGCCGCAAGGTCGGCCCGACCTTGCCAAGGGGGCCGCTGCAAGGCACCGCCATGAAGAATATGATCGATAATTGCCGCGTATCGTTCGACGCCCGGCAATTGTTCGTCAAACGGCGTTCGAATGAAGTCGGCGATGCCGACGCCAGTCGCGCCAACCAGGATGAGCTTTCCGGCAAACGCGCTCGGCGGTACCTTGCCGTCAAGAACATCAACCAATGCATAGCTGGGAAACGTACCTGCCGGGCCAAGATAATTGACGATGATCCGATTTTGTTCGTCGAGCGGTATCCGAAGCGGGCCAATAACGATGCTGCGGCCGAGATTGAGTTGTACATTTGCCCAGCTGACACCGAGATAGGCGGCCACAGCACGAACTGACAACGATGGATAAGGGACGCCATTGAGCGCGCCTGCCGCATAATCATAGCGAAGCGACCCATCATTATCGAAGATACTGGCGTCATGACCGACACCCGCCGCGGCATCACTGAGCACCTTCAATGGCGCCAGCATGCCAACGGATTGCGTGTCGATCGATGAACCAACCGACTGGCCGCCAACGATATTGAAGACCCACGGTTTTGGATCAGGTGCCGTCCCGTCGGCCGATGGTGGTAGCCCGGGCGAACTGGCAGCCCCTGCAGATTCAAATTTGAAACTGAAGGGAATGATGACGTTGCCAGCACGACGAAAGGCTGCTGCGAGCTGGTCGTCCGGCGTTGATCGGGTCAGAAGGTCATTGATCGCTGCGACTTGTGCCGCGGCCCCCTTGACCGTGGCAAGATCGGTCAACGTGCTGCGAAGTTCCGGCGATAAGGTCAATTCCGGCTCGGCGAAGAGCAAATCGAAGACGATCGTCCGCGCCTGGGCGGCGGTGAGGCGGTTGACCAAATCAGCATATACGCGGCGGCTGAGCGGCCACCGGCCGTAGCGCTGGAGACTCTTCTCATCAATGACGACGAGGGCGACGTCGCCATGAGGGACCTCAACACCGCGCAACTGGAAGCGGAGATCCAGCAATTGGCCTTCCAGTCGCCGCGCCAGGGGCCATTGATCACCAAAAAAATAGGCCGCCGCCATGGTCAGGGTCAGTGCTGCGGCCGTCAATGTCATCAGTGGCGCACGCACAAACACCTCCGGTCTGGTGTGCCACCGGATTTTGCCCAGACATTTGCCGTCACTTCCGACATTCTGCTGCCTGATATGCGTCGTTCTCGCGTCCCCCGGACGTTCTATCGGAAAAGCATCCGGTTGGCGATCCGCTTTTGTATCCGGGCCCGATGGGCCGGCGGCGGCTGACCCCCGGTCACGGATCGCGCGACGCGGCGTTGCTGATCGGTTGACAGGACGGATTGATCAAGCTCGACTGGTCTCATACACAGGTGTAGCGATCATCGGATTTCATGAAAGAGAGCTCAGAGGATGCAGCAAGACTTGACGGCAACGCTGGCACGCCGACTCGATCCGGTCCTCGATGATGCCCTGACGCAACGCCGTCTGGTCGGCATCGTCATGCTGGTCCTGCAGGCAGGACATCCAGTCTATTTCCGCAGTGCCGGCTTTGCCGATCGTGAGGCCGGTCGACGCATGGAACGCGATGCCATCTTCCGGCTGGCATCGCTGACCAAACCCATTGTGACAGCTGCGGCGATGGCGCTGATCGAGCAGGGCGCCTTGCGGCTCGATGATCCGGTCAGCGCCTATCTGCCGGATTTTCGCCCACGCCTTGGCGATGGTTCAACCCCGGTGATCACGATCCATCATCTGCTGACCCATACCGCCGGCCTCGGTTATGGCTTCCTGCAACAGGCCGATGATCCCTATCCTCAAGCTGGAATCTCCGATGGGCTCGACGCGCCGGGGCGGTCCTTCGCCGATAATCTGCAGCGCATTGCGGCAGTGCCTTTGGCTTCTGCGCCGGGCACCGCCTGGCATTATTCCGTCGCCCTGGACGTGCTGGGTGCTGCTTTGGAGCAGGTCGCCGGCAGGCCCTTGCCCCAATTGGTGCGCCAATTGGTGACGGATCCGCTTGATATGCCGGATACGGATTTCAGTTTGCGCGATCCGTCCCGCCTCGCCACCGCCTATGGCGATGGCGCGACTCAGCCGGACCGCTTGGGGCCGACGGCCGTCATTCCCTTTGCCGGGGCCTCGGGGATTCGGCTGGCGCCGGATCGCCATGCTGATCCGGGATCGTTTCCGTCGGGCGGTACCGGCATGCTGGGAACAGCGGCAGATTTCGCCCGGCTGCTGGAAAGCATCAGGCTTGGCGGCGCGCCCATCCTGCAACCGGCGACGGTCGCACGCATGACCCGCAATCAGATTGGTAACCTGCAGGTGGATGTGCGCGATCCCGGTTGGGGCTTTGGCTATGGCTGGAGCGTCCTCAAGGATCCCGCCCTGGCCGCGACGCCTCATGGCACCGGGACCTTGCAATGGGGCGGCGTTTACGGCCATTCCTGGTTCGTCGATCCGGCCGCGCAGTTGACCGTGATCGGCCTCACCAATACCGCCGTTGCTGGCATGACCGGCGCCTTTCCCCTGGCGGTGCGGGATGGCATTTACAGCATCGACTGGACCCAGCATCGATTGGCCTAGCAGGCGGATACTGCCCCGCTGCATCGTATCGCCCGCCACCGGAGCCGACGCCAACCGGTGGTAGAATATTTCCTGTAGAGGAATTTCCTCCTTCATGATTTCATGCTGGTTTGGATGGCGTGATTGGGGGGACCACACATGTCGGTAACTTGCTGCGAGTGGGACGCGACGGCCAAGTGCGCTGTACTCGACGACCGGAGCGCGGCGGCGCGCGCGCTTAAAACAACCGCAAGCCGGTAAAGTCAATGGCTAGCGATCATGGCCGGGACGCGGCCCAGGCGATCGCCCGATGGCGGCGCCCGGCACTGCTCATCTATCCGCTGGTCATGTTGGGATTCTGCTGCCAGCCGCTTGTCGCCCAGGCATCGCCGGCTACCGCCACCGTGACGCATCAGGTCTTGTCAGAGACACGCTACCAAACCAGCCTGCCGACAGCATCAATGGCCGGCCCGTCGGGGTTCGGCAACAGCAGTCGTCGTTCGGCCAATGGCAATGACCAAGGACAAGGCGACCGGACCACGGACGGGGACGGCGCTGGCAGCGCAGATAAGGGCGCTGGCCCGGGGCAAATGCGGCCGGACGTGCCGGAAGCGAGCCAGCCACCGAGCTCGGTCACGGCATCGGCGATCACCCGCAGCATCCTTGGTCTCCTGCCTCCGCTGCTGCTGCTCGCACTGGTGATGGGCCTCATCTATGTCGGCGTCAGGGCCTTCCAGAACCGGCGCCGGGCAACCGCACCGGCGCAAGCTGTACCTGCCATGCCGGCCACAAGGCCAAGCACGCTTGAGGCAATTGCCACGGTCGCGCCGCAGCTCCCGACCTGGCAGGTCCTGGCCAATCAGGGTCGCTTCACAGAGGCCATTCATCTGCTGCTCCTGCAGCTGCTGCGCGACATGCGGCATCAGAATGCAGTCGACCTCACGGCCTCGCTCACCAGCCGCGAAATCCTGCAGACCAGCAACCTGCCGTCGGATCGACGATCCGGCCTGGCGATTGTCATCGGCGCTGTCGAGTTCTGCCATTTCGGTGGCCGGGCCGCGGGCCTGCAGCTCTATGAGCGGTGCCTTGCTGCTTATCACCTCGTCACCACCACACCGCCGCCCCATGCCGCAACCGAATGAGCTGTTCGATATCCGGCGGCTGGCCTGGGTGATCGCCATTGGCACCCTCGCTTTGATGGGTGCCATTTATCTGGTGGTGTTTGGCGATCCGGATCCCGAGCAGACCGCCGATGCCAATGCCTTTTCAGCATCGGCGATCGGCCATGCCGCCTTTGTGGAGATCCTGAACCGGGTCGGCTTGCTCAGCTATATCAGCCGCGGCCATTCGCTGGAAAAGGCCCATGGCAATGCCTTGCTGGTGGTCGCCGAACCGCCGGATGACGATATCGGCCATCATCTGTTGCAGCAATTGCACGAAGTCCCCACAGCATTGGTGATATTGCCGAAGCGGCGCGGCACGCCCGATCCCGGTCATCCAAGCTGGCTCACCAGCACGCGCTTGATCGAGACCAGCGGGATCGATCACCTGCTGCAGGAGATCGATCCCGCCGCCACGATCCGCCGTGAGCGCGGCACTTTGCAGATGCCAGCGACCGCCAGCGGCTTTAAGGCCAGCCTCGATGATGCGCAACTGATCTATTCCGATGTCATGACGCCGCTGATCAGTCGCGGCGACAAACAGGGCGGCGGCATCCTTCTCGGCAAGGTCTATCTTGGGCATGCCCTGGTCTGGGTGTTGTCGGACCCTGACCTGATCGCCAATCACGGGCTCGGCAATGGTGACAATGCCGCCATTGCCATCGAACTGGTCCGCCAGGCGATGCCGGTTGGTGGCACGGTGATTTTTGACGAAGTCATTCACGGCTTTGCCCAGGAGGCCAATCTGCTGAAGGGCCTGTTGCATCTGCCATTGCTGGTCGCGAGCATCGCCGCCTTGTGCACCCTGATCGCCTTGTTGCTGGCCGGCAGCATCCGCTTTGGCAGCCCACGCCGATTGGCGCCGGTGCTGGCAGCCGGCAAATTAACCCTGATCAGCAATGCCGCCGCCTTGCTTGCCGTCAAGGAGCGCCGGACCGCCTTGACCGAACGCTATTTGCGAGTGGTCTTTGCCGAGCTTGCGCCGCGCCTGGGCGCCACCCGAACACTGGACGATACCAGCCTGGTCGCCTGGCTTGATCAGCACGCGGCGCGCCAGGGAATCGGCCGCTCGGCGAGCGAGCTGCTGGCAAGCGCCCAGAACAACCGGTTATCAACCGGCGCCCGGATGCGCCAGTTGCAGATTTGGACAAGGGAGATGACGCATGGAATATCCGGCAGCACCGGAATTCGCCCAATCGATCAGCACACGCATCAAAGCTGAGTTGAAGAAGGCGATCATCGGCCAGGACGAAGCCTGCGATCTCCTGCTAGTGGCCCTGCTGTCCGACGGCCATGTGCTGCTGGAAGGTGTGCCAGGGACCGCCAAGACCCTGCTGGTCCAGGCTTTCGCCAAGGCCCTGGCGCTGGATTTCGGCCGCATCCAGTTCACCCCGGATCTGATGCCGGGCGATGTCATCGGCACCAATCTGTTCAATTTCCAGACCAACAGCTTCCACTTCATCAAGGGCCCGCTATTCACCCAATTACTGCTGGCTGACGAAATCAACCGCACACCGCCGAAGACCCAGGCAGCATTGTTGCAGGCGATGCAGGAGCATGCCATCACCATCGATGGCACCACCCATCCTTTGGGACAGCATTTCATGGTGATCGCGACACAGAACCCGATCGACCAGCAGGGCACCTATCCGCTGCCGGAAGCCCAACTCGACCGCTTCTTGTTCAAGCATATTCTGGATTACCCCAATCGCGATGAAGAGCGCCGCATCGTCGCTCAATTCGGTCATAGCGTGACGATGCCGAAGCCCGTCGATCTCGGCGTAGAAGCCGTCGTTACCTTGAGCGAGTTGGAGCAGGCCCGCCGCCATGTCCAGGCCATCCGCCTCAGTGCCGAGATCGTCGATTACGTGGTCGATCTGGTGCGGGCCACAAGGCAGACCCAGGCACTGCAATTCGGCGCTTCGCCACGGGCTGCCACCATGCTGGCAACCGCCGCCCGGACCTTCGCCGGCCTTGCCGGGCGCGATTACGTGATCCCGGACGACGTCAAATATCTGGCGGTGCCGGCCCTGCGCCACCGGGTGATCCTGGCGCCCACGGCCGAAATTGACGGCCTGACCACGGATCAGGTCATCCGCACGATCATCGACCAGACCGCCGCACCCAGATGAGCCGGTACTTGCCCCTGCATCCCAGTCGACGGGCCGTGCTGCTGATTGGCAGTACCATGCCCGTCGCCTTGCTGTTGGGCATCCTGGCGCCACATGACTGGCCGTTCGGGGCCGCCTATCTGGCGGCGATCCTGCTGTTGATCCTGCTCGACGCGATTTGGATGCTGCGGGATATTGCCGTCGAGGTGGCATCGATCACCTTGCTGCAGATTGGCATCACTAGCCAGCTGGACATGATCCTGGACTCGTCGAGCGCCGGGTCGAGATTTGTCGGGCCGCCAGTGATCCTGGAATTAACCGGCGATGTCGATCCGCCTTTGGCGTCATTCGAGCCACAATTGCTCAACTATCGGCCGGGCAGCCGGATCGCCGCGAACTTCCCCTTGGTGGCGCGTCGGCGCGGCACCGCCCGCCTGCATCGATTATGGCTGCGCTGGAGCAGCCCGTTCGGTCTGATCTGGCGCCGCAAGATCATCGCCCTCGATCGCGATTTGCATATCCTCACCAATACCCATGCCCTGCGGCGGGAGGCGCTGCAGATGCAGATCGGCGATCCTTATTTCGGTGATCACCTGCAGAAGGATATCGGCATCGGCTCGGAATTCGACTCGCTTCGAGATTACGCGCCGGGCCTCGACCGGCGTACCATCGACTGGAAGCATTCGGCCCGCCATCGCCGCCTGGTCAGCAAGGAATTCCGCGCCGAACGCAATCACCAGATCATTCTGGCGATCGATACCGGGCATCTGATGCGCGAGCCGCTGGCCGGCGTTCCAAAGCTGAATCACGCCATCACCGCCGCCTTGATGCTGGCCTATGCTTCGCTGAAAAGCGGCGACCGGGTCGGCCTCTTCGCCTTCGATGCAAAACCACGCGCCATTGTGACACCGGGACCAGGGCTTGGCACATTTGCGCATCTGCAGCGCACGGCGAGCGAGATCGATTACAGCACCGAAGAAACCAATTTCATGCTTTGCCTCAGCCGGCTGGCGACCGACCTGCCGCGCCGCTCGCTGATCGTCTTGATGACCGATTTCATCGACACGGTGACAGCCGAGTTGATGATGGAGAATGTCAGCCGTCTCGCCAAACGGCATCTCATTCTGTTCGTCACCTTCAGCGACCCGATCCTGCGAGAGATCATCGAAAGCCCCGCCACCGATCTGACCGGCATGGCGCAGACCATCGTCGCGGCGGGACTGGCGCAGGAGCGTCAAATCCTGTTCGAACGCCTGCGGCGGCTCGGCGTGCACTGCCTGGAAGCGGCGATGATCAATCGCTATCTCGTCATCAAACAGCGTGAGCTGATATGAGCCCGGATCGAGGTCAGGACCTGGACTTGGGCACCGCGACGGGAACGACGGCCGTCGGCGGACTTCCTTCCGCACCGCCACTTTCACGGGCGAAACTAAGGGCGAGCGATGATTTGAAAAGCGCTCAGTTCCGACGCGAGCGGGAACCTGGCTGGCATGAACTCGAGCGACTGCTGGAACAGCTCGACAAGAGTGGCCCAAAGGCCCTGTCGAGCAGCGATCTGACGCGGTTGCCGATTCTCTATCGCGCCACCTTGTCGAGCCTGTCGGTCGCCCGCAATGTCTCGCTTGACCGTAACTTGATCGATTATCTGGAATCGTTGGCGGCCCGCGCCTATTTTCGCATCTACGGACCGAAGACCCATCTGAGTGGCGTCCTGTACGACTATGTCGCGACTGCCTTGCCGCAGGCGGTGCGGCGTCTGCGCTGGCATATCACCCTGGCTGCCTTTCTGCTGATCCTCGGCACCCTGTGCGGCTATCTGCTGACCACGGCCAATCAGGACTGGTTCTACACGCTGAGCGAGGCGGACATGGTGGATACCCGCTCCCCGGCCGCCAGCACCGACGCCTTGCGCGACAGCCTCTATCAGCCGCCACCGACCACGAAGGACTGGCTGGCGGTGTTCGGCTCGTCGCTGTTCTATCACAATTCGAAGATCGCCCTGCTGTGCTTTGCCTTGGGCTTTGCCTTCGGGGTCCCGACCTTTCTGCTGATCCTCAGCAATGGGCTGATGTTGGGCGCCTTCATCGCCCTCTATGCCGGTCGCGGCCTGGGCGTCGATGTTCTCGGCTGGCTCGCCATTCACGGCACCACGGAACTGACGGCGCTGGTTATTGCCAGCGGTGCCGGCTTCGCCTTGGCCGAGGCCTTGCTGTTTCCCCGCGCGCTGTCACGGCTCGATAATCTGGCGCAACGCGGTCGCCAGGCGGGATTGGTGGCCTTGGGTGCCGTCATCATGTTGCTGGTGGCGGGCGGATTGGAAGGGCTTGGCCGGCAATTGATCCTCGACACCGATACGCGCTTTGCGATCGGTGGCGGCGCCTTCTTGTTCTGGCTCGGCTATTTCTGCCTGGTCGGGCATGGAAAGGATCGCCATGGCGATTTCTGAGCAAGCCAGTCGGCAAGAGGGCGGCCAGAGTAAGCGTCGGCTGCGGGCCATTCTGACGCCTGAAGGGGTGGAGTTGCAGGTGGAACTGGCCGATGCCGGCGAGCGTGCCGCCGCCTTCCTGATCGACATCGCCATCATGGGTGGCATCCTAGCGGCAATCTCGGTGGCCGGGTTGCTGGTGTTGTGGCAGGCCGACTCCGTCTTATCCGGCCATCACCTTGCCGGCTGGGTGATCGCTGTCGGCATCCTGTTGGTTTTTGCGGTCCGCATCTTCTATTTCTCCTGGTTCGAACTGCGCTGGAGCGGCCGGACGCCAGGCAAACGGATGCTGGGCTTGCGCGTCATCGACCGGGCCGGCGGCCCCCTGCTGGCCCAGGCCATTGTCGCCCGCAATCTCACCCGCGAGATTGAATTCTTCCTGCCGGGCACGCTGCTGATGGCCGGCCCGGCC
>WNFM01028791.1_pt1 | contig 12786 bp, 10 predicted proteins | sample 5400271 | NCBI WGS metagenome assembly WNFM01 (sample SAMN13153352, study PRJNA577476) | soil metagenome | isolation source: 60 cm saprolite on Douglas fir-dominated hillslope | place: USA:California | collected 2013-09-17 | reverse complement strand
AAATGTCAGGGTCTCATTCTCGCGCCAGGGCACTTCCGTAGGAGGAACGGCGAGACGGATTGTCGGCAGCCGTTTGAGCAGCGTGCTCCAGAGCACCTGCAGTTCCATCCGGGCGATCTGCTGCCCGATACAGGCATGGATACCGCGACCAAAGCTGATAAGCGGGTTCGTCTCACGGTTGAAGTCTACCTCGAGCGCGTGAGGGAAGACCTCCTCGTCAAATGAAGGATGTCTTGTCTCAGATTGCTATACATCGATTCACATCTCACTTCCACTTCCGCCTGGTGAAAAGGGAAGAGTCTGTAAAAATTCGATGAGTGCACTATTCACCTCTGAAGGACGTTCCTGTTGGGTCCAATGACCGCAACCGGGTAGCAACATCGTCTTCTGAAGGTGAGGAACAGTCGCACGGAGATTTGTGATCAATGCTCGACTGCCGGGAAAGTCGACTACTACATCTTGTTCACCAGCAATATAGAGGGCTGGCGGCAAGACTGGAGCGCCCACCCAAGGAGCCATTTGTTCCCAACTCTTCTGAATAGCGCGGTACCAGTTGAGTCCTCCACTGAAGCCTGTTCTCTCAAATTCGCTGGTATAGTAGTCGAGGTCTTGTTCTGTCAACCAGGAAGGCAGCGTCTCGGGGAGAGACAAGCCCTCTAAGAACTCGCGTCCTTGTGGAACGACTGACCACGCGGCCCGCGTTTCCGCCGAGGCATCGCCTGAAATTGAATAGAGCATCTTGAGGAGACTTGTACGCACATCACGTTCCATTTCTGCTTCAGCTTTCCCTGGCTGCTGAAAGTAAATCATATAGAACGTGCCATCCGGCTCCGATTCTCTGGCTTTGACCAAACTGACGGGGCCGCGCTGACGGTAGGGAACGCTCAGAGCTACCACGCCTCGTACCAGATCAGGTCGCAGCAGAGCCAGATCCCAGGCAGCTGTAGCTCCCCAATCATGTCCCACTACTGCAGCCTGCTTCTCACCAAGAGCAGCAAGCAGACCAACGAGATCACCCGTGCACTGCAGTTGCGTATACTGTTCGATCTGGCTGGGACGGTCTGTTTGTCCATAGCCACGTTGGTCGGGAGCCACGACATGGTAGCCTGCGTGGGCCAGGGCTGTCAACTGATGACGCCAGGAGTACCAGGATTCGGGAAAACCATGGAGGAGCAGCACCAGTGGCCCATGCCCTGCTTCTACAAAATGCATCCGAATACCATTTGTCTCAACAAATCGATGAGTAACATCTATCATGCATTCTACCTTCCTTCAAATTGCATCCAGGGTTACCCCAGGGCTTTCCAACTCCAGCCACTGTCTTCACTTTGGCTGTGGCCACACGTCAGGGACCGTGGTCGCCAGCCATTTCACTAAAGCGGCATTCACCTCAACCGGCTTCTCTTGCGCCAGCCAATGGCCTGAGCGAATCGTCTCTTCGGTGAGCTGGCGACAGTAGGTACGCATGGGCTCAGCCAACCGCGAATGGGTGCATTCGCACACGTAGTCATACCGTGCGTTGAGGAATAAGACGGGCATATCGAGGTAGCCGCCATTCAGGGCTTTCATGGCGTACTCGGCGTTGACGCCATGATTCAGATACCAGGAGGATGGCCCATAAAATCCGTTCCGCTCCAGCGCGGAGACATAGATGCTCAGGTCTTCCTCGGTCACCACATTGTTGTCTCGTGGCAAGTCGGGAATCGCGCTCATCCCAAAGAAACTGTGACTCCGACGAGCCGTTGCTGTGAACGCTCGCTTCCCCTCCCCTGCTGGATCCCCCTTGCGGAACAGAAACTTCATAAACTGGAAGACGTTGGCATCCATGGGCGCGATAGCCTCAGCCACATTCTCTTCATAGTAACGCATGTAATCCCACTGACCGGCAGGAAACTCGTTTTCCGGATACAGCTTGCGATCGACCAGGGTCAGCATGTGGTCCAGCCCACGTTCAAGCGTGTAGTAGGGCACACACAAATTGGCGACGGCATGACAGCGGTTGGGATGATGACTGGCGAGGTTCCACACGACCGGGCTCCCCCAGTCATGACCGACCCAGACGGCCTTCTCTCTGCCCACAGCGTCCAGCAGTTCGAGCATGTCACGGACGATGTGTTCCTGGGCATAAGCAGCGTGCTGGGGATACACGGAGGAACGCCCATACCCGCGCATGTCTGGCGCGATGGTGCGAAACCCTAGCGCCGCCAGTGCAGGCAGTTGATGTAGCCAGCTTACCGATAACTCAGGCCAGCCATGGACGAAGATGACGAGCGGGCCGTTTTCCGGGCCTGTTGCCAGAGAGAAGGTGGTATGTCTCTCAGTCTTGATGATATGTTCGGTGATGGGCATATCAGGTCTCCTTTTCTGCACGTTCGCGCCATATTGCCAGGGTGTCATATTTGCGTCCGATTCTCACGCCAAGGCCCACCTTGGCAGGGTTTGGGGCCACGCCCTCTCTGATACTAGTATAAGGAGGAGGCGCCATGAAAACGTGATGAGCAGCGTCATGGGCAGTGGCCTGAAACCCTGAGCAGGGGGTGGGACTATAGACGGGCTGACCGGCATATTTTCCTTCGTCCCAGAAGGAAGAAGCAGTAGCTGTAGCAGAAACATGAGCGGGAAATATCTCAATGAAGAGGCTGTTGTTATCGGTTTTAAAATAATGATGAGGAACATATTATTGAATATCGTACTAACACGATGAAAACATACCTGGACCTTTGCGGGTGAATTCTAATGGAGGGGATAAAATATGATTAATATCATTGTGGCCTATGCGAACAACCGCGTGATTGGCAAGGATGGCAAAATCCCCTGGCGTCTCCCCAATGACTCACAGCATTTCAAGCGCATTACGAGCGGCCACGTTGTTGTAATGGGGCGGAAAACATTTGAATCGATTGGATACCCCCTTTCTCAACGGAGAAACATAGTGTTGACAAGTAGCACGACGCTCGCGGTTCCTGGAGTGGAAGTGATGCATAGCAAAGATGATGTGCTTGCGCTTGATGATGTCTTTATCATCGGCGGCGCGAGCGTCTACCGTCAATTTTTAGATGTAGCAGATCGCCTCTATATTACCGAAATTGCCCTTGAGATAGATGGTGACACCTTTTTCCCCGCCTGGGATCGTCAGTCTTTTTCGCTGGTTTCTGCGCAGCCAGGTGTCCTTGATGAGCAAAACACGCTGCCTCACACCTTTTTTATATATGAACGAGGGCATTTCCTAACTCAGAAGCCCTCCTAAAGATGAGCTAAAACACGCTTGGGAGAGCGGATGAGGTCGGGGCGTCCAGCCTGATGGGCAGCCAAAGCGACGATGATGGTAGCCGTGTAGGTGAGGGCGACCTGCCGAACCATGGTGGACCAGCCAAAGAGAGGAGGACGCTGCAGGTGAAAGAAGAGAAATACCCGGCCAAAGAAGCGTTCAATGCCACTGCGTTTGCCCAATTCCTCCTTGGTCCACGTAGGAGGCAAACAGGAACGGTTCTTCTGTCGCTTGGGATTCCAGGGAATGACCGCAACAGCGCCCAGAGTTGCATGAATCCAGGAGATGAGGCGTAACCCCCAATAGGCAGCATCCAAACGGATAAAGCACGGGTGGATTTGATAGAGACGCACAGCCCATGTCAACAGTGGTTGAGCGAAGGGAGCATCATGAGAATTAGCGGGAGACAGAAGAAAAAAGAGTGGCAAACCGGAGCCACGGCAGATCAGCGTATGAACACGATAGCCACGCAAGAGTGGACAGGGATGTTGTGCGGGAGCGTGACCGAAAGCGGCATCAGGATCAGCACGGCGCCAGGCGAGGATGGGACACTATCGATGATGAGATCGCGGGCGCCAATGATCCGGCGACGCAGAGCGGTGAGGACCGTCAAGACAAAAAGTGCTTCCGGCAGCGGAGCCCCGGCGCGATTGCCCCGCTTCCATTGTTGAGAGGGGCAAGGGATGCGAGGACGGCCATCCTTCATCGGTAAGCCGCAGGCCAGGGCCAGAGCAGGCCAGTCACGTAACCAGTCATGCATATCCTGATACGAAAGCCGCCAGAGTGTGCGCAGAAGCGCAATCAGCAGCAAGGATTCTTCGCGGTACGTCCGAGATGCGCCACCAGGGCCTGCGGGCAAAGGGGGAGGGCATCGGTAATGAGCCAGGCGCACGGCTACACGGCACAAAGCCAGCAGATGCAAGGTGTTGACCAGGGTGAGGGCAATCAATATGCAAGGCTGGACCCAACCGAGCTTGCGCTCTCTGATATGCTGGTGGGGCCACAGGTGCCGCTGGGTTTCCGACCGTAAGTATCATAAGCTGATCTCCTGGAGGCGGGAGCAAGCCTCGTTTAGGATTAGCTTATCCTACTCGGTCAAGTTAGGAAGCACCCTCAATCTACGATGTATACTGATGGAAGAGTTGCCTGTCAAGAGATCGATTGAAAAGGATCTCTTTTTATCTCAAAAGTGCCACGTTTTGTCTGCTCATCCGATATACCCTGTGAGATCTCATCCAGAACAAAGGAAGGTGTATGAAACGACTCGACGCGGATGAGGCAGAGGATGTGGGAGCACTGCCGCTCTATGATCGTTTTGCCTCAACGATTTTTGACTCCCTCTCTCAGCAGCTCGCCAGTCGGCAGGACGCCGAAGATCTGTTGGTCGAGGTCTTTCTGGCCGCGCACAACCAGCCTATGCTCGCCACCATGAGCTTTGAGCACCAGTTGGCCTGGCTCCGACGCGTCGCTAAGAACAAAGTGATTGACCACTACCGGCATAACGCAGTAGTGACGCTGCTCCCCCTGGAGCAAGCCCATTACGCAGTAGATCGCACCCTAACACCCGAGCAGCGTGCTGTGCAGCAAGAAGATTACGAGCGACTCTACCGGGCTATTGGGCGCCTGTTGCCTGCGCAACAACAACTGATCCGCCTACGCTATGGCAGCGAGTTACGCCTGATCGCGATCGCAGATCTGCTGGGAAGGCCAGAGGGGACGGTGCGCAAGATGCTGGCGCGCACGCTTTTAAAGCTGCGCGTGCTCTATGAACAGACAGAGAGGGGAAACCACCCATGAAGCCACTCGACGATTCCCTGCCCGAAGAAATACATCATCCAGAATTGATCATATTACTCCAACACACCTCTTACCAGCCCGCGCCCATCACTGTAAGCGAGCGAGAAGAGACCATCGCCCGTGCGAGAGAGCGTCTCTGCTCACAGATCAGCGGGTCGACCGTACACGATCAGGAAGCTCCCATACAGCTGGTAGGCCCGATAGCTTCATCCGTGCTGCCCGATCTAGATCCAGTGAAAACGCCTCGGCGTGTGCGCATAATGCGTGTGCTCAACGCGACGGCAGCCATCCTGATCGTTGGAGCCATCGTCGGCGCCTCGCTCGTGCTCTTCAGTCGCCATGGAGCGCCTTCTCAGGTCACTCCCTCAGACAACCGGCCTGCCAGCACAGGGTCGGGATCACAGCAAGGGCTCACGCTGAAACTCACTAGTGATCGCTTCGAGATTCGCACACCAGGCCAGATGTGTACCTTTCTCCTCGTTGCAGATGTCAATGTGACCGGAGTCGGCAAGGCCCATTGGAATACCCTTACAGGAACGAAACCTGCTGAAGGGCTATTACATTTACACGCCGATGAAACTGATCTTACAACACATCTACATTGATCATCGGCACCAGCCTACACAAGAGTTTGTCTCCATTGGCGGCCAGGTAGGAGCCGATCGCATCGTGATGGAAGATTTTCCGCGGGTGACGAGTGGCCGCTACTTGATGGTTTTTACTCCGACACTAATGTTCGGGCAAAAAGGGTTTGATGCCACCAGACTGACGCTCTACAGTGCGTTCCCCATCTCCAGTCAGGATATCGTCATGCTGCAGCCAAAAATGATTGAGCAAGGACAGGTATCTCAGCAAGAGGTTGATATGCCACTGGCTCAAGTGGCTCAACAGCTTGCCTCCTGCAAGTAGCACCACACATCATGAGCCTCGTCCCGGATGCTGCGAGTGCGATAAACAGCACTCCGGGATCTTTCTTTCTCTCCGGCTGCCTCATCTTCGCCAACACATACCGGCCCACCGTACGCTCTCGTTTTAACGCACCAATACACAGGTGACGGTCATAGCTCCGACCATATGACGACTACTGCCGTGGAGTACAGGTGGACTGGACCTTCGCCTTCGCTGTGCCAGGCTATGCCATCCTCACAGGTGAAGGAACATTCCAGACACCATAAACAACTAGAGTGGCGAAAGATCGAGGAAATATATCTCGAGGGCATTTCCTAACTTAGAAAAAGCCGTGTGTAGAAGAGTTTCTGAGTTAGGAAATACCCTCTATGAACGTAAGTAAATGCACTATGCATACCGGCGTGGGCAAGTTTTAGGGAATGGTTTTTTGTGTGGAAGTGGAGCCTGCGGCCTGTGAGCCACAGGCTCCACTTCCACACAAAAAACCATGAGCCGCGCCGCAGGCGTGGCGAGTTCATACTGTTTGCTCCGGCAGAGATGTAACGCTTCCCGGTGCATTGTGTTCGCGCGTTGGAGAAGTCCCTTGTGCTAAAGATGCTGGTCAGGGTGAGCGTGCCACCATGAGCTAGAGCGATGCTCCGAGCGATGGAGAGTCCGAGGCCCGTACCTCCCGCTTCACGTGAGCGAGCCTTGTCCACACGGTAGAAGCGTTCGCCCAGGTGGGGGAGATGCTCAGCTGCGATGCCAATCCCGCTGTCGCTTACCTCCAGGAGGGCCTGTCCTTGTTTCGTGGCCGTTCGCACTGTGATATGACCACCACAACGATTGTATTTGATGGCGTTGTCGAGCAGCGCGAGTACGGCTTGTTCGAGCAATGTCGGATCGCCAATCACCAAAACCGTATCGTTTGTTTCTACCTGAATACTGATCTCCGTCTGGTCCGCCAGCGCCTGTATGCGTCTTGCCCCGAGGAGGGCAACATCGGTGAGGTTCACTACCTCATGCTCCCGGTGGGAGAAAGCATTGTCCAGGCGGGCAAGCGCCAGCATGTTGTTTGCCAGGTTCGCCATGTGGTTCGCTTCCGCAACGATATCCTCTAACAACGCCGCATCTTCTGTCGCCAGCTGCTCACGGCTCCGCAGCAGGACCTCGGCGTCAGCTCGCAGCAGCGTTAGAGGCGTGCGTAGCTCGTGCGCAGCATCGGCAATGAAACGTTGCTGGTATGTCCAGGCCAGACGCGCAGGGGCCAGCGCACGATTCGCCAGGAACAGACCACCCAGTCCCGCGCCCAGCAGTGCCACTCCCCCCACAGTGAGCAAGAGCATGAGCAGCAAATTCAGTACGCCTACAGGCATCTTGATCGACTCACCAACCATCACTACATGTATATGCCCGTTCCCCGTGGGGTCTGGTATCACCAACGCATAGCGATAGGTCGGCCCAAATGTGCCTCCTGCATCGACAATATCACTGGCATTGCCCGTTACTGCGGCTTTCTTCGCCAGGCTATTAGAGAGAAATGCAGATGGGAGCTGTGCTGTATTTCCAATTGGTAACAAGGAGCCATTCTGATCAAAGCAAGCGACCAGCTCAGACATGGCTGGTCCCTGGTCAGGGGAAGGAGGGCCAAATCGACCTGGAGGACCCAATGGCGAGCACGCTCGAATGGGCGAATCTGTGAACCATAGTGCCGCATGGATACTGGCTTTATGGGCGGCATCGGTCTCAATAGGGGGAAGGAGGGATTGTTGGACTCCAATGTAGAGGGCCACGCTGAACAGGATCAAAGCCGCGCCCAGCACCCCACAGTACCAGAGTGTTAAGCGAAAACGCAGCCCCTGAAACAGGGCTGCTCCTGCTTCTCGCGAGAGGCGACCCTTCCCACGATACAGGGGCCACCAGGCGGATCGGTTCCTGTTCATGCTGTTGCTCCTCTGCTATGCTTCGATCTTGTAGCCAACACCGCGCACCGTCTTAATTAATTGGCGTGAGAAGCCTTGATCAATCTTGTCACGCAGATAGTGGATATAAATATCGACGACGTTGGAGAGTGCCTCCAGATCATAGCGCCACACTGCATCAACGATTTGCGTGCGCGTGAGCACCCGGCCAGGATGGCGCATCAGGTACTCCAGCAGGGCAAACTCTTTCGCTGTCAACTCGATGACGCGCCCGGCACGACGCGCTTCATGCCGCACCAGGTCGAGCGTCAGATCGCCAAGGTTCAGTTGGAGGGTCTCATCAAATCGCTGATCGCGGCGGCGCAGCAGGGCGTTGATGCGCGCCAGTAATTCCTCCATGGCGAAGGGCTTGGTCAGATAGTCATCGGCCCCCACGTTGAGACCCGTCACGCGATCCTCGACTGCACCACGTGCTGTGAGCATGAGCACCGGCGACATAATATGTTCGGCGCGCATCTGGCGGCAGATCTCGAGTCCATCAAGCCCGGGCAACATCACATCGAGAATCACCGTATCATAGGTACCACTTAGGGCCAGATCAAGCCCGCTGTGCCCATCATGCGCGAGATCAACGGTATGACGTTCTTCCAACAGGACACGACGCAGCAAAAACGCCAGGCGCTGCTCGTCCTCTACCACAAGGATATGCATTGCTCCATTCCTTTTTTCTCAATCTGGTTGCCGCCGAGTCGTCGGTCGGCCGCTCTTCATTTACTATACAGCATAACGATTGGTGCTGCTACTGCTTAATATGCTCTCAGAGACCATTTCCTAACGACAAAAAGAGGGGAAGCGGAGCTGATCTTCTAGATGAGGCGCACTCCCCATGGCGCTTTCATGACGCTTCCTCCTTATAGTAAGACCAGAGAGGAGGAGGTGCGTCACCTTTGTAGTGGCTCGAAATCCTGCCGGGTGGGTCTTTGAGTTAGGAAATGCCCTCTTCTCACTATGTTTGCTCTAGCATAGCATCCTAGTATTGAATTTTGATGTGAAGCGTATGAGAAAATTCTCATGGAACGTGCATCGCGATAATATGGCGCTGCTCCTCTTTCATCATTACTCCGTGCGGAAAGCACATGAGAAATTTCTCATTTTCTTCCAATATACTTTTCATCGGCGCCTGCTACCCTAGGAAATACGAGGAACCTATGCACAGGTGGAAAAGGAGACCATCGTCCGCCTGCGCCTCGCATGATAGAACCTGGCGTGTAGCCCTCATTGGGCTACACATGTTTTGAGAGGACATATTTGTGATAGAAACAACGGAAATCCACGATAGGGAGACGACTGAAATCCTCAAGCCTGATCAATCATTCTCCAATAAACAAGGCACCAACGCTCATTGTATTGCTCTTCGGACGCGCTTGCTCAGGCAAATGCTGCGTTTTGGCCTGGTCGGTGGGCTGAATACCCTGGTGGATTTGCTGATTTTAAATGGCCTGCTGTTGCTGGTTCCCACCACCAGTACTCCCATCCTCCTGGCTTACAATGCGCTGGCCTTCAGCATGGGTGCAGTAAATAGCTTTCTCTTGAATAAGTATTGGACCTTCGGATACCGGCAGAGGACGACTCTGAGAGAACTGGTACGTTTTACCCTGACTACGCTGTGCGGCATCGGATGGAGCACGCTTATCCTCTGGCTTGCCAGCAGGGTCCTCCATCCTTTGCTGGTCAATACGACGATGTGGGCAAATGCTTCAAAGATGTTTGCCATCGTTGGTACAGCGCTCATTTCCTACCTGGGAATGTACCTCTGGGTCTTTGTGAGCAAAGCACAGAAGGAACAGGCGCTCTCCCATGCAAACGCAGTTGCACACAAAAATGTTGCCGGTGAACATCAATCATTGCCAGTTGTGTCAGGAAGAGGCGTCTCATACAAACGCGAACAGGTTCACGAGAACGGGAACGGGGACAAAATTGCCAGCAGCCATAGCCTCTCTGTTGTCCTGCCTGCCTATAACGAAGAGCAGGTCATCGCCAGCACTGTTGCCGATGTGCTCGATGTGTTGAACATCTGGCGGATGGATGTCGAGGTGCTGGTTGTCAACGATGGCAGTACGGATCGGACTGGCGCGATTGTTGCGGCGCTTGCCGACGCTCATCCCCGCGTCCATCTCATCACCCATCCAACCAACCAGGGCTATGGAGCTGCCCTGGTGAGCGGCTTTGTGGCGGCGAAGAAGGAGCTCACTTTTTTTATGGATGCCGATGGGCAATTCGACATTCGAGATTTGCAGCAGTTTTTCCCTTTCATTGATGAGTACAACGCCGTTATTGGCTACCGGTTGGATCGGCAGGACTCGTGGATGCGTAAACTCAACGCCTGGGGTTGGAAGCGCTTGATCGGCTGGGTGTTGGGCGTCCACGTTCGAGACATTGACTGCGCTTTCAAGCTCTTACATACGGAGTTCCTGCACCAGCATCCATTGGAGACGCGTGGAGCGATGATCAACGCCGAACTGTTGTACCGCTTGACACAGGCCGGATACAGCTATCGAGAAATCGGCGTTCATCATCATCCCCGCCAGGGTGGGCGGGCTACGGGAGCCAGGCCGAGCGTGATTCTGCGCGCCATGTGTGAGCTCTTCGTGTATGCACGCAAGTGGCATCGTGAGAATCGTGAGCACAGTATCCCAGGCGTAGAGCACAAACTCCGGCCCAGAAGCCGAGCACGCTAGCCGGGAAATATATTGGAAGTTTCTCATGTGTTTCCAATAAAAAATCAATAAGCAAGATTTATGCTTGAACAAAAACCTACGAAAAACATTTACCTGATGAGGAGAATATGCGGATGGCTGAGACACTCGAAGTGACTACCCAGGATCAACCTGCGGATATGGCCGAACAAAAGATATATGATCCATCCTCCCCCTGGCAGCGACTTGCCCTGGGTGGGGTGATGCTCATCTCATTATTCATGAATTTTTACCAGTTGGGACAAAATGGCTTTGGCAACCTCTACTATGCCGCCGGAGTCAGAAGTATGCTGGACAACTGGCATAATTTTTTCTTTGTCTCTTTCGATCCCGGAGGCTTTGTCTCTATCGACAAACCTCCGCTGGGCTTCTGGTTGCAAACGCTAAGCGCCAAGATCTTCGGCTTCACGCCTTTCAGCGTGTACCTGCCACAGGCATTGGCAGGGGTGCTCTCGGTGGCCCTGCTTTATCACCTGGTACGACGCCACTTTGGTGTGGCAGCTGGCCTGCTGGCAGCCCTGGCGCTGGCCCTCAGCCCGATTAGCGTCGTGACTAACCGCAATAATACGATTGATAGTACTCTGGCCCTGGTTCTGCTGCTGGGAGCCTGGGCAGTGCTGCGTGCTGCCGAGACCGGACGGTTGCGCTGGTTGTTGCTGTGTGCCGTCACGGTAGGTATAGGCTTCAATATCAAGATGCTGGAGGCCTACCTGGTAGTGCCTGCCTTCGGACTGCTCTATCTGCTCGCGGCACCCAGGAGCGTGTGGAAGCGCATCGGACACCTGGCAGTAGCGGGAGTGCTGCTTCTCGCCATCTCGCTCTCCTGGGCACTGGCGGTAGATCTGACACCGGCTTCGCTGCGTCCTTACGTCGGCTCCAGCCAGAACAACTCGGAGATCAGCCTTGCCCTTGGCTACAATGGCATTAGCCGTCTCATTGGACATTTGGGATTTGGAGGCCAGACGAACACAGGCGCCCGCAACACGAATGGAAATGGGGGAACAGTGCCACAGCCGCAGCAAGGCACGGGACAACGGCCCCCGCAAGGCACAACACAGCAACAGTCACCGCAGGGCACGAGGCAACAGCCCCCGCAAGGCGGTGGCGGGGCGGGCGGAGCCTTTAACACCGGGACACCCGGCCCACTGCGGCTCTTCAACGAACCGCTGGCAGGGCAGACCGCCTGGCTTCTGCCGCTGGCGCTGCTGGGAATACTCGCAGTCGCCTGGCAGCGACGCCCGCGCCTGCAGCATGATTGGCAGCAGCAATCCCTGGTATTATGGGGCATGTGGCTGCTTACAATGGGCATCTTCTTCAGCGTTGCGGGTTTCTTCCACCAGTATTACATGACGGAGATGGCTCCAGCCATAGCTGCGCTCTTCGGCATAGGGCTCGTGACGATGTGGCAAGACTACCAACGGTCTGGCTGGAGAGGCTGGCTGCTGCCACTGGCATTAATCGCGACGGCCCTTGAACAGATTCACATCCTGAACAGTTATCCCACCTGGGGCCAGTGGCTGATCCCTGTGATTGCTGTACTCTGTCTACTCGGGTCGGCGGTGCTGATTATCCTGCGCTTGAGATCAAGCGTCGGCTTCGATAGAGGCCAGGTGCGTTTCCTGCTACCTGCGCTGAGTATCGCCATTCTATCGCTGATGATCGCACCGACGGTGTGGGCCGGAATCCCTGTTCTGCAAAATGTTCAAGCGCAGCTCCCGGTGGCAGGCCCGAGTCAGCGAGGGGACTTTGGCGGTAATCGTGGTGCCAGTGTAAATACAACGCTGGTAAGTTACCTGGAAGCGAACCAGGGAAAGGCCACGTTCCTGGTCGCCACACCCAGTTCAATGACGGCGGATGAGATCATCCTCACGACGAACAAGCCGGTCATGGCACTCGGTGGTTTTGGAGGCAGCGACCCCATCCTGACGACCTCTCAGCTCGCTTCACTTGTGAAGAATGGAACAGTGCGTTTCTTCTTGCTCAACTCAGTTGAGTCGGGGCAGCAAGCTCCTCCGCAGGTGCTCGATCGCATACCCGAACAATTCAGGGATCGACTAGGAGGTGGCTTCGGCGGTGGCCAGCAGAGTTCTCTCACGAACTGGGTGACGCAGCACTGCACCATCGTGCCGGCGAGCCAATGGCAATCCTCCGCGAC
>WNFM01232077.1_pt1 | contig 12787 bp, 12 predicted proteins | sample 5400271 | NCBI WGS metagenome assembly WNFM01 (sample SAMN13153352, study PRJNA577476) | soil metagenome | isolation source: 60 cm saprolite on Douglas fir-dominated hillslope | place: USA:California | collected 2013-09-17 | reverse complement strand
AGCAATTCGCTGCCGTTGACCGCCGCTGAGTTCATCGGGGTCGTGATTGGCCCACGCGCTCAGACCCACCGCTTCGAGGGCGGCTTTACCGCGCTGCTGGCGTTCGCGGTAACCCAAATGTGGCAGCCGCAAGGCCAGATCGATATTTTCGAGCGCGCTATAGGTTGGCAGCAACGCATAACTTTGGAAAATGAAGCCGATCTCCATCCGCCGCAGGTCGGTACGCTGGCCCTCGGTCATGTGGATAATATCTTTGCCGAGCACCTTGATCGAACCAGCAGTGGGCATATCCAGCGCGCCGATGAGGTTGAGCAGGGTGGTCTTCCCGCTGCCGGAAGGACCACACAGGGCGATGAGCTTGCCCGGTTCGACCGCTAAATCCACACCGCGCAACACCCGTACCTCCGCTTCGCCGCTGCCGAAGGTTCGCTCCACACGTTGGCAATCTACAGCCAGTTCGGGCATTACGATTTCTGAAGCTCCTGTGTCTTCTTCTTGCCACGGCGGAACAATCGAAAACGCGAATGCTCCGGGGGCAAGTCCTGCGGCAACATGTCGTGTATTGCGGCGCCGGCCTTCGGGGCGTATTTCAACCGCGATTCGCGGCGCTTTGCTCAATTGTGCGCGCACGGCTTCGGGCAGCGTAATCCTTCCCGATGTATCCAGCGTGGGCGATTCCTCGCTGGTATGGGTGAGGTCTTGTCCAAGCGCACCATCGCGCAGCGTCAAAACCCGATCAGCATAGGCAGCCATCTCCAGATCGTGGGTTACCATGAGGACTGTGAGTCCGTAGCGTTGGCGTAAAGTCTTGAGTAGCGCCATTACCTGCTCGGCGGCTTTACGATCCAGCGCACCAGTTGGCTCATCCAGCAGCATCAGGTGCGGATTGTTTGCCAATGCTACCGCGATGCCAACCCGCTGCTGTTGCCCGCCAGACATTTGGGCAGGGAGTTTATTCATTTGTTCGCCAATGCCCACTGCTTCGAGTAGTTCGGTGGCGTGCCGCTTGCGTTCACCGGGTGGTGTTCCCGTAAGCAGCATCGGCAATGTAACGTTTCGCAGGGCCGAACGGTGTGGCAGCAAATTGCGCTCAACGTTTTGCCACAAAAAGCCCACGCGGTTCAAGCGATAATCGGCTAAGGCTTTGCTATTCAAACTGAGCAAGTCCAACCCGTCAACGTTGAGCGATCCCGCCGTGGGCCTATCCAGGCCACCTAGCAGATTGAGCAAAGAGCTTTTGCCCGCGCCGCTTGGCCCGATGATCGCCACCATCTCGCCGCGCTCCATCTCAAAATCGATACCCTTTAGTGCGACCACTTCATGGCTTTCAATCTTGTAAGCTTTGACGAGCTGCTTGCACTGGATAAAAGGCGAACTTATTGGGGTTGTCGTTTGCTGGTTCATCACGGCCCCACCACAATGTCGCCTTCGTTGACGCCGCTCTGAATCTCGATCCGGTCATCGGTGCGCAAGCCAAGCGTGACATCAGCCACCTTCTGCCCGTCGGGTGTTTGTAATACCACAAAGGTCCGATTCTGGAAGGTGCGCACAGCAGCGGGCGGCAGCCACAACACTTGTGAACGTATCTCTAGCGGCATCTTAACCTCGACCAGTTGGCTGGTTTGCACGCCTTTTAAGGTCGCCGCGATTCGCGTAGTCTGGTCGGCATCCTTCGCGGTCAGCGGTACGCGACGAATGACACATTGCACCGCTGTTTCGGGTTTGTTGACCACCTGACAAACGCCTACCATGCCGATCGCCATTTTCTGCGCATCACCGATGGCAAGACTTGCCACAACCTCTTTGGGTTCCAGGCGTCCGATGGTGATAACCACATCGAAGGCTTTGACCGCATCACCCGGCTTGATGGTCACATCCAGCACTTCGCCGTCTATCGGCGCATACAATGAAGACTGATCGATCTGCTTCTGAATAGTGTCCACGTTTAACTGCGCCGAGATGACCGCTTGCTGCTTGGTCGGGTCCGTCGCGCCAGATTTGGCTTTATCCAGATTGATCTGCGCCTGAACTACCCCATTTTGTGCCGTTGAAATCGAATACTGGTAGGTCGCGTAGTTTTGTGCCGCGCTATCATAACTGGCTTGCGCGCTCCTCAGGCGGTTCTGCGCACTGGTCAAACTGCTGAAAGCCCCGTCAATGACTGAGGCCGGATTACCGGGTCTGCTGATGGCATCCTCGTAGGCCCGTTGGGCACTCAACAAACTGGCATTCGCGTCGTCAAGACCTATTCGAGCCGATTCGACAGAGGGCCAGGGGTTGCCGAGCTTCGTACGTGAAAGGTTCAGGTTGGCATTTGCCAGCGCCACCTGAGAATCGGATACGGAGTTCACGCTGCCAACGGCACCCGTTTGCAAATTGAGCAGGGCGGTTTGGAGGTTGAGTTTGGCAGAGGCCATTTGATCTTCCAGGTTGGTGATCTGGAAATCCGCCAGCAGTTGATTTTTCGTAATCGTATCACCCTGTTTAACCAGCACACGGCGCACCGTACCGGCGATCTGGAAGGCCAGCAAAGATTGGTCGCGTGGCTGCCAACGGCCCGTGAAATCGTAAATGTTCTGCACGTCGCCGCGTTGGACTAGGTACGTCGGGCGTGCAGCCGACGGCGCGGTTGGAACAGGCGTAGAGGTCGCGGCCTGCGCGGCGCCTGCACCAGCGCTCGGAGCGCCACCGCACGAAGCCACTGCCAGACTTATAAGACCCAGAAATAACATTTTCGAAATAAAGCGCATCACCACGGCTCCACACAATAGCTGGTCAAGGTCAGGCGGCGTCGCCCAACTTTACCAGGGTAAACAGGCGTTCGCGGCTCAGCATGAATGTCGTGATAAGAGTCACGCTGAACAGAACCCCTGCGAAGATCGCATATACCAGAAAGATATTTCCCCAGGCCACACGCACCAGATAGGGTGGCAGGCCGCCACTGAAATCCAGAAGTGGCAAGAACAACAACGTGGCAGCGGCGCCGATTGCCGTTCCGCCCAGTACGCCGCCTACGACGGCTAGCCCTTGCGACATAATAAGATAAATCGCCACGGGTAGGCTGCCCAGACCCATTGCCCGCAATGAACCAAGCTGAACCGCCTGGACTCGGAACGAGGCCGCGCTCTGGATAATAGAGCCAACCAGAGTCAGCAAGATCGACGCCACAAACCCAACCGAGAGGAAGCCGAGTACGCCTCGACGCGAGGGTGCGGTCTGCGCATCATGCAGCGCACCAGCCGGGTCCAACCACTGAACGACCGGGAACCCCTTCTCACGGATGCCCTGCTGCACGGCGACGGGATTGGCACCCGGTTTCAGGCTCATCCACACATCGTAAGGCAGTTCCGTCCCCACCGTTTCCCAGATCGGATCGATATTGCCGATCAAGAAGAAGTTTTTGGTAGGGTCCAACGTAGGGAAGTAGTTGAGCAGGCCAACAATTGGCACTTTGGATTCATACCATTGGTTGCCGCCGTTGTAATCTGTTGTCCCACTTTGAGATTGTATTTCCTGGCGGTGTTGGCATCCAGAAGAACGCCTTCACGCTTGCCCGCCATCTCGTTGAACAGGTCAGCAATCGGAACCGTCGAATAATCGTTTCGCCATGTGATTATCGACGCAATCGTATCCCGATCGACGCCCAGCATTTTGCCGTCGAGGCGCTGGTTGGGAAGTCTTATCTGCGCATCGAAACGACCCACGCGAGAAACGCTCTTAACGCCAGACACACTGAGCAAATCCGTCACAGGCAACGTGTTGTAGCCAGTGACTGTTTGGGTTGATGTGCCCGTGGTCGCGCTGTCAGTGGTGTCTTCTGTCGTCTGTGTATCAGCCGCCGTAATCAATACCGCGTCGGCACCGATCTTGTAATTCACCGAATCTTGTAAGCTCTGATCAATCGTACTTGCCATCGACGCGGTAAAACCCGTCAGGCTCAGTGTAAAGCACATCATGAGCAGCCCGCCCCGATAGCGCCCGATGGATCGCGTGATTTCGCGCAGGGCCATGACCATTGCGATCCCTCGCGTATACGCAAACATCCGGGCCGCGATCCGCAACACGAAGGGGAACAATCGCAAGAATAGCAGCGTGTTTCCTAGCGCAAATAGTGTCGGGCCGAGGAACGAGATCGGGTTACTGAAAGGGTCCTCGGCATTGGACACCATGCCGCCCTGCTTGGATAGCGTGTACAGGACATAATATGCAGGAATAAGCAGCAGCACGTCCAGATACATGCGCTCCCACCACGCAGAAGCGGCGCGCGCGGACGACTGCATGAAACTTGTGATTGTTTGCCGTGTGGTCCGCCATGCGGCATACAAACCGCTGCTGGCGGCGATCAGGGCTGTGACGATTCCCGCCAGGATGGCTTGTGGAGTGAAGGTGACAGCTAGCGGCGGATCGGTGTTGTCAAAACGCAGGAATGAGGTGGTCTTGCCCACAAGCTGCACAGCCAGGGGCGCCAGCAGTAACCCAATGCCAAAAGCTGCGCTTGCCAAGATCAGCCACATCAGGAAATGAATCGCAAGGATGCCACGTCGGCTCATGCCCCGGCTGCGCAGAGTCACATCTTCGGTTTGTTGACGGCTAACCAGTAGCCCCGCCACCATCGCGACAAAGTACAGTACCAACCCTGCAATGGGCAGCACCATGATAATTAGTTGCTGCGTCAGGGCGTTTACTTCTATGCTGAACTTCGTCAAAGCGTCCACAGGCGATTGGTCCAGACGGATTCCGGGCAACACAGTTTCGACATCCCGCTGACCGTCTACAACGCGCCGGAGCAGACCGTCAACGCTCGACGTGCGTAGTTGACTGCCATCAAAGAGAATATACCAGGCACTTTCCTCAATTGGTTTGTCTACACTCGCTAGTGCTCCAGGCAAATCTGAGGGCTGAACCAGCAGCACCTCGTCGAAAAACTTTGGAATGAATATCCAGGTGGAATCGTTGGCGTTAACGGGCTGCCACAGGGCTGCCACTTTGAGCTTGATCGCTTTTCCCGTTGGGGAGGTGCTCACTAACTCATCGCCTAGCTGAATGCCCATCGAAAATAGCATCTTGTCGGGCAGTAGCACGGGAATCGGGTCGCCTGCTTTGGTCGGGTCTGCGGGCCATTTGCCCTGCGTGATGCGTATTTGCGCATCCGCGCCTTGCAGAGAACCAATACTAAACGGGCCAAGTGTTTTGCCATTGCCCAGTTTGGTGGACCACGCGCCGCCCCGTGTGTAGTTGATTATCTTTACCACAGGTAAGCCCATAGTGCTGATAAATCCGGTGTCGATCTGGGCCGTGGCGCTTTTTACATCGTCGCTCTTGATATTCCCTTTCCAACTGCCCAGATAGCGGAAGCGGAAGGCGTAGGGTGGGTCGGGAAGCCGTGAGGCGAGCAGGCGTGAATCAACTGAGTCAACGTAAAGCGGTAAGCTCAAAGCCAGCGTCGTGGCGGCGGTGAGGCCAACCAGCGCCCACACGACAAGGACACGGTGGTTCCATAACCGTTCAAACGCGAGTTGCAAAGGGTCGAAAACTCTGAACATAGCCTATTCTTGATTAAAACTGAACATCAATGATTGAGGACAGGTCACCGCTAAAGTAGGGCAAGAAGGTTGGCCTAGCTCGGCATACAATCTAATCTATACACTGAGCGTATAGATTTTCAAAACTATACACTCGGCTGCGACCCTTGTCAATATAGCTACAAAACGAGCTTCAAAAATACGCGGCGCCTCTGACTACTAATCGTGCCAGCAACTTATGAAGATTTTGTGAATGTTTGGACGAATTGCACGATTCTGGACAAGTGCGAAAATGCCACCGATCTCTCAGCGCCGCTCATGGGCAAACACGTTGACGTGTTCGGATGATTTGCCCTTAAGTCAATACACATGCTATCTTCTTTCGATGCTCGAAATTCGACAGGCTACCCTTGCTGAAATGAATATCGCTATCGGCATCCTCGCTGAGGCAGCCCGCTGGTTGGCATCGCGCGGCTTGCCATCCTGGAATCCTGATACGCTTCCGGCGGTGATGAACGTATCCCTTACGCGCGGCGACGTTTATCTGGCATGGATCAATGATCAGCCAGTAGGCACAATCACCGTGCAGTGGTCAGATGTCCTCTATTGGGGTGAACGTCCTGATGATGCGGGTTACATTCATAAGCTCGCCATTGTAAGATCGGCAGCAGGTCAGCACCTCGGCGCGCAACTACTTCCCTGGGCCGAATCGTTAATTGCGGAGCGAGGACGCCACTATGCACGGCTTGATTGCCATGCCTCAAATCCGATGATAAATGCCTTCTATGAAGCAGCAGGCTATCAGCTACGCGGAACTCTTACTTTCCCTGAAGTGGCCTTAAATCTGCGTGAAAAGCTGTTGGGCTAAGGTTCTTTAACCTACCAACTATTCAGATGGCAGTTTACGTGTGAGCGGCGCTATTCTTCGCCCGTTGGCGGAGTCATCGATCAGGGTGGCAAGGCGTTTTTGTTTCGTCTCGTTTTTCTTAGAACTGATTACCCACCAAATCGCTGTCTTCTGGTAAGACGGGGCCTGTGCCTTGAAATAGTCCCACGCTGTCTTGTTGGCCCGGAACTGATCTTCATCGGCCTCATCGAGTTTGGCATCTTGCCTTTGTTCGTAGGCGTAAATGCCCGACTTGCCCTCTTTACGTTCACCAAATGCCTTTAGCCCGGCAGTTTGCATCAGGCCCAAGTGGGAAAGTTCAGCAACGCGGTTGATATTTACATTGCTCCAAATGCTGCGAGGTTTTCGCGGTGTGAACCGAATCTTATAACTGACGTCATCAATACCTTTGCGCACGCCATCGATCCAGCCAAAACACAGCACTTCATCGACGGCTTCCGGCCAGGTGATACTTAGCTTGCCGGAGCCTTTTTTATAGAAACCTACCCAAAGTTCTTGGAGATTGCCGTGATTCGTCTCAAGCCATGCACGCAATTCCGATGGGGTAGTGAAAAAGGTGGGTTCCACGTTAGATACCATTATTGCACCAAAGTGCTAAGGTTTTGATCGAATGTTATATCTGCTTCTGAACTCACTAATAGTATACCGTGTATCGGCACGAACAGACAACACATTGCACTTTTTGCAAGAGACAAGCAGGAGCGGCTTATGGCCTCAACCTGTTGGTGGCAACTTACGCGTTTTTGGCGTCAACCAGGCTAATGCTTCTGGCATCGTGAAAAATAAGGCGTTTTGATTGCCTTGCCTCCGTTGGGTGCGCATGAATAACCGGATCACCTGCGCCACAAATGACCGGGGCAAGACAATGGCTGCATATCCCGGTGCCTTAGCGCTGAGTGGGATCAATTCTTCGGCGCGCGAACGTGCGTATGGCGTCAACGACACTTTATCGCTGGTCATGTCGTGAATAGCCAGATAGGGAAGATTGCTAGGCCAGTTTTCCATGGTCAACTTAACAAGGTCGATCCAGGCGTCCACGACCGGGCGCGCGATTGTCGAAATTTTAAAGACAACGATCTGATGATCGAACATCCATTCCCGTGTCAAGCCCGGGGCAATCTGCTCGACAGGTGACGGTTGCTCGGATGATATGCTGGCGGTAGTTTCGAGTTTGTCTGTCATAGTCACTCCTCACCCCACGATCTTTATCTCTTGATAACCAGTTTAGCATATATCAGACATAGGCTTGCTATAAGAGTCACAAAGTGAGCATCAAGTAAGTTCGGGCGCCCACGTACAGGCCAAAGGTGCGGCACCCGGCGCAGGTGGTATAATCGCGGTTTGCGACGAACGGAGAGGTGGGCAGTTTGCGGCAGCTACACGCAGTTATTCGTGGTCGCGTGCAGGGTGTAGGCTTTCGTTATAATGCGCAGGCAAAAGCTCAACGGCTGTCCCTCGGCGGCTGGGTCAAGAACCTTGCCGACGGGGCGGTCGAAACGCTAGCAGTGGGGCCGCAAGACGCCCTGGACAATTACTTGAATTGGCTGCATAAGGGGCCTTCTGGGGCACACGTTGCCGCTGTTGACGCCGAATGGAACGACTCGTTGCAAACATTTCCCTCATTCGAGATTCGCTATGGATCAGAGTAGTACACCAAGTTCTCGTCGTTGGCTGGAGCCTCAAAATACGGCCTGGTTTGTTCTTCTCGGCAGTTTTGCCGTTTTTTGTTTGCTATGTGCAAGCGTGAGCCTCGGTGCTTACTGGTTTGTGTTTGATTCCCCTATCGCGCTAACCACGCATCTGACCGTAAGCAAGGGCACGGTCACAGTAATTCATGTTGACGGTACAAGCTATCTGGCAAACAACAACGCGGGCGATCCGAACGTGGCGGCGAATTCGGTGCTGCAAACCGATACCAATTCTCAGGGCTATTTGACTTTCATCGACGGCGCCGATCATGTCATCGGGGAGATATTTCTGTTGCCGAACAGTACCCTAACCTTTGCGGAAGCGACCGGCCCGCGCTTCAACTTCGGAACGCAAAACTATAACATCCAGCTCAGTGCTGCCAGCGGCCATTTCTCAGTAGATTTGCCCAAAAGTGCTCCACGCTCTACGACTCTAGTTATCAGTTCTGCTCTAGGAGTCGGACAACTGGCTTCGAGTGGCGAATATCTTATCGATGCCTCCGATCAGTCGATGCTACTGTACACGGTCTATGGAAACGGACTGCTGTACAGCGTACCCGATCAGGCCCAAATCATTGGGCCAACCATGCAGGGCGTGCTGAAGGCAGGCCAGCGCGATGCAAGCGTGCAACCCTATCCTTACCTCATGCTCAACTTGCCAGAACCCGGACCGATTCAGACCATCCTTGAGCACGACATAAGTAGTGCTGTTCCGAGCACCAGCGTGGCTGCAAGGGGTACGACCGACATTCATGCCTTACCCGGATTAGTGCAGCATCTTCCCGCATTGCAAAATAGCCTGCTGAGTAGTCCAGCGGATCCGCAATTGCCGCTGTTCCTGGCTTGTGCCAATGTGCCGCCAGATGATCTAAGCGAACCCTCTGGTCAATGGCGTCTGGTACCAATCGACCAGCAGCCCGCCATCCAAATGTATCGAATCGGACTCGGTCCGGGGCAGCCAGCACTGGGACACGCTGAAACTAAATGCGAGTTTTATTTTTCCAAAGACCCGGCGCGTATGGCCCTGACGGGTTACTCGTCACTGTCCATCCGCATCAAAATGCGGGTACACTTCCAGGATGTGACGACGTGCGGCATTCGCGGGTCGGAGTGCCCGGTAATGATAAAATTGGACTATATCGATGTGAATGGCAACCCGCAGGCCTGGTATCAGGGCTTTTACACGGATCGCCCGCCGCAGGACATCAGCGTACAGCGTTGCGATACCTGCACGCGTGACCATGAGCAAATCGATAAAGATGCATGGTATCTTTTCGATTCAGGTGACCTGCTCAAGCAAATCCCGGATGCGCAGCGACCTGCTCAACTCAACTACGTGCGCGTCTATTCTTCGGGGCATTTATTCGACGTCGCCATCGGCGATCTTTCAGTGCTGGCAGGCCAACCTTCACTGTCGTCCACACCATCATCGGACCAGTCGTCGGGGCAATAGGATCGAGGCAATTAGGGTAAAGGTAAGGCCAGAGGAGCCAACTAATTATGTTTACTGAGCAAGGAATTAGCCAGTTTCTATTATACGGGACGATGGCAGCGGGAGCGGTAATCGCGTCGCTGTGGTTGGGGTTCGTGTTGTGGACCTATCGCGATGCGCGCGCACGTTCCCGTGACGGGTTGGCGACGGCTGCTGCCGCCTTGATGGTCGCGGTGTTGGGCATCTTCGGGCTGATCATTTACCTGATGCTGCGCCCACGCGAAACGCTTGCCGAGGCCTACGAACGCTCTCTTGAAGAGGAAGCGCTGCTCCAGGGCATCGAGGAAAAGCCCGTGTGCCCCGGCTGTGGCAGGCCCTCCAATACACTATGGCAGGTATGCCCGCATTGCCACACGCGGCTCAAGAAGCAGTGCATTCAGTGTGGGCAGTTGCTAGATTTGCCGTGGAACCTGTGTCCGTACTGCGCGACGCCACAGGGCAATATGCCAGAACCAGAACCGCGTCAACAGCCCCAAAGCCTGGGACGTCGTGCGCCGGGAGAGCGGCCCGGTCGCCGCCAGGTGCAACCGCCCGCAGGCTATGAAACGTCGCCCACGCTGGAATTTGTCGATGATGATGAGTTGTAGGCAGGTGTCACCCGAAAGTACCAGCAACCGCTACATCTTTAGCCGCTTGAAGATCGGCTCCGGGATGTTCATGATGATCAGCATAATGAAGCGCCAGAACCAGGGGGTATAAAGTACATCCTGACGCCTTTTCATCGCACTGTAAATATCCTTGCCGACTGTAGCAGGTTTCGCAAATAGCAGACTCTTTTTCATGTGCGAGGTCATGGGCGAATCCACTTGCCCCGGCTTGATCGTCAGCACCGTGACGCCGACCTTGAACATGCGGCTGCGCAGACCCTGGAGGAATGCGCTTAGTCCGGCTTTCGCGGAACCGTAAACGTAAACCGACTGCCGCCCGCGATCTCCGGCGACGGAACTGATCACCGCGATAACGCCCTTCTTTTGCTGCTCAAAGTAGTTCGCCGCAATGGTGAGCACAGACACCACGCTGACAAAGTTTTCGTTCATTGATTTCACAGTCTCGACCGCGCTCTGTTGAAGCGTGATCTGGCTCCCAAGCGTGCCATACGCTACCAACAACATATCCAGACTGCCAAGCGCGGACAGCGCCGCATCGAACATTGGCTGGTGTTGTTCCAGTTTGGTCATATCCAGCAGGAATATCTCGACCCGCTGCGCGCCGCGCACTTTGAGATCACTGGCAATGGCAGCCAGTTTTTCCGGGTTGCGCGCCACGAGGAATAGTTCTGCACCGTCGTGAGCAAAGTTACGCGCGGTTTCTGTGGCGATAGCCGACGTCGCGCCGATGATGAGCAGTTTCATGAGGCCCCGTTCGTTGGTGCGGACACACGCCGCCAAAAGCTGGACGAAAACTTTGGATCGATATACTGGGCGAAGTCCTGCCAGTTCGGGTAAAACGCCTGAAAGCTCTCGGCGGACATACGCGCATCTTTGGCGGGATACACCCTGCCGCCGTTGTCCCGCACAACCTTGTCCAGACTATCCAGGAAGTTCAGCGTCTGTTGCCCTTTGAACGCAAAATCTACAGCCAGCGTTGCGCCGGGTCTGGGGAAAGACAGCATTCCCGGCGATTTAACGTCTCCGAACGTTTTGAACACGTTCAGGAACCAGATTTCGCCCGCTTTTCTGATCTGAGCCAGAATGTCGTTGAGGGCGCGGTAATTGTCGGCATCGGAGACGACGAACTGGTACTGTAAGAAGCCGCGCTTGCCATAGCCTCGGTTCCAATCTAGGATGGCATCCAAGGGATAAAAGAAGCCTTCGTAAGGCACAATGCCATGAATCCGCTTGGTCAACTGAGACCGATAAATCGCTTCGCGCGCTATTTTCATGGTCAATGAGTTGAGTAAGAATGACGGAATATCAATCGGCAGGCGCAGAGTAGGCTTGCGGCGTATCTCTTTTGAAGCGCCCTCCTCTGCGGTGGCATGATTGCCGCGCCAGAAGAGTCCTCGGCCCATGTGCCGACCACCGATCTGGCAATCTAGCCACGACACGGTAAATTCGTAATTGTGATCAGAATCCGCCGTAATGTTCCAGAACTCGTCCAGCGAGCCGAAACGAATCCGTTCATAATTGATAAAGGGATTGGCGATCTTTTTCAGACGGAATTCGACCCACAGTATCAGACCCGTCAAGCCCAGGCCGCCAATGGTCGCCCGGAACAGTTCGACATTTTCGGTGGGCGAACAGATTAAGCGTTCCCCGGACGAGCGCAATAATTCAAAGCGGGTGACATGGCAGCCGAAAGTTCCCGCATGGTGATGGTTCTTGCCGTGAATATCGTTCGCCACAGCGCCCGCCACCGACACAAATTTGCTGCCCGGTGTCACAGGCAGAAACCAGCCGCGCGGGACGATCAATTCCAGGATTTCGGCAAGTGAAACGCCCGCTTCACAGCCGAGCACGCCCTGCTCCTCGTCAAAGCACATGAAGCGTCCCAGAGGCGTCGTATCCAGCGCAACGCCGCCATCATTTAAGCCGCTATCGCCATAGCTGCGCCCGTAGCCGATGGGCAGCACACTCTGGCTGTACTCCGCCAAAGCTGGCACTTCGTTCCGCCAGTAGATCGATTCGACCAAACTATCCTTGACTTTGGGATAGCGCCCCCAGGATTGGTAGGGTTTTGCGTTATTGGCTGGTTTCATGCTATTGCCCGCTGCCAGTGTTCCGGCCTATTTTCTAACTTTCAAATGCTCCGGGGTGGGACGCGCCGAAACTTCCCCGGCTTCACCAACCGTATGGATTTTCAGGAAATTGGTATGACCGCCGCCGCCGAATGGCAAGCCTGCAATAATAATCAGGAGATCGCTGACGCCAACAAGCCCGATGTCAACAGCGCTCTCGACAACCTTTTCGATCATCTCGTCAATCGTGTCAAATTCCTTGACCTTGATCGGCAGCACACCCCAGACCAGCGCCATGCGGTGATAGGTTTCATCGTTGGGCGTCACACACAAGATCGGCGTGGTTCCCCGCGTGCGGGCGACCTGCCGCGATGTGTAACCCGTCCACGTCGCCGTGACGATCAGCTTGGCGTGGAGTTCTTCGGCAATCTGGCTGGCAGCAGCGGCAGTAGCATCGGAAACGAGTTCGTAGCCTTTGACGGTGAACTGCCGCTGGCCCAG
>WNFM01081904.1_pt2 | contig 12788 bp, 13 predicted proteins | sample 5400271 | NCBI WGS metagenome assembly WNFM01 (sample SAMN13153352, study PRJNA577476) | soil metagenome | isolation source: 60 cm saprolite on Douglas fir-dominated hillslope | place: USA:California | collected 2013-09-17 | reverse complement strand
GCGTCGCCCACAAAGCCATCCAGATCCACGGCGGAAACGGCTACAGCCGCGAATATCCCGTCGAACGCGCCTATCGCGACGCGCGCATCACCGAAATCTACGAAGGCACCAGCGAAATCCAGCGTCTGGTCATCTCCTCATGGACGCTGCGCTCGTGACCTTCTCCCGCGTAGTATCCTGAAATCGTGTTGACTCTTGACCACGGTCTCGACTTCGATCGGTCTCGCGACGAGGAATTCTTCGCAGCACTCCCAGCGCATCCAGCAGTCTGTTTGATCGAGCCGCATGAATCCTCCGCCGAACCACTATTCATCCGTACTCAAGATCTGCGCCGCAGATTGCAGCGTCTCCTCGGCCCATTGGATCCATCCAGCAAGCGCCTCAACCTCCGCGATTTTGCAAAATCTATCCGCTACCGCCCCACTCCTTCCCCGTTCGAACAAACTTTCGCCTACTACCAGAACGCCAAGGAACTTTTTCCGTCGCGCTACCGCGACATGTTGCGCATGCGTCCGCCCGCCGTCCTCAAAGTGAATTTGCGAAATGCCTATCCTCGCTGCTACGCCACCCGAAAAATTCCTGTCGGCTCGAACGGGGAACCATCCGGCGGCCTCTACTATGGTCCATTCCCTTCCCGCAAAGCCGCGGACGCCTTCGCCGAGCGCGTTCTTGATCTCTTCAAGGTCCGTCGCTGCCAGATCAAAATCCGCCGCGATCCGGAATTTCCCGGCTGCATCTACTCCGAAATGAAAATGTGTCTCGCTCCCTGTTTCGCAGGCTGCACAAAAGAAGAATACGACGTTGAAGTTCAGCGCCTCGTCAACTTCCTCGAAACCAGCGGCGGTTCCTTGCGCGAGGATTTGGAATCGGATCGCAATCGCGCAAGCGAGGATCTCGACTATGAAAAGGCGGCGTTGTTGCACAAAAAATTAGACAAACTTGACGACGCACTGCGCGGCCAGCCGGAACTTCCCCGACGCCTTCAGGACCTGAATGCAGTCCTCCTTCAGCGCGGCGTCGCCGACCAGTCAATCTCCGCCTACCAAGTCCGCGCCGGAAAAATCGCCGATCCATTCGAGCTTTCCTTTGCAACACTCGCCGGCGAACCCCGCTCCGCCGAACAACTTCTGCGCGAACATCTGGAGGCCCCCAACGAAGCGCCGAGCGCCGATCTCTCCGAGCACCTGTGGCTGCTCGCTCGCTGGTTCTACAGCAATCCTCGCCACGGCGAAATTTTCTTTCGCGCAAAAGCCTGGCCATACCGCAGAATGATGCGGGCCTGCGCGCGGCTCCTTGCACCTGCGGATACACCGGCAAGCGCACCGCAAGAAAACACTTCGCATCGACCTGATGGAGAAAGCGGAAAACTCTTATGACTGAACGCGCAACTTTGGAAGGTACACGCCGGTACGCTGAATCTTTTCGCAGCCGCGCCGCCGATGGCCATTTCCGCGAAGTCCACGGCCTTGTCCTGTCTTCTCTTGGCATCGGCACCTACCTCGGCCAGCCCGACGAACGCACCGACGCCGCTTACACCGACGCGGTCGTCGCCGCCGTCGAAAACGGAATAAACGTTGCGGACGCCGCCATCAACTACCGCTTTCAGCGCAGCGAACGCAGCATCGGCGCGGCTCTCGTCCAGCTCGAAGCCAAAGGCTTCTCCCGCGATCAGCTTATTCTCTGCACCAAGGCCGGCTATCTGACTCCCGACGGTAAAATGCCGTCCGACCCTAATCAATATTTTTTCCAGGAATATATCCAGCGCGGCATTTTTACCGCCAAGGATATTGCCGCCGGCAGCCATTGCATCGCTCCGCGCTTCTTGCAGGATCAGATCCATCGCAGCATGGCCAATCTCGGCGTCAATTGTATCGACGTCTTCTACCTGCACAACCCAGAAACGCAGCTCGCTGAAATTTCCAAGGTGCAATTCCTCGGCCGTATCCGCGAAGCTTTCTTCTACCTCGAATCTGCAGTTCGAACCGGCAAAATCCAGTTCTACGGTATGGCCACTTGGAACGGTTTCCGACAGGACGCCGGCGCTCGCGATTCGATGCAACTTGCCGAAATTGCCGCCGTCGCAAAGGAAATCGCCGGCGACGATCATCACTTCCGCTTTGTGCAGCTGCCCTTCAATCTTGGAATGACTGAAGCGCTCACCCTTGGCAATCAGTCCGTCAACGGAAAAATCATGACCATCATGGAGGCATCTGAGGAGTTAAACGTCACCTTGATTGCCAGCGCATCATTGCTGCAAGGGCAGGTCGCCGGCAATTTGCCGGGATTTGTTGCAGAAGCCCTGGGACTCGATACTGACGCCGAGCGCGCGTTGCAATTTGTGCGCTCCTCCCCGGGTATCACCACTGCGTTAGTGGGAATGTCGCGCCAGCAGCACGTCCTGTCAAACGCAAAACTGGTCGGCGTTCCCCCCGCCACCATTGACCAATTTTCTAAACTTTTCTCGCGCGGACAGTCTACCTAGTCACAATCTTTCGCAATTTCCGATCGCTGAATCAAGCGTGCGAACGTGCCGCCCCAGAACTCTGCACCGACGGTTTGAGCCATTCGGTAATTGCTTTCCCTAGCTCTTCAATTCTTCCAGTAAAAAAATGGTCCACACGGTCCACCACCACCAATTCGGTTTCGCCGGATAACGAATCGACCATCTGCCGAACCTTCCCAACATCCCCAAACTCGTCGTTTGCTCCGTGCACAAACAATTTTGGCTTAGCGCACTTCAACAAATAACTGAAGTCCGAGCTGTTCACCGGCGCGCCAATCCCGATCAGCTTCTCCACTCGCTCATCTTCGCATCCCGCCCGGAGCCCGACCCAGCATCCAAAACTGAATCCCGCCACCAGCAGTGGCGTCCCGGCAAATTCCGTGCTCATAAACTCGAGCGCGGCATGTACATCGTCCACTTCTCCGCTCCCGCGGTCGTGCGAGCCTTCGCTCAGACCAGCGCCGCGAAAATTGAATCGCAACACCGCAATCCCCAACGAATCCAGTGCCTTCGCCGCTTGAAACACCACTTTGTTGTGCATGGTTCCGCCAAATAGCGGATGCGGATGGCAAACCAGCGCGGCAATTTCCGGCGCGACCGCTGGCGGTGTCCACAGCACCGCCTCCAGTTTTCCCGCTGGTCCTTGCAAAAAGAAGTTTCTCGATTCGTGCGTTGAGCTCATCGGCAGCCATGACAGTCTACACGAATCACGCCCGGCTCTCTCCTCGATCGCTCATTCCGTCTGCTTCCGCAGGGTCACACAGAGCGACTCCCGGCCAGGCTCCGTTTCGATTCCGGTGACGCTCGTTTCCCATTCCCCTTCGCCGCCCCACGGCGCTTCGCTTCCCGCGGCAAACGACACCAGCAGTCGTTGCCCCATCACGTACTCGCGATTCGTCAAAAATTTTAATTTCTGGCGATCTACTTCCACCGTCATCGCTTCTTCCGGCCAAGGAATATGTTCCGGACGCACCCGAATCGGCAGCGCAATCTTATTTCCGGCCCCATTCTGACTGGCTTGTGTCCCGTGGCTTCCGTTTCCGGGCGTGGGTACATGCGCCGTCGCTTCGAATTGCAGCGCGGCTCTCCATTGCCCGGCCTTTGCGCTGCTCTCGGGACTCGCTTCCGCGCGCCTCACCACCCGCGCCAGTGTCTCCGGTTGCGCCGCACTCGTCTCCGGATCAAATGGAACAGTCACCCACAGCGGATGCCCTTCGCCCGGAATATCATCACAGGCCAACAGTAATCCGCCGCGTGACACATTTATCGTTTCGCATTTTTCCGTTCTCTGGCCGAGCGGCGCAGACCACCGCAGCCTCGCGGGAAGGCGTAGTCGTACGCGGGGATGCATGCGGCGCTGCATGGCGGGCACGCTTTGCTGGCGTGAAGTGGCCGGGTCTTCGCTTACTATATTCCTGTATTAACGAAGCAGGCAAGCCTTCGTACTAGAGCTGTGTCCCGTTCCGTAAGCGCAGATTGACACAGCCACTTAGCTCCAAAATATATCGCATCCGGAATTCGTCGGAATATTAGTAGTCCACCTCGTTCAGGAAGTACTAGAGCTAAATTCTTCGACTTTGGCGTTGCAGTTCCCTTATGCGAGTGATACGTTTTGGCAGCTTTTCCATCCCGCAGGAGTGTTATGTCTGACGGTTCCGACCGCCGCGAAGCTCGCCGTTTTAACATGAATCTTCCAATGCGAGTTCTGCCGCGCGATTCGCAATCACCGGAATTCACCGCACACACCCGCGATGTCAGCTATCGCGGACTCTATTTTCTTGCCGAAGCGGCCTTCAAGGTCGGCAGCTCCATTGAATTCGTGATCACTCTTCCCGAGCAGGTCACCCGTTCCGTCGACGTCAACATTCGTTGCTCCGGACAGGTCGTGCGCATCGAGCCTACCAACAATGGCAAGACCGGCTTCGCCGCAAAAATCGAACGTTACGAGTTTCTCCACGCTGCGGCCTGACCCCGGACCAAGAATCACGGTCATCGCTCATTTCGCCGCTCTGCCCGAACGCGTACAATCAGCGTATCTGTTGTCCCGTCTCGGAGGTCCTGATGTATCACTACGACGCCGCAACCGCTCTCGAAGAACTCCAGGATGACGCGCTGCTTCCCCATCCCGTCAAACTGCGCGACATGATTCTCCGCCACCAACTTGGTGTGCAGGAAGCCAAGGACATCAACCATGAATTTCAGGAATATCTAGCGCGCTTCGGCGAATCACAAAAAATCGCCCGCGGCATTCTGGAAAAGCTCGCGTCCAGCGCTCGGAAGCCCGCATGATTTTTCATTGCGCTCCGCCACATCTCATCATGCTCGACCGCGCAACATGACCCGGAAACCGCGCGTCCTGCTGCTCTCGGCATCTTCCGGAGCCGGCCATGTTCGCGCCGCTCAGGCTCTGGAAAAAGCCTTTTCTTCGCGCGGCGACTGCGCCGTCGAGCACATCGACGCCATCGAGTATGTCAGCAAACTTTTCCAGGGTGTTTACGACAAGACTTACATTTCGATGGTGCAGAAAGCTCCCGATTTGATGGGCGTGCTATACCAGCGCACCGATCAACCGTGGCACCATCCGCGTCGCCGCCTCGCGCTCGATCGCCTCAATGCCCAGCCCATGATTCGCCTACTAAAGCGCGTCCAGCCCGACTTGTGCATCGCCACCCATTTCCTTCCCGCCGAGATCATCGCCTGGCTCATCGCCAAGAAAAAACTTCACGCCCAAAATGCCATCGTCATCACCGACTACGATGTCCACGCTATGTGGCTCTGCCGCACTGTCGGCCGCTACTACGTCGCAATCCCCGAAGCCGTCGAATATCTCTCTGGAATTGGCGTCCCCAGGGAGATTCTGCGCGTCACCGGAATCCCCATTGACCCGATTTTCGCCATTCCTCGGGATCGCGCAACTGCCCGCAAAGAACTGCATTTGGATTCGGCCGCCAAAATTCTACTTCTCGCCGCTGGCGGCTACGGCGTCGGACCAGTCGAGCAACTGGTGCAGGATCTTCTGAAAATGCAGAAACCTTGGCAGCTCGTCGCCATCGCCGGCAAATCCGAAAAAATGAAAGAGCGCCTCGATGAAATCGCCCGCTCCGCTGGCGCTTTGCCGGGCGGCGCTCCGCGCCTGGTTCCCGTTGGGTTCACCAAGCAAATGGACCAGTACATGGCCGCCGCCGACTTACTGGTCGGCAAAGCCGGCGGTCTCACCACGTCCGAAGCCCTCGCTCGGCATTTACCCATGGCGCTTATTGAACCAATTCCCGGCCAGGAATTCCGCAACGCTGATCATCTTCTCGAACAAGGCGCCGCGATTCGCTGCAACAATCTCCCCGCTGCCGCCTGGAAAATCGCAAGACTCCTGGACGATTCGCCCCGCATGGACCGCATGCGCCGCGCCGCCGCGGAAATGGCCCGCCCCGACGCCGCCGCCCACATCGCGGAAGACGCGCTTTGCCTGCTACACTAATTATTTGCGAGTGAGTCTCGGAAAATCGCCTACTGGCACATTGGTGTATAAAGTTCTAAATGCGACGCCACACCCTGATGATCGACGCCGACGACACCCTCTGGGAAAACAACGTCTTCTTTGAAAAATTAATCGAGGACTTCATCACCCTCACCGAGCCCTGCGGCTACGCTCGCGCCTACATTCGCCACATCCTCAACGAGACTGAACGCAAAAATATCCGCCAGTACGGCTACGGCGTGCGTAGCTTCGCCAAATCGCTCGAAGAAACCTATCTCAAACTCGCAGACCAGATGGCCAAGCGCGAAACCCTGGCCGAAATTCACCAGCGCGTCATGGAACTCGAACGCACCCCGCCAAAAATTCTCGACGGCGTCCCCGAAACACTCGCCTATCTCACCGAACGCCACCGCTTGATTCTTTTCACCAAGGGAGAGCCAGCCGAGCAGTCCGCAAAAGTCCAGCGCTCCGGCCTGCAAGGATTTTTCGAAGCCATTGAAATTGTCCCGGAAAAAGACACCGTCACCTACACCGGCCTGGTCAACAAACATAAGATTGTTAAGGCCCACGGCTGGATGATCGGCAACAGCCCGCGCAGCGACATCAATCCCGCCATGAAGGTCGGCCTGAACGCGGTCTATATTCCTCATCAACACACCTGGCATCTCGAACATGAACCGGTCATGGCAGGCTCAGGCAAGCTCGTCATTCTCCCTGCCTTCCGCGAACTTCGCGGCCACTTTTGATTTGCTCTAAACAATCGAACGCAGCTCACCACAGCAGTTCCCCATAGTAGCGGTACCAATCACTTTCGCTGTTCACCATCCATCCATTCGCGCCAAATTTTGGGGACAGGCTGAAATAACGAATCGCGCGTCCGTCCGGCGGCGGACCGCCGTCCACAGTAATCTCGGCTCGCACTACAGTCAGCGATCCACCCATCCTGCCGTGCGCTGCAATCGCAGTGAACTCCACATCCCGCTGCACCACCGGCTGCAGCTGTTCCACCGGCTTGCCTTCCTTCGCCTCTGCCAAAATCCGCATCACGTCTTTCGGGCCTCGCCCGGAATATTCGTTCAGCAGTCGCGCCTTCACCGCCTCGCGCACTCCATCGTCCACTGGCCGCAGTCGAAAGTACATTCGGCCGCCCGTAAATACCGCCAGCGCTGCGACCACCGCGATCGCCTGCCACCCTTTCAACTGATACCTGTATTCAGCCATTCGCAGCCTCTGCCTAAGCCACCTGTGCTTATGATTTTATTCTCTCTTGGTCTGCCATTGAGTTCATCGCCGCGCCGAAATCCGACCACCTAAGCGTCAACAACCTCGCCGTGAATGCCGTCGTTTTACCGCACGGCTACATTATTGTCCGTAGTCCAGCGACACCGAGAAAGTGTCATCCGCAGAGCATCCGACACAAGGGCGCTCCATCGAAGATCCAGCTCCCGCCGGAAAGTATCTCGACGCATCCATCCGCACGTTCTATCGATCCCGTCTAGTACTTTTCAATTATTGCCGCACCCATTTATCGCAATTAAAGTGCCCACCAACCGGGGGGCCACTTCCTCATTGTGTCGCTTGCGTTAGTCGCTCCTTGCCCGGTTATGTCCACGCTGTGCGCAGCGTGAATCGTTTTGGAGAGATTAACGATGACCAAGCGTGCCTGCCTTTTCCTATTTTTGTTTTCCGCGTTTACACCCCCTTCGCACGGCCAAAGCAACTACGCGGTTCTCACTGGTTCAGTCAGCGATTCGCAGCATCTCCCCGTTGTCGGCGCCTCCGTCGAACTGACCGCCTCAAGCACCGGCGCCGTTCGCCATGTCATCACCAATCAACAAGGCCTCTTCGAAGCCCCCGCCCTCCTGCCTGATGACTACGAATTAAAGGTCAACGCGTCCGGCTTTGCCGTCGCCAAACAGTCGCTGCGGCTCGAAGTGGGCCAGAAATTGGCCGTCGAAATCAGTCTGAAGGTTGGCTCCGTTTCAGAAGGCGTGAAAGTAATTGGCGGCAGCGAAGTGCTGAAGACCAGTGACGCCAGCGTCGGCGAAGTTGTCGAACCCACTTCCATCCGGGAACTTCCCCTCAACGGACGCATGTTGATCGACCTCGTGCTCACCGTTCCCGGAGCTCACGTCGGCTTTGGCGCGCAAACCGGCTCAACGAATCCGCTTTACTGGCGGCCCGGCCAGCGCTCCGCTGTGGTCATCGGCGGTGCTCGGCCAAACGCAAATTTTTTCCTGCTCGACGGTGCCACCAACACCGATCCCACGTTCAATACGCAAAACTTGAGCCCTTCTCCTGATGCCGTAAAGGAATTCCAGGTCGAAACCAGCAGCTACACCGCGGATATGGGCGGCGCCGGCGGCGGGCAGATCAACATCGTCACCCATTCGGGTTCCAGCCAGTATCACGGCGCCGCATACGAATTTTTACGCAATGGTGCCATGGACGCCACCACCTTCGCATCTATGGGCAACAATCACCTGGTGCAAAATAATTTCGGTGCCTCCTTCGGCGGGCCGCTCATCAAGAAGAACACATTTTTGTTCGTAAATTACGAAGGTTTCCGTCTAGCCCAGGCCGATGCCCAAATTCTCACCGTGCCAACTCCCCAGGAAATTCGGGGCGACTTCAGCATGAGCAGCGTCAAGATCTACGATCCCACCACCGCCGTCAAGAGTCCTGCTTACGATCCGAGCAAACCAACCGGTCCCGCGAATTTCCCCTACACTCGCTCGCAGTTTCCTGGAAACATCATCCCGTCCGGCCGTATCAATCCCCTCCTCGGAGCCTTCTTGATGCAGTACGTCCCCATGCCCAACATGATGATGGCCAGCGGCGGCACCGACTCCAACAATTACCTCGACATTCGCAATGAAACTCATTTCCAGGATCAGGGCACCGTTCGAATCGATCACAATTTTTCCAACGGCGACACCCTCTTCGGCCGTTACTCAATCGGCCAGGAGAATGGTTTCTCTCCCAGCAGCGGAGTTACCGCCACCACCGAAAATCTTCCCGGATTCGGCGTCAACTTTGACAACCGCTCGCAGCAAGCCACAATCGCTTGGAATCATATCTTCGCCTCCAACAAACTAAACACCGCCTCCATCGCCGTCTCACGTCTCTCCATGGATCGCACCTCTCAAAACGATGCGGTCAACAACATCGTCGGCCAACTCGGTATTCAAGGAGTCGGCTTCGGCGGCCCTAACGCCTGGGGCGCTCCCTGGTTTGCCGCGCAAGGCTACACCGGCATCGGCGACACCTTCGCCGCCACTCCCATGCATGCCTGGGACACCATGTACGAAATCCGCGACACTTACGCTTGGGAAAAAGGCCGCCACGCCATCAAATTCGGTGGCGATTTCCATTGGTACACCTGGCCGATGTGGGGCTTCTTTCAAAACCGTGGCTTCTACCAATACACCAACGGCTACACCACCGAATTTGGATTCAACGACGGCAGCGGCTCGGGCTTTGCCAGCCTTCTTCTAAGCCTGCCCGCGGTCAAACAACGCCAGGCCGGCGTTCCGCAAATGAATTTGCGCAATTGGGGTAGCGACGCCTTCGTCGAAGACAGTTGGAAGGTCACGCCGACCACCACCCTCAACGTCGGTGTTCGCTACGAATATGCCAGCCCGCTTTACGACAAGGACAACACCAACACCAATCTGATTTTCCAGAATGGCACTCCGTCCGTTTTCGTTGGCGGCCAGAACGGCTATCCCAAAGGCCTGATGTTCGCCAATACCCACAACTTCGCCCCGCGCATCGGCATTGCCAAGAGCTTGCCCAATCAGGGCTTGGTGTTTCACACATCCTACGGCATCTTCTTCACGCCCGTGGATCTGAACACCTGGTGCAACCAGCGCCATAACGTCCCATACGTTTTCCCGGAGACTCAGCAAGCCGACAATTTCACTCCCCCCGCGGCACTATTCAACACTGGAATGAATTTCGGCACTCCCGTGCTGGGCACCGGCCCACTCCCAGCCGCCACTGTCAGCTTTACCGCCTTCGATCCTCATTCCACTGCGCCATATGTTCAGCAGTGGAATGCTTCCGCGCAAAAGAGTCTCGACACCAACACTTCCGTGGAAGTCGGGTATCTCGGCGCTCGCGGTTTCCATTTGCAGCGCGCGCATTTAATTAACAACACGCTCCCTGGCCCAGGCCCTCTCGGCCCGCGTCGTCCCTTCAAAACTCTTACCTTCGTACCGGACACCACTTTGCCTACAGGCAGCACCACCGCCGTCATTCAGAGCCAGACCTTCCCCGTCAGCACCATCAATCTCCTCGAAAACAGCGCACAGAACTGGTACGACGCCGGCTACATCAATCTCCGCCGTCGCTTTTCCCACGGCCTCAGTTTTCTCGCCAACTACACTTTTTCCAAAGACCTCACCAACGCCCCCGATTTCCGTTCGCCCATGGACGAATCATCCATCCCGCAAAATAACCGCGATCTCGCGCTGGAAAAAGGTCCGGGCTGCGACGTCCGCCATCGCTTCGCACTCTCCGGCGTGTACGCCGTTCCTTCCTACAACCGCGCCGAATGGACGCGCCTGCTGTCGCAGAATTGGACCTTCTCCACCATCTACCAAATTCAGTCTGGTATGCCATTCACGATTTCCGTTTTCGGCGACACTGCAAATTCCGGGACTGTGCTCGGTGAAAACCCCATTCGCGCCAATGTTACTGGTCAGCCGATCTTCGGCCCCGGCACCCACACCGCCGACGAGTGGTTCAACCCCGCCGCTTTCGCTACGCCCCCGGCTTACACCTACGGCGACGTCGGTCGCAACTCCGTCTACGGTCCCGGCCTGCAGACCATGGACCTCGCGATCCAACGCGCTTTTCGCCTAACCGAAAAACTCAACTTCCAGTTCCGCGGCGAAGCTTTCAACGCTTTGAACAAAGTCAATCTCGGCACGCCGAATCGTTACGTCAACACTCCGCAATTCGGCACCATCACCATGGCCATGACCCCTGGCCGCGAAATCCAGCTCAGCGCAAGACTTTCCTTCTAATTCAACTGTTCGGATTAATTTCTCGAGAGATTCTCGGCTCTGCGTGAGGCAGCGGCGGCGCCGCAACTCTCGCCGCCCTCAATGCACGTCCGGATAAATCTCGTCCGCAATCCAATAATTCGCCAGCACGATCGCAAACACGGTCCCCGCCACCCACAATCCCCACCTCCGGTTCCTCCAAACATTCGCAAGCGCCGACCGCTGCATCGGAATATCCACCAGATACGCCGCGCTATAACAAACGTTCGCCACCAGCGCCAGAAACGCCATCGGCGGCAATGCCCACCACGCAAACGCCGGACGGAAATGCGGCCACGTCGCCACCACCCAAGCCACGCACACCGCAAACAGCGCGGCGTTATAAATCACTCGTCGCACTTCCCAATATCGAACCGCATCTTTCACCAGTCCTTGAAACGCTCCACCCGGCGGCTCGGCAAATCCTTTCGTCACCTCAGAATGTTCCGCTTCCATGTGTCGCCACCTCCGATTTACACGATCTCGCTGGTCGCAGGATACTCCCGCGCTTCTCATTGTCAAGTACTTTTCGCTATAAAGTCTCTCGCCACACCTCGACGCCGGCCCTGATTCATCATGTATGTCGGCTTTGCGCCGTTGCTCTTTGCTCGCGGGCGCCCCAGGTGTCGGTTTTACACCTGGGTCTTCAAGACTAGGCCTTCATCACGTGCTTCCCTCACCGCCCGTAAACCAGCAGGTGAAACGTTCCCGGAATCGCCGCCCCGCGCGGATGCGGCTGCGCTGCCGTGGGCGCGGGCGCCGGCGCAAAATCCACCGTGTCCACAAAAATCTTGTGGGTCCTGGTGTCAAGTCCCATGGTCTTTGCGCCAACTTCCGTCTTGATCGTTTCCGCTTCACTATATTTGTCCGGAGAATCTTCGTGGAACACGTGTACGAAGCCCTCGCGCGTGGAAACAAAAATCAACCCGGTCTCCGGCTCGTAAGCCGCTGCATCCACCCCGCTGGAAATCGCAAACGATTGCAGCACTTTCCCGTTGTCGGAGTCCACCACCGCCAGTTTCTGCGGTTCTCGTCCCGCGCTGAACAGCCGGTGATGCTCCACATCCATCGCCAGCGCCGTCAAGCCTCCCGCCGGAGCCGCCGGCCACCGTGATTTGATCTTCAGCGATGCGGTATCCACCGCCAAAATCTCGCTCTTGTCTTCCAGATTGATGTAAATCGTTCCCTTGCCATCGGCCACCGCAAATTCCGGCCCGCCTCCTAACTCAATCTTCCCCACCACGCTGCCGCTCTTGGCGTCAATCACCGTTGCGTTGTGCGGATCGCCATCCATCACAAATACCCGCTTCGAAAACGGATCGTAAACGATGCTGTCCGCGTCCTTATCGGCGGCCGCTTCGCCAGTCACCTTCAGCGTCTTCAAATCGAAAATAATCACTTTCCCCTGCGCTCCATCGCTGATAAACCCGCGGCCAAATTCGCTCGCTACCGCCACTCCGTGATCCTGCTTCAACCCGGTAATGTTACCGACCAGTTCCCCGCTATCCGCATCCAGCACCTTGATTTCCGTGCCATGCGAAATGTAAACGCGCCGCGCCGCCGCATCGACCGAGATGTAATCAAAATATTCCCGCGTACTCCCCTCCGCCGGCCCAAAGTTGTATCTCTTTAGCAGGTGATACGGGCTCGCCGCCAGCAACAACGACAAACTTCCCAGCACCATCAGCACCGCAAAACTCGCCATCCGTCCAACTTTAATCTTCTTCATACCACTCCCTCCGCGATTGAAACGCGTTTT